>Ga0164307_10000163_pt1 | contig 29944 bp, 29 predicted proteins | sample Whisoiple_243_MG_FD_110214 | JGI IMG/M metagenome (GOLD analysis project Ga0164307, IMG submission 110214) | Soil microbial communities amended with fresh organic matter from upstate New York, USA - Whitman soil sample_243_MG | ecosystem: Environmental > Terrestrial > Soil > Unclassified >...
AAAAACCACGCGCTCCTGCAATGCGCGGAGCAGCTTCACTTGCATACCGAGCGGAAGCTCGCCCACCTCGTCCAAGAACAGCGAGCCACCGTCGGCTTGTTGGAATTTGCCGGCGCGGCTGGCAATGGCCCCGGTGAAGGCGCCCTTCACGTGACCGAACATCTCGCTCTCGATCAAATTTTCCGGGATCGCGCCGCAGTTCACGGTCACGAACGGGCCGTTCGCGCGGTTGCTTCGGCGATGGAGCTCACGAGCGATCAGCTCCTTGCCCGTGCCGGTCTCGCCGGTGATCAGCACGCTGATGTCGGTGGCGGCCACCTTCTGCAGCTTACGGAACACTTCCATCATCGAGGCGCACGCGCCGATGATTTCACCGAAGCGTTTGTCCAACAGATCGGCGCTCAACTTCTCCTTGTCGGCGCGGAGCGCGCTGAGCAGCATGGCATTCTGCAAGATTAGCGAAGATTGCGCGGCAAAGATGGTCAGCAGGTCGAGCTGCCGGCGGTCGAACAGGTGCTTCACCTCGTCGTTCGCGACGTACAGCGCGCCGATGACGTCACCCTGACTGACGAGCGGCGCGCACATCACGCTCGACAGTTTGAGCGAGATCACGCTCTCGCTCTTGCCGAAGGTGGTGTCGGTCAAGGCGTCGGAGACGATCACCGGGCGCTTGGTCTCGATCACTTGGCGCACGATGCTGTCGCTGATCACGCCGGAGGCATCTTGGATTGCCTCGCGCTGCACGTTGCGCGAAACGCGCACCCGTGGCGTGCTGTCTTTACCCTCGGATGGGTCGACTAGCAGCACGACCCCGCGCGCCGCACCCGTCAGCTCGATGATGTCGTCGAGCAGTGTCTCGAGCAACTCGTCGACCGATTGGCTCATCATCAGCCGCTCACTGAACGAATGCAGCCGGCGCAGGCGCTCGATGTCCCCTGCCTCGACGCCAGTTTCACTCACTTCCGTGGTCGGCGCGGCGGGCAGCTCGGTGAACATGCTGAAGCCGAGCAACGCCTTGCCCAACGTGATTCGATCACCGTTGGCCAGGCGAGCGCGCCGCTTCTTCTTGCCGTTGATCAGGATCTCGGCTTCGCGATCGACCTCCTCGAGCTGAAAATCGCGACCGTTGAACACGATTTGCGCGTGGTGATGGGCAACGCTCGCATCCGGCAGGTGGATATCGTTGCCCAGCGCGCGCCCGATCGTCGAGAGCGGCTTGTGCAACGCCAGGAGCACCGGAGCCCCTTCCGACGGAAAGAAACGAATCGTAGCCATTCCGCTGACAAGGCTAGTGCCCTACCCCACAAATGACAATGCTTGTCGGGGTTTGCCCACCATTGAGCGAGCCAGAATGGCCGCGATTGAGGTTTTTGCGAGCTCGGAGACGAGCCCCCGCGCGCCGACCCAAGCCCGCAACGCGCGACGGGTCGAAAGGCGAAAGGAGTTCAGATGCGAAAGTCCGCTTCGTTCACGCTGCGCTGGGTGCTCATCGGTTCGTCACTGGCCGCGCTCGGCACGACGCACATCGCGCGAGGCCAAACGGCGCACGGGGACCGAAATCAAAACGTCGTCTTCGACGATGATTTGCTGAACGGGGATCTTGCAGCACCGTTCGGTACGCAAATATTCCCGCCCCACCTGCCACCGGCGCGCGTTCAGCTGATCCGGCCACGCACGAACTTCTTGCCCGAGCTCTACAAGTCGGTCGAGCACCTCTGACGGTGCGATTCACTCACGAGTGAGCGGGCGTGAGAGCACTGCTCGCACGGCTTCCGACACCGGCTTGTGCTCGAACAACACTCGGTACACTTCACCCGAGATCGGCAGCTCCACCCCCAAGCGCTGCGCGAGGTGGAATGCGCTATCCGCGGTGACGACTCCCTCGGCAACGTGACCAAGACCTGACAGCGCGTCATCGAGACTCTTGCCGCGCCCCAACTCGTAGCCCAGGGTGCGGTTTCGGCTGAGCTCTCCGGTGCAGGTCAACACCAAGTCCCCGAGGCCAGCCAAACCCGCAAGCGTCAAGGGCTGACCGCCCTTGGCGATCGCCAAGCGCGCGACTTCGGCCAGCCCTCGGGTAATCAGCTCGGCGCGGGTGTTGTAGCCAAAGCCCAAACCGTCACACGCTCCCGCAGCGACGGCGATCACGTTCTTCAAGGCCCCCCCGACCTGAACGCCGATCGGGTCGTCGCCCGCATACACACGGAAGTGCTCGCTCGACAGCCGCTGTTGGACGCTCGTGGCAAGTTCGGGAGAATATGCGGCAGCGACGAGGCTCGTTGGCAAGCCCAGCGCCACCTCTTTGGCAAAGCTCGGACCCGAAAGGACGACCGAGCGCTCCCGGGCCGACGGACCGAGCACCGCGGTGACGACCTCGGTGAGCAGCATGAGCGAGCCAGGTTCGATGCCCTTGGTGGCGATGATCAGCGTCGCGGAGGGGTCGAGGTACGCTTTCGCGCGCTCGAGCGTTTGGCGAAAACCGGCGGTAGGCACGACGATGATCACCGCGTTCGCGAAGCGGAGCACGCGCTCCAAATCAGCGCTGGGTTCGACGGCTTCAGGCAGAGAGAACCCTGGCAAAAAGGCGCGATTCATCCGCTCCTTCTGCATGGCTGCCGCGTGCTCGGCCTGCCACGTCCAGAGCAACGTCTGTTCGCCGCGCTCGCTCAGCGTCCGAGCCAGCGCGGTACCCCAAGCGCCGGCACCGAGAATCGCGAGATGACTCATTTTCGGGCGCAACTTTTCGTGTCAACTCGAGGCCCTGTCAACTCAGCTCGGCGTTTTTGGTTTGGGCCCCTAAAACCTGAGGGATATGCTGCCCCCGCATGCCCGCCCCCGCCCGCTTCCGGTCGCTCACCGCTGCCAGCTTGACCACGCTCTTCGTACTCGGTGCACTCCCTTCCTGTGCGTCCACGAGTGCTCGCACCGTGAGCGTACTCGGCGCGGGCGTGATGAACGACCCGAGCAACAAATCGCTGCGCTTCGATATCTTGAAGTTCGGTTTGGCGACCTTCTGCAACGAAATGCTCAAGGGCGGCGCGCCCTTGAAGTTCGGTGACGATGAACCCGTCGTGGGTCGCTTTTTCGCCGAGTCGTGCGACTCACAAGTCCTCGACGACGAAGCGCACAAATCGTTCGTCGTACAATACACGGGCAAGGGCTACGCCTGGACCAACGTGACGCAACGGCTCGGCTTCAGCTCACGCGGAGTCGTGGAATACGCGACGGACTTCCAACTGCACGACGGCGCCATGTACGTCTATTTCAGACCGCGGCTGATTGACGGCGCCGCATTCCAGACCACGCTCGTGGAGTCCGCGCTCGCGCAAGGCGGGCTCGCTTTGGCGGGTGTGAACGCCAATCAACTCGGCAAGCACATCGTCGAGAGCCAACTGCGCCGCGGCTTCACGGTCATCCGCAAGGACTCCTCGGGCGGCGCCGATTTCGCGCTCGGCATCGTGCCGCCGGGCGAAGCACCGTTCAAGCCGTTCGAAGTCAAGCGCACCGAAAAGCAAATCCTCGCCAACGATCGCACCGAAGTGCACATCGGCCAGCAAGACTACGTCGGCCCATTCGAAATCACGGACTCGAATCAAGCGCTCTACTTCACGGTGGCGGTCGACGGCGCGGCCAACGCGGATCTGCTCGTCGTCGACAAGCCAACCGGCGACAAACTGTTGGATGGTTACCTGCACACGGCCGGCGGCGCCGCGCTTTCGACCCCCGCTTTGCTCGACGACAGCGCGAGCCAAAAAGGCGGCCTGTGGCAGCGCTTCGTGAACGTCGAGCCGGGACGCTACTACCTCGTGGTCGACAACAGCACGAAGCTCGGCAAGAACGCTCCGGACACCAGCGCGCGAGACGACGCGGCCGCCAAAGTCGACTATTTGGTGTTGCTCGGGGATCGCCCGTGATTCCAGCGCGCGCCCTGCCGCACGCGCTGGCTGCTACGAACGCCCCTAAATGCCCCAGTTCCGGCCCGCCGCAGCTCCCGGCCCGGGGTCGGAATAGTCTCGGTCTGCCGTGGGTTGCCCTGGTCCGAGCCCCCGGCTAGAAACGGCCACCTCTTCTGTGAACGCAAAAATTTCTCGATACGTGTTCTGGCCGCTGTGGTTCGTCGTCGTGCCACTCGTCCTGTGCATGCTCCTCGTCTGGTTGGTCAAGCCTGCTCAGGATTTCACGCCGGTCACGCTGTTCGAGCGTTTCCAGTGGGAGGTTCGCGATCAACAGGTCCCGGCCTACATCCTGTTTTTCACCATCTTCGAGATGGTGCTGTACAGCTATCGGCATTCGCTGCCATTCGTCGGCGGTCCAGGCAGCGGGACGCGCAGTGACGTGCCGAAGAACATGCGTGAAGACTTCGAGCACGCCGGGCAGCTGCTGGAGGAGGCCGAGCGCATCCTGAGCAAGAATCGCGCACGAGTCGAACGCGAGTTGCCCGCTGCGGCACGCGACGAGCTACGCGAAGGGCTCGATCAGCTGCGCGACGCGATGAACGCCAAGCCTTTCGAACCCGGCCCGTTCAGCGCCGCGTACGAGCGCGCGAGCCGCTTGGTCGGGCGTCGACTCAATCCTTGGCAAAAGGGAGAGTTCCGCGAGTACGTCGAGTCGATCGCCGTTGCCGTCGGCGTCGCGCTCCTGCTCCGCACCTTCGTGGTCGAAGCGTTCAAGATCCCGAGCGGGTCGATGTTGCCGACGCTGCAGATCCAAGACCACATTTTCGTCAACAAGCTCGCCTACGGACCTGCCATTCCGTACACGAATCTAAGGCTATTCAATAGCCTCCCGCCCGCTCGCGGCGACGTCATGGTGTTCGAATATCCGGACCCGAATCCCAACAACGAGCGCCAAGATTTCATCAAGCGAGTGATCGCGCTGGAGGGTGACACGCTGACGGTCGAGAACGGTCACCCGTCGATCAACGGTTGGCGCATCCCGAACTGCCGCATCGGTTGGTACGAGTATCACGAGGGCACGGACTCCTCGACCAAGCGCAGCGAGCTGTACATGGAGTTCCTCGGCAACTTCGCGTACATCACTCAGTTCGAAGAAGATCGCGGTAGCGAGGCGCATCAAGGTCCGTACATCGTCAAACCCGGCGAGACGTGGGTGATGGGTGACAACCGCAACAACAGCAGTGATTCGCGCGCGTGGAACGGCGGGCGCGGTGGCGGCGTGCCCGACGCGAACATCAAGGGCCGCGCCATGTTCGTCTGGCTGAGCTTTGGCTCGGACGGCGGGGTCACGTGGGACCGCTTGGCGACCAACGTGCTCGGTAAACCGCGGCTGCCAAAAGGCGCATCACCCGAGCTGCTGCAGGGCATCGAAAAATGCCTGCGCGAGCGTCCTCCACCGAATCAAACCCTGCCCCCACCGCCCACGCACTAACGGGCGCTTGGAGAGGGCATTTTCTCTCGCGGCGATCGGCGCAGATTCACGGCACCCGGCAAACAACGACGAAACGAGGAGGAGGAGCGATGGCACGAGCGATCGACCACTGGACGCTGACGACGAGCTCGCTACTTTTGTTGTGTGCGTTCACCGCGTGCAAGAAGCGCGACGAGCCCGCGCCGGCCGCCACGGTTTCAGCGAATATCGCACCAGCAGCGGCGGCCAGTGCGGCGTTGGCTCAAGCTGCGGCCGCCGCCAGCGCGGCGCAAGCAGCAGCAGCGGCCGTGGCCAGCGCTTCAGCAGCTGCGCCCGTGACCAGCGCGGCCCCCGTCCTTGGTGAAGTGAAGCGCTTCACGGACAAAGAGAAGACCGCTAGCGGCTCGACCAAAGTTGCGATCGAGCAGAGCAAAGTCTACGACGAACCCGACGCGACGAAGCCCTCGGTGGCAAGCTTGCCCAAAGATCTGCTCGTCACTCGCATGGCAACGCTCGGCACTGATTGGGTGCTGGTCGAGTTTCCCTCTGGCGTGGGCAAAGTGTCTCCCGGGTGGGTCGAGGCCAAGTCACTCGTCGGCGGAGGCGGCGCCGCCGCGGTGAAGCCCGCGACCAGCGCGAGCGCGACCGCCGTCGCAAGCGCGAAGCCCGCGGCCAGCGCGAAGCCCGCGGCCAGCGCCGCGCCGTCTGCTGCGCCCGCGCCCAGCACGAGCGCCGCCAAAGCCGTGCGCTCGAAGCCGGGCGTCTTGCGTGCGCCGGGCAGATAGTGCGCGTCGTTCTAGTTGGATTTACTCCGCTCAGCAGGAGCGTTCATCGGTTCGGGCTCGGCGCTCGGCAGTGAGAGCGCCGAGGGCTCGCTTTTCGAGCGCGATCGCTCGGCCGTAAAGAGCCCCGCCAATAGGATGGCCAGGGACTGCAGGTAACGCTCTCTCATCGGCCAAGTCTTACGCCCGCAGCGAAACTTCCCTCCCCGCGAATATTTCCGCAGGGTATCCGAGGCCCTCCGGGGTCATCCGGAGCGCACCCTGGTTCGCCCGCGATCAGCGCGATCAGCGCGTAGGCTGCGGCTTATCCAGCGATATCCCTAGCTTTTTCCGCATCTCGCGGGCGAAGTGGGCGTTGACCAGGGTGTACACGACGCACACCAGCCAAAGGGCGTCGACCAGCAATGCGACGCGAGCAAACGTCGAAGGCGCGAGTTGATGATGCGCGGTGTAACGGATGAAACCAAAGTGGAAGAGCACGCGGAAGAAGCTGGCGTAAGCGCCCGGCGCGTACGCTGACGCTGAGCGCCGTTGCCAACGTTCGAAGTCGTCCGGCGCCACGTTGGGTGATTGCGCTGCGGTTCGGCTCTGGCTGTCCAGCTTTCGCAGCGTGAACATCACACCCACGATGACCGCGATGATGTCGTATTGATCCACGCCCGGCACCTACCTCGATCCCGTCAGCAAGTCGAGGCAACAGAAACTTTGCGAGCGCAGCGCAAGCACGGCCAAATCCAGGAATTCGCCCGCGATTTGCAGCAGTTCCTCGACGGTCTGGACCCCCCGTGGCAAACACCGGCGCGCATGGAAAGCCACGTCTCCCCCGCCCTGACGTCGGACGTCGCGTCCCCCCTTGCCACGGCCGACGGCGGCCGGGATCCTCGAAAGCGCTTTGCGCGCTTTGCCCGCGCTTTGGTCGGCTACACGCTGGCAGTGATTCTGTTCGGAGCTGGCGTACGTATCACCGACTCTGGTGCCGGCTGCGGGCAGCACTGGCCCACCTGTAACGGCGAAGTCCTGCATTTGCCTCGTTCGTTGCAAACCGCGATCGAGCTGACGCATCGACTCACGTCGGGTCTCAGCTTGCTCGGCGTCCTCGCGCTATTGATCGGCGCGTTCCGGCTCTACCCGCGCGGCCACGTGGTCCGCGCATCAGCCGTGTTCAGCTTCGTCATGATCGTCGTCGAAGCGTTGCTCGGCATGCTGATCGTGCTGATGCGCTGGGTCGTGCACGACGCTTCGTTCGGCCGAATCCTGGCGTTACCGTTGCACCTCGTCAGCACCGCGCTACTGACGGCCGCCCTCACTTGGTGCGCGTACTTCGCGAGCGTGCGGCAACCGAGGCCTGTCGCGGTCCCTCGCGCGGCGCGCACTCTGCTTCTGCTCGCTGGTCTCGGTATTCTGCTCGTATCGGCGACCGGCGCAGTGACCGCGCTCGGCGACACCGTGTACCCGGTCCAGGCCAGTGGCTTCGCAGCGCGCCTGCAAGAAGACCAGGGCTTGAACGCGCACATCCTGCAGCGCATGCGCAGTATTCACCCCTTCGTCGCGGTGTTCGCGGCAGCTTTCGTCGCGTATGTCGCCATGCTTTTGCCGAGCTATCGCTCGAGCAGCGCCGTGCGGAGAGCGAGCGCAGCGTTGGCCGTCTCGATCGCAATGCAGCTCTGTGCGGGCGTGCTGAATATCTGGCTGTCAGCACCCGGTCCGCTTCAAGTGGTACACCTCTTGCTCGCCAATCTCGTCTGGATTTCGCTGATTTTGCTGGCCGCGAGCATGCGCCAGGGAGACGAGCCGGACGTCGTCGAGAGCGCCTGAGGGTGTGGCTAGGGGCGCGCTTCCGGCTCGGACGGCGCGATCGGATCCACCTCGATGGCTTCGATTTGCCAGTGGTCCGCGTGCTTGGCCAAGCGAGCTCGGCTGCGCCGCACCTCTCGACGTTGCTCCCCGCCGCCACGCACCGAAACCAACAGCTCTGCCTCGACGCGCGCGAGCCGATCGCTGATCTTGATCTCCACGCTATTCAACGCGAACGTCAATGGAGGGCCATCGAGTAGATCGCGCGCGCGTGCCGACACTTCGTCCGCGCCTTGCAGCTCGAGCCCGAGCTCTTGGACTCGCACGCTGCTTTGGGGGAGTTGGGCGGTCGCCAAGAACTGCCGCAGACTCGCCAGCGTCGCTGGATCACGAGTTCGGTTGAGCTGCGCACACAATTCGTCCAAGAGCGCGCTGATGCGCGTCTCGTCCCGTGGGATCAGTTCGTAGCCGATGATCGCGCACGAAAGCACGGCCACGGCGATCACGAGCGGGCGGCGACCGAGACGTGTCACGCACCAAGCCTACTCGCTTGCAGACCGGAAACGATGTTAAAAGCGAGGCGCTCCCCAACACCCGATCGGGTGCGCAATTCATGCACGCTTGGCCGTACCAAGACTTGAAAATCAGTGCTTGGGTGCTGTTGCCCATCGCCTTCGGCGTTTTGCTCTCGCGCCTGGGCTTCTCGCGTCGCGCCGCGAGCCGTCTGTTCGCGCTTTCCTTCTATGGTTGCCAGACCGCGGTCACTGCCTGCGCGATCTGGATCGCGCGCATCCAAGCCGAAGCGCGTATCTTGCCGGCGCTGGCGCTTTCTGGCTGGCTGGTCACGGCCGGCCTCGCTTGGTTGGTCAGCCGCAAGCTCGAAGGCAGCGCGCAAAAGCGCGGTGCCTTCATCCTGTGCATGGCCATGAGCAACAACGGCTTCACGCTGCTCGGCTTCGTGGCGCTCGCGGCCTTCGGCGAGGCCGGTCTCGCTCAGGCCACGTACGCGCAGCTTCTGTATTCACCGTTCTTCTTGCTCTGCTGTTTCCCGATCGCGCGCGCGTTCGGTCGCCAAGCAGAGCCGCAACGACTGCTCAGAACCCTGCTCGAAAATGCCGTCGACCCGCGGGTTTGGCTGCCGCTCTCGGCGATCAGCTTGGGCCTGGCCTTGAACCTGGGACACGTGGCGCGCCCCGCGTTCGTCCCTCAGCTCACGCGCGGGCTCATCTTCGTCGGGACCGCGATGTCCAGCTGCGCGATAGGACTCATCTTCAGCGGCTTTCACTTGAAGCGATACTGGCGAGAGAATTTACTCTCCCTCGTTTACCGCTGCACGCTGTACCCGTTGCTTTATTGGGGAGTGGCTCGTTCGTCGCACCTGAGCCCGCTCGACACGCGGATCCTCGTGCTGTACGGGCTCGTGCCGAGCGCGCTCTTGGCGAACATGCTGGCCGTGTTCTTCGACTTGGACAGCGATCTGACGAGCTCCGTGTTCATGGTCAGCACGGTCGCATTCCTGCTCTTCGTGCTGCCGGTGTACCTGATCTCCGCTCAACCTTCTTTTTGACGGGGCATCAGCAGCTTGGCGATGAGGCCGGTCCAACCCGTTTGGTGCGGAGCGCCCAAGCCCAGGCCGTTATCACCGTGGAAGTACTCGTAAAAAAGCACGTAATCGCGAAAATGCGGATCATTCTGCAGCAACGCTTGATTACCGTAGATGGGACGCTTGCCCTGTTCGTCTCGGTGGAAGAGCCGAATCAACCGTTCGCTGAGGTGATCGGCAATTTGCTCGAGCGTCAGGTACTGCCCGGAGTGAGTGGGACACTCGACCTTGAAATCGTCCCCGTAATAATAATGAAATCGCTGCAGCGATTCGATGATCAAGAAGTTGGTCGGGAACCAGATCGGACCGCGCCAATTGGAATTGCCGCCGAAAATCCCGGACTGCGACTCGCAAGGGGAATAGTCGACGCGAAAGGTCTGCCCGTTTGCTTCGAGCGTGAACGGGTGCTCACGATGGTAGCGTGAGAGACTACGCACTCCGAAGTCGGAGAGAAACTCCTGCTCGTCCAACATGCGCAGCAGCAGGCGCTTCATGCGGTGGCCGCGCAGCAAGGACAAAAGGTGGCGCTCGCCGACGCCGGTTTCGGTCCAGCGCGACACCAGCTTGGCCAAATCCGGCCGATACTCCAAGAACCACTTGAGTCGGCCGTTGAAGCCCTCGAACGTGGTCATCACCTCTTCCTGCAGCACTTCTACCGCAAAAAGCGGCATCAACCCAACCATGGAGCGAATGCGAAGCGGCAATGGGCGTGAGTTCGGCACGTGTAAAACGTCGTAGTAGAACTCGTCTTGCTCGTCCCACAAGCCGACTTCGGCGCCGATCGCGGTCATCGCCTCGGCGATGTGTAGGAAGTGCTCGAAGAACTTGCTGGCAATGTCTTCGTACACCGAGTTGGCAGAGGCCAATTCGAGCGCGATGCGCATCAAGCTCAGACAGTACATCGCCATCCACGCGGTACCGTCCGATTGATCGATGTGTCCGCCCGTAGGCAGCGGCTTACTGCGATCGAAGACGCCCACGTTGTCGAGCCCGAGGAAGCCGCCCTGGAAGATGTTGCGTCCGTCCGCGTCCTTGCGGTTCACCCACCAGGTGAAGTTGATCATCAACTTGTGGAACATCCGTTCCAAGAATTGATGGTCACCCGCGTCGCCACGCTGTTTGCGATCGATCTGAAACACGCGCCACGCGGCCCAGGCGTGCACCGGTGGATTCACGTCGTCGAACGCCCACTCGTACGCGGGCAACTGCCCGTTGGGGTGCATGAACCACTCGCGGGTCAGCAAAACCAGCTGCGATTTGGCAAATTCGGCGTCGATGATGGCAAACGGGATGCAGTGAAACGCCAGATCCCAAGAGGCGTACCAGGGGTACTCCCACTTGTCCGGCATCGAGATCACGTCTTCGTTCGTCAGGTGCTGCCAATCGGCGTTGCGCCCGTGTTTGCGACGTTCGGGGGGCGGCGGCTGAGTCTCGTCGCCAGTGAGCCACGCACGCACGTCGTAATAAAACGTTTGCTTCGACCAGATCATACCGGCAAAGGCTTGGCGTTGAATGCGCCGCGAGTCTTCGTCACGGATCTCGGCTTGCAGCTCGGCGTAGAACTCGTCGGCCTCCCGTTCGCGCGTGGCGAACAGCGAGTCATAGTCGGCGAACGGCTCAGGCGAGGCGTCCTGCGAGAGCCGCAGCTGAAGTTCAGCGCTCGCGCCGGGTGCGATGGTGAGCGCGTAGTGTGCCGCGGCCTTGGTGCCGGCGCGCTCGGGCGCGACCGCGCCTTTCTGCCCGTGCACGAGGTAGTCGTGAAACGCGTCTTTGGGGTACGGCGCGCCTTGGGTGCCGAAAATGCGCGGGAAATTGGTCTCGTTCTCGCAGAAGAGCAGCGTCGGCTCACCCTGGCAATACAGGCGAAAATCGCCCAATTGTGGGTGTCGGAGGTGCACCGCGCGCTCGCCTTCGGCCGCCAAGCGCGGCTTTTCCGCGCCTCTGGCCCAACTCCACGTGTTGCGGAAGAAAATCTGCGGCAGTAAGTGTAAGCGCTTGGTCTCGGGCCCGCGGTTGAAGGCACGGATTCGGATCAGCGTGTCGTTCGGTCCGACTTTGGCGTACTCGACGAACACGTCGAAGTAACGACCTTGGTCGAACACGCCCGTGTCGATCAGCTCGAACTCGGGTTGCTCGCGCCCGCGACGGCGATTCTCTTCGACCAGCGAAGCGTACGGAAACGCGACCTGCGGATACTTGTACAGCATCTTCAGGTACGAGTGGGTCGGGGTCGCGTCGAGGTAGTAGTACTGCTCTTTCACGTCCTCGCCGTGGTTGCCCTCCGCGTTGGTGAGTCCGAACAGGCGTTCTTTGAGGATCGGATCCTGCTCGTTCCACAACGCGAGCGAAAAACAAATGCGCTGCCGGTGATCGGAGTAGCCAGCAATACCGTCTTCGCCCCAGCGGTACGCGCGACTGCGCGCGTGGTCGTGCGGCAGGTACTCCCAAGCCGTGCCGTATTCGCTGTAGTCCTCCCGTACGGTGCCCCACTGGCGCTCGCTCAGGTACGGCCCGAATCGTCGCCAAACCGAGTTGAACGCGGAGTTTGCGGCGAGACGCTCGGCTTCTGTCGAGCGATTGCGCGGCGCGGCCATTATGGGCAGCTGGCGCCGACCACTGTCGCCGCGCGCTTCTGTCCTTCGTACTGCCTGACGCACACGTCGTCCGCCAGCAGGCCAATCCCGTTACAAGCTTGCTCGGCTGCAGCAGCATTCGGGCCGGCGGTCTTCGCCATCGTTGCTTTGCAGCAAGCAACCGCTTTTGCGCAGTTGGGCGTGAGGTTCGGTGGCGTGGTCGGCGATTCACCCGCGACCGCTGCACTGGCCGCCGCAACGGCCGATTCGACCGCACTGACTTGGCTGCGCATGTACAGATAAGCGGCAACGCCGCCTCCCAGGCTCAGGAGCAGCAGCCCTCCACAACCGAGACCGACCCAGAGCATTGCCTTGCTCTTCTTCGGCGGTGGACCTGCGGGACCGCCGGGGGGAGCTCCGGGATATCCGCCGTAACCAGGCTGCGGAGGGCCATAGCCTGGCGGAGCTCCGCCAGGCGGTGGGTAACCCGGCGGGCCGTAACCCCCCGGAGGTGCACCGCCACCTGGAGGATAGCCACCACCGGGCGGATATCCTCCGCCGCCGGGAGGTTGCCCGCCGTAGCCACCAGGCGGGCCGTAAGGTCCACCGCCGCCGTATCCACCAGGTCCTTGTTGAGACATTGGGTCCTGTTCGATTTCGCTAACACGCGCCCCGCGCGGCCAGCAAGTGCGGCCATCTGGCCGTCCGCGCGGCGCCAAGATGTTTTAGGGTTCACCCATGAGGAACGCGCGCGCCGTCTTGGCCGTCACACTCGGGCTGTCTGCGCTGGGAGCGCCAGAGTCGATCGCTCGAGCCAAGCCCAGTGCAAATACGAGCGAGACCGAGAGCGCAGCAAAAGTGCCTCTCCCCGCGACGACGATCACGTTCGAAAAATACCGACTCGCGAACGGCCTCACGGTGATCTTGCACAGCGACCGCAGCCTGCCATTGGTCGCGGTCAACGTTTGGTATCACGTCGGGCCTGCGAACGAACCACCCCACCGCTCCGGCTTCGCGCACTTGTTCGAGCACTTGATGTTCGAAGGATCGAAATACGTCGGCCACGAGTTCGACCGCATCTTGGAGTCGATCGGCGCCACGAACAGCAATGGGACCACGAGCTGGGATCGCACCAACTATTTCGAGACCGCGCCCAGTGAAAATCTAGAAACGTTGCTCTGGCTCGAGAGCGATCGCATGGGCTTCATGATCGACACCCTGACCCAAGAGCGACTCGACGTGCAGCGCGACGTCGTGAAAAACGAACGCCGTCAAAGCTACGAAAACGCGCCGTACGGGCCGAGTTCGCTGGCCATGTTGAACGCGCTGTTCCCGGAGGGCCACCCGTACAACGGCGCGGTCATCGGCTCGATGGCGGATTTGAGCGCGGCCACGCTCTCGGACGTCACCGAGTTCTTCCGACAGTACTATGCGCCGAGCAACGCCACCCTGTGCATCGCCGGCGATCTCGATCCGCAGCAAACCAAGCTCTGGATCGAGCGTTACTTCGGCACGCTCGAAAATCGAACGCGTCCCACCGCCAAGCAAGTGCCCTACACGCCGCTGCCCAAGGCCGAGCGCTTGGTCGTCAAAGAGCCCGTGACGCTCGCCCAAGTCTCCTTCGGCTACCGCACGCCCCCCGCGTACACCACCGATGATCCAGCTCTGGACGTCACGATGGCGCTGCTCGGCGGCGGAAAAGCGACCCGGCTCTATCAGCGGCTGGTGGTGCAAACCAAATTGGCCGCAGAAGTGAGCGCCAGTTTGGAATCCAATCAGCTCGCGAGCATTGCCTCGTTGAGCGCCACGGTCGCGAGTGGCAAGTCGAGTGCAGCGGTGGAGCGCGAGCTCGACGCAGTACTGCAGGAGCTGGCGAAGAACGGCCCGAGTGCGGCCGAGCTCGCGCGCGCCAAACGGCGCATTTTGGTCGGTGCGCTCTCGAGTTTGGAGGTCTTGAACGGCCCGGGCGGTGAGAGCGGCCGAGCTGGGCTCCTGCAACGATTCGATCAATACACGGGGGACCCGGGCTACCTGCCGAATTGGCTGTCCCAGATCGAGCGGGTACAAAGCAAGGACGTCCAGCGCGTGATCAAACAAGCCCTGCGGAGCGACGCTCGCGTCGTCGTCGTCACCGAGCCAGTCCCCGCGCCCGCGACGGCGCAGGAGGCGCAATGAAACCCACGACGAATCGCGCGACGTGCTTCTGGCTGCTCTCGACTTTGCTGAGCGGTGCCTGCGCTTCGCCCGCTGCGCCGCCGCCCGCGGCGAGCCCCCCGCTCAACGCCAATCTGGCGCCGACACCTCGGCCCGACCCTGAAGCGTTCCGCGTCAATCCGCCCAAACCCGGCGAGCATCCAGCGGTACAATTTCCGACCCCGGCGGTCAAAACGCTCAAGAACGGCGTGACGCTGATGGTCTTGCCCAAACGCGCAGCGGTCACGACGCTGAGCGTGGTGGTACGCGAGGGCGCGGGGTCATTGCCAGTGGGAAAGAGCGGACTCGCCGCGCTCACCGCGCGCATGCTGACCGAAGGCACTCAACTGCATTCGAGCTTGGCGCTCGCCGAAGCCAGTGAATCCCTCGGTTCCACTCTGGACGCGGACGCCGGCCGTGACCAGTCGAACGTCGAAATCTCGACGCTGACTGCCGACGTCGCCCGAGGGCTCGAGCTCTTGGCGGAGGTCGTGTTCAAACCGGCGTTCCGCGAGGCCGACTTCACGCGGGTCAAAGGCGAATGGCTGGACGGCTTACGCGCAGAACGCCAAGAACCGAGCCGCTTGGCCTCGCTCGCCGCGCTGCGCAGCTTGCTTGGGCCCAGCGTCGGCGCGCCGGTTTCGGGCAGCATTCCCGACGTCGAAAAGCTGACCGTGGCTGATCTCAAGGCGTTTCACCAACGTAGCTACGTGCCCGCGAATCTGGCCGTAATTGCGGTCGGCGACGTCACCCTGGCCGAGCTCGAGCCGAACGTCGAACGGCTATTTGGGCGAGCTCCGAACAACGCACCCGTCAAGGCCGCGGAGGTCGCGCTGCCGGAGCCACCGAGCAAACTCAGACTGCTGATCGTGGATCGCAAGGATTCGGTGCAGTCGTCGATCTTTGCGGCGCAGTCCTTTCCCAAGCGCTCGGACGCGGGCTTCGAGGCGCGCGAGATCATGAGCAGCTTGGTTGGCGGCTTGTTCACCTCGCGACTCAACAGCAACCTGCGCGAGAAACATGCCTACACCTACGGCGTTCATGGGCAAGCACTCGCGACCCGCAATTGGGGCGCCTTCTACGTCGCCACCGAGGTGAAGGCCGAGACCACTGCTGATTCCTTGTTCGAACTGCTGAACGAGCTCGATCGCGCCCGAGATCCCAAGCGCGGCGCGCCGATCAACGAGCAAGAAACCAATCGCGCGCGGGCTGATTTGATGCACTCACTCGGAGCGCGACTGGAACACACGAGCTCCCTCGCCGACGCGATGGCCACGCTCTTTGCAGAACAGCTGCCGCATGACTATTACAGCAAGTACCCAGCGCTGATCGGCGCGCTGCCCGCAAGCCAAGTCAGCGCGGAGGCCGCGCGGCTCACGCCGTCGCGCATGACCGTGGTCATCGTCGGCGATCGCGCGCAAATCGAACCGAGCCTCAAACAGCGCGGCTATCTGCTCGAGGCGGCCGATCCGCGGCTGCTCGAATAGTCGCCTTCGTCCGGGAGTGGGCGCTCGCGCTCCAGCAGCGCACCTCGAATAGCCGCGCGGTTCCGCGCTCTCTTCGGCCGTCGCTGCGCGGCGTATCGGCGCCCGAGTGATGGCGACAACTAGCGCTTGGGTAGCGACTCGATTGGCACGTCCACGTGCGTGTCCGTCGCCAAAAACGCGACGATCCCGCCGAGCACGAACGCGGCCAAGCCGAGTGCGCCCCACAGGTAAAGTGCCTTGCGGCTGTGTGCTCGCTTCTCCTGCTGACGGCGCAGGATCTTCTGGCGCATGTCATCCAACGCGCGACGATCGCGAATCACGAGCGTCGCTTCCGTGGTCGACTTGCGCGGCGGTTCGACGTCAGGTCGCGCCGGGGGGTGCTCGGTGATGACCACGCTCCGCGCCTCCTCGGAAACATTGGCCCGCGGCTGTGGGGTGTGAGCCGCCGTTTGCTGCGAGATGATCGCCTCGTCGCCGAGCTCTTCGATCTGATCGATCGCCGCGAGTTCGCTCTGCGGCAGCCGTTGTTCAGGGGAATGCGCTGGTGGCCTCGTCGCGGACACGGGGCGACTTTATACCCGAGAACCTCGAAGCCACGCCAGGGACGGTAAACGCCGGCGGAGAAGCCCCCACATTCCCTTACAAATCCGCTGCGCACGAGAACTACTAAGAAAAATCGCTAACCGGCAGGCGCAGGCGCGAAACTGAGGCAGAAACGACGGGCATTGGGCAGGCTCGAGGAGCTCGAGGGCGACGGACGTCCAATTGCGAGACGCCGTAACCCCGAGGGAGCCGAGCCGCAGGATGAGAACTGACCGAAGCGGGGGAGACGCGCTCCGTGCTACCTTGCAACGCTTGTGTCCGCCGAGATTTCGATCCTGGTCGTCGACGACGATGCCGTAAGTCGGCACGTGCTCGAGCAGGCGCTGCTCGAGGCCGGCCTGAGCCCCACAATGACCTCGAGCGGTGAGCAGGCGCTCGAGTGGCTCGACGCGCACACGCCCGCGGTGGTGCTGTTGGACCTCGTGATGCCGGCGCCCGATGGCTTCGCCGTGCTCGAGCGCATCCGACGAACACCGCGCCTTGCCGATACGCCGGTGGTGGTGCTCACCGCTTTGGACGCCGACCAAGAAATTTCGCGCGTGTTCGCCTCCGGTGCGGACGACTACGTGCACAAGCCGTTCCGCGCGGCCGAGCTTTTGGCGCGTATTCGCGGTCAAATGCGCGTGCGAGAATACCTCGATCGTTTGAATCGGCGTGAGCGCGACCAAGAGACGGTGCTGGAGCTGACGCAAACGCTGGCTTCCACGCTCGATATCCGCGACATCTTGTTCACGGTCGTGCAGCGCGTAGCGGCTTTCGCCAAGGTCGATCGCTGTAGCATCGTGCTCTTCGGTGAATCCGGGAACGTGGGCTACGTGCTGGCGACCAGCGACGATGCCATGCTCCGCGATTTGCCGATCGATCTCGCCAAGTACCCCGAGATCCGCGAGGTGCTGACTACGGGGCGAGCGCTCGTGATCCGCGATGGCAGCGAGCACCCGCTGCTGCAAGTGGTCCGCCAAACCGGCCCGAACATCGGCTTCAACTCTTTCGCTCTGTTGCCGATCTTGCACGAACATGGCGCGATGGGCGTGCTGTTCTTGCGTTCGAAAGCCAAATCCACGTTCGACGACTACGAGCTCTCGTTGGTCACGACCTTGACCAACGCGATGGCGATCGCCCTGCGCAACGCCCGCATTTTGCAATCGTTGCGCGACGCAACGGAAAAGAGTCGCTCGCTGCGCGCCGAAGCCGAACGGCGGGTGCAGCTGTTCCAACGCTACGCGGATTTTTTCGAGAGCGCTGCCGACGGCATGGTGGTCATCGATCGCGAGGGCAAGGTGTTATTTGCCAACCCGCGCGCGAGAGAGATCACGGGCTTCAGCGAGACCGAACTGATGGCGCTAAGCTTCGAGGATTTTCTCGTCCGCGCGGAGCGCGACCGCGCGGCCCGCCTGCTGCGCGGCTTCTTGGACGGCATCTACCCGCGCGGAGTCGACATCGCGATCACCGACAAGTCCGGGGAAGAGCGTACGATCAGCGTCAGCTTCAGCTCGGTTTTGCACGAGGACAACGCGGTCGTGTTCAGCTTCCGCGACGTCACCAAAGAACGGGCCACTGCGGTCGAACTCAAGCAAACCAAAGAGTTCTTGGAGAGCGTGATCGAGAGCTCCGTGGACGGCATCGTGTCGGCAAATTTGCGGGGCACGGTGCTGTTGTTCAATCGCGCGGCTGCGCGCATCTTCGGCTATGCCCCGAGTGACGTGGTGGGCAAGATGCACGTCGGCAAATTGTACCCATCTGGCGGTGCACGCGAGATCATGCGCAAGATCCGGGATCCCAGTCTGTCCGGCTACGGCAGGTTGGAGGATCACCGAGTCGACATGCTGAACGCGGACGGAGAGCCGATTCAGGTCCAGCTTTCGGCGTCGCTGGTCATCGACAACGGCCACCCGATTGGCTCGGTCGGCATCTTCACCGATATCCGCGAGAAGCTGCGAATGGAGGCGCGCCTGTCGATGGCCCAAGAGGAGCTTCGCTCACGCGAGAAGCAAGCGATCGTGGCAGAGCTGGCAGGCGCCGCCGCGCACGAGCTCAATCAGCCGCTGACCTCGGTCATCGGCTACGCCGAACTCCTGCGGCGAAAGCTCGACACCAACCCGCAGCTCTCGCACGCCGCCAGCGTGATCGTCGGCGAGTCCGAGCGGATGGCCGAAATCGTGCGCAAGGTCGGCAAAATTACCAAATACGAAACCAAGAGCTACGTGGGCGCCGCCAAGATCTTGGATCTGGAGAAGGCGAGCGACAATGAAGGCGGGAACGTACCGCCATGAGCGATCCCGACGAGCTCGCGAGTCCACCCAGCGCTAGCCCGTCGGTTCCGCCCGGCCCGACGGATCTCCGGCTTTCGGAGTCGCGACGGCGCAGTTCAGAGTCGCCGCTGGCGCAGTCTTGGCGCGACGTGCTGCTACGCCTTTCGCTCACGCTGCCGATCGACGTCGAGCTCGAGCAACTCGTGCGCGAGTTCATGGATGGCTTGGTCGCGCTGCTGCCGAACGCTGCTTTCGGCGCGTGCGTGGTGAACGGCAACGGCATGGCTCCGGTGGTGGTTTCGCGCTTGCCGGCTGGCATGGCGCTCGGTATCGAGCGCGATCCGACCCGGCTTTTCCCCGGTTTTCACGACGAGCGCATCTTCGATTTGGAGGACGGCGCGCTCGGTTCCACTCTCCACCTCGCAAGCCCGCTGCAAGCGCTCAGCCCGCTGCAAATGCAGATCGGCACGCAATCGGCGTTGCTGCTCGCGGCGGCCGTACGCCGTGCACGGCTGTACATGCGCGCGGAGGAATCAGCACGGTCGATCCGCAAGCTGCAGGCGCAAGTGATCCAGAACGAAAAGCTGGCCTCGCTCGGTCAAATCGTGGCTGGCGTCGTACACGAGTTGAACAATCCACTCACTTCGATCATCGCCTACTCGGACTACCTGAAGCGCATGGCCCGCGCACGGGCCCCCTACGACGAGCAGGAGGACGAACTCGAGCGTTTGCGCCGCATTGGCGAAGCCGCGACGCGCATCCTCAACTTCTCGCGCGATTTGGTGGCGTACGCGCGCCCCGCGGCGGACGTGCCCGGCACCGTGCACGTCCCGGCGATCGTGGAAAAGGCGCTGGTTTTCTGCGAGCACGAGTTTCAAGGAGCTGGCATTCAGATCCTGAGCGAGTTCGACGGGCGATTGCCGCCGGTGCGCGGCATGGCCGGACAACTCACCCAGGTCTTCGTCAACCTCTTCACCAACGCGGCGCATGCGATGACGGGCGAAGGCGGAGAGCTTCGGATCGTGATGCAAGCGGACGTGGCTCGACAGACGCTCACGGTCGAAGTGGCCGACACCGGCACGGGCATCGCCGAAGACGACATGCCGCAAATCTTCGAACCCTTCTTCACGACGAAAACCGACGGACGCGGGACGGGACTCGGCCTCTCTATCGTTCGCGGCATCCTCGACGCTCACGGCGGCACGATCCACGCGGATAGCACCCTCGGCGAAGGCACCGTGTTCACGCTCACCCTCCCCTTGGCCGTCCTCGTGCCAACCGTGCTGCCGCGCAGTTAGGCGACAACGTGGTCTCGCCCCTGGACAAGCGATGAACCGCCGAACGCGCCTAGAACAGGACGATGGACTGGCTCTATCCGTCCGCCGCCACGGCCAAGCGTCGCTACTTCACGACACGGATCACGAGCACCAGAATGCCTTTTTTGTGGCTTTGGCCGGCGACGATGAAGGCTTGGCCGACGTGGGCTTTGACTTCCAAGAGCGGCAGGAACTCTTTGCCGTTGGGGCGATTGATGCTGGCGGAGAGCCGCACCGAGTCGGGGCCCAGCTCGTCCAAGAGACGCACTTGGAGTGTGCGTGCATTGGGTAGCTTCAGGTTCTGCGGCGCATCCTTCTTGAGCGGGAGGCGCGCGCGATCCAAGACTTGGTAGCTGTCGTAGTTGGAGAACGGCGGCTTACCGAGCTCGGGCAGCTTGCCGATGCGCGGGTCGATGCCTTTTTGCTCGTTCGTCGCGTGAAGGATCAACACCTCGGCCTGCAGCGGTTGCTCCACTCCGGGCTTTGCCGACGGCGCGGGGGTCGCGCTGTTGGCGCCAGGCGCGCTAGCGGCGCCGCTCGGGCGCGGGCTGGGCGCTCGGGGCGGATCGGCGGCGTAGGCCGGCAACGTCAGTACGGCGACCAACGAACAGAGCGCAAGCGACGCACGCTTCATAACGACTCGGACCTGTCCTCATTGTCGTCGTCGGGCTCACCGTCATCCGGCATCCAGACTACGGGAGTTTCCGAAGAATCCGTAGATAGTACGAAGACTTCACCCGTGTTCGACCCGAAATCGACCGACTCGATCGTGGCCGGCGGCAACGGCTCGCGCTCTTCTTCGGCAGCGGCTGCCAGAACGGCCGACAGCTCGGGGACCGACGCGCTCGGCGAGGCGAGCCCGGAGTGCTCTGCCTGTGTGGCCGAGGGGCTGCGCGGCGGGACCGGCGGGGCGGACCATGAGCGAACGACGAGCACCGAGCCGGCAGCGATCGCCGCACCGAGCGAAACCCAAGTCGCGATGCGAGGGAGCAACGAATGAACGCGCGCACGCGGCGGCTCGAGCGCCGACATCACGCTCTCGGTCACGTCGAACGCGGCGTGCTTGCTCGCGCTCGACTGATCCCAAGCGCGGACGAAGCTGCCGAGCTCGCTGTAGGCGTCTAGCTCTTCGAGCAAGCTGGGGGTCTGCTCGATGGCGGCTTCGACGACGCGCGCCTCGGACGGAGACAGCTCGCCGTCGTGGTAGCGCATCAGTTGTTCACGCGTGACGGTCACGGCGCTTCCCTCCGCACCGAGGACGCCACTTCATCTGCATAGCAATCGGCCAACGCGCGTTGCAGCTTTTGACGAGCGTGGAACAGGCGACTCATGATCGTGCCTTTGGACACGCCCATGGCTTCGGCCATCTCTTCGTAGCTCATGCCCTCGACCTCGCGCATCACGATGACACCGCGATGGTAGACCGGAAGTGCGTCGAGCGCGGCTTCGAGCTTGTTTCGAATCTCGGCACGCCGCAGGACGTCGAGCGGGTCCGCGCCGTCGATTCGGCTGAGGAGTGGGATATCCGCCTCATCGATCTCCCGGGTCTCATCCAGCTCAGCCTCGCGCCGGCCGGGCTTGCGCATGAGGTCGATCGAGAGATTGGTGATGATCCGGTAAAGCCACGTGAAGAACGCTGATCCACCGTGGAAGGAATCGAGACCGCGGTAAACGCGGAGAAACGCCTCTTGGACCACCTCTCGGGCGTCATTCTCGTCGCGCAACAGGCCGAGGGCGATGGCGAAGGCGCGCCGCTGATGTCGCTGCACCAGTTGCTTGAACGCCGCTTTGTCACCCTTTTGGGCTCTTTCGATGAGGACACGATCCTGCTCCGCTTCGAGCTCTCGGCTCGTTCGGTTTGACGCCAAAGCGGCAGGACTATTCACCCCCGTGGCAATTCGATCGGTGCTCGGCTCACGCACCGCGAGCTCCGGCTGCGACGGCAATGCCCCCACGTCCGCCAGGGAGCCGAAAGTACCGCGAGCGGGGGACGCCATCACGCTCCAGTTTACGCCCGAGCTCCGCCCGTGCTCCCCCCAGGAGCGTATTCGGGCAGGAAGAACCGGAGCCAGAGGCGAATATTTTCCAACCCGGGAGTAAAATCGCTTCTACCCCGTCTTTTGAGGGTCGCCACCATCAAGGCCCGTCGTCGTCTGCGGGGCCCGCCGCTTCATCGGGCAGCTCGACTAGGGTGACCTTCAAATCAAAGGTTCTGCCACCTCGAACGACGCGCAAGGTCGCCGGCTTCCCTACACCGGCCAAGCTCGCCACCCAGCGCAGCCGCTCGGGGCCGGTGAGCGCCTCACCGTCGAAGGCTTGAATCACGTCGTCGACCTGCAGACCTGCGCGGTCGGCTGGGCCGCCTGGGACGATCACCCGCACCAGCGCGCCGTTCTCGTCACTGAGCTTGAGCCGATCCATGTCTTCGGGCAGCACCGACGAGACGTGCACACCGATCGCGCTGCGCTTGATGTGCCCATCTTTGAGCACACGCGGCAGGAGCTCTTTGACCATGTTGATCGGGATCGCAAACCCGATGCTGTTCGCTTGAGCGCGGATCGCCGTGTTGATGCCGACCACGTTGCCCGCCATGTCCAGCAGCGGGCCGCCGGAGTTGCCGGGGTTGATGCTCGCATCGGTCTGCAAAAAGTCGTAGTAGCCGGACTCGTCCAGCCCTTTCACGTCCGCGAGCGTGCGACCTTTGGCCGACAAAATGCCGGCAGAAACGGTGTGCGAGAGCGCGAACGGATTGCCGATCGCGACCACCCAATCACCGACGCGCAGCGCGTCCGAATCGCCCAACGGCAGGTAGGGCAGGTTCTTTTCGTCCACGCGCAGCACGGCGATATCGGTGCGCGGATCGCGACCGACCACGGTCGCTTTGACCTCTCGCTTGCGCCCGAAGATCACGTGGATCTCGCTGGCCTCCTCAATCACGTGGTTGTTCGTGATGATCAAGCCGTTGGGGTCGTACACGAAGGCCGTGCCAACGCCCTCCCCGACGACGCGCCGACGCCCGCTGACGCCGCGCCGCTCTTGTAACGTCTTGACGAACACCACCGCCGGATCGGCTTTGGCGGCGAGCTCGGCAAAGCTCTGCGGCGCGCGCGCGCCCGGTAACGGCGCGGGCAACGGAGAAGTCGTGGCGAGCGCGGTAGCGGCCACGGGCACCGCGCCCGAGGGCAGCGGCACCGCGCTCGTGCTGCTGCTGCTGGCGGTTGACAGCCGCTTGCAGGAGAGCCCTGCGAGGCTCAGCAGCAAAGCGGCAAGAAAAATGCGAGCGCGGCTCACTTGTGCTTTTGCGAGACTTCCACGAAGCGGAGGCGGAGGTCGTAGAGCGCCTGGGTCAGCATTTGCTCTTCGGCCCCCGTCAGATTCCCGTGGGTCTTCTCTTGAATCAGCGCCAAAAGATCGATCGTTTGGCGGGCCATCGGCAAATCGACTTCGCTCTTTCCGTCGGTCGGATGGGGAGCGTCGCCCAAGTGCAGCAGAGCCGAGTGGCTCAACGACAACACGAAAGTCGTGAAGTCCACCGCGGGCAAGTCATCCGCCTGGGAGGCCGAACTCGAGTCTGATTCGCCGTGGCCTTGGCTCACGTCTCGCTCTCCGCGTCTTCTTCTTCGTCGTCCTCGTCGTCTTCGTCGTCCTCGTCGTCTTCGTCGTCTTCATCAGCTGGCGCTGCTGCTGCGCTAGCCGGTGCGACCTCGGTCACGACGGGAGCTTTTTCTGCGGCCGGAGCTTTGGGAGCAGCCTTCACCTTGACGTCATCGTCGTCTTCGTCGTCGAAGTCGTCGTCTTCATCGTCGTCGATGTCGTTCAGCTCATTCTCGAGCGAGCGCACGGGCACGGGCGCGACGATCGGGCGCGGTGCCGCGCGGGGCACGACACGCTCGACGCGCTCGGACTCTTTGACCAACGCAGGCTGCTTGAGCTCGACCTCGATCACTTGGTCGGTCACGTCAGCCAACGACTCCACGTGCTTGGTCAGTTCACTCTCGGTGAGCAAACCGCGCTTGAGCATGCGCTCGCGCACGCGGACGTCGTACTTGAAATTCTCGGGAATCGGCATGAGCTCTCCGTGTCAATCTGCTCGGATCCCACTTGGATCCGAAAAGTAGTTCGGGTCGTCGGCCCGTCGGCCATAGCCCTCGGGGGCCTTTCCTAGCGCCGGGATGGCCCCCTAAGCAAGCTCTCAGGCGTAATCAGCGGTTCCGGCTCTTGTTCTTGGGACAGAAGCCGCTGTTCCGCCTGCTCCAGCTCCTCTTCGGTCGCCGGCCGGACCTCCCGGGCCTCGACCTCGAAACGCAGGGTTTGCCCGGCAAGTGGGTGGTTGCTGTCGACCACTACCCCCTCCTCGCTCACGTCCAAGACCTGCAGCAACACCGGACGACCGTCCTCGTCTTCGGCCTCGTAGCAATCCCCCGCCGCGACGTCGTCCGGAAAGTCCGCGCGGTCGACTTCGACCTGGGCCTCCGGATTGCGCGCGCCAAATGCTTGCTCGGGAGCGAGCAGCACGGTGCGCCGGGCACCCTGAGCCAGGCCCTCGAGCTTTGCTTCGAGGGCTGGAAAGAGCACCCCGTAGCCGATGAGGCAGCACAGCTCGCTGTCACCGGTTTCGACCAGCGCGTCCTCTTCGTCGAAGACTTGGTAGCCGAGACGAGCCCACATACCCGGACTCAGTTGGTAGCCGCTGCTCTCTGGCATCTGCCGCCGCACTAGCACGACTCACTGCCCGAGTCCGCCGACAATCTTGCCGGCGATGGCGCTAGCGGCGATTACCAGGGGGCTTGCCAGGTAGACGCGACCCGGCCCGCTCCGACCTGGGAAGTTGCGGTTGACGGCGCTGACGGTGACCTGCTCGGAGGAGCTCGAGGTGCCCGGCCCAGCGCGAATGCACGCGCCACAGGAAGGATCGAGAAGGCTGGCGCCGATGCGTTCGAAGAGCTCGATATAGCCGCGCTCCGCAGCGTAGCGGCGCACGCTCTGCGAACCGAATTGCAGGTAGAACTGCACTCCGGGTGCGACGCGAAGGCCGCGCTCGAGCGCCTCGCGAATGACGGAGGCGTACAGGTCCATGTCGCTCGCCTTGCCGCCCGTGCACGAGCCGCCGTACGCGATGTCGATGCGCACCTCCGAGCCCAATTGCTGCTCCAGCTGCGAAAGCGGGATCCCACTGCGCGGATCGCTGGGTACGGCGACCATCACCGGAACGTCGCTCAAATCCAGCTCGATCGTGGACGCGTACTCGGCGCCTTCGTCCGCGAGCACGACGCGGGCCGCGAGCTCGTCGCGCGAAAGGCCTCGCGCGCTCTGCAAATAGTCGATCACTACCTCGTCAGCCGCGATGATCCCGGTAAAGGCGCCGGCTTCGACGGCCATGTTGGTCAGAGTCGCGCGCTCGCCGAGCGATAGCTCGACGAGGCCCGGCCCGCAGAACTCCAAGACCTTGCCGACCGCGCCCCCGCTCTTGATTTCGGGCCGCGCGAGCAGGCGCAGCATGACGTCTTTCGCGCACACGCCTGGGCTCAACTCACCACGCAGCACGACGCGCACGCTTTGCGGGACGTCCACGCGCACGTCGCGCGTGAGCCATGCATTGGCCATGTCGGTGCTACCGACGCCAAAGGCCAGGCAGCCGAGCACACCCGCCATGCACGTGTGCGAATCCGTGCCGATCACGAGCTCACCGGGCAGCGCCAAATCCTCGATCACCTTGTTGTGGCAGATGGCTTCACTGCCGGCAGGCTTGCCCTCACGCTCGACCTCGCCGAACAGGCGCACTCCGTGGCGAAGCGCGAAGGCACGCTGCACGGTGACGAGCTCGCGGGATTGGTCGATTAGCCCGAGGGCGCGATGCTTCTCGGGCATCACGCTTTCCAGAAAAGTCAGGTGATCTCGAAATAGGACCAACGAGTCCGGATCAGCCACTCGCGCTTCTTCGCCAAATCCAGCACGGAACAAGGCGTCGGCCATGGGCGTCACGTACTCGTGGCTGAAACGCAGATCGGCCCGCGCGAACAGCGCGTCACCCGGCGCCACCGCGCTGAGCCCGAGCGTGCCGTGTTCGGCATCACGCACGGCATGGCGAGCCAAGATCTTTTCCGCGAGCGTCATCGGCCGCGGCGCGCGGTTCGGCAAATCGGGATGCAGCGCGCCGCTCAGACGCGCGCGGTTGTAGGCGAACAGCCCGCCCGCTTCGACGATGGCGCGCGTGATCGGCGACAATTGCCGAGAAAACGCGGTGAGCTCGAGCTCTTCACCCCGCTCCAAGCGTTCGAGCAAAGTAAAATCACTGCTGGTGAGCAGCCCGATGTTTTGGCAATTCTGCAGGTAGATTTTCTCGAAGCTGGGCGCGAACACCATGCGTACCCCGCACGCGAGCTCGGCGAACGGCGCCGTCTCCCGCGAGCTACCGCAGCCCTTGCTCGGGCCGCTCACAATCACCTGAAAGCCGCCGTCGCGCACCGCGTCTCGCGCCACGGTGTCCCCCCGCAAGCCGACCAAGCAATAGCGAGCCAGCGTGTGATCGTAATAGTAGCAGGCCCACGCTGGCGTCAGCTCGTCCGTAGAGACGTTCGCCAAGAGCGGGCGGGCGGGGTCGTAGCCGAGCGTTTCACCCGCGAGTTGCGCACGAAGGAGCTGTGCGTCCTCCGTCAGGTACAGCACGCGTCCAGAGAGACGGAGCCCACTCATGGTTCGCTGTCACGCTTGGCATTCGACGCGGCGCCGCACAGCACCGCGAGCACGCGCAGGGAAAGCTCGACCTCGAGCGCCGTGGCCCGGGCAACGCCGGCGCGTTCGCTGACGAGCCGCGCGCGACCAAGAAAGCGCTCGCGCTGCGCTTCCGGCACCGTCAGCGAGACTTCTTCGATCGACACGCCGCGAGCTTAGCAAATTCGAGCGAGCCCTGAACGCCGAATCCTCGTGCAAAGACCAGTCGAAAGCTGCTTGCCCGATCAGGGAACTCCGAGGGAAGCTGCCGCCCGTGTCTCGAGTTCGCCGCTCTTTCATCGCCCTACTGCCGACGTTGGGGGTGCTGATATGCTGCCGGCAGCCGCACTCTCAGCCGAACGAACAGCCCGCGTCGGCGGGAAATGCCCCGAGTGCGGCTGCGCCGTCGCCACCGCCCAAGGTTGCCGATCCGCTGCCCAACGAGCGAGTCGAAATCCCCGGTGGCAATTTCAACGTCGGCAGCCGCCCCGGCGATCCCGGCCGCAACCCAGAGCTCGAGCCACGCCTCACCTCGATCGAGCTTGGACCTTTTCAGATCGATCGCCTGCCGTACCCGAACGACGGCAAGAGCCCACCGCTCACCGGGGTCAGCCGCGACGACGCCAAGCGCCTCTGCTCCGAGCGCGGTGAGCGTCTCTGCACCGAACTCGAGTGGGAACGTGCCTGCAAAGGGCCGAACAGCACCGAATACGCAACCGGCAAGGGTTGGGAGCCCCGCTGTGGCAGCGAGCCCCTTCGCTGCGCCTCTGGCTTCGATGTGCTCGCGATGGGCGGGAACTTGCGCGAATGGGTGGCCAGCGAAGTCCCAGGTAAAGATGGCAGCGGCGCGCGCGCGTTGTTGCGAGGCGCGCCTGCTAGCGCGGCAGGCCCGGAACATCGTTGCGCCGCGCGGCGCACGCAAGACAGCGAGACCAAGGCCGAAGACCTCGGCTTTCGCTGCTGCAAGGGCGCACCCAACGCCGCGATCGTGCCGGAACCAAAGCTGGGCGACACCTTCTCGCGAGCCAAAGTCGCAACCGATGTTCTCGAGAAAGCCTTCAAGCGCGATCCGCACACCGCAAACATCGTCGGTGTGAAGTTCTACCGCGAGCCGGATGCGGCCAACACGGTGGTGGCCCGAGGCCCTGGCGACAAGAAGGGGTTCTTGTTTACGGTCGCGCCCTTGATTTGGCGCCCCACCGCCGGCGCCGAGTTTCTACTCGTCTCGGGCAAGTCCGGCGACACAGACGCCTTCGTCGCAGTGCTGCACGTATTGGGGGACGACGACTACTCGGTGGCCGCGAGCTTCTACATGAAGAACGAGCCAGGCCCAGTCGCCCTCGCGTATAGCGATTCGATCCGACCTCGCTTGCACTGGAGCACGTGCTGGGGCTGCCCAGGGGAGACGGGCAAAATCTTGTTTCGCCCACCCGAGAGCGTGGTGATCTTTCAGCCGTAAATATCAGGCCAATCCGACGTACAAGTGCTGCACGTCATCGTCCTCGTCGAGAGCGGCCAAGAACGCTTCGACCTCTGCGCGCGCTTCACCCTCGAGCTGCACCGGATTTTTGGCGACCCAGATTTGGTTGGCTGCGGTAACGCCCCAACCACGCGCGGCGAGCGCCTTGGCGACCACATCCAAATCCGTCGGCTCGGTGATGAAACGGTACAGGCCCTCTTCCGCCGGCTCGACCTCTTGCGCGCCAGCCTCAATCGCCGCCTCCTCGGCGTCCTCGCCCGCGGCAGGGGGCGTCGCCTCGACCGCGCCCACGCGATTGAAGTCCCAGCTCACCGAGCCCGACGCGCCGAGCTGCCCCTTCTTGAACAACAAACGCATGTTGGGCGCGGTGCGGTTCTTGTTGTCGGTCAAACACTCGACGATCACCGGCACTTGGTGTGGCGCGAAACCTTCGTAGAAGACCGTCTCGTGTTGCGCCTGACCGTCGAGCAACCCTGCCCCCTTCTTGATGGCGCGCTCCAGCGTGTCGCGTGTCATCGACGCGCGCTTGGCCTGTTCGACGGCCAAGCGTAAACGCGAATTAGTGGTCGGATCGGCGCCGCTGCGCGCGGCGACCATGATCTCCTTGGCCAGCTTGGTGAAGAGTCGACCTTTGGCGTCAGCGCCTTGCTCGCGGCCTTTTTGCTTCCATTGCGCACCCATGGGCCGCGTTTAACAGTTCAAAGCGCAATGCTCAACTCGAACGCGTTGCCGCTAGCGCTGGGCGGGGCCACCGCGCGCACTTCGGCCCCGGAAGCTTCCGCCGCCAAGCGAGCCGCGTACAGCCCAATCCCGCGACTGTAGCGCGCCCCCACCTGACCTTTCGCCATCACTTGACCTTCGGGGGTAAACGCCTTTTCCTCGAACTCACCCATCACCCGGGCGCCGCCGTCCTCCACGAGCACCACGACCCGCGTGGCTTCGCTACGCGCGGAGATCTTGACGGGGATTCCGTCTTGCGAGTGTTGGATCCCGTTTTTGATCAAGTTGCCGAGGGCGCGGCCGAGCATCTCGCGGCTGGTGGCGAGCTTCACGTCGGCGTCCGCGGAGGGGACGAACTCGACACGCACGCCGTAGCTGACAGCCAGTGATCGCGAGCGCGACAATGAATCCGCAATCAAGTCGCGCACGGTGAACGAGTTCTGCTCGAAGCGTCGCTCACCGCGCAACGCGAGCGAAAGCAGCTCGACGTTGTCGATGATGTGACCGAGCGCTTCACACGACGCCGAAACGTCCTCCAGCGCCTCCCTAGCGTCATCGCTCGTCGTGTCGCGCGAGCTCTGCAAGAAGCTCGCATTGCTGTGTAACGCCGAGAGCGGGTTCCGCAGATCGTGCACGATCAGCCCCAGTAGGCCGCCAACCAACTCCGACTCCAAGCGATCTGTCGCCATGAGATCGCTAGCGTACTGACTTGTGCGGGGCGACGTAAGTCCCGCGTCACGCGGATCGCCGATACCGCACGCAAGCGGCCCGTCCCGAGTCAGCGAGGCAACCCGTGGGCGCCTAAAAATGCCACGATCTTCGCCGAAATCTCGCGATGGTGTTCGAGTGGGGCAAGGTGTGTCCCGCTCGCTATCACCTCGAGTTCGGCGCCTGGGATTGCTTGCGCCATCGCCTCCGAGACAGCCGCCGGAGTGAAGGAGTCCTTGGCGCCCGCGATCACCAACACCGGCACGCGCACTTGAGTGAGCAGATCCTCCGCCGAGTGTTCGCCAGCAGCGCGCAGCATGCGTAGGAACAGTTCGAAGTCGACGATCGAGACGTG
>Ga0164307_10000164_pt1 | contig 29876 bp, 20 predicted proteins | sample Whisoiple_243_MG_FD_110214 | JGI IMG/M metagenome (GOLD analysis project Ga0164307, IMG submission 110214) | Soil microbial communities amended with fresh organic matter from upstate New York, USA - Whitman soil sample_243_MG | ecosystem: Environmental > Terrestrial > Soil > Unclassified >...
GCAAATGTCCGAGTCACCGGCGCGCCACCCCCGCTCGACTCGCGTTGCAGCGAGGCTCCCTCGCTCGCGGGCCGAGTGCTCTGCTCGTTCTTGCCCGTGCTTCCCTCCCCGGGCAGCCACGGGCTCGAGGCGCGCCCGCGGCGCCGAGCGCGCCTCACGCGCTCAGCAAGCCTGCGGGCGATGTCCCCGCTGTCCTCACTCTTCAAGAATTCACGCAGCGGCCGAGCCAAGTGCTCGGCCGCGGGTGGGCGTTCGCGCGCATCGAGCGCCACGCTACTCATGATGAGGTCGCGCAGCGGCGCGAGCAACGGCTCTTTCTGATCGATCGCAGGCGGCGCGACGAACAGCGCATGCTCGCTTTCTTGCGGGGTGGCACGCCGAAACGGCGGATAGCCACTCCACGCTTCGATCAACAGCGCACCCACGGCAAACACGTCCGTCGCGGGGGTGAGCTCGGCGCCATGCAGTTGCTCCGGCGGCATATGCCCGGGGGAACCGAACACCTCCGTGCGCGCGCTCGGGTCGCGAGTCACCGGCGCGGCGATGCCGAAATCGATCAAGCGCACCGCCCCTTCGTCGTCGATCAGCACATTTCTCGGGGTCACATCACGATGCACGATGCGCGCGCGCCGATGCGCGTAGTCGAGCGCCCGACAGATCTCCGCGCCGACGTAGGCGCCCTCCAGTGGGCCGAGCGGTCCAGTCTCCGCTAAGACCTCGGAAAGGGTGAGCCCCTCACAGAGCTCCATCGCAATGTAATAAACGCCCTGCTCGACTCCGAGCTCGTAAACCGGCACGATGTTCGGGTGGCTGAGCTCGACCGCGGTCTTCGCTTCTTCCACGAAGCGGGTCACGAACGCGTCGTCGGAGGCCAGCTCCGTTCGGATCTGCTTGACGACGAGGCGCTTCTCGAACCCCACCGCACCGCGTAGGGTAGCGAGGTAAACACGCGCCATGCCTCCCGCAGCGATCTCGCGCTCGAGCACGTATTTGCCGAAGATCTGCGGAAACATCGCTGCCGTACATGTTAGCGCTGCTGCGGCCTTTTGGCTGCTTTCTGGCTGCTCGGCGCCGGAGCCAAGCGAAATTCTGTTGCCTTTGACGGTGCACTCGCTCGCAAGCTGTCCGGTTCCCACCCCAGCGCAGGTGGATTTGCGCGCGCTCGGGGATTTCCCTACCAGCAACGACACGACGCTCACGCTGCCGCTCACTGCGCAAAACGTCCGCCTCGGCTTTCCGAGCAGCACGCTCGCTTTGCAAGCGACCGCGCGTCCGGATTCGTACGACCAAGCGTTCATCGGCTCGAGTGAACGCGGCAGTTCCGGGCTCGACTTCTTGCTCTGGCCGGAAGGCAGCGCCTGCGAGCTGTTTCGCGCAACCAGCTACCCTGCAAATCTGGGCGGCGAAGCGCTCGGTTACGCGAGCTCGAACGGGCTGCTGATGATCGCCGGCAGCGAGGGATTCTCCAGCTCGGCGGTGGTGGGGGCAATGACCTTCGACGCGCGCACCGGTCAGAGCGCCACCGTCGATCCGCGAGACGCCATGCGCGTGCCTCGCTCGTTCGCAACCGTCAGCGCGTTCGGCGACCAGCTGCTGGTCGCTGGCGGTGAATACCCGATTCACGAGAGCGGCACCGCAGCCAGCGTGTTCAACGACACGGGCGAAGTCTATGATCCGCTAACGAGTAGCTTCGAAGCCGAATTCGTGCAGCTCGCGCAGGGCGTCGCGCACCACGCCGCGGTGCCTTTGGCCAGCGGAGAGATCGCGCTGATCGGCGGGCAAACCGCGGTCTCTGGGGCATCGAACTTCATTCAGATCCTTTCGCCACAAAAGCGCACTGCCAAGCTGCTCGGCACGCTGAGCGTGGGACGCCACGCGCCGAGCGTGTTGCGTCTCGACGATGATCGCTTGTTCGTCGCGGGCGGCGAGGACGCATCAGGCAATCCGATTGGCGCCATCGAGTGGCGAGGCGCCGACGCTGCTCCGCTACCGGAACCTTTCGACGGTTCGCTCGCGCTGCCGCCACGCTTCGACCGAGCGTACGCGACGTTGCCGGGCGGCGCCGTTCTCGCGGTTGGCGGCTGCCAAGATCGCGCGCCCGAAAGCGGCGAGGACTGCGCCCGCGCCTGTGAGCGCGGTTGCCCGCCCGGCCCGGCGAACTCCCCGCGCTACGAGGCTTTTTGGATTTCCTCCGACGGCGCCGTCACCGAGCTGAATCTGTCCCTCAGCGCCGGTCACCCGAGGCTGCTCGCCGGTTCCGACGGCAGCCCCTGGTTGGTCACGGAAAACGACGAGCTGTTTCGATTCGATCCTTGGCATGCGGAGTTCCAAGCGACAGGCATTCGGCTCGAGCCGAGCGGGACGCAAACTCCGGCTCGCTTCGTGGCAATGGGCTCGGATTCATTTGCCTGGCTCACCGATGATGCTCGAGGAGTCGTGCTCCAAGGCATGCGCTTGGGCACGCGATCCACGTTCAGCAATGACGTACCTTTGGTGAGCTTGCGCGATGCGAACGATCCGTCGCGCCCCGCGCACCTCGTACCCGATCGGCCGCCGAGCACGGAGCTGAGCTATGAAGGCGGCGGCCCTGGTGCACTGGTGTTCGCGGCGAGCGCGGGCGGCGCGAGCAAACCTTGTGTTTGGATCAGCGACGCACGATTTGCCGATTTTTCGGCGGAAATTGCGTTTACTTCCGATGTGACTCCGAGCTTGCGTGTGGGCAACCGAGAGCTCGTCGACCCGCGCGCTTCCAACGCCCAGAGCGCTTGCGCCCTGCCGGCAGCATCCTCCGGCGGAGACGTCGGGCGTGTGCTGTTGGAGCGTGCGGGCAATCACCTCGCGCTGACCATCGGAAGCGAGCGCAGCGAATGTTCGCTCGAGGACGGCCGCGTACCTCTCGCGGTGTGCGCGAGCGAACTCGGCCCGGTGCGAGTCACGCGCGTGGCCGTCAAACGCCGCGAGTAACCACGCTCAGCGCTTGAACCACTTGCCGAAACGGCTCATGTTGGTGCTGCCGCTTTCGGAAGGCTTCACGCTCGTCGGCGCCCCGCTGGGCCGGCCGGGCGGCGCGCTCGGACGATCACTCGGTGATTTCTGCCCGGTACGACGCTGCTCCGCCTTCCGCATCTCGTACAAGCGGATCTCGCGTTGCGCGTCGAGGTGACGCGGGTCGTTCTCGGCGATGAAGCGGAAGTCAGACACGGCCTTGCCGTTCTTACCCATGCGCTTGAGGATCGAGCCGCGGTACCAGCGGATGCGCGTATTGTTCGGCTCGAGCCGCTGAGCCTTGTCGATGCGAGCCAGGATCTCTTCCAGGTTCGTGTTGAGTTGGGTGGATTCGAGCCAGGCCAAGAGCGCGATGTAATCCGCCTGACTGGGATCGAGTTCGACCGCCTTTCGTGCCTCTTCCAAGGCGGCGGGCGTGTTGTTGCGCTTCATCAACACCTCGGCCTTTTGAAAGGCCGTTGCGGCGCGCAGCACGCGCTGAACCTGCTCTTGCTCCTCGGCGCCGCCCGCGCCGTCTTTATGCAGTTCGTCGTACTCCTTGCGGCGCGCGGGATCGGAGAGGATCTGATGCGCTTCACTCATGCGGGCGAAGACCTTGGTGGCAAGGTCTCGCACGTCCGCCAAGTCAGGCCCCAGGCGATCGGGGTGCCACTTCTTGGCGAGTTGGAAGAAAGCGCCTTGAATCACGGGCGCTGCGGCGTCCGGCGGGACGCCCAGCAACGTGTAGTAGTCGGCAGCACCGTCCGCTGCGCGTTCGCGAATCTCCACTCTAAAGGCGGCTTGCTCGGGGCTCTCGACCTTGGGCACCGGCGCCGGCGCGGAGCCTGGCACGGGTGGGAGGGAACTCGCCGTCGGCGAGGGGCGACGTGAGGCGCTCGGGGGCGGCTCAAATACGGGCGCCACCGGCATGCGCGACGAAGAGGCCGCTTCATCGACGCCCACTGGCTCGACACCAGGGATGCCCGACTCGAGCTGGCGAGTGATGAGCATCGCGTAAACCAAGCGGCGCACGTATTCAGCCTCGCCCAGGCCACGCGTGAGCAATTCACTCAACGGTTGCGGTTTGGCGCGCAAAACGTCGATGATCGCTTGTTCGCGACGGTCGAAGTGGAAGCGGCGAATCGGCGCGTCGATATGCAGCAAGATGGGCTGATCCCCGAAGCGCTGCAGCACCTCTGCCATATGACCCGCATGGACGTACTCACGCACGCCACGCCAAATCAGCGCGAGAGGTTTGGCGCGCACACCTTGCCCGCCCCAGCGTTCGAGAAAATTGACCTTGTCGTAGTATCCAAACAGCGTGTCCCGCGGCAAGCCGAACATCCACAGCACTTGCCGCGAAAGCTGCTCGCGCAGCCCCTCTCGGAGCGCGCGTTCGTCGATGTGACCTTGCTCGAGCAGAATTTGGCCGTGGAGCTGATTGCTCCCCATGGCCTCCACCAGCGTGCGATCGCACACGTCGGCCGTGATCGCCTTTTGTTCCACCAAAACCGCGCCCAAGAACAGGACTGGGTCTTGAATCTTGGCTTTCGACGGTCCGCCTTCGTCGAAGTAAATGGCATGGCGCTTACCGCTCGACTCTTCGAGCACGAGCGTCCCGGTCAACAGCCGATCCAAGCTGTAAACGAGTAGGTGCCCGAGCGGAGTTGCCTCCAGGGAGCCCTGTGCAGTGGGAGCAACCTCGGTCATCGGAAGCGCACTGGGAGTGTAGCACTGCCCGGCTCATTTCGGGCACAAGTTCCGTCCGCGTCAGCCTGCGCGCGGACTCGGCTCTTTCGCAGAAGTCGTGAGATCTCACGTAGTAGGTATTTTTCTAACGAAGAGGTCGCCACAAGTGCCCGCAATTCCAGTCCTGCGGAAGCGTCGTGGCGCTTCGCAGTAAGGTTCGCTAGCGTTTTCGCATGCTCCGTGGCCACGTTCTAGTCGTCGATGACGAAACCTCGATTCTCAATACGCTGAAGAAGGCGCTATCTCTCGAGGGTTATCAGGTGGATTTGGCCGGCGGCATCGCCGTCGCGGAGGAGCGGCTCGCCAAGCATTCGTACGACGTGGTGCTCCTAGACGTCGCGTTGCCCGACGGAGACGGCCTGGATCTACTCGCGCGCTTGCGCGGCGCGGGCAACGAAACCGCGGTGCTCATGATGAGCGGGCACGCAACGATCGACGCGGCGGTCCGCGCAACCAAGCTCGGTGCGCTGGATTTTCTGGAAAAACCCCTATCGACAGACCGGCTCCTGGTCATGTTGGAAAATGCGCTGCGCTTGCTGCACGCAGAAGCCGAAGCTCGGGAGCTGCACGCGGAGGCCGGCCATTTCGACGATCTCGTGGGAGAAAGCCGGGTAATGCGCGATCTGCGCGAGCGCGTGTTGCGCGCCGCGCGGTCGAACGCCAGCGTGCTCATCCACGGCGAACGCGGGACGGGTAAGGAGCTGGTAGCTCGGGCGATCCACCGCGCGTCGCCGCGCGCCAAAGCCATCCTCGAACGGATGAACTGCGCGGCCGTACCGGCAGAGCTGATCGAGAGCGAACTGTTCGGGCACGAAGCGGGCGCGTTTACCGGCGCGACCAAGCAACGTCGTGGCAAGTTCGAACGAGCCAGCGGGGGCACGCTATTTTTGGACGAAGTCGGCGATATGCCGCTCGCCATGCAAGCCAAGTTGTTGCGCGTCCTTCAAGAGCAAGAGATCGAGCGCGTCGGCGGCAGCACCACCTTCAAGATCGACGTGCGTGTGGTCGCCGCCAGCAACAAGGATTTGAGCGAAGCCTGTATGAAAGGCGCATTTCGAGCGGATTTGTACGATCGCTTGAACGTCGTGCCACTCGAACTTCCGCCCCTTCGCGCGCGGCGCGAGGATATTCCGAAGCTCGCCGAGCACTTCTTGCGGAGCGCACGTAAAGCAAACGCGCGGCCGGGCATGACCCTCACTCCGTCTGCGATCACGGCCCTCACTCGCCACCCGTTTCCGGGCAACGTACGCGAACTGCGCAACCTGATCGAGCGACTCGTGATCTTGAACCCCGACGATGCAGTCACCGGCGAAGACATCGAGCGCTCGGTCGGCATGGGCGGCGCGCCGCAAAGCGCCGGCCTGTATCAGCCGGGTGTGCCTTTCCGCGTCCTATCGGAGCAAGCCGAGCGCGCGATAGTCGAAGAGGCCCTCGCACATCACGGCGGACAGATGGCTGCCACTGCGCGCGCGTTGGGCCTCGAGCGCAGCCATTTGTACAAAAAAGCCCGGGCTCTCGGGCTCCGTGGCGACAAGGACGAAGACAGCGAGGCCTGAGTTCAATGCGGAAGCTTGCCGAGCCGGGGATTTTTCGGATCCAACTTGCGGGCGGCGTCGGCTGCTTTCTTGGCAGCGGCGCGCTTGCCGTTGGCCACGTACAACTCGGCGAGCTGAGCGTGCGCCTCTGCCAACTCCTCGGCTGACCCCTCACACAGCGTCGCGCTCTCGAGTTCGAATTGCGCCCGCTCGAGCTTGCCCGTCCGCGCCAGTGCCTGGCCGAACAAGAGGTGCGTGGTCAGCCCCGAGACGTCGGCGAACACCGCTGCCTCGCCCACCTGTGCAGCTTCGGCAAATGCGCCGCCTTGAATCAGCCGCTCGAGCAAGCGTCGATAGACCTTGGGTTCGTGTTGCTCGAGCGCGGCGAGGGCGCGCAGGGCCTCGAGCTCCCCCGCAGAATCGCCCGATTTTTCGGCCAGCTCTGCCAAAGTGTAAAATGGTGAGGCTTGTGTCGGGTCGAGTTTCGTCGCGGCCTGTAGCGCGCGTTTGACGCCAGCATCGTCGCTCGAGACGAGCGTTTGCGCGAGCAACATCTCGACCGCATAGCCGTCCTTTCCGTCGGCAATCAGCTTTTGCAAGGTCGTGACCGCGTGTGCCGAGTCCTCATGGGCACCGAGCTGCGCGTCGAGGAAGCGCGCATCTGCGAGCGTCGGATCCAGGGCGAGCGCGCGGGTGAGTTCGGTCTTCGCGCGGTCACCGCGACCTCGGCGGAGCAGCGCGCGCGCCAGCGCCGTGTGGCTGAGCGCGCTGTCAGGATTGCGCTCCACCGCGGCCTGCGCGAGCGCGATCGACCCGCCGCGACTCACGGGCACGAACTGAGTCGTGTAGCGCGAGAGTCGTTTCTCGGCGTGCGCACGGAACTCCGCGTCGAGCGCTTCCGGGGGTTTTCCCAGCACTCCCTGCAGGACCTCGGGGGTGCGACGGCCTTGGCCCCACCTGCGCAACATCTCGCTCAGCTTGGGCATGCCGTATTCGCCGGCCCACAGCATCATGATCTGGCTCGAAGCGTAGTAGGCCGTCGCGACGTCGTTCAGCTCTTCGGCGCGGGTGAAGGCGCGGGTCATGTTCGCCACCGCCGGCAAGCGTCCGGCGCGCAGTGCCTGATACAAATCCGGATCTTGCTCGCGCGCCCACTCGGGACGACGAATGATCGTCTCGTACTCGGCCAAGCCTTCGGTGAACCAGCGCGGGACGTGGCTCTTCGAGAGCTGGATGTGAAACACGTGCGAAAGCTCGTGCCAGAGCGTCATCCCCAAGTTGAAGGACTCGTACTTCGGGCTCATCGCGGCGAGCGTGCGACCGAAGCACACGCCTTGAATCGCCGTCTCCGGCAGACCCCCGGTTCGGATGCCGAAATTCTGCCGCTCGGCGTACAATTCCACGCCAATCGGGGTTTCCGGCGTGAAGCCGTAGGCCTGAACCATCTTGCCCCACGCTTCGTCCAACAGCGCGGGGACGTAGCGTTCGAGGATCGCGCGCTCGTCCTTGCGGTAGCGGATCCGAAACGGCGGATGGTCTACCGTCACGTATTCTTTGGCAATCGTCTTTTCGTACAAGTTCAAAGTGTTGAACACGCGCACGTTGTACGGATCGATGGCGAACGCTCGTCGCAACGCGGCGATGCCTCCCGGGTCGTCGCCTGCGCGGATCAAATTCAAGCCGAGCTCTGCGTATGCGACCCCGTCTTCATTGTCGATCGCCACTGCCTCGCGCATCATGCGCACGATCTCGTCGTAGCGGTGCTCCCAGTCAGCGAACTCCGCGACAATCGAATACAGCTGAGAATATTGCGGATTCAGCTGCAAAACGGCCTTCTTCGCGGCTTCGACGCCGGCTCCGTCATCAGCCAAGAAGCGCTCCGCCACGCGCAAGCTCGCCAGCTCGAGGTTGCCTGGCTCGGCGCTCGAACCTTCGCCCAATTGTTGCGCCGCGCGCTCCAGCTCGCCATCACGCAAGCTGATACCGACCAAGATTGCGTACGCTGCGCCTGATTTCGGGTTCACGCTCAACGCGGCGCGGGCGAGCCGTTCGGCTTCGTCGAAGTCGAGCGCCTGCGCCAACTTCACCCGCGCCAAAAGCACCAGCGCTTCCGGCTCGGCCGGTGCCTTTTCGAGGATCTCGTTCAGCACCTCTTCCGCGTGCCCTGGATCGTATTTTTCGAGGAATAAACTGGCGCGAAACAGCAGAGTTTGGCTGTCGCCCGGCAGCGCGCGTTCGGCCGCATTGTAGGCGTCATTGGCGTCCTTCGGGCTGCGCAAGAGCTGGGCTGCGCGACCGACCAAAGCCATTGCCGCGCCGTCGCTGTCCTTGATCCGATCGTCGTTATAAGCATCGACGATGGTCATCAACACGGGCTCGGCTTCAGCGCGGCGACCTTCGCGCAGGAGCACGCTGCCGAGCTCGAGTTGCAACGCGAAAGACGATTGCTCCGCGGGCACCGCGCGCAAGCTGGCCTCCGCGTCGCGAATGCGACCCAGGCTCTGCTGCGCGCGGGAAGTCTGAATGGCCGCGCGAGCCGACCACGTGGGGTCGCTCGAAAGCGGCGCGAGGGTGCTCATGGCCTCTGAAGCGCGGCCGGTCTTGACCAAGACTCGACCCAGGCCGAGCCGAGCAGCAGCGCCCTCCGATCCACTGAGCAGCGCGCGAAAGTCCGCCTCGGCTTCTTTATAGGCGCTGAGCTCCAGGCGTTGATTGGCGCGCGCCAGGCGCGCGGCGGGCGAGAGGTCGTGGACGGGCGCGGCAGCGGCTTTCAAGCCACTCGCACCGGGAGCCACCGGTGCCCGCTGACAATTCATGAGCGTCGCCGCAAGAACCGCGATGGAAGAAAAAGCCCGCGCTCGCATGTACGAATCATCATGGCCGAGACGAGTGGTCCTGGCCAGCGCGGGCTCACGCCTTCGGTTCGGGCCGCCAGCGTGTCAGTCGGCGCGGCCAGTCTCCATCGCTATTTCGCGTGCGCAGCACGCTGCGAAGCAAAGCGTGCGCGTAGGCCTCGAGCCACGTCGGTGGAACACCTCCGTCGAAGGGACCGAGTTCGAGGCTGTCGCTCGATGAGTCGATCGCTACTCGTGCGCTCGCTTCGGCGCTCGGTGTGAGCAAGGTCAACAAATAGTCGGCACGCGTCGCGCCCGCGGCGATGAGTTTGAGTTCCAGACGGCCGCCGTGATCCGGTCGCACAGCGGCGAATTTGGCGGCTTTTTCGGGCAAAGGCAAGCGCTAGCCCAAGAGCCGTGTTGAACTCGGCGGCAAGCCGTGTTCGCTTGGAAAACGTGCGGATCTTTGCGCAGCGGAACCAGCTGACACTCGATTTGCCGGAATTGTTGCGAACCGTCCGGGCATACTTCGACGTCACCTTGGACGTGCAGGCGCGCAGCGAACCAACGCCGGACGGGCGGGACCGGGTGGAGGTCTTACTGCGCAGCGAGAAGCATGGCTATGAGGGACGCCTGTCGATTCACACGCGCTGGACGAGCGAGCACGATCTCGCCGACGCGCGAGACGCGGAGGAGCGCGGCCGCGCCGCCGGCATGGCGAGCTTGGCGGCACGCTGCCCCACGCTTTGGGAAGTGGAATCCATCGCCGAGGACTCGGAGCTCGCGCGCCTCAATCTATGCGGTATTTTGGCTGCAGTTGGCCTCGGCCCAGTGCTGCCCGACGACGGCGCGACGCTTTACGGCGTGCGCGGCGCGATGGAACGCGTCGAGCGTTTGCTCAAAGCGCGCTGAAGGCGCAGCGACTCAAAGCGCGCGCGGGATGAGTAGCGCGTCGAGATTGACCGCAGCGCTCTCCAGCGTCCGGCGTTGAATCGAGCACAGCTCGCGAATGCCCTCGAGCGCAAGGTCGATCATCGCGTCGACGTCGCTGCGCGGGACGGCTTCGCCCTCTGCCGTTCCCTGAATTTCGACGATCGCGCCTTGGGCGGTGGCCACCACGTTCAGGTCGACGCGAGCGGCGCTGTCTTCGAGGTAGCAGAGATCCAGCGCATACTCGCCCGCAACGTGCCCGGCGCTCACCGCAGCGACTTGATCGCGCAACACCGGCTTATTGAGCTTGCCGCTCTTGGTCAGCTTGTCGCAAGCGAGCGCCAAAGCGATGAAACCACTCGTGACCGACGCGGTACGGGTGCCTCCGTCCGCCTCCAAGATATCGCAGTCGATGTGAATGCTCTTTTCGCCCAAGCGATCCAAGTCCACCGCAGCGCGCAGGGAGCGACCGATCAGCCGCTGAATTTCTCGCGCGCGGCCACCGAGGGGGCGATCGCGGCCGTCGCGGTTTTCGCGGCGCTTCGGGTTGGAGCGGGGATGCATCTGATAGTCCGCGGTGATCCAGCCTTTGCCTTTGCCCACCAAAAAGTCCGGAACCGAATCGTCGATGGAAGCCGTAGCCAGCACCACGGTTCCACCCGCACGGTAAAGTAACGAGCCCTCCGCAAGCCGTTGAAATCCCGGTGTCGTTTCGACGGGGCGAATCGTTCGCAAATCGCGCCCGCCGCGGGCTGCCAGGATCGAAGCGCGGGTGGCTTTGGAGGTAGAGCTCATTCCGGGCCCTCTAGCACTAGATGAACCCAGCGCGACACTGCCGCGAGATCCATCCCCGATTGTGAGCTAAACCCCGCGGCGATGGCGTCCGCGAGTTCGACCCTCAAAGTTTCGGAGATCTTCGAGAGCCTGCAAGGCGAGGGAGTGAGCAGCGGCGCGCCGTGCCTCTTCGTGCGTTTGGCGCAATGCAATTTGCACTGCACCTGGTGTGACACCAAGTACACCTGGGACTTCGACCGCTACCGCTACGAAGACGAAGTGCGCGAGCGCTCGGTCGCCGAAGTCGCGCAGCTCGTCAACGCCGCCCCGAGCCGGCGCCTCGTGCTCACCGGTGGTGAACCGTTACTTCAGCAACGCGCGCTGCAGGAGTTCTTCGCCCGCCTCGCGCCGGACATCGCGGTCGAGGTCGAGACCAACGGCACCATCATGCCCGAGCCCGCCGCGCTCTCGCGCGTGAACCAGTGGAACGTCTCGGCGAAGCTTTCCAGCGCCGGAGACCCCGAGTCGTTTCGCATCCGACCCGAAGTGCTCGCCGCTTTCCGCGATTCGGGACGGGCTTTTTTGAAGCTGGTCGTCAACGGGGAGCAAGACTTTGCAGAGGCCGACGGGCTCGTCGCACGCTTGAGCTGGCCGGCGGATCGCGTGTGTTTGATGCCGGAAGCGACCGATCGCGAACAATTGCGCGCTCGCTCCTTTGCGGTCGCCGAAGCGGCGCGCGCGCGCTCCTATCGCTTTTCCTCCCGGCTTCACTTGGAGCTGTGGGGCGGCAAACGCGGCACTTGATGCGCGCGTCAGCGTAGATCGCCCCACACGGTCAGCGCTGCGACGGTCTCGGGATCGAGCACCGCGGCCTGTTTCTCTTTCGGTCGGCTGCTCGAGTGCAGCGCCGCGCTCTCGGCGCGAAAGGTCGCGAGCCACAGCGCCCGCGCGGCGTAAGGCTTTTCGTCGAACACGTCGTTCACGCAGGCGGGATCGAGATCGATCGCGCACAGCGTCGGTTTTTTTCCTAGTTCGCCGCGGAGCAACCAGGAGCCGAGCCGCGTCGAGTAGCGTCCAGGGGCGCTCGCCACCAGTGCGTTCGAGACCACGGGCACCATGCCGTGCGCGGCGGCATAGAGGTCGACACCTTCTACCGCCTCGGGCACAGGGATACCGAGGGCGGTCAACAGCGTCGCCGTCACGTCCGCCGCGCTCGTCGGCAAACGTTCGTCGCGCCCGTCGAGATCTCCGCCCGGGAACTTGATGACTAGCGGGACGCCGAGCCGAGCTTCCGCGAGGGCGCCCTGCGGATCGAACGGAGAGTCCGGTGGTTCGCCCGCGGAGACGTCGCCCGCGAGGACAATCATCGTTCGCTCCCACGCGCTCTTTTTCTTGAGCAAGGCGACCAACTGGCCCACGAGCAGATCTTGCTTGGCCAGAGCAGCGTCTTCCAACGCGTGCAGGCGAACCCAATCTTCTTCTTGGAGGTGGTGCGCCACGCGCGTCTTCCGTGCGCGCAACGCCGCGAGCATGATGCCGCCACGACGCGGATCGAGAATGCCCGCATATTCGTCGGGCTTTAGCGATTGGGTTTCTTCGCGTGTCAGGTCCCAGGGTGGGTGCGAGCCGCGCGCGTGCACGACCAACAGGCGTGGCCCCGGGTGGCTGTCGTCGAGCTCGGTTTCGAGCCATTTCAGCGCGCGGGACGCGGGTTCGGTCGCTGGCACGTCGAGCACGGGCGAGGTTGCGTCAAAGGTGTCCCAGCCGGCGGCGAAGCCAAAGGGCGCAAAGGTCGTCGGCGCACCGGTGAAGAACGCGGTGCGCCCGCTGGCCTCTTTGACCATTTCACTCAGCAAGCGCACCGAGTCAGCCACGCGGGAACTGGCATCCTCCAGGCGATGAGTTCGCGGTGAGAGGCCGCTCAACAAGGACGCAGCCACCGATTGCACCACGACACTCGGGGCGCGATAGCCGCTGAACGCAGTCGCTGCGCGCCCCAGTTCGCCCAGCGAAGCGAGCTTGCCGGTTGGGCCAAAAGGCGGAACTCGGCGCCGATCGATGCCGGCTTGAAGCAGCAAAATGGCGACTTTTGCTCTCGGAATCGCGATCGGCGAAGCTGGCCGACGCGCCACGCTCGGATCCCCGAACGCGACGCGTCCTCCTCGCGAGCCGTCGAGGGCACGAAATTCGATGCCGACGACCTTGCCGGCAAAGGGCGCCAAGTCCACGGCCAGCGGCGTCCACGACGCGCTATCGCCGCCAGCCACGCGCCGCGTCTGCAGCACCACGGGTTCTTCGCCGTCAGCGACGACGCGAACCTCTGCCGTGCCTTTGCCGGCACCCCAAAAACCCAAGGCCACCTTGAGCCGCGCGTCAGCCGCAGGTCGCACCCAACAGCGCAACGTACTCGGCGGATTCAAGACCAGGGCGCGCTTGGGGGCGCCATTGAGCACCACGTCACCGACGATGTTGCTGCGCGTCGGGGCGGAATAACCGGTCGTGTCGTCGCCGCGTTCGCCGATGCGCAGCCAGTCGATTTCGCCCTGCATCGCGCGAGCGCCGCGCGGCGCGCCCACGAAGTTCAGCCTCAAGGTGTGGTGTCCGCGACCGAGTTCGGCGGCGAGCGTCGGAAACGTGTAAACCTTGGTCTCGTCCGCGTTCGGGCGAATCGCCCCCACGCGCTTGTCGTCGATGGTGAGACCGAGCCACTTGGCTTCGCCGCCACGCACGCGCGCGCTGATGCTGGTGCCAGCGCGCGGCTCGTCGAGCCAAAAATCGTATTTCAGGCTTCGCCCGAACGCGCGCACGAACGACTGCCCATCGCGTTCGATGTCCTGGAAGTCCTCGGAGCGCTCGGCGCCGAAGCCGCTGTACGCCGCCGCTGCCGGGCTACCCAGATCGATCAGCAAGCCCTGGTGCTCGACTTCGCACCAGGACAAATTCGGGATGATCTCGAAGCGATCGCGACCATCGACCACGAGCGGCGAGTCGCCTGCGGCGGGCGACTGCGTGACGGTGGGGGTGGACGCACTGTTCGCAGCCGACGGAGCCGGGGTCGGGTTCGAGCGGTGGTTCGAACAGCCGAGCAGCGAAAGGGATGTCCCGAGCAGTAAACTCCCAGAAAAATGGCGCATTCGTCGACGTTGCGCCCGACGGTTCCGATCCATCACGACGTCGCAGGGAGCGGCGAGGGGGCACTCGTCTGCGCGCCACCCGCCGGGGCGCTCTGCATTCGATAATAGGTGATCACGAAATACGCGACGGCGAACGCAGCAGCGGCGACGAACACCAGCCAGATGAGCGAGCCGGCGCTCGCGTTCGTGGGTCCAGCGACGCGTGCAGGCGGGGTTGGGCTCCGGAGCGGGCTGACGCGCGATGAAGCCGCCTTGGGCGGCTTGGAATCGACGCGCGAAACGAGCGTGGATTGCAGCGCCTCCGGCGGGCCTGACGTCCGTGGGGGCGCAGGAGCTTCCAAAACCGGCTCCGCGGGGGCAAGAGGTGGCGGCTCGGCCTCGACCGCGGGGGGCGGAGCGGCGGCTCGAGCTTCCGCCAGCGTCTCGGTGAGCGACGGCGGCGCTTCCGAGACGGTTGCGGGGCTTTGCTCCTCGACGGCCGTCGGCGCCGGCTGCGGCGGAGAGGCCACGGGCTCGACCGGCGCGGGCTCGGCGACTGGAGCCGGACTCGGGGAGTCTTCGGTCAAAGCGCTCGCGAGCGCGTCCAATTCTTCGGCGCTCGGCGACCTCGGGCGCGGCGGCGCGATCGCCGGCGCTGGCTTGGGCGACGTGGCTGCGTCCGCCGCTGGTGTTACCGAGGCCGCTCGCGTGACCTCGGGCACTCCGACTCCCTGGAGGGTCCCCGCGTCACTGAAGACGCCCTCCGTGAGCTTTTCCCATCGCCGATCGACTGCCGGCGTGACCTCGCTGCTGAACGGGAGACCTGGCGGCTTGTTCGAGACCTGCGGGAGGGGAACGCGAGGCGGTAGGGGCGGCTCGGGAATGACCGAGACCGGCAGCTCAGGCGAAACTGCAGGCGGAGGCCGTGAAGAATCGAGCTGAAGAGCGAACCAGCCGGCATCTTCGGCGGTGACGTCGTCGACCTTGGGCGCAAGCGAAGGCGTGAGCGAGGTTCTGGCGGTGGGCAACGACGAAATCAGCACCGGTGGCAGTGGCAGCGACGGAGGCGGAGCGAGCGACTCCGATTGCGGTGGTTCCGCCAATGGCGCGACGGAGACCGTTGCGGGCACCGTCACTGCCGCCGTGGCAGGCAGCGAGGCACGCTCGGGCGAGGAGACCGGCGCGTAGGCACGCGCTGGCGCCGGCGACGAATTGCGCTTTGCGGATGGCTCTTCGGCGGCACGCTCGACGCTGATCAGCGCGCCGCGGCGAGCCACGTCGGAGAGCACCGCCTCGAGCAAGCGCGGTGCCACCAAGCCATTGGTGATCAGCTCCCGCGGCGAAGCCCCGGCGATGACCTTGTCCAGCAGACTGCGCGCGGGCTCGGGCGTGCAAGCCAAATAACCCTGGAGGGTGTCCGCTGCGACGCTGACTCGCGTCACGCCCACCAGCGCCTCGGCGGAAATCGAGTTCAACGCGGCCCGCGCTCGCTCGATGGGCGCTTTGAAGATCTGAGCCGCGGTGCCCTCGAAATCGACCCGGCACGGCGAAGCATCCGGCTCCACGATGAAGCGTCCCGCGCTCACGCCGAGCAGCGCGGCGAGCACGAATTCACCGCGTTCGAAGCTGCCGTCGGCCGAGCTGCGCGTGACCGAGCACAGCCGACCACGGCGGACCTGCACTTCGTACAAGTACACGGCGTCGCGAATCCCGACGCGGACGTCGCGCTCACCAGCGCTGGCCAATTCCAGGATCAAGCGCGGCGTCAAGCCGTCGAGACGACCACGCGCATCTCCGCCCGCGGCGATGCGTTGTTCGACCCGGGCGCGCGGACGCAAAACTTCGCGCAAGCGCTCCGCGACGGTCGCCGCGGCCGCTTCTTTGCGCAAATAGCCGTCCGCACTGGCGCCGAGCTCGCGTACGCGCTGCAGCAGGTCTTCCTTCCAAGACAGCAAGATCACCGGCACGTCGCGCACGGCGACGTCGCGCTTGATCTCGTGGCACAGCGAAAATCCGTCCAATTTGGGCATGAGCACATCGCTCACCACCAGATCGGGCCAGGCGTCGTAGGTGAGCGCCAGCGCGCGCGCGCCGTCGTGAGCCTCCAAGACCTCGACACCGAGCGCTTTGAGCAAATCGCTCATGAACCAGACAACCGCCGGATCGTCGTCCGCGATCACAATCCTTCGGCCTTGCAACGACACGCTGTCCCCGGCGCGGACTTCGCTCCCACCGGCGTTGCGCTCGCCCGCGCGGCGTTCTTCGCCGCCCCAGGCAGCCATCGGAAACGCGCCTTCAGGGCCGCTCGGATCGAAGCGCACGGCGCCGCTCGAGCGCAAAGTCACGAGTTCACGCACGCGCGCGACGGCGCCCCAAACCGCGGCCAGCACGTCGGTGCCGTCGCCCAAATCGACGCTCGCACCGCGCGCGCTGGGCTCCACCGCATCGAGCAACCCGCGCCGCACTTCGAGCGCGATGCGATCCGCCAGGGCCGCGACCGACAGCTCACCCAGCGGATCCCGACCCGCCCGCGGCTCGGCGCTGGATGCGCGCAGCTCGATGACGGCGCGCTGCAAGACCTCTGCGTTGAGGGGCTTCGCCAGCACTCGCGCAGCACCCAGGGAGAGGTAGACCGAAGCCGTCTCGGGAGTCGTGAAGTCGCCCACGACGACCAGCGGCAGGGGATCGACTTGCGAGTCCTTGGCGAGCGCCTCGACCAGTTCACGAGCCCCGGGGTGGTCCGAGTCGATGATCGCCAGATCCGGCCCGAAGATCCGAGCTTGCTCGCGCGCGCGCGCCAAGTCTTCGGTGCGTTCGCACTCCACGTGCGTCCCGGGGATGGCCTGAATGGCCTCCATCAGCGCCTTCGGCCCAAAAATCAAAACGCTGAGCGGCCAAGTCGTGGGCGCGCGATCGGCCGGCACCATCGGACCCGGCCGCAGCGAGACGGGCATGCCCAGCAGCAGCGACGGCAGCAGGTCGAGGGCCCTCGCCACGTCGCTGAACTCGCTCTTGCGCAGCCGCTTTTCGGCTTCTGTCAGGGCCTCGGCGACGCTCGCGAAGCCGAGGACCCGCGCGGACGAGGCGAGCGCGTGCACGCGCCTCAGCAACCCATTGCGCAATGCGCCATCACTGGGGGTTTGCTCGACCGCGCGCAGAGAGACGCGCAACGCCTCGAGGCGCCTGCCCAGATTGGCTACGAAATCGCCGCGCGCGCCGGTGAGGCGAGCGGCCTCGTCCTCGCGGGCGGGAACTGGCCCGACCATCCCTCGGCCGTACCACAGTCGCCCGCGCGAGCCGAGTTTTTGCAGGCCACCGGCCGTTAGGCCGGCGAGCCGCGGTCCAGCCGCGCCAAAACCGCGTCCGTGACCGCCTGCGTGCTCAGTCCACCACCTAAATCAGGAGTAGTTTCCTGAGCTTCGATCGTCGCTCGGATCGCATGTTCGAGCTCTCGAGCTGCGGACCCAAACCCGAACTCCTCGAACAAGAGCGCGACGCACAGCAAGGTCGCGACCGGGTTTGCAGTCCCGCGTCCCACCAGGTTCGGCGCAGAGCCGTGCACCGGTTCGAACAACTTCACGCGCTCCGGATGCTCGGGGTTCGAACTGACGCTGGCGGCGACGCCGAGCCCTCCCTGCAGCGCGGCACCGAGATCGGTCACGATGTCCCCGAACAGGTTGTTGGTCACGATCACCTGAAACTGACTCGGATCGCGCACCAGCTCGAGGCACAACGCGTCGATGTACAGATGCCTGGCTTCAATCTCCGGGTATTCGCGACGCAGCTCGTGAAACACGCGCTGCCACAGCTCGTGTGCGTGGCGCATCGCGTTCGACTTGTCCGACATCAACACGCGCGTGCGCCCGCTGCGGCGAGCGTACGCGAACGCGGCGCGAATGATGCGTTCCACGCCCTTGCGAGTGTTGATGTCCTCGTTGATCGCGATCTCGTCCGCGCTGCCGCGTCGCAATTGTCCGCCGATTCCGGCGTAGATCCCCTCGGTGTTCTCGCGGAAAACCACGAAATTCACGTCCTGCGCGGTGCGTCCTCGCAGCGGCACCACCCGGTCTGCCAGCGCGCAGACGGGCCGCACGTTGGCGTACAAGTCGAACCCCATGCGCATGCCGAACAAGATGTCGCGAGCATGCTCGAAGCCCGGCACGCGCGCATCGCCGAGCGCGCCGAGCAGCACGGCCGCGCAACTCGACGCGATTTCGTCGCGCACCGCTGGTGGGAAGGTCGTGCCATCGCGCAAATAGCGCTCGGCGCCCAAGTCCAGCTGCCACAGCTCGAACTCGATGCCGCGGTGCTGCTGAAACCAGGCGAGCACGCGCAAGCCTTCGGCGATCACTTCGGGACCAATGCCGTCGCCCGGGATAATCGCCAATTTCTTCATGCAATTCAGCTACCTGCAGCGCGTTCCAGGAGCGTACGCAAGAGCGAGGCCACCTGCTCCGGATCGCCCTCATGCCCTTCGGGCAAGAGCTCCGTAGCATCCACGACGACCACGCCCGCGTTGCTGCAAGCGGATTCGAGCACGTCGGGCACGCCGGCATCCAAGCGTGCCACCGCCGCGCAGCTCGGCAACACCATCGCCCATAACGGCGAATACGCCTCCACGAGCGGCAGTCCGAGCACGCCCAGCTCACCGCCGTCCGCCAAGCGCAAGGTCGCGAGTGCGTGTGGAATGGGCGCCGTCGGCACCATCTCGGTCGGCGCGATCGCGTCGGCAATGCGGCTCACGGCGTGCGTGAGCGTGGCCAGGCGTTGCTGCGACGCGGCGATCGCGACCCGCACCGGCGCACGAAAACCGGCCCGCGCCGCGCGTTTGGCCAGCGCAGCGAGCACGGTCAAACGCTCGGCATCGGCCAGTTCCACGCGCGCCGCACCCGCCGGAATCCGGCGAATGTGGCCCAAGTCGAGCAGCTCCGACATCGCCTCGAGCACGTCGAGGTCCGCGATGGGAACCTCATCCAAGAGCTCCGAGAGCGTGCGCGGCGAGAGCAGCACTTCGAGCACGCGTTGCCCCGCCTCGCGCGGGCTCGTCTCGGGGGGCACGATGGCCAAGAACGCGTCCGACTCGGCGTCGAGCTGCTCGCGACGGCGCTTGGTCTCGTCGATGTGACGCATGCCCTCGAGCAAGAGCGAGCGCGTCGGCAGCACGATCCGGCGCAGCGAGTGCCCTGCGCCGCTCGCAAAGGAGAACACGCCCTCCGACTCGCCCAGCAGGCGATACAGCGCTTTTTCTCCCTCCAAACGGCGATACACCGCGTCCACGATCTCGCCGTCCGAGAGCCGCACTTCACCCGCGCCCGCGTGGGTCGTGATCGACAACGAACCGCTGCGTCGATTCATACTGAGCAGCTGCAGCAAATCCAGAATGCCGATCTGCTGCAGGTTCCCGCGCACGTCACCGCCCTCGGCCACTGCCGCGCTGGCGCGCACGGGCAGCGCGTGCATGCGCCGCACGATGTCCTCGAACTCGTTGGCGTCGAGCTCGTCCGCATGCAGCTGTCGATCGGGCAACTGACTGTAGAGAGTGAAGATCATCACCCGCGCCAGGGCGGGATCAGCCGCGAATTTGGCTTTCAGTCCGCCGCCAGACAAGATCTCGGCGGCCACGATCGCCGCTTCTGGGAGCGTGGCGCGCGCGCGATCGACGGCACTCGCCACGCTGTCCGCGATGGCGACTTCGAGACCCCGAGCACGCAACTTGGACGCCAGCGCGCCCAACGCATCGAAGTCGGATTCGACGACCAAGATCGAGCGTGCCATTAGTCCGAAAGCCTCATGTCCGTCGCGTCGGACAGCTTGCGCAAGATGAGATCGACCAGCAGCGGATCGGCGGCGTGCACTGCGCGCACCACGTTGCCCTCGCTACGGCCGAGCAATACGTATGCCGAGTGCTCGGCGACCACGCACAAAATGTCGAGATTTGCGCAGCCTTCGAGCTCGGAGACATCCACGGCGTCGAAGCGTAAGCCCTCGCCGTCGCGGCCATGCTCCGCGCGCACGGCCCCGCCCACGCTGATCCCCGCGTGCACCGAAGCCACCACGCGCGCCTGCCCGGCGCGCCAAGCCTCGGCAACTGCGCTCAGGGCCAGCCCCACCAAGTCCATCGCCGGCAGCTCGATGTAGTGCGGTGTCTCGAGCCCGCGCGCGTTCGGCAGGAGCTCGAGCCCGGGTTGGGCGAGCAAGGAGTCCGCGAGATCCGGCAGGGACTGCTCCCGCAAGTGCAACCGATGCACGACGCTATTTTGCGAAGCCTCGGCGCGTTGCTTGGCCACGCGCAGCAGCCGCGAAAGGTCCCCGCCGTCGTGAGGAAAGGTCGCAACGCCCACGGTCACGCCCAGGCCACTCGAGGACCAGCCCGGCTCTCGCACGGCCAATTCCGCCAAAATCCGCCGCCGACACGAGTGTGCACCGAGGCCACCGGTCTCCGGCAGCAACAGATAAAACTCGTTCGCGTCGACCCGCGCCAGCACGTCCGTATCGCGCACCGCGGTCAGCACGTGTTCCGCGACCAGCACCGTGGGTTCACCTTCCCCCTGACTCGGTCGATCGAACTGAACGCCAATGGTGGCCAGCGCAAATCGCCGACTGTGACGGCGCGCCATGTCGATCTCACGACCCGCCACGTCCACGAAGTACGCGAACGTGTACGCGCTCGAACTCGGATCCTTCATCGCCCCGCGGTGCGATTGCTCGCGCGCGCCAATCAAGGCAAGCGCGGTGGTGGCCTGCGCGCCGAACAGCGGCAGCAACGAAAACACCTGGCTCGCGCTGCGGCCTTCCGCGGTGCGACCGAGCAAGACCAGACCGCTCTGTTCGCGGCGCAGCGCCAGCCGCAGCGTGTCCAGCTCGTGCTCACGCGCGTGGTTCAAAAGCTCCATTTCATCGCAAAAACTTGGGGCATCCCCGAGCGCCCCGCGCCCTGCAACGCGCATCAGCTGACGCGAGCCTTCGGCGGCCGGCACGTACACCGCGGCCAGCATCAGCCCAACGCCGTCGATCAAAATCTCGCTCATCCGCTCGGCCGCGTCGCGACGGGTCGGCGCTTCGGCAAGCTCGGCGACTTGCTCCACCAGCCCCATCTGACGGCTCGACGCGGCGACGGCGCGTTCCAGGCGCAGCCGCTCTTCACGTTCGGCCAAGCGCGTGCGCACGTCGCCGAGCGCGTTCATCAACTCGTCGCCGGAGAGCGGCATGACCAAGATCCCCGCGCTGCCGAGCGCGGTGGCTTGCACACCCAAAGCCAAGGATTCAGCGGTGGTCAGCGCAAACACGGTGACGTGTGGCGCGAGCGCGCGAACGTGGTGCAAAACGGCCAGCCCCGCGCCGTCACCCATGGTCACGTCCACGAACGCAACATCTGGAACTTGCGAGGAAATTCGCACCAGGCCTTCGGCCAAGTCGGCCGCCACGCTGAGTCGATCCCCGGCCTGTCCGAGGGTTCGACCCATGACCTCGATCGCGTCCGGATTGGACACGATCGCCACCACATTCAAGTCGTGGCGCCGGCCATCGAGCTCGACATTCAAGTGAGCGAGACCTCGCCCGAAAACACTCGCCGCGCCGGACCGCGCATGGTCACGTCCAAAGTCTCGCGGCTAACGGTGATGTGCAGCGGGCCACCGGGCAAGCGCACCTCGACCTCGGTTTCGAACGGCACCCGCCCTTGGCGCGCAGCGGCGACCACCACGGCGCAGGCGCCCGTGCCGCAGGCCAAGGTTCGGCCCACGCCGCGCTCCCAGACCAGTAGGTCCAGTAAGCGCTCACCGCGCGTGGTCACGAGCTCGATATTGCTGCCCGCGGGAAAGCGCGCGGACAACGCCGGACCGAGCTCGTCGAGCGCCCGTTCGTCGAGCCCCGCGCCGAAGGTCACCGCGTGCGGATTGCCCATCGAAACTCGCGAAAAAGCCAAGGTTTTCGCCCCAAAAGCGTGTTCGATCTCGCCCTCCGGCAAGCCGCGTCCCATGCTCACCGACACCGAACCTTGCTTGTCCGTGCGCTCGACTGCGACCAAACGCGGCCCAGCATCCGTGTCGACGATGAAGCTACCGGCCGGTGAACGGTCCTGCAGTGCCAGGTGCAACGCCACGCAGCGCAGGCCATTGCCGCACATCTCGGGGCGGCTCCCGTCCGCGTTGAGGACGATCATCGTCGCCCTGGCGCCGAGAGACGTGGGCGGTGCGACGAGCAGCACGCCATCACCCCCCACACCGAAATGACGATCGCAGAGCTTCGCGACCTGAGCCGGATTGAGCAGGCTGTCATTCGGGGCATCGACGATCAGAAAGTCGTTGCCCAAGCCCTCGTATTTGGCGAAGCGGAGATTCGTCGGTTCAGTCATGGTGGGAGATCCGGTGGCTCCTGAATCTGAGTCCTGAAAGGCCGAGTGGCCAGGCCGCCCGAGAGCGGGAGAGCAAGCCAGCGGCTAGGTCTCCGTCTGGTCCAATTTGGCGAGCAAGTCGTCCAACGTGAACCCGACAATCGCTACTAGCTTACTGCGAGACCCGGCCCCTGATACAATTTCGATCGCGCTTTTTCCGCAGCCCAGCGTCTGCGCCAGAAAGCGAATCAGCTCGGCATTTGCTTCCCCATCGACGGGTGGCGCGGCGAGCGCGATTTCCAGCGCTCCTTCGCGCGCGGGCAAAATTCGGCTCTTGGAGGAGCGAGGCTTCACCCGTACGCGAATTCGGAGCGCGCTCCCGCGCTGTTCGACGTCCAAAACCGACATGCTCGTCTCCCAGTCTAGCCCGGTGCCGGCTACTAGCGCTCGCCGCTTTGCTCCGGCAAGCTCTCCGCCCCACCCCCGAATCGACGATGCGACGCCCCCTCATACTCAACGGTTTCATGGCCACCGGAAAGTCGACTGTGGGGGCGCTGGTTGCGCGCGGCACCAGCCGACCCTTCATCGATCTCGACCGCGCGATCGAGGTCGAAACTGGCGCCAGCGTTGAGAGCCTATTCGCGACGCGCGGCGAGGCTGCCTTTCGCGCGCTCGAACGCGCCAGCCTCGAGCGAGTGCTGCGCGAAGCGACCGCCACCACCGAAGCCCCAGTGATCGCCGTCGGCGGCGGCGCCCTGCTCTCGCGCGACATCCGTTTGCGCGCGCTCGATGAATGCGTGGTCGTCACCCTCGAAGGCTCACCCGCGGAGCTGACGCGCCGCGCGCTGCGGCAAGGCCAAAGGCCGCTGCTTTCCGGCCCCAATCCCGAGCAGCGCGTGAGCGAGCTCTTGGCTTTGCGTGCGCCAGCTTACGCCGAAGCGCACGCCCGCATTTCCTGCGAGCCCCCACCCGCGAACGTCGCCGCCGAGGTGTCGGAAGTGTGGTCGCGTGACGAGCTCGCGGTCGCCGCGGGCGATGCCTCGTACGGCGTGCAGACGGGTTTGGGGTTTGCAAGCGGGCGTATTGGCGCACTGGTCGCCGAAAGCCCCGTGTGCGTCCTCGTCTCGGATAAAACGGTGTCCGCCCTGCACGCCGGCCCGATCGAGGCTGCCCTGCGAGCCACTGGCACGCGGCTGATTCGCATCGATCTCGATCCGGGCGAAGCGCACAAACACATCGGCTCGATCGAAAAGATTTGGCACGCAGCGCTGGAGGGCGGCGCAGATCGCAAAGCCACGTTCGTCGGCTTGGGCGGCGGCGTAGTGACCGACATGACCGGGTTCGCAGCCTCGACTTGGATGCGCGGGGTACGCTGGATCGGCATTCCCACCACCCTGCTCGCCATGGTCGACGCCTCGGTGGGCGGCAAAACCGGCGTCGATCTGGCATCCGCCAAGAACGCCGTGGGTGCCTTTTGGCAACCGAGCGCCGTGCTGTGCGACGTGCATCACCTGAAGACGGAAGCTCGGCGCGGCTTCGTCAGCGGCCTGGCCGAGGTCGTCAAAACGGCCCTGATCGGCGATCCAGGCCTATTCAAGCTGCTCGAGGAGCACGCGGAGCGCGTCACCACCGGGGACGCCGATTTAGCCGCCGAGATCGTGCGTCGCTCGATCCGCGTCAAAGCCCGGATCGTCAGCTTCGACCAGCGTGAATCCGGTTTGCGAGCCGTGCTCAATCTGGGCCACACGGTGGGCCATGCCCTCGAGGCCCAAGCGGGTTACACCGCGCTCACGCACGGCGAAGCCGTGAGCCTCGGCCTAGTCGCCGCCTTGCGCCTCGGTGAAGTCCTCGGGCACACCCCGCGCGAACTCAGCGAGCGCACCCTCACGCTCTTGAGGCGGCTCGGGCTCCCCGCAAGCCTCGCTGGACAACCGCTCAGCGAAGCAGCCGCGCTGGTCGGGCACGACAAAAAACGCGCCGGGTCGAACGTCAAGTTCGTGTTCGCGCGCGCCCTCGGCCAGGTCGAAACACAAACCATCTCGCTGAGTGAATTGCGCACACGCGTCATCGCACTCGCAGAATGAGCGAAATCGGGCGCAAAGCTCGCACTTCAGTAAGCGCATTTCTGCACAATCTTGGCGTCTCGCGGGCGCGCTCGGTACACTTCCGAATAGCTGTGCGCTCGAAATGCGATGCAGCCATCGAGGTTCCCATGCGCCGCACGCCGACCAAGTCACTGCTTCCCGCTCTGTTGCTCACGCTGGGTTCACTGTCGCTCACCCCGAGCTGCGCCGACAACAACAGCTCCATGTTCGCGGTCGGCGTGATGGCCCTCGACCCGTCCACCTGCATCGCCGAACCGGACGAGACGGCCACGATGTTGACGGGCGGCGTCATGGATCTCGCCTTCACCCAGAATTACACGGGCATCGTCCTAGTCGGCAACCAGCTCACGCAGCGCGGTTCACGCGAACAACTCCGCACCGAGACGTCGCGCGTCACGCTGCGCGGCGCCGAAATTCGCCTGACCAATGCGGCCGGCAAGGAGCTCGACAATTACTCCACCGTCGGCACCGGTTTCGTCAACGCGGCGGACGGTGAGGTCGCATCCTACGGCGCCATGTCCGTGAACATCATCCCGTCCGCACTCGTCGCCAAGGTAGATTTGGCCAATGAAGGGCTTGTCGTCGCCAAAATTCGCGTTTTCGGTGACACGCTCGGCAACACCGCGGTGACCTCGAGCGAGCTCAATTTCCCAATCCGAATTTGCACAGGCTGCTTGGTCACGTACCCCTCCGACGCCGCGGACCCGACGAACATGAACGGCGGGTACCTGTGCACCAAAGGCGCCAGCGCGGGGACGACCACGACGGAGCTGCCATGCATCATCGGACAGGACCAATCCTTCCCTTGCACGGCTTGCTCCGCGGCCATGGATCTGTGCCACGACCCGGCACAAAATCCCTCGTACGGTCCCTGAACCTCTGCCGCGCATCTCGATCTCGCTAAACTCGAAGGAGCCATGCGCGGAGCGCCCGTCGTCGCCACGTTCCTCGTCCTCTTCTCGAGCGCAGCCGAGCTGCGCGCCGACCCCGAATGGAACGTCGCAGCGCAAACTTCGCTGTGCGGCTTGGGCAACGATCGCGTGTGGCAAAAGACCGGCTTTTGCGGCGGTTTTCGCGGGGATCTTCTGTTCGGGCGCGACCGCAATCGCGACTTTGCGCTCGGCCCCTACGCGACGTTCGGCACCGCCACCTTCTCCGACGTGCGTTTCGGCGGCGGCCTGAGCTTTCTCATCCCAACCCTAGAGGGTGATTTCCCGATCGTGCTCTCGGCCGGCGCACTCAGCCGCAACGGCAGCGACCTACGCCTCGCGGGCCAAGCCTTCTTCGGCCTGCGCAGCCACAACTTCCACGGCTATTACGCCATGGGTAGTGGCATCGTTCTAGGCGGCGATTCCGTCGTGTCTGGTCCCTCCGCCAACACCCTTTACGTCGGCCTGCAGATCGACGGCCTCTGGCTCGCCCTCCCCTTCATTCTCGGCTACGAATGGCTTCACAAGGCCCCCGATCCCGGCGACTGAGGGCCCAAGGCCGGCACAAACCCAGACCGCGTGCTCCTGAATGGGCGATCGCGAGCCAGCATCGCAGCTCGGATTTTCGCGCGGTTCCACGCTCAGCCCGAGTGCTCTGCGGGCAAAGTGCGGTTCGAATTCGAATTCGGACGCGCGCTGACGCGGCTGCGCCGAGGGGTCCAGGCTAGAGCCGAGAGCGAATTCGAACTCAGCCGAGCGCTGGGCGCGCCGCAGCGACTAGGGATCGAGGCCGGGGCCGAAATCGAACTCGACTTCGGCCTCGTCGGGGCTCGGATCGCTGACCGGCGGTGGGGTCGCGGACTCAGCGGAGTCCGCCTCGAGCGCGGCGTCGATGCGCGAAACCAGGCTGCTCAGCATTTCCCGTGCTCGCTGCTCCGAACGGACTCGGCGATTTCGCTCGTCTTCGAGGTCGTGCGCCAGCGACAGCGCGGCAAGCAACAATGATTGCGGTGAGACCTGCCGGCCGGGAGCCGTGAGCTGACGCAAGCGCGCGTCGACGACATCAGCCAGACGATGCAGATCGGCCTCGTCCGCTGTCGCAACGACGCGGTAGGTCTGCCCCCCAACACGGAGCTCGACCGGACCTTTAGGCATGCGCGGGCGAACCTAGCATCCTGGTGGGTCGATGGAAATGCCGCTTCTCGGTTTTCTTCGGCTCTTTCCCCGGTCTTTTCGAAGCCGGCAGCTTGAACCCAGTCAACCCGCAGGTTTTCCACAGCCTGTGGCTAAATCACGGACGCGCTTCTGCCGTGCGGCCGCGCTGCCGAAACACCGCAGGGACCAAACCGGACTCACGTCCTCCGAACTACGTCTCTCGGGGAGACGACTCCGATATCTTTCTACGACCCTCCGCGCGGGTTCAGCGCAGCAAACGCATTGACCAATCAGCGAGCACTCGTTGCAATTCCTCGCTGGTCAGCGCGCGCGTGTTGAAGTGCGCGCGGCTCACCGTGTCGAACAACGCTGCGACGACGGCGACGCGCAACGGTTCCGCGAGTCCCGGCAAGGCGCTGCGCGCTTCGTGCTCTGCATCGAGCACCTTAGCGAGGTGTTGAGCGAGCACCGACAACTGCGTCGGCGCGAGCGACTCTGCTTGCGCGCGCAGCGCGAGCTTCGCGCGGGCCGGGTTTTCCAGCAGATTTTCCGCCCAGGCTCGCGAAAGCGCGCGCACTCGCTCGAGGGGCGTGCGAGCCACTTGCAGCGCGATCGCGACGCTTGCAGAGAAATCATGAAGCGCGCTTCTCTTGATCGCGAGCAAGGCGTGCTCGAGGTCGTCGAAATATTCGTAAAACGTGTTGCGCCCAATGCCCGCGGCTTCGACCACGCTCGCGACGCTGAGCTCGCCACCCGCCGCACTGATCGCCGTGATCGCCGCGATCACGCGCTCCCGCTGCGCCACCTGACGCTCGCCACGACTCAGAGCTCGATCATAGTGTCCGCGCTTCGGCGCGGGCACCAACTCCAGCTCTGGAGGTTTCATTGAGAGGAATATATCTCAATGATCCACGGGGCACTTAATCTGTTCGAAGGCGCGCTCCATTGGATTTGCCGTCGCAGTTCACATCAATAAGAACGCGCCGTATATTTGTTCTCGGGTCCGTCGCACCAACGCTTATAACTATATGAATAAGCTTATTTATTCATTAGCGACTGCGCGTATTTATCAGTTTCACGTGAAACAGCGTGGGCCTGCATTCCCAGAGTGCACGCTGGTCGGCGGCCGGAGCGCCATCGTTCGCTGCCCGCTCGAGACGCGTCTGGATTAGCCGCCGCGTCCCGCTGGCTTTCTCTGTCCCGCTGGCTTTCTCTGTCCCGCTGGCTTTCTCTGTCCCGCTGGCTTTCTCTGTCCCGCTGGCTTTCTCGGTCCGTCGCTGCGTTCTCTGTGCCCGCCCGAGTGACTTGAGACTCCTTGCGCACTAGCCCGCGCTGCTTGTTTCATTCCTTGCTCAGGTCGGCGGACGCGCGCGGCGGCGTACTTTCAGATTGTCGGGCATTGCCTAGCGTCGGCGAATGCGCCTCGACCGCGGGCCGCCGATTGCAACTCGGAGCTGCTGTTTGGCCCCGTGATCGCCCCCTCTTCAAGGGTCGCGGGCGACTGCTTCCGGGAGCCATCTCGACGCTCCTGAGTTACGCTCCCCCGTTTCTGCGGGGTGTGCTCTTGGGCGGGCCGGCTTTTGACGTGACTTATCCACCTCACGATTGGCCTCACGATCGGCGGGCGAGTTGGCGAGGTCGAAGGCCCGGGAGGCCTAGGTCGATGGCCGTCCTGCCGACTTCGCCGGCGAAAAGCGGTCGACGCCGGTGTTTCCCGAATACCCACGGCTTGCATCGCGTGCCGCGCGTACCAGCTCAAAGATCTCCCGCGTTGCGACGCCGGTGCTGTCTGCCCGGGCTTCGACGCGGCAGTATCGCGCTCGAGCGAGTCCCTCCAGGGCTCGCCCGCTCGCCCGGCACCCACGCTCTTTTCGCCTAGCAATGCACTCGAATTCCGATCCGCGAAAAGCCACCATCGAAATAGCCGCCGATCCCGGCACTCTTGAGGATCTGACCAAGTTCTTGTTGGGGAGCGTAAACGCGCCGCCCCCATGAATGGCCTGCAAATCCCAGCGATCGTCTTTAGCCGTTTCCGTGGAGCAATCTAGAGGCGCCCGCGGGCTTGCGCTGCTGGGGGACGCGCTACCGAGGTCCACGAGCAGGCCTCGCGCCAGCAAGTCGAGCTCGCGCACATTACCGGGCCACCCGTTTTCGCGTCACGGAGCGGCGCCTGCTACGGCAACCGATCTCGCTCCTGACGGCGCGCCCGGGCCCGAATCGTGGCGAAGTGCGTGTCCGCTCTAGAACGCGTGGATCCGCTAGGCGGCGAGCGACTGCGCTCCGTTGGCGGCAGCAATACTCGTGGCATGGCTCGACCCAGATCTGCACTGACGTCGAGTCGCCAATTTCGCAAAGTTCTAGGCGTGGCTCAGGCTGGTACCCGCACCTAGGGTGCCTCATAGAGGGGGAGTCGTCTCGAACTCACGTCCGCTGTTCGACGCATCGCCGCAGCCGCTCGCGGACCGAAAGCACGCTTTGATGCCCATTCGAGCGGGACCGTGCGTGGCGGTGCTATGAGGGTTCGATGCGGTTTGAAGCATTGGTCGACCAGGTGCTCGCAGATCTGCGCGCCGGCAGTTTGCTCCGGGAGCCGGATGACGGCACGTCGCGGAAGAGCGTCGCAGGCGCGGCGGAGCGGCTTGGCGTCGCACCCCTGGACGCTTCGTCGAATGATTACTTGGGCTTTGCGACCCGCGCCGTTTCACGTGAAACACTTGGGAACCCCGGTGCGGCTGCGTCTCGGCTCATCTATGGGTCGACTGCCGAGCACCTGGCCTTGGAGTCGGACCTGGCAAGCTGGGTGGGCGCCGAGACCGCGCTCTTCTTCAGCTCGACGTACGCCGCAAACCTCGGACTCATCTCGGCCTTAGGGGTTCCCGGCTCGGTGATTCTTTCGGACTCGGCCAACCATGCCTCGCTGATCGATGGCGCGCGGCTTTCGAAAGCGACCGTTCAGGTGCTACCCCACCTGGATCTCGATGCACTCGGCGAGGCTCTCGCAACGCACCGCAAAGCCCGCGCCGTTTGGGTCGTTACGGAATCGTACTTCAGCATGGATGGCGACGGGCCGGACCTGCGCGCGACCCGCGCGCTGTGCGATGAGTATGACGCCTGTCTGATTGTGGACGAAGCGCATGCCCTGGGCGTCTTCGGACCCACCGGCGCAGGGCGCTGCGCCGAAGTCGGGATGAAGCCGGACATCTTGGTAGGAGCATTGGGCAAAGCGGTCGGAACCCAGGGAGGGTTCGTGGCCGGCTCGCGACAGCTCCGCACCTTCCTCTGGAACAAGGCTCGCAGCTTCGTGTTCTCGACGGCTCCGTCGCCTCGACTCGCGGATCTCAGCCGAGTTCACGTGCAACTCGCGCGCGAGGCGAAGGAACTGCGCAACGCGCTCTCGAGCAACGCCGCAGCGCTGAGGACCGAATTGCAGACCGC
>Ga0164307_10000165_pt1 | contig 29873 bp, 20 predicted proteins | sample Whisoiple_243_MG_FD_110214 | JGI IMG/M metagenome (GOLD analysis project Ga0164307, IMG submission 110214) | Soil microbial communities amended with fresh organic matter from upstate New York, USA - Whitman soil sample_243_MG | ecosystem: Environmental > Terrestrial > Soil > Unclassified >...
CGGCCCGAATCAGAGCCGTGGTGCTCAACACGACCGGGGGCCACGCCAAGATCGCGGTCCACAACAGAACCGCGGTCCGCAGCAACACGGCGGCCCACAACAGAACCGCGGTCCGCAGCAACACGGCGGCCCACAACAGAACCGCGGTCCACAACCGAATCGCGGCCCGCAGCAACACGGCGCTCCACAACAGAACCGCGCTCCACAACCGAATCGCGGTCCACAACCGAATCGCGGTCCACAACCGAATCGCGGTCCACAACCGAATCGCGGCCCGCAGCAACACGGCGGTCCACAACAAAATCGCGGCCCAGAATTACAGATGGCGTCCGCGCGCGCGAATCGCGCATCGCAAGCACGGGAGCAACCGCGCCGTCCGCAGCGCGCTCCGCAGCGCGGCCCGGAGGTGATCGTACTCGCGCGCCGCGCGTCGGAAGCGACTACCGCTGCCAATCGCATCGAGCGTGAGTTGCCGGTCGCCTCCGTGCAACACGCCGAGCCGCCGCGCGACGCGGCGCGTCGCCGTCGTCCTCGATAGTGGCTGGGGCTTCGCGCCGCACGTCGGCGTCGGCTACGCTCAGCTGAATCTTGGCGCGCTTTCCCTTCTCTCCGGCTTGTGTGCTCGCGCCCATGGAAGGCGTTACGAGCGCGGCCGTGCGCGAAGTTCTAGCCGGCTATGGTCCAGTTGGCTTGGTTTGCACCGAATTCGTGCGCATTTCGGGCGATCGCATTTCGCCGAGCTATCTACGCAAACAGGTCGAGCGATTGCCTACCGTTGCCTTGAGTGTGCAGGTGATGGGCAACGATCCCGAGTTGATGGCGGAAGCGGGTGCGGTCGTGGCTCGAGCCGGCGCGGATGTCGTCGATCTGAATCTCGGCTGTCCAACCGCGTGCGCCGCGCGCAAGAACGTGGGCGCGGCGTTGCTCAAGCAGCCTGCCTTGCTCGCGCGTCTATTGGGCACGATGCGCCGGGGGGTGCCCGGGCTCCTTTCCGCGAAGCTACGCGCCGGCTTCGACACTGCCGATGATGCTGTGAGCAACGCGCGGCTCGTGCAAGACAGCGGTCTCGACTATTTGGCCGTTCATCCACGTCGTCGGGTCGATCATTATCGAGGTACGGCGGACTGGCGCATCGTCGCGGAGATCAAGCGCGAGCTGACGATCCCGGTGGTGGGCAACGGCGATATTTGGTACGCGGAATCCGCGCTGCGAATGTTCGAGGAAACGGCGTGCGACGCCGTGATGCTCGGCCGCCCCGCGCTGCGCAATCCCTGGATTTTTCGGCAAATTGCCGAGTTGCTCGCCGGGCAAGAGCCGTATCGGCCGACGGGGCCCGACCTTGCTGGTCACTTCCTTCGCCTGGCGGGTGCACTCGGTGCGCGCGAGCCTGGTGCCTGTAACCCACTCGGACCACTCAAGGAACAACTCGGCTATCTGTGTCGTTCGGTGCGCGACGGAGCCACCCTGCAGCGCCGCTTGCAACGAATCACGACGCTGGACCTGTTCTTGGAAGCCGCCGAAGAAGCGTTTGGCGCGTTGATCGTCGAAGAGCTGGATCTCGGGGCGCGCCCGCTCGCCGGTCGGGGCCTCGAATGAACTCGGTCGCGAGCCCGCCGAGACTGCTCGTCGTAGCAAGCGGAGCGCCCCGCGCAGCAAGAATTTTCCGTTAGAAGACGCTCAGTCTTCGAACGTGACGTTGAACTTACGTCCCTTGATTCGGCCCGCGCTGAGGCTCTGTTGTGCCTCGCGGCTCACGCTCTTGTTGACCGCGACGTACGAAAAGTGATCGTGGATTTCGATCTTGCCGACGTCACTCGCGCCGAGACCGCCCGCTTCACCGGTCAGCGCGCCCAAGATGTCGCCCGGACGCAGCTTGTCTTTCCGGCCTCCGGAAATGCGGAGCGTGGCCATTTTTGCGTCTCTTTCCAGACTCTTGGCGATCACCGCTCTTTCCGTGCGAGGTACGACCTCCCGTTCGGTGACGGTCATGGGCTGCCCCGTGAGTTGCTCGATCGCACGGACCTTGCCGTCTTCACGCGAGGTGCGGAGCGAGATGGCGAGGCCCGCCTTGCCAGCGCGGCCGGTGCGCCCGATGCGATGCACGTACACTTCGGGTTGCGATGGCAAATCGAAGTTCACCACCAGATCCAGATCAGCTACGTCGATGCCGCGTGCCGCAACGTCGGTCGCGACGAGCACGCGTGTGCTGGCGTTGCGAAATTTGGCCATCACTCGGTCGCGGTCGTACTGCTCCAGATCGCCGTGCAGACTGGCGGCGCTGACGCCCGCTTCGGAGAGCACCCGCGCAATTTCCGCCACCGTCACTTTGAGGTTGGCAAAGACCAGCGCGGATTCATGCGGGAAGGTGGCGAGCACCCAGCACAGCGCGCCGATCTTTTGCTCGGTCTCTGCCGTGACGACCAATTGCCGAATCTCGGTGGCTTGCTCCGGTTCCGCCTCGATTTTGACGAAAACCGGATCCTTCTGGTGGATTTTGCACAGCTCGGCGATCGAACTCGGATAGGTGGCCGAGAAAAACACGGTTTGGCGTCGCTCGGGTAGCGCGCGCAGGATTTGATCCATGTCTTCTTGAAAGCCCATGTCCAGCATGCGATCGGCTTCATCCAGCACGACGGTGCCGACGCGGTGTACGCGCAGGCTGCGCCGACGCAAGTGATCCAGCACGCGCCCCGGGGTTCCGACGGCGATGTGGGCGCCCTTCTCGAGTGCGCTTCGTTGCCGACCCACGGGCTCACCCCCCGCGAGCACCAGCACCGACAACCCGGGGTAGCGACGACCCAGGCGCCGAAATTCTCGCGCCACTTGCGCACTCAGCTCGCGTGTCGGGCACAAGACCAGCGCCGCGACTTCGCGCGTGTCGAGCTGCAACCGTTGTAAAATCGGTAGCGCAAACGCCGCAGTCTTGCCGCTGCCCGTGCGCGACTGACCAACTAGGTCCTTGCCTTCCAGCAAGACGGGCACGGTTCGGGCCTGAATCGGCGTCATTTTCAGGAACCCCAGTTCGGCCACGACCGCGAGCAATGCGGGGGACAGCGGGAGTTCAGCGAAGTCGGTGACCATTGACGCGCACCATAGCAGCCCGTGGCGCGAGCGCCGCGCGTCAATCGCCGCTTTGCTCGATGGTCGGCGAGCTGATGGCGGTCGCGCTGAAGCGGATCTGGCGCGCCGCGAAGGCTTCGTCACTCAGGTTTTCCGAGCGTCCGAAGAAGGAGGCGAAACGCTCCGCCAGCGCGCTGATGGTCAAGCTGGGGTTCACGGCCAAGTTGCCCGGTACCACGCTGCCGTCGCACACATACAACCCCGGATGCCCAAAGACCTCGTGTCGCTCGTCGATCACACCGGAGGTCGCGTCCTCGCCGATGCAGCACCCGCCGAGGATGTGCGCGGTCGCCGGGGTGCGCAAAAGCACCTCCGAGATCACGTTCTGCGCCTCGCCCTGCAGTTCATCGGCCAAGATCTCGGCGGCTTGCTGGGCGATCGGCAAATAGCTCGGCACGGGCTGATCCGTGGCCGTATCCTTGAGGCTACGGCCGAATAGCGAACGCCCGAGGCGCAGTCGCAAGTGTTGGTCGACCGATTGCATGACCAGCAAGATCACCGTGCTGCGCGCCCAGTCTCGCACGCGCCACAGCTTCAAAATACGCGGTAATCGCAGCAGCATGCGCCACAGCATTTTCAACGGCCGCGTGAGCACCGAACCATCGGGAGTGAGCGGCACTCCCAGAAGACGCATCGCACCCGAGCCACTCGGGTAACGCACCGCTTCGATCTTGGTTAGGGAATTGGGGTGAAAGGCGGCGCCGATGGCGATGCCGCGCGAAAGGTCACGATGCGAATCGAAGCTCGTCGCGCCGAGTAGGCTCTCGCCGTTCGTGCGCACGAAATCCCCCAAGCGCTCCGATACGGCGGGTAGCGTGCGATATTGGTCGCGATTTTTCAGTAGTAGCTCGACCGTGCCGAGCACGCCCGCTGCGAGGATCACGCGTTTGGCGCGGAAGCGCGGCCCGGCGCCGCCGAGCAAGGACGTCGAGCGTTGGGTTTCGACTTCGTACCCGCCCTCGGCCAGCGGCACGAGCTTGCTGACCTTGAGCTCCGGGAAAACCTGGCTGCCCCAGAGCTCGGCGAAATACAGGTAGTTTTTGTCGAGCGTATTTTTTGCGCCGAAGCGACAACCGACCATGCAACCGCCGCAATAGTTGCAGCCGGTGCGATCGGGGCCCGCACCGTCGAAATAGGGATCGGGCACCTTGAGGTCGGGCTTGCCGAAGAACACTCCGACCTCGGTTGCGTGAAAGGTGTCCCCGCTGCCCATGCGCTGGCTGACGCGCTCGAGCGTGCGTTCGCCCTCCATCAGCGCCCGGTTTTCGGTCACGCCAAGCATGCGGCGAGCGGTTTCGAAATGGGGACTCAGTTCTTGCTCCCAAGCTACCGCGCGGCTCCAGGCGGGGTCGTCGAACACGGTCGCGTGCGGACGCATCAAGGTGTTGGCGTAAACCAAGCTGCCTCCGCCGACGCCCGCGCCGTGCAGCACCATTACTCCCTTGAGTAGAGTGATGTTCTGAATTCCGTAGCAACCGAAGCGTGGCGCCCAAAAATACTTGAAGGCGTTCCAGTTGGTTTTCGGAAAGTCGCTTGCCTGCCAGCGCTTGCCCGCCTCGATCACGGCGACCTGGTAGCCCTTTTGGGCCAAGCGCATCGCGCTCACGCTGCCGCCGAAGCCGCTGCCGACGATCACGAAATCGAAGGTTTCTGGTGCGGAGCTCGAGGTCGACACTGCGTCTAGTTTGTTGTGTCGAGTTCCGCCTGGCAAGCCAGTGGCCGCCAAGAGCGGCCTGCGCGAGCTTTCAAATTGCGCGAATCGCCTGCAACGTGCTCGTCACCGCGACCCAATCGAACGGAGTCAGGTTGCGTGCGGTCATCTGTTCGACCCAGGCACGCCCGACCTTTTCGAGCGCCTCGCCGCGCGTCGCGCCCGTTTCGGAGATCACGATCGCGCCGGCAGTTCGGCGATCTTGGACCGCTACACGCCAGCGGCTGGCGGAGTCCTGGCTTTCGTCGGGCGTGACGTGCACGTCCAACATTTGGCCGGCGCTTTCCAGCTCGAAGACCTTTCCTGCACCGCGTCGGTACTGCATCGTGACTTTACACAGCGGCACCGGGACGGAAGGGGTCATTCGTCTTCCTCGATGTCGTCCGAGCTGCGCGGGCCTTTGGGTCGCAGGTCGCGTGCGGCGATCAGCCAATCCTTCTTGGCTTGCTGATAGGTCGCGCTGGTCGCAGTCGCGAGCTCTTCGATGCTGAGCGCTGGCATGCGGCGGCGGGCCAACTCTCCACCGAGGTGGCCCTGAATCCGCGCGCGCGCTTCCGCTAAGGTGCCCGGCCAGCCTCCGACGACCAGTCGGCCGTCACTGAGCATGCTTTTGCACCAGAGCTGCGCCCAAGACGATCCGAGTAGCCGCGGCTCTTCACTGAGCAGTGCTTGCCGTTGGTCCGACCGGCTCGGTCGCTTACCGGGCGCGGCGGTCGACTCCTCCGCGGGCAGCGGAGCCTCTGCCTCGGTCATGACTTCACGCCGCGCAGCGGGCGCTGGCGTGCCCTGAATGTTTTCATCGTACCCCACTCATACCACTGGCGGCGAACAGGGCTGGGTCTTTCTTTTCGTGCTCGCTGCTGCCGATTGCCAGTGGCGGAGGAATTCGAGGCGATTGAGTCGAATTTGTTCGAATCAGCGATTCATTTTTTCTCGTAGGGAGCCCCGCGGCGGCGACGTCGGACTCAGCAAGGAGAAACGATGATCAAGTTCAATACTCGCGTTGGCCTCGGTATTTCGGTGTTTGCGCTGGGTGCCTGCCTCAGTTCGCTGGCGCTGGCGGACGCCCCCAAGACGGATGGCGCAGCCAAGCCCCAATGCTCCGGCGAACACGGCAAGCGCTCCGAAGCGGATCGCAAGCAGCACGCCGCAGATCGCTTCAAGAAATCCGATGCGAATGGGGACGGCTTTCTGACTCAGGCCGAAGTCGGCGACAAACGTTGGTCGCGCATTCAAGTTGCCGACGCGAACAAAGACGGCAAGGTTTCGCAAGCCGAACTCGCGCAAGCTCATGCCGACGGTAAACTGGGTCACAAGAAGCACGAAAAGCGCCCCGCGTGATCGAATGCGCGCTCGTGCTGAGCCGTCCGCGTCGAAACTCGGCGCGGGCGGTTTCAGTCGCGCGCAAAACTCGCTGACGCCGCGCGCGTGTTCAGCTACGCTTCGGCCAAGATTGCGCGGATGATGGATCGTCTCTCAAGCCTTGGTTCGCCGTTGGCGGCGCTTCTCAGCGTTCTGCTCGTCTCGTCATTTTCCCGAGCCGCCCCGCGCGTACCGACGCACGTAGCCTGCGTCGGTGACAGCATCACGTACGGCGCCGGCGCCTCCGATCAGGCAACCAAGAGCTACCCTGCCAACTTGCAGGGCCTGTTCGGTGCCAATGTCCAGGTAAAGAACTTCGGGCACAACGGCGCGACCATGCTGTCCGCGCCATTCGGTGATTTGCCGTACGAGGATCAGGCAGAATACACAGCGGCCACGAGTTTCGTGAGCGGCGCTGGAGCCAATGCGGTGGTCGACGTGATCATCATGCTCGGCACCAATGACTCGAAGAATTTCAATTGGGCGCCGAGTGGCAAGCCGAAGAACGATCAACAGTTTCTGATCGACTACCGAGTCATGGTGGAGCACTTCAGTGCGCTCCCGACGAAGCCACAGGTCTTCGTCGCGCTGCCTTTAGCAACGGGCAATAGCCCATGCTGCTCTATCGACGGGATGGTGATTCACGACGAGATCATCCCGCTGCTCCAGCAATTGGCCGCGGAGAAGCACTTACCGACCATCGATCTTCAGACACCGACGACGGGACATCCAGAGTACTTCGGTGACGGCGTTCATCCGACGGATGAGGCCTACGCGCTCGTCGCAAAGTGGATGCACGATGGTTTGCTCGTCGACCCAGGCGCCGGTGGGCGCGGAGGCGAGGGCGGCAGCGGCGAGGGCGCCGTTGCTGGCGCCGGCGGAGCAAGCGGAGGCGCAGGCGGCGTTGGGACTGCGGGTTCGGTGACCGGCGGAGCCCCGAGCAGCCCAACTGCGGGAAATGCCTCTGCCAATCTCGGCGGCGCTGGGTCGAGTGTTGCCGGCGCTGGGTCGAGTGTTGCCGGCGCGAGCGCTGCGGGCGGAATGAACCGTGGCGGTGCCGCTGGCGACAACGCGGCAGGGAGCTCGCCGAGTCCAGCACCGTCTGATTCTAGCGGCTGTGGCATCGCCACTCCGCGTCCCGTGGCATCTTGGCTTGGGGTGCTCGGATGTGTTGGAATTGGCTGGTTCGCTGTGCGTCGCCGCCGCATCCGCCGCTAAGAGCTGATTGTCTTGGCCTAGGGCTATCCGCGTAGGCCGAATGTGCTACACGGTCGGCCTCGACCATGCTCAGTGACGCTCTCCGCACGCGGATTTCCGGACTCGTTGCGCACAACCCCGTGATTGTATTCATGAAGGGCACGCGCCGCGCGCCGCAATGCGGCTTCTCTGCACAGGTCGTGCAGATCTTGGACGAGCTCTTGCCCGAGTACGAAACGGTGGACGTGCTGAGCTCCGCTGAGTTGCGCGACGGCATCAAAGAGTTCTCGCAGTGGCCAACCATTCCGCAGCTGTTCGTGAACGGTGAGTTCGTCGGCGGCTGCGATATCGTGCGCGCTCTGCGTGAGTCGGGAGAGCTCGAGCAGTTGTTGTCGAAGCCCGGGACACCGCCACCCCTACCAGTGATTCACCTGACCGATGGCGCCCTGAACGCGTTTCGCGGCGCACTCGCAGAGTCGGTCGACGCCGCTGCGGAGGTCTTGCATTTGAAGATCGACGCTGGCTTCCAGAATGATTTGTACTTCGCCCCGCGTGAACCCGGCACGCTCGAACTCGAGGTTCGAGGCCTGCGCCTATTCATCGACCCGGCGAGCGCGCGCCGCGCGGACGGTATGAGTATCGACTTCGTCGATGGCCCCAATCCCGGCTTCAAGATCGACAATCCGAATCAACCGCCATCGGTGAAGCAGCTCACGCCAGCGGAGCTGAAGGCGCTGCTCGAACAGAACAAGGTCACCTTGTTCGACGTTCGTCCGGATCACGAGCGAGCGCTCGCGAGTATTCCGCAAGCTCGGTCGCTGGATGAAGCCGGGCAGGAGTACTTGTTCTCGCTCGATCGGAATGCTCCAATTGCCTTTTTGTGTCACCACGGCATGCGCAGTCAAAACGCCGCGCAGCAAGTGCTCGGTGAAGGCTTTCGCAACGTCTACAACGTGCGCGGCGGCATCCACGCTTGGTCGGAAACGGTCGACCGCAGCGTGCCGCAATATTGATCGACTCGCAGCTACGGATTCAGAGGCACCATGTCATCGCATCCCACGAATTTCCAAGGCTCCGTCATCGACGCTCTGCGACAAGCCATCGAGACTGCCATCCCTGGCGCGCAAGCCAACGTGACCGGCGGCGGTGGGCACTTCACGATCGAGGTCGTGTCGAGCGCGTTCGCCGGGAAGGGCATGCTCGAGAGTCAACGCCTCGTGTACGGCGCAATCGCGCATTTGATGAAGGGTGATGCCCCGCCGGTGCACGCCGTCGATAGCTTGAAGACGCGCACGCCGCAGGCGAGCTGAGTCGTGGCTTCGGGAGCGCCCGGGGCACTCATGCACTCGATCGATTTTCACGCGCACCACGCGCCGCAGGGCGCGTACGCGACTTTCACCTGCGGGCGCTTCGGCGCTGGCGGTGGTCCGACGATTGAAGGCACGCAACCCGCGAACATGGATCTGGTCATCGGCTATGCCGATGGCGGCACTGACGACATGCATGCGCTGCCGTTCTTTCGCGGCGCGGGACTCGCGGATTTTTCGGATTTTGCAACGGACGCGGCGACTCCGCCGCGCAATCGCCGCTTACTGCTTGCGGAGCCAGAGCGAAATTACCAACGCTCGGTGGATACTTGGACCGCGGGGGATTTCAGCTTCGCGATCTACACGCCGGTGCGCCCGTTGCCCGATCCCGAGGCGGTGGGTGAAGCCGCGCTCGCGCCGGTCGTGCTGCCCGCGGTCGCCGCTCGCCTCACGTTGACGAACTCGAGCGCGGTCACGCGGCGGTTGGTCTTCGCGATTACGGTGGGGCGTCAATGCCGTTTGCTCGGTGATGAAGTGCCGGGCGCAAAGGCCGTGGCGTGGGGCACGGACCTGGGCATTGCGGCGCGCGACGTGCCGGGCCTAGAGGCTTGGGTCGCGTTCAGCGAACTCGAGTACTTGAGCTCGAATCGCAGCCATTTACTGGGCAAGACCTGTGGCTTTGCGCTCGAGGTTTCGCCCGGACAAACTCGCAGCTTGGATCTGTCGTTCGGGTTCTGCCGCACGCATGTGGTCACGACCGGTCTCGAGTGCCGCTACTTCTACACGCGCTTCTATCCGTCGCTGCAGAGCGTGCTGCAGGCTGGGATCGAGCGTCACGAGTCGCTGCGTCTCGCGGCCGTCGCCCAGGCGTCCGAGCTAGAGCAACGCATCCCGGATCAGCACCAACGTTTCTTGTTGGCCCACTCGGAGCGAAGCTACTGGGGCAACACTCAGCTGCTCGAGCATGCGGGACGCCCGCTCTGGGTCGTGCTGGAGGGCGAGTACGCCATGATCAATACGCTCGATTTGAGCGTCGATATGGCGTTTTACGAGGCTAGAAACCAGCCGTGGGCATTGCGCAATTTGCTGGATCAATTCGCGCTGCGGCATTCGTACGTCGACCGCTTGAATCGGCCTGCGAGCGACGCTCGCGGAATGGAGCTCGGACACATTCGCGATCCGGAGATCGTGAAGGGGCTGATTTCTCCGCCCGTGGAGCGCGATCTCCCCGGAGGCATCAGCTTCACACACGACATGGGCGTGGCGGGACAGTTTGCTCCCGTTGGCACATCGAGTTACGAGCTCGCGGGGGTGATTGGCTGCTTCAGTTTCATGACCGCGGAGCAGTTGGTCAATTGGATCCTGATCGCGGCGACCTACGTCTTCGTCACGGGCGACGAAGCGTGGCTCGGACTCAAGCTGCCTGTCCTTCGCAGCTGCCTTTCATCGCTGCAAAATCGCGACGATCCGGAGCCCGCGCGCCGCAACGGCTTGGTCAGCCTCGATTCGGCGCGCTGCGCAGGCACCTTCGAGATCACGACTTACGACAGCTTGGATTCGAGTCTGGGGCAGGCGCGAAATAGCCTGTACTTGGCCAGCAAAACCTGGGCAGCCTGGCACGCGCTACGTCTGTTGTTCGAGCGCGCGAAGCTTCCGGAGCTCGCGGCGGAAGCGCGCACTTCCGCCGCACGGCTCGAGCAAACCTTGAGCGATTGGTACGATCCGAATCTCGGCTACCTTCCCGCGTTGCGCCAGGGTTGCTCGAGCGCGATCTTGTCGGCGGTCGAAGGCTTGGTTTTTCCGCTCTTCTGGCAGCAACACGACTTACTCGATCGGACGGGCTCACACGGGCGATTGTTGTCGCAACTCGAGCGCCATTTGCTGCGCGTGCTCCAGCCCGGCCTATGCTTGTTCCCGGACGGCGGCTGGAAGCTTTCCAGCACGTCGGACAATAGCTGGCCGAGCAAGATCTTCATTTGCCAGCACGTGGCCGAACGGGTGTTCGGCATTCGCCCGGCGAGCGAGAGTCACTCCGCGCATGCCTCGTGGCAACAGCTGGGCTGCGCGGATTGGGCCATGACCGATCAATGCTTTGCCGGGCTCGGCAAGGGCTCGAAGTACTACCCGAGGGGCGTTACTTCCTGGCTTTGGCTCGAGCCGAAAGCGCGAGCCGACGCGGCTCTTACCTGAATCAATCCAAGCCGGCCAGGCGTCGCGCGAGTGCTTCGACGCGCAGCATCGCGTTCAGGTTGCTGGTGCGGTGCGCGTGATCCATGGCTGCGAATAGATGCGTTTGCTCGCGCAACAAGCGCTCCGGCTGGCTCTCGAGCAAGCTCACGTAGTGCTCGAACACGAGCTCGGGATCGAGCGTCGTGCGTTTGAGCACCGCGTGGCGCACGACGGCGTGCAGCGTGTAGCGGCTGGTGACCGGCTCCTGCACCAGATTCCAGCTTCGCAGCGGATCCAAAGACGGTGGCAATTGTCCGCGGATCTTCGCAAGTTTTGCCAACGAATCGAGATCGACGTGATCGCCCTCGATGTGCGCGAGCACCGCCAAGATGCGACGACTCCGAGGCGAGAGTCTTGGCCACGCCCAAGCCACGAGCAGGGCAATCTCCGGCAAGTCGTCCTCGTGATCGATCACCTTCACCCGCTGGACGCCGCGCTGCTCGAGGAATGCGCCCAGCTCCGCGACCGTCGCCGTACCGGAGCCGACGATGCCGTCCGCGATATCGAGCGCGAGTGGGTTCCAGCGCAGCATACGCGTCAAACGGGTCACGCGCGGAAACGCGCTGCGCCCTGCCGTGACCATCGGCGCCGTCACGGGGAAGATCAGCACTCCCGCGAGCAAGCAACGGCGCGCGGTGATCACGAACGTCACGGGTGCCTGCGCGAAAGCCTCGAGTAAGCGCGCCATCGCCCGATCATCTTCGTGATTGTCGAGCACGATCAGCCGCGGTCCGGTGCGCGCAAAGAACTCGTTCAACCGTGCCACGCGCTCGTCGCCACCGGGCACTCCGAAGCGCAGGGCCAGCATCTCGGTCAGCGTGTAAAAATCCCAAGAGCCGACGCGGAACCAAGACACGCGGTTCTCGAAGAAACGCGCCAGTCGATGGGCCAGCGCTGCCGTCAACATCGACTTCCCGCTGCCGCCCGCGCCCACCAGTGCGAGCCGTGTGGGCGCCGTTTCTTCGATGGTTTTCGCGAGCGTGGCAAGTTCGGTCGCGCGTCCTTTTAGGCCGCGTGGCGGAGGCGGAAGATCGAGAGCCGGCATGGAAGACCGGGAGCCTACACCGAATGGACTCGCCGACGGTGCTAGGCTCCTCGCGCAGCGCGTGCTACGCGCGCCGACGATTGGGAGACCCGAGAGCTCGCGCAAATAGCTGAGACGAGCAACTCAATCCCGCGGGAGTGAGGCGCGTTCGTAGCGCTTGAACGCGCGCACGGCGAAACTCGCCAAGGCCTTCCGAACAACACCTGTTCGAGCACCGCGTCGACGAATTCAAAGCGGGTTCGCATCGAAGCCGTCGCTCGGTGCCGCAGGGTTCGTCTTGAATGCCGCGCAGCGTGTCAACGAAGTCGACATTTCTTTTTCGTCATCCGCGCAAGCAGTCGTGCTGCTTTTGTGCGGTTTTGCGGTAGTCGGCGAAAACCGAGACAACGCCGAATCAGAAAAAAATCTGACCCGAATTGGCAAGGTCATGAGTCTGTTTCTCGGATTGGGCCGAGTTCGAGCCTCGCATTTCCGACAATGCGTTTCGCGTGCGTGTCGACACGGGCAGCGAGCCGGTCAATCGACGAAGAGATTTATTTTTGGCAACAATGCCCCGCGAAATTCTGATCGCATTTGTGGTACTCGGACACAAACCGCAAGCGTGCGGACACAAACTCAATAACAGCGCGGACCCTGCCGCCAAGACTGCAAACTTCAACCCTGCGCAAACGATCGAGCGATCGGCGAGCGCTCGGTACTAAAAGGAAGCCCATGATAACTTTGAAGCAACGCTCTTTTATTGGTTTGGCGGCACTTTGCGCGATCGCCTCGACTCAAGCTTGCGGCAGCAGTGACGATCCTGCGACGTCCGGAACTGCAGGCGCCACTCAAGGCGCCGCTGGCGCTCACGCGGGTGCTCCCGGTGGTGTCGCTGGCGCACCAGCTGGCGTCGCTGGCGCCCCCGGCGGGGTTGCAGGCGCTCCCGGCGGGACTGCAGGCGCTCCGGGGACTGCAGGTGCTCCATCGGGCGGTGCGCCCGGAACTGCCGGCGCCCCTTCCACGGCGGGCGCGCCGTCGGGCGGTTCGGGTGGTGGCTCTGCCGGCAGCGGCGGTGGTAGCTCGGGTGGCGCAGCCGGCAAAGGCGGCGGAGGCAATGCGGGCGGTAGTGGCGGCGGTGGCAGCACGGCTACGTTTGCTCAGGTCACGACCATCATCAACACCAGCTGCGCGGCCGGCCAGTGCCACAACGCCGGGAGCATGCAGGTCAATTTCAAGACTCCGTCTCCTGATCTCTACTCCGTGCTCACGACGGCGATCCCCACCAGCGTCCAGCACTGCAAGGGGACCACGATGGTCGTCCCGAACAACGCCGCAGGCAGCTTCTTGGTCTCCGTGGTCACCGCGAAGGCCACTTGCAAGAACAACGGTACGGACGAATCGATTGCTCGCATGCCGGACAACTGCAGCGGTAACTCTTGCCTGAGCGCCGCGCAGATCAAAACCATCACGGATTGGATCAACGCAGGCGCTCCGAAGTGAGCACGCGCGGAGTTCGGTGCGGCGAGGTCTGTCGCCGCTCCGAACTCTGGCGGTTGGGTTCGGGGCGAGCCACGGACGTGGCTCGACGCGAGCTCAGCCGAGCGCCACTTGCGCCTGCGCCAAGTGCAAGAGCGCGGCCGTGACCGTCGCCGCGAGTGCACACAGTGCCTCGTCGCCCGGACGCTCATAGACCAAGTAGTCTCGCGCGATCACGTCGTAGCCAGCCAAGTGACGCACGTGCCGCAGCCATTCGCGCTCGCTCAACTGCAAGCTGGCAATCACAGTACTTCGTGCTTCCGCGTCGAATGGCGCTCCATAGCGCGTGAGTACGGCGCGTAGCGCGCCTGATGGAAGAGGCCAGTGGCCCTCGTCGGATACAACCAGCAATTGGTCGTCGGTCGTCCGTAGATAAACCGATGAGAGCTCCCCGCTCGCCGACGAAAATTCGTGAATCTTGAACATGTCGCGTGCTCAACGTACGGCGGATATGGCTCGTGCGGGGATGCCGAGTGTCCACGAAACTCGCCGTTCGGACCGCCTAGCCAGCGGTATCGTTCGAGTAACTGCGTCACTTTCCCTGCAAAATCATAGGGTTCCCTGCATGGAGGGCTGCGCGCAGATCGGCGTTGGATGTAACCTCCGCGGCCATGGCCAGCGACACGTACCACGAGCCTCTCGAGCTCTTGTCCGAAGACACCAAGAATACGCATCGCGCGATTGTCTCGCTCATGGAAGAGCTCGAGGCGATCGATTGGTATCAACAGCGCGCCGAAGCCTGCAGCGATCCCGAGCTCAGCGCCGTGCTCACTCACAACAAGAACGAAGAAGTCGAGCACGCGATGATGACGCTCGAGTGGTTGCGTCGAAAAGTTCCGGTCTTCGACCAAAACATCGGTACGTACCTCAATTCCAGCGGTCCGATCCTCGAAGTCGAAGAGGCGATCACATCTGGCGCGAGCGGCAAAGGTGAGGGCGGCTCGGGCGCAGCCGGCAAAGTCGAGGGCGGCGCGAGTGGCAAGGGCGAAGGCGGCGCGAGCAAGAAGAGCGAAGCCAAATCTGGAAAGTCGTACAACACCTCCGAGTCGCTCGGGATCGGTAGTTTGAAAGGGAACAAGTGATGGATCTGCTCAAGCGCCAAAAAGCCCCCATCGTCAGTGAAGCGTGGGAGCAAATCGACGAGGAGGCGCGGCGCGTCCTCAAGCTGCACCTAGCCGGTCGCAAATTAGTGGACTTTTCCGGACCGCATGGTTGGGAGCTCGGCGCAGTGAATACCGGGCGGCTCAAGCACATCGAACGCGGACCCGTCGAACACGTGAGTCACGCGATTCGTGACGTGCGCCCCCTGGTGGAGCTGCGCGCGCCGATTTTGCTGCCCATTCTGGAGCTCGATTACGCCGCGCGCGGCGCCGATGATTTGGACCTCGATCCGGTCATTTTGGCGGCGGAGAGCGTGGCACGCGCCGAAGACGAAGCCATCTTCCACGGCTTTGCCGAGGGCAAAATTACCGGCATCATCGAAGCCAGCCCACACACGCCGATTGAAGTGCGCTCGAGCCAAGCGTGGCCCAGCGCCGTCAGCGCAGCCAAAGAGGTGCTGCGTATGGCGGGCATCAACGGCCCGTACGCGCTCGCCCTGGGCATGGAAGCCTACGACGAACTCACCGCCGACGGTGACGACGGCTATCCGCTCCGCAACCGCATCGAAGAGCGCGTCTCAGAAGGCAACCTGATCTGGGCTCCCGCGTTGAAAGAGGGCGCCGTGCTGCTCTCGATCCGCGGCGGTGACTATGAGCTCACAGTCGGCCAAGATCTGTCGGTGGGCTACGCTTCACACGATCGCACTACGGTCGAGCTTTACCTCACCGAGTCTTTCACCTTCCGCGTGCTCGAAGACAAGGCGGCGATTTTGTTGCGCCGCGTTCGTTGAGCACCGCGAGACCGCAACCGGGGTGTGGTCAGAAGTGACCCACCTCGGTCTCCGGTCGGAACATCGAGCTGAGCCATTGGGCGGAGGAGGCAAGGTGACGTACGAAGAAAAGATGCTGCAAGTCTTGGCGCGTTTTCGCGGTGAAGCTCTCGACGGAGCGACTCTCGCGGCGATGGAAGCGGCGTGCCACGCGGAGGTTTGGAGCCACTTACCGAAGCCCGTTTTACGTTCCTGGCGGCTCCGTCTTTCAATGTCCGACGCTCAACCTCCGCAGATCGAGCTGCATCCCGAACACATCGGGCTCGGCACCGCGGCGGAGCTCGAAGCCGCGCTGCGTTCGCCGTTTCAAGAGAACCCGCCCGAACCGCGCGGCGGCATTCTAGGGGTCAGCTCGCATCTCACCGGCGACGTCAATGCAGACACGCGCGCGTCGGCACCGGCTCAACCCACCCCGCGCGAGGCGCGCTTCGAGCCGGGGACGATTCAGTTTCAGGTCGGGTTGCCGCCCGCAGCTCCACCATCGAAACCCGACGCAAGCGCCGCTTCCGCAAGCCCCGACATCGGCTCGCTCGGCGCCGAAATTCAGGCCCATGCGCGCGAGCTCGGCATCACCTTCGCACCCGGTGGCTCGCTCCTGACCGCGTTCCTCGAGGCGCTCGCGGTGGCTGCCGAACACAAAGCCCGCGCTGACCACCTCGAACAGAAACTCGCCGCGATCACCGCAGCGTTGAAATGACCGCACACCAGGTGAGGTCAAACGTGACCCGCCTCTGATTTTTGGGGGCGATCGCGAGCCAGCAGCGCACCTCGATGAGCGCGCTGTTCTCGACGCTTGGCGACCGCGCCATCCCCAAAGGGATGACTATTTTCAATCCCTTCGACTCCGAGTATGAGCACGCTGCACGAAGATGTTCTCGATTGGGGGCTGCGTCTCGCTGTTGATGTCGCTCGGGCCGTTGTCCCTCGCGCAGACTGAAATGGGTCAAGCCGAGCGCGCCGCGCAGGAAGCGCCTGCGCAGGAGCCCATCGCGCAGCCAGATTCCCAGCCGCTGCCGTTGGCACCCGCGCCGTCTGCGGCGCCGACCGACGCGCATCGGACGCCGCCGACGACGGCGCGACCCACTGACGACGGTCTCGATGTCCCTCCGACGCTCGCGCCCATCGCCGTCGATGCCGAGGCTCCAGCAACAGCGCCTTCCACCGCTCAGCCTTTGCCCCCGTCTCCAGCCGTTCACTTCGGCGAGCGTGGTCAATGGGTGATGATGGGTAGCTCCAACGGTTTCAGTGTTTCGAATGTTTGGCTCAGCAACAGCGAGGCGAGCAGCTTTTACGCAGGTGCCGAAGTTGGACTCGACTACTTCGTGGTCAATGGCGTCTCGATTGGCTTCGACGCGGACGCGGTTTATCGCAACTTCAAGGGCTACGGAGCGACGACGCTCTCGGAGACCACGTCGACCTTCTTATCGGGCGGCATCCGCTTCGGCGCCAACGCGCGTCTGGGTGAGTCGTTCTCTTTCTACCCACGGTTGACGCTGATGCTCGAATCGTCGCACAGCACGATCAAACCGATCTCGTCGGCGAACGGCGAGCCTGTGGGCGCGCCCGTGTCATCGGCGAGTGTCGGACCCGCGGTGAACTTTTATGCGCCACTTCTACTGCACCCAGCGTCGCACTTCGTGGTCGGCTTCGGGCCGCGACTTCACTACAACTTCGCCGTAATTCGGGGCGGGCCCTATGATGGCGCGCAGTCCACTTGGTTGAGCGCTGATTTCACGGTCGGCGGCTGGTGGGGCGGCGAGGCGCCCAACAGCGCCGAGCAAGACGACGTGCCATCCCCAGACATCACGCAGCCCAAGAAGCCAGCGGAGCCCGCCTTCGGCAGAACCGGTCAAATCGTGCTCACGTCGGCGACGGAAGCGTCGATTGGCCACGGTAGCTATTCGCAATCCAAGGGTTCATCGACCAGTGTGACTTTCGCACCCGGCATCGACTACTTCGTCAGCGACGGCACTTCGATCGGCGGCGAAATCGTGATCGACTATTCGAACGGCAAGGGCCTCGATGAGTCAGGCGCGAACGAAGAATTGTCCTCGACGAGCCTCGGCTTCGTACTGCGCGCGGGTTACAATCTGCGTTTGGCGGACGTCGCGTCGATTTGGCTGAACGGTGGGGTTGGCTACGGCTCCGTAGACTCGAGCGTCAGCACCGCCATGGGCACGAACCAGCACACGCGCACGCGCGGCTGGATCGAAGCCGCGGCGCCGTTGCTCGTGCATCCGGCCAGTCATTTCTTCGTGGGCGCGGGCCCGGCCCTATTCCACGAATTGTCCGACCGAGACCAATACAACTACGAGAACAAGGCGACGCAACTCGCCTTGAGACTCGTGCTCGGCGGTTGGTTCGGTGGTCCGAGCAACCTGGTGACGCTCGTCCCGCCGGGGAAGTAAATCCGTCGGTCCTATCGAGCCGCGCGCTCCGGCTGCCACAGATATGCGTGCAGCGAGTGCCCCACGGTGCGCATCCCGGTGACCTCGCCGCAGTTGTTCACGTCTGCCGCGAAGCTCTCCGCCGTTGCGTGGAGTGGAAGAAGACTGCCCTGCAGGGTGGCGTCCCACTCTCCCGCTGCGTACTGAGGGTCGATCAATTCGTCACCGACGATCGTTCCTTGGTCGTTAATCGGTTCCACGATTGTTGATGCTTTGGGTTTGGGTAGCGGGCCGAGCACACGTGGCTCGGCGCAAAGCTCTCATCCGCCAAAATTGGATCAGCTCACCCTCTCGCCATACTCTGATGTCGTACATCGTCCAGCTTCGACGTCGGGTGGCGATGTTTGCCATGGACGACTCGCCTCTCTACAGCGCCTGATCTAAGGAGTGGCGCTCGACAGGGGCAGGCGACCGATGCGTTCCGATACGTTCCCGCCGCTACTCCGACATCGTTCGGCAACCGCTGACTCGATGTTTCGAATCCGCTGCTCTCGAATGAACGGGATCGCACGCGCATGTTTCGCGCATGTAAAAGGGTTCGTTGCGCGAGAGCAGTTGTTGACCGCTCAGTTCGCGATCTATATACCGTAGGGGTTATCAAGGCGCTGCAGCGCTCCACAGACGGCACCGCCGCAGCGCCTTGATGCGGGAGAAAATGATCACGGAACGCGGGCGTGGGCTATTGGCGGCAGCCGAACGGCGAGACGACAAATCGACGGCGGCGCCATTTGCGGAGGGTTGTGCTCCAACGCCGAGTGCTGGCGGTCGCCTGATCGCGCGTGGGGGAAGCCGAATCGCGCGTGCCATCTTCGTGCTGTGGATGGGCTGCGCAAGTGCCTGTGATTCGAACGACGTGCCCGGCGCTGGCGGACAAGGCGGATCGTCTGGGCAAGGTGGTGGGGCGTCGAGTGGCGGCGCTCAAGCAGGCGCCGCCGGGCGATACGCGATCAATCGCAACGGTGACTCGTTCACTATTTCCGGCGTCACTGGGCTTGCCGGTGGCGGCGGCGGAGGGCAAAGCGGTACTGCAGGAAGAGGCACCGGGGGCGGCGGGACGAGCACCCCGGCGTGCGTTCTCACCGGCCCAACTGGAACCCCGCCAGCGAGCGCCGTCTGTGGTGACGGTCTGATTTCGCCCAGCGAGCAATGCGACGACGCGAATCTGTTGGTCGACGATGCGTGCAGCGCAACCTGTGTCGTGACACCACGAATGATCGCACCGCACGAGGACGCAAGCACACCTTTGCCCTTGTCGGGACGCAATCTGGGTGAGAGCGCACATCCCGCCGCGGCTGGCTGCAATCGCGTGGGCGTGAGCTTCTTGGATCGCGCGGCCGCTCCCACGGCGCTGAAACTTGCGACCTATTCCAGGCTCAGCGTCGCTCAGGCGGTCCTCAACTATGGCTCCGCGGAGGTCGATGAACCCAACCCTGCCATTGCAGCGCTCGACAACGATACGTTCGTCGCGGCGTGGACAGCGTTCGATGATGACGAGCTCGGCGTTCGACTTCAAGCGATCGATCCGCAGACAACCGAGCCGAGCGCTCGCCTCTTCGCAAATTCCGAGCAAGAATTCTCGCAGCGCGCGGCAGACGTGGCCTTCGATGGTTCGCAGGTCATCGTGGCTTGGGTCGACGATAGCGACCCGATAAATGGGCCGGATTTACGCTACCGCACGTTCTCATCCACTCTGAAGCCCAATTCCGATGACCTCGTGCTTGCGGCCACGGCGGCCGTGGAAGACCACGTGGTGCTAGCTGCGAGGGATGGCGCGTGGGCTGCGGCCTGGAGAAGCGGCAGCTCTGGGCTAGAAACGATCGAGATCCAGAGTGGGGCAGCGCACTGGAGCGTCGGTCCATTCTTGCCTGGCCCGGTGAGCGATAATCCTGCCCTTACCTTCCTCGCCCCCGGCTACCTGGCTCTGGCGTTCACAGCAGGAAGTGATGAATCGGGCAGCGGCGTTGCAAACACTTCACGCCTGCATGCCGCAATTCTAGACGCGAGGTACCCAGGTCACGCAGACTCGTTCAAGGTCGAACCCAAAGCTTCGCCCTATTCGCTCTTGCCGCAGATCAGTCAGAGCGAACCTTCGGTCGCAAACCTGGGGGATCGACTGATTGTCGGATGGCGCTCGTCTGCGATCCCGGGTGCGCCAGAGGGTGACGAGTTGTGGGCGCGCGAAATCAGCTGGAGCGTGAGCGGGACCTCACTACTCGTCAACGCGACGGCCCCGGAACGGCCTCTGCTCAACGGCGGTGATTTTCGCAGCGGTGATCAGGGCCGAGCAACGCTGCTCAGCTCCCGCTTTTGGCCAGAGCATCGCGTGTTGAGCGTTTGGGAGGACACCAGCGGAAGCTTGAAGAACCTGTTTGGCCGTTCCGAAGTAGGGGTTCAGTTCTCGCGCGCACCGAGCCTACTGCCCACTACGCCGGAGTCGGGTCCTTGTCTGGATGCCACGCTCAGCGCATCACCGAGCGCGGCGGCTTTGCCGCCAGCAGCGGTGAAGCTAACGGCTGCTGCCGGGTGCGGCGGAGCCGCCAGCGCGGAGTACAAGTTCTATTACCAGCCGCCGGACTTGGGCGCACTGCAATCGATTCGCGATTGGGGCGGGCCGGGCGCCACCTGGAACACGAGCGGCCTGCCTTCCGGCAGGTACGCGCTGACCGTTTATGCGCGACGCGCAGGCACTTCGGCGGCCTTCGATTCGTATTCGGCGATTCCATACAACGTGGGGTACGTGTGCAACGTGGCCCCGGCCATCACTAGCCCTCCGGCCAACGTTCTGTGGCCAATCGGAAACGTGTTGTCGCTCTCCGCAACAGCCACGTGCAACGGTGCCACGCCTGAGTATCGCTTTCAGTACGCACTGCCCGGCTCATCGTCGTTCACGAACATCGGCACTTGGAGTACCACGCCCATCAGCTGGAACACCACGGGACTGCCATCCGGTATTTTCACGCTCTTCGCGAGCGTGCGAGGGGCCGGCAATTCTTCGGCCTTCGAGTCAACGGCCACCACCACGGTCAAGATCGGCAATTCATGTTTTTCTGTGAACCCGCCGACCGTCGCGCCCAGCAGTCCGCAAGTGGTCGGTACGACCATCTCACTTTCTACGAACGGATACTGCACTAGCGGCGCAACACCTGAGTTCCGGTACAGTTATCTTCCACCCGGTGGCTCCGACTGGGTTCAGATTGGCAGTTGGGGCACGAGCCCCTTTGCTTGGAACACGACCGGACTTTCCGCGGGGAGCTATTTGCTGCGTGCACAGGCGCGCGCCATCGGAAATGCTTCGGGTGCCGATTCGACTTCGACCACCCTCAGTTTCGCCCTGCAGCCCGGGGCGGACTGCACAGTGTCCCTCACGTCGACGAATGGGCCAGTTACGGTTGGAAACAATGTGCCGTTGAGTGCCAGTGCAAGTTGCGGGGCGAACCCAACCTACCGCTTCGCTCAGAGTTACGCGGGGATCCTGACCTATCTGACCCCCTGGCAAAGCGCCAATACAGGGACCTGGAACACGACTGGCCTGAACGAAACCTCCTACGATCTGGTTGTGTTCGTTCGCAAGAGCTCCACCACTACCAGCTACGATGGAACAGCGCAAAAGTCGCTACTGATCCGGCGCAAGTGCCCTGGAGCGATGATCGAGGTATCGCCGGGCATCGGTTCACTGCTGACGCTCTCTGGCTATGGCATCAACTCCTATTGTGTCGACGCGCAATACAGCTACTTCCGAGCGCCCGCGGACGGGAATCATGCATGGGTTGCGGTGGGTAGTCCGTGGGTGTCCAGCTCGGTCAGCCTGGACTCCAGCACCGTGAGCCCCCCTGGAGTGTACGAGTTCAAGGCCGAGGCGCGCATCGGAACAGTGGGCGGCGCCGACGCAGTCAGCGACCCCGTGTTGCATCAAGTCGGCCCGGGGTGCACCTACATTCCGGAACTCCCCCGGTGGGCGGGTCACCCGCAGGCACCGGGCACGCCTTTCTACTACGAGACAGATGCGTATTGCGACGAAGGCGTGACGCCAGAATACGCGTTCTACTTCATGCGGCCTGACACAACAGAATGGGAACTCTTTCCTGGAACCGATTGGCAATCGTCCAACTTGGCAACGCTCGATACGACGGACTTCAGCATCGGCGGTACGTATCGTATCCGCTTGTCGGCGCGTGGTGTCGGCCACGTTGGCGGCGCCGAATCGAACAGCGAGGGCACGATCGAGATCGAATGATCGAACGCGAATTCGCTCCAACATCAACGCGACACACACTCAACTCAGACTAGCACACTAACCGCACACCACTGGGCAACTGAGCACGACACACGCTCTGCGTCTCAAATGTGGCGCGCCCAACGAACATTTGACTACCTCGAATCAAAACTTCAACGGACTAGAACGATGAGCGCGAAAGGATGCATCGGCGGCGGTGGGCACACGTGGCGACTGAGACGCGCGCTCGTAGTGCTCAGCCTCGGGATCTCGGTATTTTTTGCTACACGGCGTAGCTCTGCCTTTCGATCGGGGGCAGACACATCCGAACTCCGAAGCACGGTTCGAGTCAGGTGGCAATCAAACACCATCAACTTCGAGCTCCATGACGAATTACCCTCCGGAGTAAATAATCAAGAACTTCAGTCAGCAGTTTTGGACGCAATGAACACCTGGAGTAGCCCCTCCTGCTCCACGGTGCGGTTCAGCCTCGAAGGCTATACGCCCGAACACGCGCAGCCAGGCGACGGCAAGAACACGATTGAGTGGCTGACCGGTGGTTGGTCCGCGCGCGGCTTTCAGGCAGATGCCGCGGGTGTTACGGACGTCCAGTATCAAAAATCGCCAAACGGGGATTGGGTCATCGTCGAGGCGGACATGTACCTGAACGCCGATCAGCACACATGGACTGCACGTGGCGGGGGTGATGACGTCGAACGCGATGTGCAGAGTGTCGTGACGCACGAGGCGGGACACATGCTCGGGCTCATGCACCCGTGTGAACCAGGCGGTGGTGCCGGAGTACCGGACTGCACGAGCCGGTCCGATTTCTCTCTGACGGCCATGTATCCGATTTATTCACCCACACAATCCGTGCTCTCAGATGATGACGTTGCAGGTGTGTGCTTCCTCTATCCGCTGGATGGCTGTGAGCAGATCACCTGCGCGAGTGATGAACTGTGCGTCGCTGGCAGCTGCGTCGCCAAGTGCGGGCACGCGGTGTGCGCAGACGATGAAGTTTGCGAAGCAGATCGTTGTGTCACAGCGTGTGATGGAACGCCGTGCGTGAGCAGCACGGCCTGCAGCAAGGACGTTGACTGCGCTGCTGGCTTGCGCTGTCTCGCGGGCAAATGCGAGGCCGTGTCTGGCACCGGCGAGCCAGGCGATCCGTGTGCCAAGAGCTTGGACTGCGCTGGTCTCGTGTGCGACGCCGCCGGCTACTGCGGGGTCGGTCTACCCAAGCTGCCCTTTGGTGCAGAGTGCCAGGAAGCAGACGATTGCATCGGCAACCAATGCATCCGCGGGGCAGAAGAAACGCCGGTATGCACACGCAGCTGCATGGGATCGCATGCAGCATGCCCGGGTGACTGGCAGTGTCGTACGGTCGACAACCGTCCGGTGTGTGCGCCGCCCGCAAACCAATACGCCAGCGGGGGCTGCGCATTCCGCCCGTCGAGCAATGTCGGCGGTTCGCCGCGAAAGTTCGCTCTGGTGCTTCTAGCGCTCGCGGGATTGAAGCGGAGACGACGTCGCCAGGCAGGTTGGTTTGTGCGCGTTCGTCGCTACAGATTCGAAGAAGAATGCAACTCGGGGACCTCATCATGAATCTAAAGTTGTTTCTCGTTCCGCTATTGCTCGTTGCGACTACCACGTGCTCGTCGGGACATCCGACGCAAAAGCTGTCGTTGATCGACTCTAAAGTCACACCGGACGTGAGCGAAGAAGAGCGCCTGCGCAGGATGCAAATGGTGCGCGTGCTCGATGAAGCTGGGAACGTGGCGGAGCTAGAAAGCTGGACATTCTGGGATGCGGTAGGCGTCATGTGCGGCTGGCCCACCTGCACGGCAATGACGTTGTATAGTTGTGATCGCAGCGTGTGCGGAGCGGCAGACAACTATTGCGAGGGGGAGGTCTATGCAGCTCTTGCCGGCCTCGTTCCAAAGCCCATCGTCTTCAAAAACCTGTCCATTAACGGCGGTCCTCCAAAAGACTGGACCGTCCCGCCGCAGACCAGTGCGACGAACGCCAAATTGCTGGAACAATCACGCGTTAGTTTTCTAGCTGCGATTAGTGAAGTGACGGAAGCCCTCAGTGGGATACCGGAAACCAACACACCTGCGCGTTGCTCGAACACCGAACTCGTAGGGCCATACCGCAACGTGAGCGGCGGCCAGCGCCGTTCGGCGATGCTCGGCGCCGTTTTCCGGGACTCGTACACCAGCGCGTTACAATCGACACGCGGTGAGGCCGAGGCCGATATCGCCGTGGCGGACGCACAAAAGGCTGACGCCCCGTCGTTCCAGCTTTCACAGGCTCGGTCGATGGCAGGTTCGGGGTTGTCGCGCTCGGCAGCTGCACACGTCTACTTAGGCGGTGTTCCCGGCCTCGCTGGTGACACCACCTCTGGTCTATGCAACGCGACGCGCCTAGGAGGCCCTGCGAAAAAAGCGCTCGACATCATGCGACAGGCCGCACCTCTTCCTGCAGACGTCCTGAATCCAGATGTTACGACGAGCAGGCTGGTCGACGACACGGGCGGGGCGACCGCGCCAACACAGGGAACCGTGCGCGCTCGGCTGAACTATTTCCTGAAGACGACGCTGCCCACCAACTTCTCTGTCTGGGATTTCTATGGCCTGTCGCTTGCGGACTTCGAGCAAGCACGCCAAACGATGCAGGACGAATTCGCAGTGTTCGCGCGCTCTCAGAGCGCGCGCTGGAGCACGCTCCCCCCCGGATATACGCCTACCTTTTGGAAGTACGCCGCAACTGCTTCGCCCCCTCCAGAGCGTGATCCTGCGTACTGGATGGCGATCGCACGCACCTCGAATCGCGATTCCAACAAAATCGGGAATGATTGGTTTTGGGATGAGCCTCGTGTGTATAACGCACCGACCAATCTTTTCATTTGGATCTCCAACTTCGCGAGAGTGGTCGACATCGGCCACACCATCTCTTCGTATTACCTGGGCGCGTTGACGAGCAGCGTGCCTGCGCAAGACACGATTCTCAAAAGCGATATCTTAGCGCCCATGGCAACGATCGCCGCCAGTGATGACCTGCAAGGGCGACTCACCCAGTGTGCGAAACTCGACAACACGGTGACCATCACTGCGTGGGGAATATCGAATACTGCGGGGGCGATGCTAGTCCAGGGTGAAGACCGACTCGAATGCGCCACGAAGGGTAACGTCGAGGGGGCGCCCTGTTTGCTCGACATCGCTTATCCGCTCACCACTCTCGCGACAGGCATGCACGAGTTCAATCAAGGCGCTCGGATGAGCGCAAGTAACTCTGTGTTGTTTCCCGGCGGAAAGGCTGCGCGCTGGTACCTAATCACCCCTCGCCAGCCCGGTCAGACGAGTCCGGGCCCCGGCGGATACGTGTCATTGGCCGGCTTCGTGCCGTACTTACTCCCCGAGGGCACCACCGATCCTGAGCTGTGCCGAAATATGCCGCTCTCGCGCGAAGCAATGACTCTGGCCGCTAAGGCGCTGGCGCCGAGTCCCGAGTGGTGCGGCAAGTCGCAGGTAGAATGTGCCGGGACTCGCTTCGACGAACGACTGCCGCTCGAGGACGAGCTGAGTGAAGACAACGACGGCGTGGAGTCGTCCTGGAAGCATTACCTCGCGCTCGCTCGTCGCTCGGCGGATCAAGCCGACGCGCTTGGTCAGGCGTACGTTCAAGCGTCCGTGCAGGTCGATGAAAACACCTTGTCGAATAATCTGCGCGCCCTCGAGCAGCAAGAAAAGGCCGCCGGAGAGCTGCAGACCCTACAGGCGGTCTGCGGTACGGACGTCGATCCTGGCGTACTGTTGAAGTCGCTGAATAGCGCCGCTGGTCAATATGATCTCGGGAAGATCCTGGACGGCAATTGCACTGGCGGAGTGCCGTCTAATTCGGATTCATATTGCGTGAACGGCAAAGCAGTCGTGAAATGGACGAAGCTGCTCGGAAAGGACGCGCAATCACAGAAGCTCGCGCAGTGTCTAGATTCGTTCTCCGGGACTCAGCAAATGCACTTGGGTGATACGGCCCTCTGTCAAGCACCGGACAAGACCATCACCCTTGCGCAGTCAAATTGTAACTCGAATGCGTGTCCGAGCGGCAATACCTGCATCCCTAAGAGCAAGGGTTTGGGCTTGTTCAACTCTCGCTCCATCTACCCATTGCCTGCCGAGGGTCTATGCGACAACATTCGACAGTTGCGTAAAGATACGAGTTCCATCGACAGCGATGGTGTCAGTCTAATCGAGAAGCTGATTCAGAGCAAAGCGTTCACGCTTTCGAATCTGCGAGACGTCGGACAGTCGACGTCGATTCAGCTCGATTTCGGCGGCTATGTATCGGTTCACGCTGGCGGCGCCGGCTACAGCACAGGTAGTCCGTCGTCGGGACCTCCGACATTCAACGCGAACACGCCCTGGCCCTGCGGCACGGCGGGAATGCCAGCCGTCTGCACGGCGAATACGGGAAGCGGCCTGTTCTGCAGCAGCTGGGACTGCACCGACATTGCGCAACGGGCGCAAGCCAACTATCGGCTCTACAACGCCGCGCTGGCAACCAAGCTGCTCACCTGGTCTGCGCAAGATCCAGTACCGAACGTGCCGATCCCAGCCTTGCTCAACAAGATGGCGTTTCCGAAAGACGCCCGCTATGACCGATCCGCGGTCCGCGTCGATGGCTACGGGGTCGATGTGTGGACGAACGACACTTGGACTACTTACGACACGTTCCTCGGTGATCCCATTCCCACTACGAGCCCCGCGGCTCGCTGCGCGCACACGTTGGGGGCGCCCGCAGGTTCCTCGTGCATTGATTCGGTGAATCCCAAGTATCAGTTCTCAGTACAAACAATTCCGGTCGATGCCAAGCGCGCGACGATAGCGGCGAGTATCGGCGACCTCGCCGATCTTTCGAAACACGTTTGGACGGGGATGGCACCGGGTCCGGAAGGCGGCAGGCTAGAGAACCGACTCCGCGGACAGGATTGGCAGACGATGCCTCCTGTAGCTTTCAATTTGACTCCTAGTGTCGAGATTAGCGTAGCCGCAAACTCTTATTCTTGGTGGCCAACGTGCAGCGGCTCGACCTGCTCAAATGTGCCAGGCAGCAACTTTAACGCATTGGGGTTGACGACTACTTCGGCCCATGGCTCGTCGAGTCTGGATGCGGCATTCTCGTCGCACTACAACCCCGCAGACAACGGCGGTCACGGCCCCGGCTACGACAACTATCGTGTCTCGGCAGGGCCATTGCGCGAGAATCAGCCGAGCGGGACCTGGGACCTGAACTCGACCTACGGCGAGCAAGCAGCACTCGACAGCATCGAGCTGATTTGCGATGCAATGTCACGTTCCGACGATTCTTTGAGTTCGGCCTGCGGATCAGGGCCTCCGACGGTATCTACGGTGCGTGACTTGGACGCGCTCGGCGGCTATCTGCAATGTCTAGGTGATGCGATCACGCGCCGTGCAGTAACTGCGCTGTTCGAGAACGTGCCGACTTCCGTCGTGACAGAGCTCAATCGCTCTGGAACATCGAACAAAGCTTCCGGAGGCGATCTCGATCTTGCAAAATCCGACGCGCGGGGCGCCATCCAAGCTATCGCAGATACTGGGCCTGTTTTGGGCGGAACCATCCGGCGCTTCGGTCAGGAACTAAAGGCACTGCGGTCACGCCTCACCAGCTACGACATCGCTGACAAGATCGAGGACGTGCAGCTCAATTCACAGATCGTCCAGCAAGTGACGAACTGCATCGTGGGAGCGGCAGACGCGGCGAACCTTGCCAGCCCCTTCACGAAGTGGGCAGCTGGAGCCGCAACCTGCGCAAACTCCGCAGCTCAGATCGCTTTCGCCGTGAAGCTCAATGAGCTTCACGCGGACGCGAACACTGCCGCACGGCAAGAAGCCATCTCGGAGTTCGGAGGCAGATTTTCTGATGCAGTAACCGCGATGCAGGAGCAATCCACGCGCCTCTCGAAAGGTCTAGAAGACTTTTACAAGGCTCTCTCGACCATCGAAACTGCGAAGGCGAAGGCGCGTCTCGCAGTCGATAACGCGCTCTGGCTACTTTCTAATCAGGCGGCTGGTCAAGTACAGCTCACGAACGCTCTGAAGAGCATCAGCATCGGTGACCGCATTCGCTACCAACGCGCGCTCGTCAATGCGCGTCGAACGGCGTTCTTGGCAAAACGCGCGATCGAACAACGTTTGGGCGTTGCTTTGGAGGATATGCCGGATAATCTCCCGTTGGTTGCGGCACCGGCTACTTGGGCTCCGAAAGTGTGCACGACCTCGGGGATCAACTTCAAAGCTCTCGAGAACAGCGGCCTCAAGGGAGCTCAGCAGTTCGCCGACGGCTTCATCGGCGATTACGTGACCAAGCTCGAAAATGTCGTCGAGTCCTATCGCCTGACCAACAACTTTCACGAAGGGAGCGATACGGCAGTCGTCTCATTGCGCGACGACGTGCTTCATACGAGCCAAAAATGCTCCGTTGAGTCACCCAACCTGCTGCTCAATGCCTCGAATCTGGGCATGGCTGGGCTCGCCGTGTCCAGTCGCCCCGGTTGGCACATCGATGGCTGTGCGGTGGGTGCTGCACCAGACAACATGCCACTCCAAAACTGCTTGGCTGTAAGCAGGACGACGGAGGCCCCAGTCTTGAGCACCAACCTCGCCGCTCCCCCGGTCTACGGTTACACGCTCAAGTTCGGGAACGGCAGTACCTCGTGCTCGGCACCTGGCTGTGGGTGGTCGAACGCCGTGGGGCTGCACCAATCGGCGGCGCTCAAACCCGGTCGCTATCGCCTATCCTGGTACACCAAGGACGCCTTGCAGTACACGGGCTTCTCGCCCACCGGAAGCACTTACAACTACACGTCCTCAACCAACGCTACCGCTGGCGGCCTGCATGGTCCAGCACTCGTGATGTCATCTAGCGGGGTCGTTTTCCCGATCCGCAGCAGCGGTCTCGTCCTGGGAACCCACGGAGATTGGAATCGAGGCTATTTTACCTTCGACGTCTACTACGAGGGCACGTACACGGTCCGCTTTCAGTATCCCGCAAGTGCATTCACTATCACCGTCGGGGCGCCGATGCTCGAGCGCGTCGACGATGCTGGTGCCGTCACGAGCAAGATGGAACCAAAGATCTTCACGGATACCGGCGACACGCGCACAATCCAACTGGCAACGTGCGAGGACACTGGAGGCTCGGCATTTCGCGACACGAAATGGAGGCGAGGCTGCGCGAAAGTCTGTCCTGACGGCTACGCGAGTGATTGCCGCGATCGCGCGACGACCGATTGCTATTACGAAACGTCATTCAACATCAACCAGCCGGGCATCGACTCCGGCAAGCTCTTCGGTCAAAGTGGCTTCGCCAAGGGCAATTTCAACTATCGCGTCGTCTCGTTGGGACTGAACTTCGTCGGCACCGGTCTGCGTAACTGTGAGGACTCGACTCTCCCCTCCACGTGCAACAGCGCCGGCTTCGTACCCTATTCCCTGTATCACCACGGGCCGTACATGGTGCGAAATCATCTGGGCGAGGACTTCGAAGCATTTCTGTTCCCGGGCAAAGTCGAGCATGCACGTGGCCTCGGCACCGAGCGTTACCTGACAAACCCGCTCAGTTCGAGTGACCAGACCCAGATCACTCCGTACTTGCGCAAGGAGTTTCAGGGTCGGCCACTCGACGGGGATTTCGTGCTCCGTGTTTGGGATAGCGACGGCTTCGACTTCAACTCGGTCGAGGACGTGCAATTGCTGATCAACTACTCGTATTGGA
>Ga0164307_10000166_pt1 | contig 29838 bp, 27 predicted proteins | sample Whisoiple_243_MG_FD_110214 | JGI IMG/M metagenome (GOLD analysis project Ga0164307, IMG submission 110214) | Soil microbial communities amended with fresh organic matter from upstate New York, USA - Whitman soil sample_243_MG | ecosystem: Environmental > Terrestrial > Soil > Unclassified >...
AACGGGATTCGAACCCGTGCTACCGCCTTGAAAGGGCGGCGTCCTGGGCCACTAGACGATGAGGGCTAAGGGCCCACCTGCGCGCTTTCCAGCGCGTCGGGGACGTGAGAAGCATATGGGATGCGGGGAGGTATCGCCAAAACGGTTTGGCCTCCCCTCCGGATCGGGCCGGGGTTCGCGGGCCTGATCCGGACGAGAGGCCTTACGGCGAGGGCGTCGGGACGCTCGGGGAGGGGGACGGGCTCTTCAGGTTCTCCTCCGGGAGATGGCGGCTCACCTCTGCCGTCGTGAGGCCGAGACCGCCGAGGGTGATCTCGTCCCAGGCCTGCAGATGCCGGGTGGGGCGGTCCAGGTAGAGCACCGAGGCGCGTACCTTCTCGGGCTTCTGGTTCTGTACGGCGCGCAGCCCGCCGCCGCCCGTGGAGCCCTCGACCTTCAGCCGCGTACCGAACGGCAGCAGTTGGTTGACCCGGTGGTGCACATGGCCGGCCAGTACCAGTGGAACCGTTCCGTCCGTCTCCCGCGCCGCGTTCGGGTCGTGCGCCACGGCGATGTCCACCGGAGTGCCCGCCCGCTTCTGGTCGCGCAGGGCCGAGGCGAGGCGCATGCCGGCCAGCTGCTCGGAGGCCTTGCCGCCGGTCGGACGCGAGCGGTCCGGGGTGAACTGCGGGTCGCCGGTCCCCGCGATCCTCAGCCCGGCCAGGCTCACCGCGTCGCCCTCGTCCAGGACGTAGGCGTTCCTCGTCTTAGCCAGATAGGCCTACGTATGCTTCGAGTCGTGGTTGCCCCTGACCCAGACATAGGGCGCGCCGAGGTTGCGGACCGGGTCCAGGAAGCCGTTCTCGGCGGCCGTGCCGTGGTCCATCGTGTCGCCGGAGTCGATGATCACGTCGATCTCGTACTGCTCGACGAGCGAGGCGATGATGTGCCAGGCGGCCGGGTTGAGATGGATGTCGGAGACGTGCAGGACCCGGATGGTCGCGGGGTCCGGCTGGTACACGGGCAGCGTGGACGTGGCGTCGTACAGCTTGGTGACGTTGGTGACCAGGCGGGCGAGTTCCTGCTGGTAGACGTCGAACTCGGTGACGATCGAGCGGGCGTCGCCGACGACCGACGGGGCGCTGGACAGGAGCCCGGAGAACTTCGGCTCCAGGACGGACTTCGGGTTCCAGGTGGCGTACGCGCTGACGCCCGAGGCGGCCAGCAGCACCAGGGCGAGGCCACCGGCGGCCAGGGCGCGGCGCGGGCGCCGGTAGACGACGAGGCCGAGGGCGGTGGCGCCGGAGACCACGGCCACGCAGGAGCGGACGGCGAGCTCGCGGGTGCCGGAGGCGACGTCGCCGGTGACCTCGTCCTGCAGACCGGAGAGGCGTTCGGGGTGCTTGACCAGGGCCTGCGAGCGCTCCGGGTCCAGCTGGTCCACGTCCACGTCCAGACGGACCGGGGCGTGGTGGGATTCCAGTTCCAGGGCGCCGAGCGGTGACACGTTGATCTTGGTCCCGCCGCTCACCGAGGGCCGCAGGGTCATGGTGGTGTCCATGGGCCCCACCGGCGTACGCACACTGCCGACGACCAGCAGCCCGAGCCAGGCGCCCAGCACGACCACCGCCAGCAGGCCGAGCGCGCGCTTCCAGGGGTGCGGGGTCGGGGCGAGCCCTCCGACGGTCGCGGCGGCGCGCGGACGGGAGCGGAAGAGGCGGCGGACACGGACGGCTGCGGCGTGGAACGGGCGTGCCATTGGGCGCGTATGCCCCGTTCGGGCGGCGGACATGCGGGGCCGCGGGGAGGCGTGGGCCGGGCGGGTGGCCCACGGGCCGGGTGCGGCCCGCCCCTCCCGGATCCGCGTACGTGACAATGGCGGTGTGCTGGAGATGACGCGCGAGGAGTTCGAAGAGCTGGTGAGCCTGGCTCTTGACCGTGTCCCGCCGGAGCTGATGCGGCTGATGGACAACGTCGCGGTGTTCGTGGAGGAGGAGCCGGAGGACCCGGAGGACCGGGAGCTCCTCGGCCTCTACGAGGGGACGCCGCTCACCGAGCGCGGCGAGTGGTACGCCGGGGTGCTGCCCGACCGGATCACCATCTACCGGGGGCCGACGCTGCGGATGTGCGAGACCCGCGAGGACGTGGTCGCCGAGACCGAGATCACCGTGGTCCACGAGATCGCCCACCACTTCGGCATCGACGACGAGCGGCTCCACGAGCTGGGGTACGGGTGAGCACCCAGGACCCGCCGCCCCACCGGCCGTCCGTCGACCCGGACGTCGACCTGTCCGTGCCCGCGCAGCGTGCCGAGACCGCGGGTTCCGGCCGGTGGCGGGTCCTGGCGGTGATCGCCGCGGGCGGCGCCCTGGGATCGGCGGCGCGGTACGCGGCCTCGCTCGCCTGGCCGGCGGCCGAGGGCGGTTTCCCCTGGGCGGTCTTCACCGTCAACGTGACGGGCTGCGCCCTGATCGGTGTGCTGATGGTGCTGGTCGCGGAGCGGGGCACGGTCACGCACCCCCTGGTGCGGCCGTTCCTGGGGGTCGGGGTGCTCGGCGGGTTCACCACGTTCTCGACGTACGCCGCCGACGTGTCGAAGCTGCTGGCCCGTCAGGAAGTGGTGACGGCCATGGGGTACGCGGCGGGCACGGCCGTGGCGGCGCTCGCCGCGGTGTGGGGTGCGGCCGTGCTCACCCGGGCGGTCGTGGACGGACGGCGGAGGGCGTCGTGAACTGGCTGCTGGTCGTCCTCGGGGGCGCCGTCGGGGCGCCGCTGCGCTATCTGACGGACCGTGCGGTGCAGGCGCGGCACGGCGCAGGGCTGCCGTACGTCTTCCCGTGGGGGACGTTCACGGTGAACGCGGCCGGCAGCCTGCTGCTCGGTGTGCTGACCGGCGCCACGGTGTCCGCCCCTGTCCACGCGTTGCTGGGGACGGGCCTGTGCGGGGCGCTGACGACGTATTCGACGTTCTCGTACGAGACGCTGCGGCTGGCCGAGGAGGGCCGCGGCTTCCTCGCCGGGGCGAACGTGCTGGCATCCCTGCTGGTGGGGCTCGGGGCGGTCTTCCTCGGGGCGGAACTGGCCGGGGGCTTCTGAGCCGTCCGGGAGGGCGGTCGGGGAGGGCGGTCCGGGATACCGGGGCGTGTCCGGGCGTGTCCCCGGTGGGGGCACGGGAGTTGGACACATCGCTCCCGCGTTCCCGCCCTTCCTCTCCTCCCCGGAGGTCCACCCGTGCGCCAGTTGTCCGCCCGCGTCCGCTGGGCAGCCGTCACCGCGCTGACGGTCGCCGCGTCCACAGGCTGTGTGAGCGTCGGCGACGACGCCGGGAAGCCCGCCCCTTCGCGTTCCGCCGACCGCAAGGGCGCGTCCGCCCTGCCGGACGGGGACACCGTGTCCGGCACCGGCAGGTCCGGCTCCGGCGGTGGCCGCGCCGAGGCGCAGTCCGACCGGGGAGCGTCGCGCAAGCCGGATGCGAAGGCCTCGGGCCGTGGCCCGTCGGCGGAACCGGGCAGGGCGGTGCCGGTGCCCGCCGGCCCCGGTACCCCGGAGCCCTCCCGGGGCGGCCCCCTGCCCACCCCGGAGCCGAGCGCCCCGGGCCCGGGTGAGCCGCCGCCCCCGCCGGTCGTCCCCGAGGAGCCCCCGGCCTCGCCCGAGCCGGAGCCCTCGTCGCCGCCGGAGCAGCCCTCGGCCTCGCCGGCGGCGCAGACCCACACGGACGCGGCGGGGATGCCGGAGCGGGTCGGGACGTGGCCCACTCCGCGGGTGTCACCGCAGGTCGCACCGGTGTGAGGGGGGTCGGTTTGCGCGATGGGGGGGAGGGTGCGTATGGTAGTAGATCGCTTGATCCCATTGCCCGGCGCCGACACAGAAGAGCGCCGTGTGGCGCGTACTCTCCCTTGCCGTGGCTGGACCGCATTGAGGCGGTCGAAATTGCGAATCACGGAGTTACGGGCGCGTGCCGAGACTCCGGAAGGTTTCGCATTTCGCATGTCAATTTCCAGTTCTGACCACACCGTCATGCCCGAGAACGACGTCGAGAACATCGAGGTCGTCGAGGCCGCCGAAGCCGTAGTGGCCCAGGCCGACGAGACCCCCGTCGCGGACACCTCCGCCGCGGACACCGCCGAAGAGGCCGCGGAGGACGCCGAGCCGAGCGTCACCTTCGCCGATCTCGGACTGCCCGAGGGCGTCGTCCGCAAGCTCGCGCAGAACGGTGTGACCACCCCCTTCCCGATCCAGGCCGCGACCATCCCGGACGCCCTGGCCGGCAAGGACATCCTGGGCCGTGGCCGCACCGGCTCCGGCAAGACGCTCTCCTTCGGTCTGCCGACCCTGGCCGCACTGGCCGGCGGGCACACCGAGAAGAAGAAGCCCCGCGCGATCATCCTCACGCCGACCCGTGAGCTCGCCATGCAGGTCGCGGACGCGCTGCAGCCCTACGGCGACGTGCTCGGCCTGAAGATGAAGGTCGTCTGCGGCGGTACGTCGATGGGCAACCAGATCTACGCGCTGGAGCGCGGTGTCGACGTCCTCGTCGCCACCCCGGGCCGGCTGCGCGACATCATCAACCGTGGCGCCTGCTCCCTGGAGAACGTCCAGGTCGCGGTCCTCGACGAGGCCGACCAGATGTCGGACCTGGGCTTCCTGCCCGAGGTCACCGAGCTGCTCGACCAGATCCCCGGTGGCGGCCAGCGCATGCTCTTCTCCGCCACGATGGAGAACGAGATCGGCACGCTCGTCAAGCGCTACCTGAGCAACCCGGTCACCCACGAGGTCGACAGCGCGCAGGGCAACGTCTCGACCATGTCGCACCACGTCCTCGTCGTGAAGCCGAAGGACAAGGCGCCGGTCACGGCCGCGATCGCCGCCCGCAAGGGCCGCACGATCATCTTCGTCCGCACCCAGCTGGGCGCCGACCGCATCGCCGAGCAGCTCATCGAGTCCGGCGTGAAGGCCGACGCGCTGCACGGCGGCATGACGCAGGGCGCCCGTACCCGCGTCCTCGAGGACTTCAAGAAGGGCTACGTCAACGCCCTGGTCGCCACCGACGTCGCCGCCCGCGGCATCCACGTCGACGGCATCGACCTCGTCCTGAACGTGGACCCGGCCGGCGACCACAAGGACTACCTGCACCGCTCGGGCCGTACCGCGCGTGCCGGCCGCTCCGGTGTCGTCGTCTCGCTGGCGCTTCCGCACCAGCGCCGCCAGATCTTCCGCCTGATGGAGGACGCGGGCGTCGACGCCTCGCGCCACATCGTGCAGGGCGCGGGCGTCTTCGAGCCCGAGGTCGCCGAGATCACGGGTGCCCGTTCGCTGACCGAGGTCCAGGCCGACTCCGCGAACAACGCGGCCAAGCAGGCCGAGCGTGAGGCCGCCGACCTCACCAAGCAGCTGGAGCGCGTCCAGCGCCGTGCCGTCGAGCTGCGCGAGGAGGCCGACCGTCTGGTCGCCCGTGCCGCCCGCGAGCGGGGCGACGACCCGGAGGCGGCGGTGGCGGAGGTCGCTGCCGAGGCCGAGGCCGCGCTCGTCGCCGCTTCCGTCCCCGAGCAGCCGGCCGCACGCGAGGACCGTCGCGACGACCGGGGCAACTACGCCCGTCGTGACGACCGTGGCGACCGCCGTGACGACCGTGGCGGCTACCGCGGCGGCAACGACCGCGTCGGTGAGCGCAGCGGCCGTCCCTCCGGCGGCAGCGGCTACCGCGGCAGCAACGACCGTCCGTCGTTCCGCAGCAGCGGCGACCGTCGTGACGACCGTCCGTCCGGTGGCTTCCGCTCCGGTGGCGGCGACCGTCGTGACGACCGTGGCGGCCGTTCCTTCGAGCGTCGTGACAACGACCGCCCGTCGTTCAACCGCGACCGTCGTGACGACCGTCCCTCCGGTGGCTTCCGCTCCGGCGGCAGCGACCGCCCGTTCAACCGCGACCGTCGTGACGACCGTCCCTCGGGCGGCTTCCGCTCCGGTGGCGGCGACCGTCCGCACGGCCGTCGTGACGACCACCGCGGTGGCACCGGCACGGGTACCGGCACCGGCACCTTCGGCCGCCGTGACGACAAGCCGCGCTGGAAGCGCAACGGCTGAGTCCGGCTGACCGACTGAGCGGTCCTCGGGGCCCGTACGGCACTTCGGTGCGGTACGGGCCCCGAGGCGTTTCCGGCGAGCCCCCGAGGGCATCGCTGGGGGCATGACAAACGACGAAGCGGTGGCCGCCGAGCCACCACCGGACGCCCTCCAGGGCCCGCCGGCCGCCCTCTCCGACGAGCAGCGGCTGGCCGAACTCGGCTACACCCAGGTGCTCGCGCGCCGGATGTCCGCCTTCTCCAACTACGCGGTCTCCTTCACGATCATCTCGGTGCTCTCCGGCTGTCTGACGCTGTACCTCTTCGGCATGAACACCGGCGGGCCCGCCGTCATCACCTGGGGCTGGATCGGCGTCGGGCTGATGACGCTGTTCGTCGGGCTGGCCATGGCGGAGATCTGCTCGGCGTATCCGACGTCCGCGGGCCTCTACTTCTGGGCCCACCGCCTCGCCCCGCCGCGCTCGGCGGCCGCGTGGGCCTGGTTCGCCGGCTGGTTCAACGTGCTCGGCCAGGTCGCCGTCACCGCCGGCATCGACTTCGGGGCGGCGTCGTTCCTCGGGGCCTATCTGAACCTCCAGTTCGGCTTCGAGGTCACCCCCGGCCGGACGATCCTGCTCTTCGCGGCGATCCTGGTCCTCCACGGCCTGCTGAACACCTTCGGTGTCGGCATCGTCGCCTTCCTCAACAACGTCAGCGTGTGGTGGCACGTGGTCGGGGTCGCCGTCATCGTGGGCGCGCTCACCTTCGTGCCGGACTCGCACCGGTCGGCGTCGTACGTCTTCACCGAGTTCGTCAACAACACCGGCTGGGGCAGCGGCTTCTACGTCGTGATGATCGGCCTGCTGATGGCGCAGTACACCTTCACCGGGTACGACGCGTCCGCCCATATGACGGAGGAGACCCACGACGCCGCCGTGGCGGGCCCGCGCGGCATCGTGCAGTCCATCTGGACGTCCTGGATCGCCGGGTTCGTGCTCCTGCTGGGCTTCACCTTCGCCATCCAGTCGTACGACGGCGCCCTGAACTCCCCGACCGGTGCCCCGCCCGCCCAGATCCTGCTGGACGCGCTCGGCGCCACCACGGGCAAGCTCCTGCTGCTCGTCGTGATCGGGGCCCAGCTCTTCTGCGGCATGGCCTCCGTGACCGCCAACAGCCGCATGATCTACGCCTTCTCGCGCGACGGGGCGCTGCCCTTCTCCCGGGTCTGGCACACGGTCAGCCCCCGCACCCGCACGCCCGTCGCGGCGGTCTGGCTGGCCGCGCTCGGCGCCCTGGCCCTCGGGCTGCCGTACCTGATCAACGTCACGGCGTACGCCGCGGTGACCTCCATCGCGGTCATCGGCCTCTACATCGCCTACGTCATCCCCACCCTGCTCAGACTGCTGCGCGGTGACGACTTCGTCCGGGGCCCCTGGCACCTGGGCCGCTGGTCCCGGCCCGTCGGGATCGTCGCGGTGACCTGGGTCGGAGTGATCACGGTGCTCTTCATGCTGCCCCAGGTGTCCCCGGTCACCTGGGAGAGCTTCAACTACGCGCCGCTGGCCGTGCTGGTGGTGCTCGGCTTCGCCGCCGTGTGGTGGCTGGTCTCGGCCCGCCACTGGTTCCTCAAGCCGACCGCGGCCGATCACAAGCGCACGATCCCGGACGAATCCGCGGACTGACCGGCCCCATCCCGCCCACGACAGGGCCCGGCACCGATACCCGATCGGCTGCCGGGCCCGGGGCAGCTATGCTCGGGGGGTGATCGATCCGGGGCCGTTAGCTCAATTGGTCAGAGCAGCGGACTTTTAATCCGTTGGTTGTGGGTTCGAGTCCCACACGGCCTACCGACCGCAGGGCGCGGGGATGACCCCCCGACCTGCGACTGAGCGCCCCGTCCGGCCGAAGCCGGGCGGGGCGCTCAGTCGTGTCCGGACGGGGCGCGTCGGCGGGTGTGGCCCGTGCCCCGAGCCGTCCGTGCCTCGCCACCACGGTGAGGGGATCCGGTCAGCCGATCGTCCGCAGCACCAGCCGCACCACGGTCATGAGGCCTCGCCCGATCCAGCCGAGCAGCCCCAGTTCCGCGGCCAGTTCGGCGGCATCCACGGCCGTCTCCGCCCGGTCCGCGGATTCGGAACGGCACCGGGGGCAGGAGCGGGGTCGGCGGCGCTTCCGCGCCCCGCACTTCTCGCACTTCGCCATGGCCTCACGCCTCGTTCGCGCGGGCGCCGTGGTCGGCGCCCGGGTATCGGTCGATGATGCTTGCTCAGGCGGTGGCGGTGCGTGCGGTCCGGCCGCGCAGCCAGCGGTACGCGGCACCGAGCGCCAGCGCCTGGACGACGGCTCCGACGGCGACGCCCGCGAAGGCCAGGGAGCCGGGGAGGGCCGTGAACAGCATAGAGGTCGGGGCGGTCACGATGAACAGCCAGACCCCGGCGAGACTGGCGTCCGCCCGCTCGACGAGAAGCGCGTCCAGCACGACCCACACGCCGACTGCGGCCACGGCGGCCAGGTAGCCCAGGGCCACGGGGTTCAGCAGGTGGTGACGAAGGGACTGGGGCAGGGTACGCGGCGAGGCAGCCATGTCTAACTCCGATGTGAGGAAACCGTGTTGCTCGGTGTGAGACACACGATGCCGTCGGGGCGGCGGCTGCGGCATGAGTACTCATACCCATGTTCGTATGGTGACGCCCTGCTCGGTCTCATCGGGTGCTTCGGCCTCACCGGGTAGGTAGCGGTCGTCCCGTCTCAGCGTGCGAACTTCGCGACGGCCGCAGGGGTGACGGGGGTGAAGAAGTTGACCAGGTTGCCGTCCGGGTCCCGGAACAGCAGCGAGCGGTTGCCCCACGGCATCGTGGTGGGCTCCGCCACGACCTCGGTGACGTAGCCGGTGAGATCGCGGTGCACGCGGTCCACGTCGTCGACGAGGAACTCGGTGATCACGCTGTGGTTCTCCGCCGGGCGGGCGGAGCCGGGGGCGAAGAGGGGGACGGTGCGGGTGCTCGCGATCGCCAGGGTGGCGGCGGGTGTCCTGAGTTCGGCGAAGTCGTCGTTGGCCCACTCCGCCCGCACCTGAGTGACGTGCTCGTAGAACGCGACGAGGCGTGCGACGTCACTGGTGATGATGCGGATCGAGACGAAATTCATGAGGGTCTCCCCGGTCGTGCCGGCGTTCGTGCCGGCGTCGCGCCGGTGGTGTACCGGCGTCGTGCACCTCGGAGGCTAGGAGAGATAGTGGACAGTATTCGTCCTGTAAGCGGTCCTAGGCTTGTGTCCATGACCCGACCCGCCGGACGTGTGCTGACCCTCCTGGAGCTGCTGCAGTCGGGCGGCACCCGCACGGTGGCCGAGCTCGCCGACCGGCTCGGCGTCGACGGGCGGACCGTGCGGCGGTACGTGGAGCAGCTGATCGACCTCGATGTGCCCGTGGAGTCGGTGCGGGGCCGGTACGGCGGGTACAGGCTCGGCGCCGGGTACCGCCTGCCGCCCCTCATGCTGAGTGACGACGAGGCGCTGGCCGTGCTGCTCGGCCTCGTGGCGGGCCGCCGGGCGGCGCCGACGGGGGCGGGGCACACGGCGAGCGAGACGGCGTCCGCCAAGATCCGGCGCGTGCTGCCCGGGCATCTCGCCGGCCGGCTCGACGCGCTTCTCGAATCCCTGGCCTTCACGGACGGCCCCGGTGAGGCCGCCGTCCCGGACACCGGGGTCCTGCTCACGATCGCCGACGCGGTGCGTCACGGCCGGCCGGTCTCCATGAGATACACCGGCGGCGACGGCCGGCGCGGTGAACGCACCCTGCACGCCTACGGGATCGTCGCCCACGCGGGCCGGTGGTACGTCACCGGCAGGGACGCCGGGATCGGCGAGGACCGGACCTTCCGGCTCGACCGCATCACCGATGCGCGGGCTCTCCCCGGATCGTTCGAGGTGCCCGCGGGTACCGATCCTGCCGCGCGCCTGCTGTCGGGGTTCGCCACGGCCGGGTACCGGCACGAGGTGACCCTGCGGATCCAGGGAACGGCCGAGCAGATCAGGGCCCGCCTTCCCGCAGCCGTCGCGATCCTGGAGGCGGAGGAAGGGCCCGCGGCCGACGGTGACCCGACGCCCGGACGCTGGTGGCGTGTCGGTGTCCGGGCGGAGCGGCTCGACTGGCTGCCCCCGGTGCTGGCCGCGCTCGACCGGCCCTTCGTCATCGAGCGCCCCGACGAACTGCGCGACCTCGTCGCCGCGCTCGCCGACCGCCTCGCGTCGTCCGCCCGCCGGGACCCGTGAGGAACGCGGCGCCCTCCGGCCGCCGGCTCAGGGGCGCGGCCAGGGGCGGCCGCCGATGCGCTCGATGTCGGAGTTGAAACGCCGCAGGTAGCCGGCGAAGGCGGAGATGTCCTCGTCGGCCCAGTCGGCCATGACGCGCTCCAGGGAGCTGACCATGCCCTCGCGTTCCGCGTCGAGGGTCCTCGCCCCCTCCTCCGTGATGCGGAACTTGCGGGCCATGCCTCCGTCCGGATCGGGGATGCGCTCCACGAAGCCGGCGCGCATGACCGCGGCGGTCTGCCGGTTGAGGGTGGACACGTCGAGGTCGAAGGCCTCGCTGAGCTCACCGACGGACATGGGGCCCTGCACGCGGATACGGCTGAGCAGGACGTACGCGCTGCGCTCCAGGAGGCCGTCCTTGCGGCGTCCCTTTCTGTGGGTCAGCAGGCCGTGCCGGCTGAGCAGCATCTGCTCGTACTCGACCTCATGCGTTGCCCTCTTCATCGCGGGCACCTCCTGCTTCCTGCCGGGCGGGCCGGTGTGTCGTCGTGCCGTGGTGCGTGCCGACTTCATCGTATGTTTGCCAAGACTTGCATAAACCACATGACATGCATGATGCAATGCATGTGTACGATACCAATCCTCCATCGAACCGACCGGATAGCCGAGGACCCGAGATATGGACACGTCCCAGCCCACAGCCCGCACAGGCGGTGTGATCACGACGCTGGCGCTGGCCGGCACCGTCGCCGCCGTGATGCAGACGCTGGTGACCCCGCTGATCGCGGAGCTGCCGCGGATCCTGGACACCTCGTCCTCGAACGCCGCCTGGGTGGTCACCGTCACCCTCCTGGTCGCGGGTGTGTGCGTGCCGGTCACCGGCCGGCTCGGTGACCTCCTCGGCAAGCGCCGCATGCTGCTGGCCTGCGCGGTTCCGCTGATCGTCGGGTCCGTCGTCTGCGCACTGGCCTCCTCCGTGGTCCCGATGATCGTCGGGCGCGGTCTTCAGGGCATGGGCATGGGCATGGTGCCGCTGGGTATCGCGCTCCTGCGTGACGTGGTGCCCTCCGAGAAGCTCAGCGGCTCCATCGCCCTCGTCAGCGCCTCCATGGGCATCGGCGGCGCCCTCGGCCTGCCGATCTCCGCGGCCGTCGCCGAGTACGCCAGCTGGCGCGTGCTGTTCTGGGGTTCCGCGGTCCTGGCCGTGATGATCGCCGTGCTCATCTACGTCTTCGTCCCGGACGTCCCGGCCGGGGCCAAGGGGCAGCGCTTCGACGCCCCCGGCGCGATCGGGCTCGCCATCGGCCTGGTGTCCCTCCTGCTGGCGATCTCCAAGGGCGCCGACTGGGGCTGGGGTTCGGGCACCACGCTCGGCCTGTTCGCGGTCGCGGTCGTGGCGCTCGGCACCTGGGGCTTCTACGAGCTGCGTACCCGTGACCCGCTCGTCGACCTGCGGACCACCGCCCGGCCGCGTGTGCTGCTCACCAACATCTCGTCGATCCTGGTCGGCGTCGGCATGTACTCCTTCATGCTCATCGCCCCGCAGCTGCTGCAGTTCCCCGAGGCCACGGGGTACGGCCTGGGGCAGTCGATGCTGGCCGCGGGCCTCTGGATGGCCCCCGGCGGCGTGATGATGATGATCGTCTCCCCGCTCGGCGGGAAGCTGATCAACGCACGCGGCCCCAAGATCGCCCTCGTGCTCGGTGCCCTCGTGATCTCCCTCGGCTACGGCCTCTCGCTCTTCCTGATGGGCTCCGCCTGGGGCCTCATGGTCGTCGGAATCGTCATCAACAGCGGCGTCGGCCTGGCCTACGGCGCGATGCCCGCCCTGATCATGAGCTCCGTCCCGCTCTCGGAGACCGCCGCGGCCAACGGCTTCAACACCCTGATGCGTTCGCTGGGTACCACCATCGGCTCGGCGGTCATCGGTGTCGTGCTGGCGCAGATGACCATGAACCTCGGCGGCTTCTCGCTCGCCTCCGAGGACGGGTTCCGCGTCGGCCTGATGATCGGCTGCGGGGTCGCCCTCGTCGCCGCCGCGGTCGCCGCGCTGATCCCGGGCCTCGTCCGTCCGGCCGCCGACGGCGACCGGACCGGGCCCTCCACGACGGACAAGGTCACCGTCGAAGCCTGACCGCGACAGCCGGGAGCGCCCCGGTCGTCGGAACGCGCGTTCCGACGACCGGGGCGCTCCCGCGTTCCCGGCCCCGAGAAGTTTCTGCTGCACGGGCATTGACCGGGGGAGTGGGCCGATTTACGTTCTTCGCGTTGCCCTTCGTATGTCATATATGAGACGCGATATGAGAGCCGAGCGCCCCATGCAGCCAGCCCCGAGCCCTCTTGCCCGGCGCCCCCGTCACCGCGGGAGACGCTGAGGCTCCCACCCGTCCGCCCCCGTCCGCCCGTCCCCCCTGACTCGCGCCGGCCCACCGGTTTCCTCCGGCTCCGCAGGACCGCCGGAGCACTTGCTTCCCCGAAGCACCTCCACCCCGCACGGTTCACGCCGCGGCGCCCTGCTGCCCGGCGTCCCGCCGGTGAGCACTCAGAGAAGAGAGCCGACCATGATCAAGCCCCGCAACAGCCGTCTCGCCGCAGCGATCTCCCTGGTGTCCGCCCTGGCCCTCACCGCCACCGCCTGCGGCGACGACGGGAGCGGCATGACCGGCGCGAAGGGTGCCGAGGGCCCGGGAACCGGGAAGATCGTGTTCTGGGACGAGAACGGCGGCGTCCGCACGGCGATCTGGAAGGAGATCATCGCCGACTTCGAGAAGGCCAACCCGGACATCGACGTGCAGTACGTGGGCATCGCCTCCACCGAGGCCCAGTCCAAGTACGACACCGCCATCCAGGGCGGCGGCCTGCCGGACGTCGGGGGCGTGGGCGCCGCGATGGTTGCCGGGATCACCGCGCAGGACGCCCTGGAGCCGCTCGACGACCGGATCGCGGAGAGCTCCCTCAAGGGCAAGCTCAACGATGCGATGGTCGAGAACGTGCGCAGCGCCGCCGGCCGGGACGAGCTGTACACGGTGCCGATCTCCGCCACCAACGGCGTCCTGTACTACCGGACGGACCTGTTCGAGAAGGCCGGGCTCGACGAGCCGGACACCTGGGACGAGTTCTACGGGGCCGCCGCGAAGCTGACGGACAAGAAGAAGAACCAGTTCGGCTACACCATCCGCGGCGGCCCGGGTTCCATCGCCCAGGCACTGGACGCGATGTACGGGCAGTCCGGCATCGACTCGTTCTGGGACGAGTCACGGACGAGGACGACGGTCAACGACCCGAAGAACGTCGCGGCGCTGGAGAAGTACGTCGGGCTGTACAAGAAGTCCACCCCGGAGGCCGACCTCAACAACGACTTCACCAAGATGGTCGCCCAGTTCGACTCCGGCGGCATCGCCATGCTCAACCACAACCTGGGCTCCTACCAGGACCACGTGAGTTCGCTGGGTACCGACAAGTTCCGTGGCATCCCGCAGCCGGAACTCGCCGACGGGACCCGGGTGATGGTCTCCAACCCGGTCTCGGGCCTCGGCCTGCTCAAGTCGTCCGAGAACAAGGCGGCGGCCTGGAAGTTCATCGAGTTCGCCGCGTCCCACGCCTCGAACTCCAAGTTCAGCGAGTCCGCCGGCCTGATCCCGGCGAACAAGGAAGCGGCCGAGGACCCCTGGCTCGACAAGGCCGAGACCACGAAGCTCGGCGCCGAGGCGCTGTTCTCGGGCAACACCAAGATCGTCCAGCTCCCCTACTACCTGCCGGACTGGAACACCTTGTCCAAGGCCGACAGCGAGCCGGGCTTCCAGAAGGTGATGCTCGGCAAGACGAGTGCCAAGGACTTCCTGGACACGCTCGCCGAGAACCTCGACGAGGCCCAGGCGGAGTGGAAGGAACAGCAGCAGGGCTGATCCGGGGCGGGGCCTGGACCCTAGTCCAGGCCCTCCTCCCGCAGTTGGTACATCAGGAGGAACGTCCGGTAGGTCTCCGAGGACACGTCCAGGCACACGTCCGGCCGGTTGGTCCACGTGGAGAGGTTGTCGAGGGCCCGCCGGCAGGCGGCCTCGGTCTCCGTCCTGGACGGGATGTTCGAGATGAACGCGGCGATCAGCAGGACCACTGCGAGGACGACCACGCCGATACGGATGCGCATGGTCTCCCAACGACCGGCCGGCCGGGCCGGTCACTCGGGGCAGGTCACGGGCTCCCGGATCACTCCGACTCGTCGGTGAACGGCGGCAGGTCGGGCTCGATGAACAGGCCCGCGTACTGCGGCGAGGGCAGCGGGGCCGCGGCGCCCGTGTCGACGGTGGTGGTCGCGCTGTCGGCGTGCCGCTGGATCGTGCGGGAGGGCATGTCGGTCATGTCGGCTGTCCTGTACGTAGGTGTGGTGAGAGCCCCGTGACCGAGCCGCCGCGTCGATGCCGCGCCGGTCCCGACCGGTACGGCGACGATGTGCCGCTACCGGTCCCGCGCCGCTCCGGGGGCGTCCGGATCATCTGTGCGGCGGTGTATGCAGACTGTAACCCTCCCGGCACGGCTTTCCGCAGGTATTCCGGGCCCGGCGTCATGTCAGTGCGGCGGCGCGGGCTCGATGTTCTGGTTTGCGTGGAACAGGTTGTGCGGATCGTACGTCCGCTTGGCCTCGGAGAGCCGGTCGTAATGGCCCCGGTAGGTGGCCTTGACCCGGTCCTGGGACTCGTCGGTGCCGATGAAGTTCACGTAGCCGCCGCCCATGGAGTGCGGGTGCAGCGCTTCCCAGTAGCCGACGGCCCACTCCCGCAGCGCCGCCGCGTTGGCCGGGTCGGGGTCGATGCCGGCGATGACGCCGGACCAGTGGGCGTCGCGGTAGGCCCACGCGGTGTCGTCCGGGCCGACACGGCCCGCGGCCCCGTCGACCGGGTACAGGTGCATGGTCGACAGGCCGGTGGGGAGCCTCTCGGCGAAGGAGGCGTGCACGTCGACGGCGTCGTCCGTGATCCGGTCGAAGAAGTCGCCCCGCCAGTACCACTGGAGGCCGGCCGGCATCAGCGCGTCGAACATGCTCTGCAGGGCCGGGTAGGGCATCGGCGTCGTGAAGTGGAAGGCGGGCGTACCGGGTTCGTTCACGACGGCGAGGGTCTCGCCCAGCGCTTCCGGGTCCGCCGTCGAGGACCAGACGACCCCGCACATCTTCCGGCCGTGGATCTCCTCGGGGAAGGGCGGGCCCGGCGGGACCGTCAGCGAGGCGAAGAAGCCGTAGAGGTCGTCCGGCGCCTGCGGCAGGAAGTCGCGGTACCAGCGGATGACGTCGTGGAAGAGCTCCAGGGGCCACAGGGTGACGGCGACACCCACCGTGTCCACGGGGTGCAGCTCGAAGTCGAAGGACGTGACGACGCCGAAGTTGCCGCCGCCGCCCCGGAGCGCCCAGAACAGGTCGGAGTGCTCACTCGGGTTGGCCGAGACGAAGGTGCCGTCGGCCAGGACCACGTCCGCGGAGACCAGGTTGTCCACGGAGAGGCCGTACTTGCGGGTCAGGTAGCCGTGTCCGCCACCGAGGGTGAGCCCGCCGATCCCGGTCGTGGACATGATCCCCGCCGGGGTGGCGAGTCCGAACGCGTGGGTGGCGTGGTCGAAGTCACCCAGCGTCGCACCTCCGTCGGCCTGGGCGGTCTGGGTGGCCGGGTCGACCCGCACGCCGCGCATGGGGGAGAGGTCCAGGGTGACCGCGCCGTCGGAGAGGCCCAGTCCGGGGCCGCTGTGTCCACCGCCCCGGACCGCCACGTCCAGGTCGTTCGCGCGGATGAACTTCACGGCCTCGATGACGTCCGCCGTGTCGCGGCACATGACCACGGCCGACGGTTTCTTGTCGATCATGGCGTTGTAGACCGTACGGGCCTGCCCGTACTCCTGGTCGTCCGGGCCGATGACCGGTCCGCGCAGAGCGGTTCGCATCGTCTCGAGGAGGGCGCCGTCCATGATCGTCTCCTAGCGCGCACATGCGTCCGGGCCTGCTCCGGTACCACCCGTCGCGGAGGGGTTCACCGGTCGGCGCCGGCACCCGGGGGCGCCGGGCGGACGGGACGGACGCCGAAAAGTTCTCACGTCCAGCGTCCCGCCGCTCCGGGGGCGGCGCAATCGCGGAGCGCCGCCTCGGGTCGGGCGTGGCGCGGCCGGGGAGGCCGGGGCCGGGCGGGATGCCGGATCCGGGGTGTGGAAACTCCCGTGGGCGCGCCGCTCCGTGACCCAACTCCTCCTGTATCACCCTCTGTTGGAGTTGCGATCCACTCGGTTCGACTCTTCCGGGGAGAAGGGTGCGGGGGTGCGGCGGCCAAACATGGTCGGAGCACCCTCCTGGATGACGTAGAGTTGTACTCACAACGACGCGGGGTGGAGCAGCTCGGTAGCTCGCTGGGCTCATAACCCAGAGGTCGCAGGTTCAAATCCTGTCCCCGCTACTGAAGACAGAGGCCCGGATCCCTCCAAGGATCCGGGCCTCTGTCGTATGCCGTCGCCGCACAGGTGGCGTCGGGCTTGACCTTGACGCTGCGTGAAGATCTAGCGTTTCCGGCATGGAGTGGTCCATACAGGAAATCGCCCGGCGGGCCGGCACCACGAGCCGGACCCTGCGGCACTACGGAGACGTCGGTCTCCTCGAGCCGAGCCGCAAGGGCGCCAACGGCTACCGCTATTACGACCAGGAGGCCCTGGTCCGGCTCCAGCGCATCCTGCTGCTGCGGGAACTGGGGCTCCCGCTGCCCGCGATCAAGGACGTCCTGGAGGGCCAGCGGGACACCGCGGCGGCTCTTCGGACCCATCTGCGCCTGCTGGAGCAGGAACGGGAGCGCATCGGGCGGCAGATCGCCTCGGTGCGGACCACTCTGCGCAGGACCGAGGAAGGGGAGGAACTCATGGCCGAGGAAGTGTTCGACGGATTCGACCACACGGCGTACGAGGAGGAGGTCACCGAGCGTTGGGGCCGGGAGGCGTACGAGCGGAGCGGCCGGTGGTGGCGCGGGCTGAGCGAGGCCGAACGCGCCCGCTTCCAGGGCGTGCACGAGGAGATCGCCCGGGACTACGGGGTGGCCAGGGCCGCCGGTCTGGAGCCCGGCGGCGAGGCGGCGCAGGACATCGCGCGGCGGCACTGCGCGTGGCTGTCGGCGACGGCCGAGGTGACCCGCGCCTATGTGACCGGGCTGGGGGAGATGTACGTCGCCGATCCGCGCTTCGGGAGGAACTACGATCGCCACGGGGACGGAACCGCCGTCTTCGTACGGGATGCACTGACGATCTACGCGCAGCACCGGCTCTCCGACTGACCCCCGGAGAACCAGGCTCCGGGCGCGCTCGTCCCTTCGGCCCATGACGCGTCGCCCTTCGGCGCGGCTCCGGACGGCCGGGTCGGGGCGCGATACCGTCCGCAGCCGTGGGTGGAGCGGGCAGGAGTACACAGGTGGGGAAGCGGGACGGGCGGCGTAGGGACGTGGGCGGGGGCTCCCGTTCCCGGCGGTTCGTGCGTGCGCTGCCCGCCCTGATGATCTGTGCCGGGGTGGCCTTCGACCTCGGGACGCCGGCCGAGGTCACCGCGGTCCCCCTCTTCACCGCGGCTCCGCTGATCGCCGCCCCGTTCTTCTCGCTGGCCGGCACCGTCAGGGTCGGCGTGGCCGCCGCCCTCGTCGTATTCGTCCTCCGGTCGTCCGACGGCGCGCTCGCCGGGGTCGTGTCGATCACGGACCTGCTGACCCTGGTGACCGTCGTCGCGCTCTCCCTCGTCATCAACCGCGTCGTGCGCCGTGGGAACGAGCAGCTGGCCTCGGCGAGGGTCATCGCGGAGACCGCCATGCGCGCGGTCCTGCCGACGCCCGAGGACCGGATCGGAGGGCTGGAGGTCGCGGCACGGTACGAGGCGGCCCAGGCGGACGAGTTCGTCGGCGGTGACCTGTTCGCCGCCGCGGACACCCCGTACGGGGTGCGACTGGTCGTCGGGGACGTCCGGGGCAAGGGTCTGGACGCCGTGGCGGCGGTGGCCGTCGTGATCGGGGCGTTCCGGGAGGCCGCCGAGCAGGAGAGGTCGCTGGAGGGGGTCGCCCAGCGGCTGGAGCGGGCGCTGGCCCGGGAGGGCTCGCGGCGGGGCGGGCTCGACTCGATGGAGGGTTTCGTCACCGCGGTGCTGGCGGAGATCCCGGTCGGCTCGGACACCCTGAAGGTCATCAACCGCGGCCACCCCGAGCCGCTCGTGCTCCACCCCGACGGTTCGCTCGACGTGCTGGTGCCGACCGAGCCCGCCCTGCCGCTCGGGATGGGGCTCGGAGCGTGGCCCGACCGGGCCGACGAGTGGACGCTGCCGGCCGGGGCGATGTTCCTGGCGTTCACCGACGGGCTCTCCGAGGCGCGGGACGTGAAGGGGGCGTTCTACGACCCGGCGGACCGGCTTCGTGGCCGGCTCTTCCCGGGGCCCGAGGAACTGCTGTCCGCGCTCACGGACGACGTACGGCTGCACACGGGTGGCCGGTCGACGGACGACCTGGCGCTCCTCGCGGTCGCCCGCCCGGCGAGGGGTCAGCAGGGGCGCCGGACCACCGTGAAGATCGTGCGACGGGACAGTGAATGAACGGTCACCACCGTCGGTAGTCGAAGGACCCCGCTCCGCATAACATTTGACGCACCGTCAGAAACTGACGGCTGGAATATGCGCGCTCAACTCGCCCTTTTGCGCCCGATTGACCCCTGTAAGTCCAGGCCAGGGGCGTCAATGATCTATGGGAACAGCTTGGAATCGGGCCCGTGTGTCTATTAACGTTCGATAACGCAGCGCGGTTGTACCTGCCGTCGCAAGAGGCGGCACCGTGCGCAGCGCCGAATTCCGCAAGGGAACCGGGGAACCACCTACATGGGGTGAATCGGACACCTGTGTCTCGCGAGAGACGAAGGGGTCCGTAGGAGACCTTCCTGCTCCGAACCCGTCAGCTAACCCGGTAGGCGAGAAGGAAGGAAAGGAGTGCGCCCACGTGGCGTCCAACCAGCCTGCCCCCGAGGCCCCGTCACCCTTCAGGTCCGACAGCTTCGGAGACGAGGGCAGGACGTGGGAGGAATGGAACCCCACCGAGGAGTCCATCCGTCCCGTACGCGGCCGGCATCGCGTAGCCAAGCAGCGCGGCCTCGCCCGTAGCTCCACCGTCCTCGGCGTCGGGGTCATCGCGGCCGTCGGTGCGGGTGGCATGGCCACCGCGCAGAGCAAGCCGCCGGTCTCCATCTCTCTTCCCGATTCCATCGCGGACAATCTTCCTGACGCCAAGTCCCTGCCCGGCGTGGGCGCGTTCATGTCCGGCGACTCCGACTCGGACCACGAGACGGTCGCCGCTTCCTCCCCCCTCACCACCGCGGGCATCACCGCGGCCGAGGCCGAGGGAGGCGCCACCGACGCGGGTGAGGCGCTGCGCGCCCGCATCCTCCAGCAGGCCGAGCAGCAGCAGGCCGGAGCCGACGCCGAGGCCAAGGCCGCCCAGGAGAAGGCGGCGGCCGAGGCGGCCGCGGCCCAGGCGGCGAAGCAGCAGAGCGTGGCCGAGGCCGAGGCCGCCGCGAAGAAGAAGGCGGCGGAAGAAGCGGCGGAGAAGAAGGCGGAGGCCGAGCGCCTCGCCAAGCTCGCCGCCAGCTACGCCGTACCGACCTCGTCGTACTACATCAGCTCGACCTTCGGCCAGGCCGGTTCGATGTGGTCCTCCGGGCACCACACCGGGCTGGACTTCGCGGCCCCGACCGGGACCCCGGTCAAGGCCGTGCACAGCGGCACGGTGAAGTCGGCCGGCTACTCCGGTTCGTACGGCTACCGCACGGTCCTGGAGCTCGACGACGGCACCGAGATCTGGTACTGCCACCAGTCCTCGATGGACGTGTCCGCCGGGCAGAAGGTCACCACCGGCCAGACCATCGGCCGGGTCGGCGCCACCGGCAACGTGACGGGTGCCCACCTGCACCTCGAGGTCCACACCGCGGACGGCACGGGCATCGACCCGATGGCCTGGCTCCGCGGCAAGGGCCTCACGATCTGATCCCACGCGCCGGCGACCGGCGCGGCAGAACCCCGGCGGCCCTGACGCACGACCCCCCGACGTCAGGGCCGTCGGCCTGTCCGGGGCCGTGGCGGCCGGGAGCGGGCGGCGGTGGCCGGGCACGCCGCCGGCGGAACGGAATAGTTGCCTCCGCCGGCTGGTTGTTCCTGGGCATGACGTCTTTGCGCCCGCTCGGTTCATCGAGCCTTCAGGTCTTTCCCCTCGCCCTCGGCGGCAACGTCTTCGGCTGGACCGCCGACGAGGAGCGGACGTTCGCCGTCCTCGACGCGTACGTCGCGGCCGGCGGCAACTTCATCGACACCGCCGACTCCTACTCCGCCTGGATCCCGGGCAACGAGGGTGGTGAGTCGGAGACCCTCATCGGCAAGTGGCTGGCGGCCCGTTCCCGCCGCGACGACGTCGTCATCGCCACCAAGGTCGGCGCCCACCCCTCGTACAAGGGGCTCTCGTCCACCACGATCAAGGCGGCGGCCGAGGCGTCCCTGCGCCGGCTCGGCACCGACCACATCGATCTGTACTACACGCACTTCGACGACGAGAGCGTCCCCGTCGAGGAGATCGTCACCGCGCTCGACCAGCTGGTGAAGGCGGGGACCGTGCGCGAGATCGCCGCCTCCAACATCAGCCCCGAGCGGCTCCGGGCCTCCCTGGAATTCTCCGAGCGCGAGGGCCTGGCCCGCTACGTCGCGCTGCAGCCGCACTACAACCTCGTCTCGCGCGACACCTACGAGGGCGCCCTCCAGGACACGGCGGCCGCCGCCGGTCTTGCCGCGGTCCCGTACTTCGCGCTCGCCGCGGGCTTCCTCACCGGCAAGTACCGGCCGGGGACGACCGTCGAGAGCGCGCGGGCCGAGGGCGCCGGCAAGCACCTGGAGACCGAGCGCGGCCGCAAGGTGCTCGCCGCGCTCGACCGGATCGCCCAGGAGCACGACGCCGAGATCGCCACGGTCGCCCTCGCCTGGCTGACCTCCCGGCCGACCGTCACCGCGCCCATCGCCTCCGCGCGTACCGTCGAACAGCTGCCCGCGCTGGTGGCGGTGGCAGGCCTCCGGCTGAGTGAGCAGGAGCTCGCGGAGCTGACCGAGGCATCCGCCTGAAGCCACCCGCGGGACGACCTCAGGCGGGCGGCGGGGTCCGCCGCCCGCCGTCGTCCATGTACGGGTTGGGTCCGCCGTAGTGCCGGTGCGGCGCGGGGAGCTGCTGCGGCTGCGGGGGCGGACCGCCGCGGGGGTACTGCCGGGGAAACGGGGGCGGCACGGGCGGCCGGTGGGCGCGCAGCCGGCCGGTCGCATGGGCCGCGTACGTCAGGGCCGGTCCCGCGATCTCCCGGCGCTGCCAGAGGTGGTGCAGCAACTCCTGCTCGCGCAGGGCGAAGTCCTTGCCCGCCCCGTCGTGGCGCGCCCTCCGGCGCAGCATGGCCAGGGACGTCGCGAACGACTCGTACTCGGCGACGGCACGGGCCGCCGCCTTGCCCCGGGCGCGGTCGGGGTGGCCGTTCCAGTGCCTGGCCATGTCACGCGCCATGCCCCGCGCCCGCATCGAGGCCAGCGCGAGCGGCTCTGCGGGGGCCAGCCAGCCGGCCGCCGCGTACACCGGCAGCTCGGTGGAGAGCGTGCGCAGCTCCCGCTGGCGCGACCAGATCGCCAGCCAGGTCACCAGACCGAAGGACGGCATCATGAAGACGCCGTACACCAGGTAGAAGCCGTACGGGCCGAACGCCGACGAGCCGTTCCACAGGGCGTGCATGCCCATGGCGAGGACGAGCCCCACCAGGGGCAGGACGACGCGGCGTACCCGGTGGCGTGCCCCGCCGAGCGCGGCGATGCCGAAGCCGATGCCGGAGAGCACGGTGAACAGGGGATGCGCGAACGGCGACATCACCACGCGGACGAAGAACGTCCCGGCGGTCACCGAGGCGAAGCCCGTGGTGCCGAGCTGCTGGTCCTCACCGAAGGCGTTGCCCAGGTAGAGGATGTTCTCGGTGAAGGCGAAACCGGTCGCGGTGAAACCGGCGACCACGATGCCGTCGACGATCCCGCCGAACTGCCGTCTGCGGAAGAGGAAGATCAGCAGGACCGCGATGGCCTTCGCGCTCTCCTCGACCACCGGCGCGACGAGCGTGGCCCCGAGCGTGTCGGCGCTCGCCGGATCCGCGGTCGCCGTCGCTATCCACCGGGTCGCGAAGGAGTTGGCGATGATGGCCACGAGCGCCGCGGCGCACGCACCCCAGGAGAAGGCGAACAGCAGATTCCGCCATGGCCCCGGTTCGACCCGGTCCAGCCAGCGGAACGCCGCCATCAACAGCGGCACGGGCAGCACCGCCAGCCCCAGACCCACCAGGAAGCCCTCGGTGCCCGTCTGCTGACGTACCAGCGCCAGGATCACCAGACCGCACAGGGCGAGCACCGTGATCACCGCACCGGCACGGAACGCCTTGCTGCGCCAGACCATGCCGACGCGGCGGGGCCGGTAACGCCACTGGCCTCGCTCCGGGACGGCGCCCAGGAACTCGTCGAGCTGCTGCCCTTCGAGAACCGGGACGGCCGGCTGCTGGTGCTGCACGGACCCCTCGGACATCCGACGACCCTAACGAGGGCGACTGACACCTGGCCACGCAGCCGGGGCCGGGGCGCCGGCCCATGGCCGATCAGCGACGGGTGAACAGCACGTCGTGCACGACGTGCCCCTTGTCCAGGCCCTGCCCCTCGAAGCGGGTCAGCGGCCGGAACGCGGGCCGCGGCGCATAGCCACCGTCCGGCTGGGTGTTCTCGAACAGGGGGTGTGCCGACAGGACTTCCAGCATCTGCTCCGCGTACGGCTCCCAGTCCGTGGCGCAGTGGACGAGCGCGCCCGGCTTCAGCCGCTGCGCCACCAGGTCGAGGAACTCCGTCTGGATCAGCCGCCGCTTGTGGTGCCGCTTCTTGGGCCACGGGTCGGGGAAGTACACCCGGAGCCCGTCCAGAGCGGCCGGTTCCAGCATCTCGCGGAGCAGGATGATCGCGTCGCCGTTGGCGACACGGACGTTGGAGACCCCCGCCCGGTCCGCGAGGCCCAGCAGGTTGCCCTGGCCGGGCGTGTGCACGTCGACGGCCAGGATGCCGGTGTCCGGGTCCTCGGCCGCCATCTGGGCCGTCGCCTCGCCCATGCCGAAACCGATCTCCAGGACCACCGGGAGACCGTCGAACAGTGTGGGGAGGTCGAGGACACCGCGGCCGTCGATGTCCAGGCCCCACTTGGGCCACAGACGCTGGAGCGCCTCCTCCTGGCCGGCGGTCACCCGGCTGCGGCGCGGCTGGAAGCTGCGGATCCGGCGCTCGTGGTGCGAGCCCGCCGGGTCGGCCGCCGGACCACCGGGGAAGCGGGGTTCCTGGCGCAGTCTCCGCTGGCGCTCGAAGGAGGCCGCACGGCGCGCCGCCGCGTCCGCCTCGGCGTCGGTGGCTGCCTCCGCGCCGGAGGGGTCCGGTGCGGCGTCGAGGCCGGGGCCGGGCGCGGAGTCCGGCGCCGAGCCGGGCGTCTCCGGGGCGGGGCCGGGCGTCTCTGGGGTGGGGTTCAGGGGCTCAGACACAATGACCCGATTCTACGGCGGGAGGCGTCCACCCCGTCGCGCGAGCCCGCAGCAGGGCCCGTCGCGCCACCTCCCTCCCGATGGGCAGGGACGCGGTGGCCGCGGGGGACGGGGCGTTCAGCACGTGCACCGTGTGCGGTGCGTCCCGGATCAGGAAGTCGTCCACCAGGGTGCCGTCGCGCAGGACCGCCTGGGCCCTCACACCGGCCGGAGAGGGCCGCAGGTCGGCCTCCGTCACCTCGGGCAGCAGACGCCGCACGGCCCGGGTGAACGCGCTCTTCGACAGGGATCTGTGCATCTCGCCCGCCCCGTACCGCCAGTGGCGCCGGGCGATCCGCCAGGAGCCGGGCCAGGCCAGGGTGGCGGCCAACTCGCCCGGACGGACGACGGTGCGGTCGTATCCCTCGCGTGCCAGCGCCGGCACGGCGTTCGGTCCGACGTGGACCGAGCCGTCGACCCCCCGCGTCAGGTGCACCCCGAGGAAGGGGAACGCGGGGTCGGGCACCGGATAGACGAGGCCGCGCACCAGCTCGGGTCTGGCCAGCTCGTAGTACTCCCCGCGGAAGGGCACGATGCGTGCCCCCGGCTCGTCGCCCGCGAGCAGCGCGACCCGGTCACTGTGCAGTCCCGCGCAGTTGACCAGCACGCGGGCCCTGACCACCTGGCCGTCGGCCGTGCGCACCGCGACACCCCAGGGACGCCGGTCGACGGCGACGACCTCCGCGCCGTAACGGATCTGCCCGCCGGACACGGTCACCTCGGACGCGAACCGGACGGCCACCGCGGTGAAGTCGCACACCCCCGTGGTGCGCACCCGGATCGCCGCCAGGCCGCGCACCCGCGGCTCGTACTCCGTGATCTGGGCGGGTCCGAGCTCCCGGACCGGCAGGCCGTGCGCCCGGCCGCGCTGCACCAGCGCGTGCAGCCGGGGGAGCTCCGCCCGGCCGGTCGCGACGATCAGCTTGCCCGTCACCGCGTGGTCGATCCCGTGCTCCACGCAGAAGTCCACCAGCTCGGCGGCGCCCCGCACCGCGTAGCGCGCCTTGAGCGAGCCCGGGGCGTAGTAGATGCCGCTGTGGATCACCCCGCTGTTGCGCCCGGTCTGGTGCCGGGCCGGGCCCCACTCCTTCTCCAGCACCGTGACCCTGGTGCCGGGCGCGGTGCGCGTGAGCGCGTACGCGGTCGACAGACCGACGATTCCGCCACCGATCACCAGCACATCGCAGTCGTACGCCGCGTGCGTCATCATCACGCCACCTCCCACCCCGATAGTGCACTGACCCACTGACAACGCGCTCAAACCAGGGAGGGCGCCAGCGTGGCGAAACGTTTCGCACCCGGATCCGGCGAAACCGGGGCGTACCGGTGGCGCCGGGGCCGGCCGCGATTCAGGCGGGGGAGACGAGGAGGGGCCGGGCGCGCTCCCGCAGCTCGGCCACCCGGGGCTCGTCCCCGTACGGCTCGAGGCGGTGCAGCAGGTCGCGCACGTACTCCGTGGTGCGCGCGGAGGAGATCCGTCCCGCCACCTCCACGGCCCGGGTCCCCGCCGCGCAGGCCGCGTCGAGGTTGCCCGACTCCAGCTCGGCCACCGCGGACACGACGAGCCGCAGTCCGTGCGACCGGACGAACTCGTCGGTGGGTTTCGACAGGGCCTGTTCGGTGAAGCGACGCACCTGGCGGGGCGCCTTGAGGTCGCGGTAGCACTCGGCGGCGTCGGCGGCGAATCTGTCGTACGAGTAGAACCCGAGCCACGTCGGGTCGGAGTCACCGGTCCGGGAGCGCTCCAGCCAGCTCTCGGCGGCTCTGAGCGCGGCCCCCGCGGCCGGTGCGTCGCCGGCCTTGGCATGGGCGCGCGCCTCCACGAGCCGGAAGAAGCTCATGGTCCGTGCGGTGGCCAGCCCGCGGTTGCGTTCGACCGCGGCCTGGGCGAGATCCACGCCCTCGTCGGCGAAGCCCCGGTAGGTCGCCTGAAGAGACATCGACGCCAGCACGTAACCGCCCAGCGGTACGTCGGCGGCGGCGCGGGCCAGGCGCAGCGCCTGGATGTAGTAGCGCTGCGCGGCCTCCTGCTGGCCGGTGTCGAAGGCCATCCACCCGGCGAGCCTGGTCAGCTCGGCGGAGGCGCCGAAGAGCGCCCGGCCCACCTCGTCGCTGTAGGAGCCCAGCAGCAGTGGTGCGGCGTCGACGCGTAAGCACTCCGGAACCATGGAGGAACGCCAGTCGCCCCCTCCGTACTTGGAGTCCCACCTGCGCGCGTCCTGAGCGGCCTCGCGCAGCTTGGTCACATCGCTGTGGCCCACGCGCAGGAGCGTGCCGTCGGCCGCACCCGCGGTGTCCGGACCCGGCTGGACGGGAATCTGCGCCCCTGGTGCGCCCTCGGGGGCGAGGATCGAGGCCTGGGCGGCCGCCGGGGCCCGTGCCACCGACGGGTCGGCGGGGGTTATGAGCCACCGGGACGCGGGGGTCGCATAGGCGCTCACCGCGAAAGAGCCCGCCAGTGACTGCCAGATTCCGCCGCCGCCCCGGCGGCCCGCGAGATCCAGCCGGTACAGATCGGTCGCCGACCGCACCGCCTCACCCACGTCGCGGGGGAAGGCGAGGCCGACCTCCGGCGCCGGATCGGCGTCGGCGAGCCCGATCTCGTGCAGCGGCACGGGACGGCCGAGTTTGGCCCCTATCGCCGCCGCGATCAGATGCGGCGCCGCGCCCTGCGGCACCATGCCCTTGGCGACCCACCGGGCCACCGACGTCTTGTCGTAACGAAGGGTCAGACCCCGCTGCGCCCCGAGGTCGTTGACCCGTCGGGCAAGCCCGGCGTTGCTGATTCCCGCGAGGGCGAGAACCGTGCCGAGCTTCTCGTTCGGCCCGCGTTGCTCCCTGGACATAGCCACCCCTCGACACACAGACGGCTGCCGCGTCACCGTCGGGCGCGCGGCATTCGTACCGTGTTCTCCCCAGCTACGGTCCCGGGCACTCCGGCCGCACACGCATTTGGCCAGGCCCCGTGGAATATGCCGCCCTGCCGAGAACATCGGTAAACCCAGCGTAGTTCGCCGCATCCCCACCGTTAAGGGGCAGACCTCCGTATGGCGGGAATGTTGTCCGTGCGGCGCGAGGCGCGGAGGTGTCGTGCTCCTGATGTGTGGCCGTGCGCCCGGCCGTGCGCTCTGCCCCGGCCGAATCGCAAGCGCTTCGATGGGTCCTGCGTGGGTCGGCCCGCCGAACTGGACTCGGCGGGCTGGGGGAGACCGCCGCTCCAATCCCCGCGGGCGGCGAACCGGTCCGGGAGGTGATGACACCTCCCGGACTGTGCGCCGCACGGGCGGGGATTCGGTAGGGCGGACGTGCGGACCGGCGCACCGGGGGGATGCGCCGGCCCGCACGCCGCGGCACCGGACGGATGGGCCGCGGGGCGCTCCGGCGGTCCCGGGGGAGGGCCGCCGACGGTCCGGGGGACGTGGCGGCGGGCGTGCCGCGCGAGCTGCCGAAGGCGAAACGCGCGGTTCCCCGGCGATCGGAAAATGGCTGGATAGCGCCGGTCGGACGGGGTGTGGCGAGGCCGCCCGACTATGGCCGGATTACACGGGTTCCGCGGCTCGGCCGGGGCAGGGACCACCTCAGGGGCCGATCGCCGTAACTCGCCGAAGATCCCGTTCTGTTGCGAGGGCACCCACGGAGCCGTGGCCAGGCCTTTGCCAGGGGCGCATGCGCATCCTGTGTGCGCCGCCCGTACCCCCTCCCGGGCGCCGTTGTCGTGGCAGCATGTCCCGCGACGGCGTTCCCGTGTCCTGGCGCGCCGGTTCGTCCACAGCCTGTGGAGGCGGCGATGCGTTGGTTGGTGGGGTGGAGCAGTATCGCCGCGAGCTTCGGCACCGTGGGCGCGGTCGGCCACCACGGGGAGGGACGCACCGTGCACCCGGTCGGCTCCCAACTCCTGTGGGGCGACCCGGATCCGCTCTGGGCCGTGGGCGACTGGAGACCTGACGAGATCCGCGTCGTCACGGTCGCGACACCCGAGGGGGCGCCCACCACCCGCCTCGCCGTCCTCGGCTGCTGCGGGGCCACCGACGAGCAGCTCCGCGTCGGGCTGCTGGCCGCCCGCGGCGGGGCACTGCGCCATCTCACCGCCTGGCCCGGCAGTTACACGGCGGTCGTACAGATCGGCCGCCGCATCACCGTGGCCGGGGACCTCGCCGGTGCGCGCCCCGTCTTCCACACGCCCTGGGCCAACGGCACCGCCTACGCCACCGCGGCCCTCCCGCTCGCCGACCTCATCGAGGCGCAGCTGGACATCGGTCACCTCGCCGCATTGCTGGCCTGCCCCGAGACCCCCGAGGCGCTGGGCGACGGCACCCCCTACGCCGGGGTCAAGCGGATCCCGCCCGGGCACGCGCTGATCCTCCGGGAGGGCTCCCGCGAGATCACCGGGTACGAGGCGGTGGCCTCGCTCGCCGTCGCCGCCCCCCAGGCCGACCCGGTGAGCGCGGTCGAAGGCGTACGCGACGCGCTCGTCGAAGCCGTACGCGCGCGGCTCACGGCCCCGCGCCACGCTCCGGAGACCCTGCCGCCCGACCCGGGGCCCGTGCCCGGCATGGGTCCCGCCGAACGCCGGGCGGCCCGGGGGGCGCCCGTCCCCGGTATCGGCGCCGACCTCTCCGGCGGCAGTGCCTCCGCCACTCTCGCGCTGCTCGCCTCGGGACTGCCCGGGCTGCCGGGCACCGTGCTCGGCCACGGGACGGGCGCGGGCGAACGCCTGCTGGCCGTCACGTCCAACGACCTCTGCGCGCCGGGCCGCGAGGACGAGATGGAGCGGGCCAGGGCCATCGCCGCCAACCCCCGTCTGCACCACGTGGTCGTGGCGGCCGGCGAGGAGGCGCTGCCCTACGCGTCGCTGGAGAGCGGCCCGCTCACCGACGAACCCGCCCCCTCCCTGGTCGTCGCCGAACGCCACCGCCGCCGGCTGTCCGCGGGCAGCGCGGACCACTTCGTCGGCCACGGCGCACGGCAGGTCCTGGACGCGCACCCGGCACGGCTGGCCGACCTCCTCATGGACCGGCGCAGACGTCACCTCCTGCGGCCCGTCGCCGCGCTCGCCCGGGCCGAAGGCCCCTCCACCCACTCCCTGTTCGTCCCGCTGGCCGTCTACCGGGCGGCCCGTCGGCTGGCCCGTACGTCCTACCGCACCGGGCTGGAGACGGCCGCGTCCCTGCTGCCCGACGCCAACCGGGACGCCCCCGACCTCGACACCCCGGCCGATGCCTCGCTCGCCTCCCTCGCCTGGTCACGGCCGGGGCCTGCCGCCCGGTGGCTCACCGGGGAGGCCCTCGCGGAGGTATCGGTCCGTCTCCAGGAGGCGGCACTCCGGCCGGCCTTCGTCCAGCGCCCCGGAGAGGCGAGGGCCCGCGCCGCACTCGCCCGGCACGCGGCGGACCAGCGGATCCTGGAACAGGCGGCGGAGATCCGCAGCCAGCGCCTGCACGCCCCGTACCTCGACAACCAGGTCGTCCGGGCGGCCCGCGCCCTCCCGGAGTCGCTACGGGTCCAGCCGGGGGCCCGGGCCGCGATCCTGCGCCGGGTCCTCGCGGGCGCCGGTATCCACGACCTGCCGCCCGGCTGGGGCACCCCGTCGCAGGCCACCTCCACCGCGGCCGGGCGCATCGGCCTGCGTACCGCCCTGCCCGAACTGATCGCCCTCTTCGACGCCCCGCTGCTCGCCGACGCGGGCCTGGTCGAGGCCCGCGTGGTCCGCAAGGCGCTGCGCGCGGCCTCCGAGGGCGAACCCCTCCCCCTGGACGGCCTGGCCGAGCTGGCCTCCACGGAACTGTGGCTCCGCCGCCTCGTCACCCGCCGGGGCACCTGCTGGACCGGCACGGCGGCCCCACGGCAACGCGCCGTCGCGGGCGGCGTCGTCCCGGCCCGCCGCACCCTCCAGCCGTAGCCG
>Ga0164307_10000172_pt1 | contig 29389 bp, 26 predicted proteins | sample Whisoiple_243_MG_FD_110214 | JGI IMG/M metagenome (GOLD analysis project Ga0164307, IMG submission 110214) | Soil microbial communities amended with fresh organic matter from upstate New York, USA - Whitman soil sample_243_MG | ecosystem: Environmental > Terrestrial > Soil > Unclassified >...
GATCAACGAGGACGAGGGCACCATCACGTACTTCGACTCGGAGAACATCGGCATCGCCGTGGACGCCGAGAAGGGTCTGATGACCCCGGTCATCAAGGGTGCGGGCGACCTGAACATCGCCGGCATCTCGAAGAAGACCGCCGAGCTGGCCGGCAAGGCCCGCGGTGGCGGCCTGACGCCGGACGACATGTCCGGTGCCACCTTCACCATCAGCAACACCGGCTCGCGCGGCGCGCTGTTCGACACCGTCATCGTGCCGCCGAACCAGGCAGCCATCCTGGGCATCGGTGCCACGGTCAAGCGTCCGGCGGTCATCGAGACCGAGGAGGGCACCGTCATCGGTGTCCGCGACATGACGTACCTGTCGCTCTCCTACGACCACCGTCTGGTGGACGGCGCGGACGCCGCCCGCTACCTGACCACGGTCAAGGCGATCCTCGAGGCGGGCGAGTTCGAGGTCGAGCTCGGCCTCTGAGCCGTACAGCTGTAACCAGCCTCACCAGCGGCGCCCCCGTCCGGACCACTTCCGGACGGGGGCGCCGCCGTATTGTCTAGACACCGCCGGTCATCTCCGGCCGCCGTGTCGGCGCAGGCAGCACCGGTTCGCCCCGAAGGAGCCCCCCATGACCCCGCCCGTCGTCCACTCGCTGCGCGAACAGATCCGCGAGCACATCGTGGAAGGGATAGTCAGCGGGCGCTGGAAGCCGGGTGAGCGGATCGTGGAGCGCCGCATCGCCACCGAGCTGGAGGTCAGCCAGACGCCCGTGCGCGAGGCGCTGCGGGAGCTGGAGACGCTGCGGCTCATCGAGTCGGCTCCCAACAAGGGGGTCCGGGTGCGCAATCTCAGCGCGGCCGATCTCGAGGAGAGCTACCCGGTGCGGGCCGGGCTGGAGCAGATCGCCGCGGAGCTGGCGGCCCCCGCGCTCGCCGAGGACTGCTCGGCGCTGGCCCCGCACGTCGCGGCGCTGTACGAGGCGGACCGGCTGGCCGACGGCGAGGCGCAGGTGAGGCACACGGTGGCCTTCCACCGGGAGATGGTGCGGGCCGCGGGGAACGCCGTGCTGCTGCACACCTGGGAGGGACTGGGCATCGAGGTGTTCACGGCCCTGTCGATCCGCTGGCTGGGCACGGTGCAGAAGTCGTACGCGGAGGAGCACGAGGCGCTCATCGAGGCGTTCCTGCGACGGGACCCGCAGATCGCCGTGCTGGTGAAGGAGCACGTCCTCGGGTGCGCGCCGCGCGCGTGAGGACCGGCGGACCGTCGCGCCCATCTGCGGCGCGCGTCGCTCCTCCGTGCAGGTCAGTGCCCGTTTCACCCCCTTGATCCCGTCACTGCGTGCCCTGTTTCGCGGCACCCCATGCCACTTTTCTTCATATCGAGAAGTTTTGCCTTTCACCCTTTGATCGATCATCGATCGGCGACTTACAGTTCAGTCGCGGGCCCACCGGCCCGATCGCCCTGTCCTGCCAGTCAGGGCCTTCTCCACCCCCTCCCACTCCGGAAGGCGGCGATCATGACCGACCCCGTAGCAAAGCTTCCGAGCGAGCTCGACCAGCTCCCGGACCGCGACCCCGAGGAGACCGCCGAGTGGGCGGCCTCCCTGGACGCCGTCACCAAGGCCGCGGGCCCGCACCGCGCCGCCTACCTGATGCGACGTTCGCTGCAGCACGCCGAGGGCGCCGGCATCGCGCTGCCCAAGCTGCTGGAGACCGACTACGTCAACACCATCCCCACCTCCGCCGAGCCCGCGTTCGACGGCGACCTGGAGATGGAATCGAAGATCACCGCGTGGAACCGCTGGAACGCGGCCGCGATGGTCACCCGCGGCGCCCGGTACGGCGTCGGCGGCCACATCGCCACGTTCGCCTCGGCTGCCTGGCTGTACGAGACCGGCTTCAACCACTTCTTCCGCGGCAAGGAAGGTGACGGCTCCGGCGACCAGCTCTACATCCAGGGCCACGCCTCGCCCGGCATCTACGCCCGCGCCTTCCTCGACGGCCGCCTCTCCGAGCAGCAGCTCGACAACTTCCGCCAGGAGTCGGGTGGCGACGGCCTGCCCTCCTACCCGCACCCGCGGCGGCTGCCCTGGCTGTGGGAGTTCCCCACGGTGTCGATGGGCCTCGGCCCCCTCTCGGCGATCTACCAGGCGCGCTTCAACCGCTACCTGACCAACCGCAAGATCAAGGACACGTCGAACTCGCACGTCTGGGCCTTCCTGGGCGACGGCGAGATGGACGAGCCCGAGTCGACCGCTGCCCTCGCCCTCGCGGCCCGTGAGCAGCTCGACAACCTGACCTTCGTCATCAACTGCAACCTGCAGCGCCTCGACGGCCCGGTCCGCGCCAACTTCCGCGTGGTCCAGGAGCTGGAGGGCGCGTTCCGCGGAGCCGGCTGGAACGTCGTGAAGACGCTCTGGGGCAACGCCTGGGACGAGCTGTTCCAGCTGGACACCACGGGCGCGCTGATCCGCCGTCTCCGCGAGGTCCCGGACGCGCAGTTCCAGACGTACGCGACGCGCGACGTGGCCTACATCCGCGAGCACTTCTTCGGCACCGACCCGGCGCTCGTCGAGCTGGCGAAACTCCTGAGCGACGCGAAGATCGGCGAGTGTTTCTACAGCTCCCGCGGTGGTCACGAGGCCCGCAAGGTGTACGCGGCCTACCGTGCCGCGCTGGCGCACAAGGGCGCGCCGACCGTGATCCTGGCCCAGACGGTCAAGGGCTACACGCTGGGCAAGGGCTTCGAGTCCAAGAACGCCAACCACCAGATGAAGAAGCTGTCGATCGACGAGTTCAAGGGCATGCGCGAGCTGCTCGGCCTCCCGATCCCGGACAGCGCCTTCGAGGACGGGCTGGTCCCCTACGGCCACCCGGGCGCCGACTCCCCCGAGGTGCGCTACCTCCAGGAGCGCCGTGCGGCCCTCGGCGGCCCGGCCCCCGCCCGCCGGGTGCACGCCGTGGCGCTGCCCGAGCCGGAGGAGCGTGCCTTCAAGGCGCTGTACAAGGGGTCCGGCAAGCAGGAGATGGCCACCACCATGGCGTTCGTCCGCCTGGTGAAGGACCTGATGCGGGACAAGGAGACCGGCAGGCGCTGGGTTCCGATCGTCCCGGACGAGGCCCGTACCTTCGGTATGGAGTCGCTGTTCCCCTCGGCGGGCATCTACTCCCCGCTCGGCCAGACGTACGAGCCGGTCGACCGCGACCAGCTGATGTACTACAAGGAGGCCAAGGACGGCCAGATCCTCAACGAGGGGATCACCGAGGCCGGTGCCATGGCCGACTTCATCGCCGCCGCCTCGTCGTACGCGACGCACGGCGAGACGATGATCCCGTTCTACATCTTCTACTCGATGTTCGGCTGGCAGCGGACCGGCGACCAGATGTGGCAGCTCGCCGACCAGCTCGGCAAGGGCTTCATCGTCGGCGCCACGGCCGGCCGTACGACCCTGACGGGTGAGGGCCTCCAGCACGCCGACGGCCACTCGCACCTGATCGCGTCCACGAACCCCGCGTCGCTCAACTACGACCCGGCGTTCGCGTACGAGATCGCGGTGATCGTCAAGGACGGTCTGCGCAGGATGTACGGCCCCGAGGCCGAGGACGTCTTCTACTACCTGACGGTCTACAACGAGCCCAAGCAGCAGCCCGCGATGCCGGAAGGCGTCGAGGAGGGCATCGTCAAGGGCCTCTACCGCTTCAAGGAGGGCACGCCCTCCACCGCGGACGCGCCCCGGATCCAGCTGCTGGGCTCCGGTACGGCGATCCACTGGGTCCTGGAGGCCCAGGAACTGCTCGCCGCCGACTGGGGCGTCACGGCGGACGTGTGGTCCGCCACCTCGTGGGGTGAGCTGCGCCGCGACGCGCTGGAGTCCGACGAGGCGCTGCTCCGCGGCGAGGAGCGGGTGCCGTACGTGACCCAGGCGCTGTCGGGTGCGGCAGGCCCGGTCCTGGCCGTCAGCGACTGGATGCGCGCGGTCCCGGACCAGATCAGCCAGTGGGTGGAGCAGGACTGGTCCTCGCTCGGCACGGACGGCTTCGGTCTCTCCGACACCCGCGAGGGCGCCCGCCGCCACTTCGGTGTCGACCCGCAGTCCGTCGTGGTCGCCGCGCTGGCCCAGCTGGCCCGCCGTGGCGAGATCCCGGTCTCGAAGGTCAAGGAGGCCCGGGAGAAGTACGGGATGTGAGCCCGCGCGGGGGCGGGTGCCGGGGTGACCCGGTACCCGCCCCCGTCGTGCTCGCCGGGCCGTCCCACAATGGGGCCATGCGTGCTGCCCGGCTGATCAAGATGGTGCTGCTCCTGCAGTCCCGGCCCTCCATGACCGCCGCCGAACTGGCGCGGGAGCTGGAGGTGTCGGCGCGCACCGTGACCCGGGACGCCCAGGCGCTCTCCGAGGCGGGTGTGCCGGTGTACGCCGACCGCGGCCGGGCGGGCGGCTACCGGCTCGTGGGCGGCTACCGGACGGGACTCACCGGACTGGCCCGTCATGAGGCCGAGGCCCTCTTCCTGTCGGGACTGCCCTCCGCCCTGCGGGAGATGGGGCTCGACGACGCCGCGTCGGTCGCCCGGCTGAAGGTCTCCGCCGCCCTGCTCCCCTCCCTCCGGGACGCTCCGCGCACCGCGTCCCAGCGCTTCCACCTGGACGCCCCCGGCTGGTACCACGACCCGGCCACCCCCGAGCTGCTGCCCGCCGTGGCCGAGGCCGTCTGGGACGACCGGCTGGTCCGGGCCCGTTACCGCCGCACGTCGGGCGAGGTGGAACGGGAGCTCGCCCCGTACGGACTCGTCCTGAAGGCCGGGGTCTGGTACCTCTGCGCGCGGGCCGGGAAGGACGTCCGGGTGTACCGGATCGACCGGTTCACCTCCGTCGCCGTCTCGGAGACCCGCTTCGTGCGGGACGAGGAGTTCGACCTGCCGGGCTTCTGGGACGACCGGGCCGCCCAGTTCGCCCGGTCGATCCTGCGCACCGAGGTGACGGTACGGCTGTCGGAGGCGGGCATGCGGTCGCTCCCGCACGTCGTGGACCGGGCCGCCGCCGACGAGGCGCTCGCCGGGGCGCCGGAGCCGGACGCCGGGGGTCTGCGCACGGTGGTCCTGCCCGTCGAGTCGGAGGAGGTGGCGTACAGCCAGCTGCTGCGCCTCGGTTCCGAGGTGGAGGTCCTGGCTCCCGCCGCCCTGCGCGAACGTTTTGCCGATACCGCCGAACGACTGCGCGACCTCTACCGCTGAAGTGGCCCGTACGTGAGGCCGAAGGCTTCATTTCGGTGTCTGGGCGTGCGTCGCCCGCCACCGGGGCAGATGCTGGACCCGTGATGGACGAGACGGAGTTCTGGGAGATCATCGACAGCACCCGCGAGGCCGCCGAGGGCGACCCCGAGGAGCACGCCGACCTGCTCGTCGAACGGCTGATGCGGCTCGATCCCGACTCCGTGCTCGACTTCGCCCGGCATTTCGAGGCCCGGTACAACCGCGCCTACCGCTGGGACCTGTGGGGTGCGGCGGCCGTCCTGCTGGGCGGGGCGAGCGACGACGCGTTCGACTACTTCCGCTGCTGGCTGATCGCGCAGGGCCGGGAGGTCTTCGAGGGCGCGGTGCACGACCCCGACGCCCTGGCCGAGCTGCTGGACGACTTCGACGAGGAGCTGGACGGGGACGGCGAGGAACTCGGTTACGCCGCCGACGAGGCCTACGAGCAGCTGACCGGGGTGGTCGCCCCCGATCTGGGGCTGCCGCCGCAGCCCTCGGAGCCCGCGGGCACGCCCTTCGGCTTCGACGACGACACGGCGCTGGCGGAGCGCTTCCCCGCGCTCTGGGAACGTTTCGGACCGGTCTGACGGCCTTCCGAGGGCTCAGGGCGCCAGTGGACGGCCCATCAGCACGTCGTCGACGTACCGTCCGCCCAGGAAGAACTCCCCGGGCAGTACGCCCTCGACGGCGAATCCTTCCGCCTCGTAGAGCGCCCGGGCGGCGGTGTTGTGGCCGAGCACGCGCAGGGTGAGCCGTCCCGCACCCCGACGTCGCGCCTCGGCGAAGGAGGCGCGCAGCAGCGTGCGCGCGATCCCCTGGCGCCGCGCCCAGTCGGCGACCGCGAGGCCCTGTATCTGCAGGACGTGGGCGTTGCAGGCGAGCGGGGTGGGGCGGGCGAGCCTGATGTAGCCGGCCGGACGCACCTCGCCGGCGCCGGTCACCGCGTCGGCGACCAGGAACTCGCGGGGCGGGTGCCGGTCGTCGAAGAACGGCCCGTACGGCGGCTGCGGCCTCGGCTGCACGGCGTGGAGGGTCGACCAGGTGGCCCGGTCGAGCTCCCCGAGCGCCGTCTCGTCCTCGGGCACGGCGGGGCGGACGGGGCACGGGGACCGGAACAGGGGCGCGGACATGGGCGCCACTGTGCCATGCGTGTTACCCGGTCCTCTCCGGCGCTCCCCTCCCGCGTGACGGGACGCGCATGGGGCAGGATGGTCGGCATGCTGCGTTCCCGAATCGCCGTCACCGGATCGACCGGCCTCATCGGAGCGGCGCTCGTGCGCTCGCTGCGCTCCGACGGGCACGAGGTGGTGCGCCTGGTGCGCCGCCCCGCCGCGACGGGCGACGAGGTGGAGTGGGACCCGAAACGCCAGTACGTCGACGCGGCGGGCCTGGTCGGCTGCGACGCGGTCGTCCATCTGGCCGGGGCCGGAGTGGGCGACCACCGGTGGACGGACGCCTACAAGCGGGAGATCCGCGACAGCCGGGTCCTGGGCACGGCTGCCGTGGCCGAGGCCCTCGCCTCCCTGGACACACCGCCGAAGGTGCTGCTGTCCGGATCCGCCATCGGCTTCTACGGCGACACCGGTGACCGCGCGGTGGACGAGGGCGCGCCCCCCGGCGAGGGCTTCCTGCCGTCGGTGTGCGTGGAGTGGGAGGAGGCCACGGCGCCCGCCGAGGAGGCGGGCGTGCGCACCGTCCACGCGCGGACCGGTCTGGTCGTCTCCCGGCGGGGCGGAGCCTGGGGGCGCCTGTTCCCCCTGTTCAAGGCGGGACTCGGCGGGCGGATGGGCGACGGCCGGCAGTACTGGAGCTTCATCGCGCTGCACGACCACATCGCGGCGCTGCGGCACATCCTGGACACGGAGACGCTGTCCGGCCCGGTGAATCTGACCGGCCCCTCCCCCGTCACCAACGCCGAGGTGACGGCGGCCATGGGACGGGTGCTGCGGCGTCCGACCCTCTTCACCGCTCCGGCGCCCGCGCTGAAGCTCGCGCTCGGTGACTTCGCCGGGGACGTCCTGTCCAGCCAGCGGGTGCTGCCCGGCCAACTTCTCGACTCGGGCTTCGTGTTCGCCTTCCCCGGCATCGACGACGCCATCCGCGCCGCGCTGCGCTGATCACGGCCTGGCCTGCCAGGAGCCCGCGGTCCGGGCGCCCGTGCGACCCCGTGCACCGGTGCCCGGGGTACGCGCGACTGCGCCGCTCTCGGCCATCGACCTAGCCTCTCCCCGAACTCGGGCATTCCGGGGGCCTGTTGGGGGCAATAGCCCCCCAGCAGCCGCACCGACTCGGGGAGGGGCACGTGCTGAGGGCACACACATCGGACCACGCGGATGTGGTCATCATCGGGGCCGGGATCGCCGGCCTGTCGGCGGCCCACCAACTGATCAGCGCAGGAGTGGACGTCAGCGTCCTGGAGGCCGCGGCGCATCCCGGCGGCCGGATGGCCACCGACGACGTGGACGGGTTCCGGCTCGACCGTCTGGGCCCGCTGCTGAGCTCCGCCTGTCCGGAGCTGGGCAGCACCCCGGGGCTCGACGGGCTGGTCCTGCGGGACTTCGCCCCCGGGGTGCTCGTCCACAGTGAGGGTCGGCAGTACCTCGCCGGGGACGTACGGAGCGCTCGGGGCGCACTTCGTGCTGTGCGCTCCCGTCCGAGCGCCCCTCACGCGCCTCTCGGTGGGGCGATCGAACAGGCCAGGCTCGGCGCCTGGCTGGCCCGCCTGGCCGGCGCTCCGGAGTCCCGGATCGCGGCCCGGCCCGACGGGGCCGCGCTCGACGCGCTCCCGGCGCGCGGTCTCCCGCCCCGCGTCGTGGACGGATTCCTGCGCCCCCTGCTCTCGGCGCTGCTCGCCGACCCCGGACTCACCACGTCGAGCCGCACGGCCGACCTCGCCCTCCGGGACTACGCGCGGGGGCGGCTCTGCGTGCCCTCGGGAGGCTCCGCGACGCTGCCGGGGCTGCTGGCCGCCGCCCTGCCGCCCGGGACCGTACGCACCGGGGTGCATGTGACGGCCGCCGACATCACCTCCGTACGCACCAAGGAGCACGGCGAGCTCGGCTGCCGGTCGCTCCTGCTGGCCACCGGAGCGGGAGCCGCGGCGGAACTGCTGCCGGGGCTGCGGACACCCGCCTTCCATCCCGTGACCGTGCTGCACCACACCACCGCGCAGGCGCCGCCGACGGGCGCCCGGCTGCTGCTGGACGCGGACCGCTCGGGTCCGGTGGCCCACACGGCCGTGATGAGCGAGGTGGATCCCTCGCGCGCGCCGCACGGCCGGGTCCTGATCACGTCCACGGTGCTCGGCCCGCCGCCACCGGACCTCGACGACGCGGTCCGCGCCCACCTCGCCGCGCTGTACGGCACGCCCACCGACGACTGGGAGCTGCTGGCCGCCCACCACGACCCCGAGGCGGTCCCCGCCATGCCGCCGCCGCACGATCCGCGGCGGCCGGTGAGGCTGCTGGCCGGGCTCTACGTCTGCGGCGACCACCGCGACACGAGCACGGTCCAGGGCGCCCTTCGCTCCGGGACGCGGGCCGCCTCGGCGATCCTGGCCGACCTGGGAGTGCGCCGCCCGCAGGCCGGCGGGACGGGGCTGCCCACCGCCGCGTAGGACCCGGCCCGTCCGGGCCGGGCGGGTGCCGGTCGCGGTCAGCCCAGAGCGGCGACCCGTTCCCGGTATCCCCGTACGGCGGCGGCGTCCCGGTGGGGCTCCAGCCGGCGCTCGAAGTCCCGCACGTACTCCGTCGCGCGCACCGACCTCATCTCCGCCGCCTGCTGGGCCGCCTCGGCACCCAGCAGGCACGCCTGGTCCAGCTCACCGAGCCCGAGCCGGGCGGTCGCGAGCACCACCCGGCAGAACAGCCGGCTCCGGGCGTATGCCGGTGCGCGCAGCTGGAGTGAGCGCTCGGCGTGCTGGGCGGCGACACGGTACTGCTGCAGGTCGCGGTGGCAGTGGCCGAACTCGTCGGCCAGCTGGGCCTCGTCGAAGTAACGGGCCCAGTGGGGCACGTCGTCCCCGGGCCGGGAGATCCCCAGGGCCCGCTCCGCCCGTACGAGTGCGGCGACGCAGGCCCGGGTCTCCCCGAGCACGCCGTGTCCGCGCGCCTCGACCGCGTGCAGCAGGGCCAGGACGACGGGCGGCGCGGAGGACCCGATGCCCTGCTGGGCCACGCGGGCGAGCTGGACGGCCTCCCTCCCGTGCCCGAGGTAGACCGCCTGCCGGCTCATCGTGATCAGGACGAAGGCGCCGTACGCCCGGTCCCCCGCGGCCTGGGCGAGCCGCAGCGCCTGGACGAAGTAGCGCTGGGCGAGGCCGTGCGCGGCGATGTCGTACGAGGTCCAGCCGGCCAGCCGGGTCAGGTCGGCCACCGCCGAGAACAGCCTGCGGCCGATCGCCTCGCCGTACCTCCCCCGGAGCATCGGTTCCGCCTCGTGCTCCAGGTAGCGGACGAGGGCCTGCCTGGCGTGGCCGCCGCCGTAGGAGTTGTCCAGCGCCCGGAAGAGCTCGCCCACCGACCGCAGGGCCGCGACGTCGCCGCTACCGACCCGCTGACCCGTGCCGCGTTCGGTCTGCCGCTGGCGCGGGACGGCCTGGGGCGGCGTCGCGGGCGCGGGCGGACGCGAGGAGCCGGGGCCACGGGTGCCCGCGTGCCGGGGGCCGTGGACGGCCGCTCCGGGGGCCTGGAGGGTACCGGCCCCGCTGCCCTGCTGGAGACCGTGCGGGGGCCGCGCGCCGAGCGCCTCGGCGGACGTGCGCGGGGCGGGCAGGCCGGCGGCGCCGTTCGCCCGCTCCGGCGGCTCACCACGGCCGACCCATTCGTCGGCCCGACCGATCAGCCAGTCGCGGCTGGGAACGACCAGTCCGGCGGGTGTGAACGCGATCTTGCGCAGCTCCGCGTGGCTGCCCGAGTCCTTGCGCCACAGCCCGCTGACGATGTCGACGGCCTCACCGGGCGTGGCCGCGAACTCCAGGCCGGCGTAGACGGGCGCGCACGCGTCCAGGCCCAGGTCCTGGGCGGAGAGCCTGCGCCCGAGCCGTCTGGTGAAGACCTCGGCGATCAGCGCGGGGGTGGTGCCCCGGGGTTGCTGGCCGCGCAGCCAGCGGGTGACCGAGGTCTTGTCGTACCGCAGGTCCAGCCCGTGTTCGAGGCCGAGCTGGTCCACGCGGCGGGCCAGGCCCGCATGGGAGAACCCGGCCTCCGCGATGAGGGCAGCGAGCCGCCGGTTCGGGGTGCGCTGCGGAGGTCGTTCCGACATCAGCTGTGAGGTCTCCTGCCTTCGGCGCCGGGCGGGCAGCCCTGTACGGGCTCCCCCACGATGGGTGGCGGGCGAGCCCGTTATGGAACGGCGCGAACTTAACGGCCATGGCGGTGGCGCCGACGGGCTTCGCTCCACGTTCATCCGATCGTGTGAGGATTGTCGGATCGCTGACGGAATCCACCCGCACACACCTGCCGGACCTCCCCCTCCGGAGCGGTCGTACAGTGGCTGGGGGCGCACATCAGTGCATGGTGACGTGGTTCCGGGGACACCCCCCGGCCCTGCGGCACCACGAGTAGGGAGGCACCCGAGTGAGTGAGCTGCGGTTCGTCCGTCTGGGATTCGGCGAGGAAGCGGTCGACTACCAGGAGGCATGGCAGAAGCAGCGCGAGGTGCACGCCGCCCGGTTCGAGGACACCGTCCCCGACACCTGCCTGCTCCTCGAGCACCCGCCCGTCTACACGGCGGGACGGCGCACCACCGAGAGCGAGCGGCCGCTGGACGGCACCCCCGTCGTCGACGTCGACCGCGGCGGGAAGATCACCTGGCACGGCCCGGGACAGCTGGTCGGCTACCCGATCATGAAGCTCCCCCGGCCGGTGGACGTGGTCGCCCATGTCCGCCGCCTCGAGGACGCGCTGATCCGCACGGCCGCCGAGTTCGGCGTGGAGACCAGCCGGGTCGAGGGCCGCAGCGGCGTCTGGGTCCTCGGTGACCCGGTCGAGGACCGCCCCGCGCTCGGTGGGCTCTCGCTGGACTTCGACCCCCGTCTGCACGACGAGGAGTTCGACCCGCGGCTCAACGGCCCCGAGTACGCGCCGTCCAACGCGGGCCAGCGCCGCGAGGACCGCAAGCTCGCGGCCATCGGCATCCGGGTCGCCAAGGGTGTGACCATGCACGGATTCGCCCTCAACGTGAACCCGGACAACACCTGGTTCGACAGGATCGTGCCCTGCGGCATCCGCGACGCCGGAGTGACCTCGCTGGCCTACGAACTGGGCCGTGGGATCACGATCGCGGAGGTCCTCCCGGTGGCCGAGAAGCACCTGCGGGACGTCCTGGAGAACGCGGAGCTCGCCCCCCGCGCGGTCGGGGCGGCCGTCCCGGAGCCGTCGAACGCGGTGGCCCCCGCCTGAGGCGCCCCGGGGCCCGCACGGAATAGGGCCCCTCGGCCACAGGTTGGCCATACGTAAGACCGTTCTAACCACGGGCGTACCCTGGTGTTCGCCGAAGAATCCAATGCAGCGAAAGCAAAGGGGTGCCGGAGTGTCCGGTGTCGCACCCGACGGGCGCAAGATGCTGCGCCTGGAGGTCCGAAACAGCCAGACCCCCATCGAGCGCAAGCCCGAGTGGATCAAAACCCGGGCGAAGATGGGCCCCGAGTACACGAAGATGCAGGCGCTCGTGAAGGGCGAGGGGCTGCACACCGTGTGCCAGGAGGCCGGCTGTCCGAACATCTACGAATGCTGGGAGGACCGCGAGGCGACGTTCCTCATCGGCGGCGACCAGTGCACCCGGCGCTGCGACTTCTGCCAGATCGACACGGGCAAGCCGCAGGCGCTGGACCGTGACGAGCCCCGCCGTGTGGGCGAGTCCGTCGTGACGATGGACCTGAACTACGCCACGATCACCGGCGTCGCGCGCGACGACCTGGACGACGGCGGCGCGTGGCTGTACGCGGAGACCGTGCGCCAGATCCACGCCCAGACCGCGGGCCGGGAGGGCGGCGCCACGAAGGTGGAGCTGCTCATCCCCGACTTCAACGCGGAGCCCGCGCAGCTCGCCGAGGTCTTCTCCTCGCGCCCCCAGGTGCTCGCGCACAACGTCGAGACGGTCCCCAGGATCTTCAAGCGGATCCGGCCCGGCTTCCGTTACGAGCGTTCGCTGGAGGTCATCACCCGTGCCCGTGAGGCCGGTCTGGTGACGAAGTCCAACCTGATCCTCGGCATGGGTGAGACCCGCGAGGAGGTCAGCGAGGCACTCCAGGACCTGCACGACGCGGGTTGCGAGCTCATCACGATCACGCAGTACCTCAGGCCCTCCGCGCGGCACCACCCGGTCGAGCGCTGGGTGAAGCCGCACGAGTTCGTGGAGCTGAAGGACGAGGCCGACGCGATCGGTTACTCGGGCGTCATGTCGGGACCGCTGGTGCGTTCCTCCTACCGCGCCGGCCGCCTCTTCCAGCAGGCGATGGAGCGACGCGGCGTGACCGCCGCGGCCGCCCAGGCCGTGTGAATCGGCGCACAAGGGATCACTGAACAGCAGGAGCCGCGACGACGCGGTCCGCACGTCTCCCGCAGGTAGGGGGCCCGTACGGACCGCGTCGACGTGCGCGGCGCCGAAATCAGAGTTTCATTGGTGTTTGACCGACCGGTCATGCACTGGTAACACCGAGCAGTGACCCTAGGTACATACGCGGTGGCTCCCGCAGCCCCCGTCGTCATTGCTTCCCGCTACTCAGTGCGCGCCGGACGCGCGCATCCGCTCCGAGGGGGAACACCCACGATGCACGCAGCACCGGTACGAGCCAACACCATCCCGACCGTCACCACCGCGCTCCGCGCGGTCGAGTCGCTGCTGATGAGCAGCGGCCAGCGCACCGCCCGCCGCAACGCCTGGACGGCCGTCCTGGAGGACCGCCGCAGGGCACAGGACCGGGTCGACGCGGAGCATGTGCTGAAGGCTGTGGCCGACCACCGTTCCTAGGTCACTCCCGCGCCACGTAAACTTCGGTACATGGCGAGGAAGGCACAAACTGAAGGCGCGGACAGCGCCGAGAACGCGGGGCGGCTCAAGCAGATCGCCCTGACCTACAAGATGACCAAGCGGTCGGACCCCAAGGTGGGTCTTGTCGTCGCGGGTGTGGGAATCATCACCTTCGGTGTCCTCCTCGCCATCGGTTTCCTGATCGGTCACCCTGTCTACGCGGGAATCCTGGGCTTCGTCCTGGCCTTCCTCGCGATGGCGATCATCTTCGGACGGCGTGCCGAGCGCGCGGCCTTCGGTCAGATGGAGGGCCAGCCGGGCGCGGCCGCGGCGGTGCTGGACCGGGTGGGACGCGGGTGGACCACCACTCCGGCCGTCGCGATGAACCGCAGCCAGGACGTCGTCCACCGGGCGGTGGGCAAGGCCGGCATCGTGCTGGTGGCCGAGGGCAACCCGAACCGCGTGAAGAGCCTGCTGGCGGCCGAGAAGAGGCGCATGGCCCGCATCGTCGTGGACGTACCGGTGCACGACATCATCGTCGGTGACGGCGAGGGCCAGGTGCCGCTGAAGAAGGTGCGCACCACGATGCTGAAGCTTCCGCGGGTCCTCACCGGCCCCCAGGTGACCGCCGCCAACGACCGGCTCCGGGCGATGGGCGACCTGATGAGCAACATGCCGCTGCCCAAGGGTCCGATGCCGAAGGGCATGCGGATGCCGCGCGGCGGGAAGATGCGCTGACCGAGCACATACAGGAGAGCGGCCCCGGACGAGGTGATCGTCCGGGGCCGCTCTTCTGTTTCCGGGCAGAACCGTGGAGCCGTGGTGGCCGCGCAGTCACCGGGGCCGTGAAGTCACCGGAACCGTCCCACTCCGCGGACGCCTGGGCGGGCGCCGTGCGGACGGCCGGGACGAGCACCTGTGCGAGCGCCGTCACGGAGCCTTCAGATACGGACCTGGACGGCGCGGGCGAGCCTGTCGTGGAGGCCCCGGCTGTCCCGGTCCCAGACGATGGCGGGGATCACGAGGAGGAGCAGCACGCTCCGCAGGGCGACCCGTACGGCACCGAGCCGCCCGCCGTCCTCGGCGATCACCCGCAGGCCGAGGATCCGCTTGCCCGGTGTGGAACCCACGGTGCCGACGGTCAGCAGGCTCATGACGAGGAAGACACCGAGCGCCCAGTTCCCCGCGGCCTGCTGGTCACCACGAGCGAACAGCCCGTATGCGATCAGCATGCTCACGGCCCAGTCGACGAAGAGTGCCCCGAAGCGCCGGCCGAGCGGGGCCACGGACCCCGGGCCTTCCCGGGGCAGACCGAGGCGCTCGCCCCGGTAACCGAAGTCGGCGCCCATCTCCTCGGCCGCCGCGCGCGGCCCCGAGAGCCACGATCCGATTGCTTGCCTGTTGTCCACCCGTCCACGGTACTGCGCCCACGTTTGCACCTGGCCGGGCGGGGCACGGAACACGTCGCCGAGGTGCCGTCCGCAACCGGGCTGGTTAACTTGTGCGAAACAAATGGGTCATGCTGGAGAAATGCCGTCTGCCTATGGTCGGTCCAGCGTGCGCCACCGCACTGGCCACACAGACGAGCTGCAACCCCGCCCTTTCCCGGGTCGGGAGTAGGAGGAGTTGGATGTTCCAGAACGCCGACGAAGTCCAGAAGTACATCGCCGACAACGACGTCAAGTTCGTCGACGTCCGGTTCTGCGACCTGCCGGGTGTGATGCAGCACTTCACGATCCCCGCGGCGTCCTTCGACCCGGCCGAGGAACTGGCATTCGACGGCTCGTCGATCCGTGGCTTCCAGGCCATCCACGAGTCGGACATGGCGCTCCGCGCGGACCTGTCGACGGCTCGTGTCGACCCGTTCCGCCGCGACAAGACCGTGAACATCAACTTCTTCATCCACGACCCGATCACGGGCGAGCAGTACAGCCGTGACCCGCGGAACGTGGCCAAGAAGGCCGAGGCCTACCTCGCCTCGACCGGCATCGCCGACACGGCGTTCTTCGGCCCCGAGGCGGAGTTCTACGTCTTCGACAACGTCCGCTTCCAGACGTCGGCGAACGAGAGCTTCTACCACATCGACTCCGAGGCCGGCGCCTGGAACACCGGTGCGGTCGAGAACAACCGCGGCTACAAGGTCCGCTACAAGGGCGGCTACTTCCCGACGCCGCCGGTGGACCACTTCGCCGACCTGCGTGCCGAGATCTCCATGGAGCTGGACAAGAACGGCCTCCAGGTCGAGCGCCAGCACCACGAGGTCGGCACCGCCGGCCAGGCCGAGATCAACTACAAGTTCAACACGCTGCTCGCCGCGGCCGACGACCTGATGCTCTTCAAGTACATCGTGAAGAACGTCGCCTGGCGCAACGGCAAGACCGCGACCTTCATGCCGAAGCCGATCTTCGGTGACAACGGCTCGGGCATGCACGTCCACCAGTCCCTGTGGTCCGGCGGCTCCCCGCTGTTCTACGACGAGCAGGGCTACGCGGGCCTCTCGGACATGGCGCGCTACTACATCGGCGGCATCCTGAAGCACGCCCCGTCGCTGCTGGCGTTCACCAACCCGACGGTGAACTCCTACCACCGCCTGGTCCCGGGCTTCGAGGCTCCGGTCAACATGGTGTACTCGCAGCGCAACCGCTCCGCCGCGATGCGCATCCCGATCACGGGATCGAACCCGAAGGCCAAGCGCGTCGAGTTCCGCGCCCCGGACCCGTCGTCGAACCCGTACCTGGCGTTCTCGGCGCTGCTGATGGCCGGTCTGGACGGCGTCAAGAACAAGATCGAGCCGCCGGAGCCGATCGACAAGGACCTCTACGAGCTGGCCCCCGAGGAGCACGCGGGCGTCCAGCAGGTCCCGACCTCGCTCCCGGCGGTCCTCGACGCGCTCGAGGCCGACCACGAGTACCTCCAGGCCGGCGGTGTCTTCACGCCCGACCTGATCGAGACGTGGATCGACTACAAGCGCACCAACGAGATCGCCCCGATCCAGCTGCGTCCGCACCCGCACGAGTTCGAGCTGTACTTCGACCTCTAGGCCGCGGATCCACGCGAAGGCCGCCACCCGCTCCGTGCGGGTGGCGGCCTTCGCCGTGCGCAGGACTTCTGCGGGGACGGCCGGGCGGTGCCCGGCCGTCGCGCGCCCGGAGGGTCAGTCCGTCAGCAGCTCGCGCAGTTCACCGACCGCCTCGCGCAGGTGTTCCGCGAAGGCGTGCATCTGGTCGGCCACCGCGAGCGGGGTGCTCAGATAGAGGTTGAAGCGGTCCGGGAGCAGGACGTAGGCGACGCCGATGCACTTGCTGCTCGTGGAGCCGAAGCCGAAGTACTGGATGTTCTCGGACGGCGCCGAGCTGGTGCTCAGGTAGTCGTCCCGCATCGTGAGCCAGCCCGGTGAGCGGTACAGGGCGGGCTGTCCGGTGACGCCGAGTTCCTCGCCCCGGCGGCGCTGGATGAGTTCCAGCTCCCAGAGGTGCTGCTCGGGGGCCTCGCCCGCCTGGCATTCCTTCGCGCGCGCCACATGGGCCGCGGCGGCGGCCCGGAACGCGGCGCGGCGGGTGTCGCGGCCGGCCCCGGGGTCGTCCATCGCCGCGACGAACGCCTGCATCTCGGGGGTGACCACGCGCATCGCCTCGGTGCGGCCGTAGCGGTACTGGCGGGTCGCGATCGACTCGTACGTCGCTCCCAGGTGGCCCTTGGCCCGCTGGTGGGCCAGCTGGTACGCGGACTGGACGAAGGCGTCCGGGGACACTCCGAGTGCCTTGGCGGCCCTGCTCCCGAAGTCGCCGAACGACACGGTGCGGGTCGCGGTGTCGTTCCCGTACGCCGCGAACGCCTCGGCCGCCGAACGCACCCGCGCGCGCTGGGCGGCGTCCAGTTCGAAGGTCAGCGGCCGCGGCACCGGTACGCCCTGGGGGCGCGCCCCGGACGCGCGGGAGTGCTCGTCGGGCGGGGTGCCGAGCAGCGCGTCGGTGAAGCTGAGGACGGTCGTGCCGTCCAGCTCGCAGTGCTCGACGTTGATGCCGGCCCGGCCGTCCGCGAAGACGACGAAGGAGACGGCCTTGTCGAACCAGCGGTTGCCGCGGTCCCCGTGGAGCAGTTCGTCGCAGGCGGCCTGGATGTCCCGGGGGGCGAAGTCCTCCAGGCACACACAGAACAGGGCGGTCTCGATGTCGTCCAGTGTCCGGGCGTTCGCGGGGCGGTCCTCGACGAGCGACGCGCGGGTGGCCGCCCACTCGGCCCGCGCCATGGTGGTGAGATGGCCCGCCCGGTCCTCCTCGGCCGTGTGGACGTCGGACTTGGTGACGGCGCGCAGGCCGGCCTGGATCTCGTCGAGGCCGTGCGGAACGCCGTCCGGTCCGATGACGTCCAGCCGGAACATGGTGCCCCGGAAGAACACCACGATGTGGCGGGCGGTGGACGGCCCGGGGGCCTGCTCGCTGTAGGGGGCGCGCACCGTGTCCAGCGGCACGCCGGGGACGCGGGTCGTGGAGAAGAGGTACTGGTTCTGCACCATCGACTGCGGCACGCCCCGCTGCTCGACCGGTGCGATCAGCCCCTCGTCGAGCTGCCGCTTGTAGTGGAGCGCGCCCGCGACGAGCCCGGCGGCGCGGTCGAGTTGTCCCTCGCCGGTGTCCTTGAAGAGGAAGAAGAAGTTGGCGTTGAGCGCGATCCGGTCCCGGCGGCCGAGGTAGCGGTACGGCCAGAAGGTGTCGAGCCAGCTGTGCACTCCGTCCGTCGCGTCGTACTCCTCCAGCGCCGCGTGCAGGATCCGGCCGGTGCCGCCGGGCCGCAGGAAGGCGGTGACCTCGGCCTCCGTCGCCGCCCTCTCCTCCGCGGTCAGCAGCGGGGCGCACCAGGCGAGGAACCTTTCGCAGCTCGCCTCGAGCGTGGGAAGGGGCACCCGCGGGAGGCTCCTCTCACGGGCGGAGGCGGTGCCGGCTGCTGCTTCCTGACTGACGTTCAATGCGGCTCTCTTCTCGGGTGAGTGGGGTGGAGAGGGCTAGGGGTGCTGCGGCCTGGAGAGGTGGAGCTGAGCGTAGAGCCAGCCGTCCTCCTCCAGCCCGCTCGCGTCGAGACCCGCGGCGGCCATGCCGTCCAGCACGCCACGCTGTTCCTGCGGGCCCGCGAACCGCCGCTGCCGGAAGACCCCGTCGACCCGGACCGTCCGGTAGCCCAGCTCCGCGAGGGCCTTCTCCATGGGGTCGAACGGGAACATCCGCAGGACGAAGTGCGCCATCCAGGGGAGGCGGCCGTCCTGCGCGCGCACGACGCGGGTGAGGGTGCGCTCGGTGACGTAGCCGACGCATCCCGTCGAGATCACCAGGTCGGCCCCGGCGAGCAGGTCCCGCTGGGCGGGGGTGGGGTCGCTCGACTCGAGGTCGGCGTTGACGGTGGCGTCGAGGAATCCCGCCTCATGGGCGTAGGCCAGGGCAGGGGCGGAGGCGTCCAGGCCGGTGAAGCGCAGCGGGTGCGCGGGGCGGCGGGAGTGTGCGAGGTCCCGGTCGCGCTCCAGCAGTCCGGCGCGGGAGGCGGGGCCGCTGCCGTCGTAGCGCGCGTACAGCTCGTCCATCGTGGTGTCGTACTTGAGCAGGGCGGCGTTGATCCCGTACGAGCAGCCGATGTCCAGCACGTGGGGGACGGCCACGTGCTCCGTCTCCCGGTACTCCTTGAGGATCTTGTCGAACCAGGGCTTGGCGAGTTGGGGGACCTGGTAGCCGAGCGGGCGGAGCGCCTGGAAGTAGGTGCGGGGGTCGGGCGCGGTGTAGATGTGGTCCAGCGAGACTTTTCCGGACGCGTCGAGACGCAAGGGGCTTCTCCTCGGTGGTGCGCGTGGCGGTACCTGGGACCGTTCGCGAGGTCCTAGTCCAGAAGCCGGTCCCCCCGCACGGCCCGCCCCTCCGCGGCCAGGTGTCCGGGCAGGACGCGGCCGAAGAGCTGGCGGGTGCGTGCCACGCTGCCGATGACGCCGGGTCGCTCGCTGTAGGCGAAGATCGCGCTGTGCCGCGCGAGGCCGCCCCGGACGGGGCTGACCCGGTGCAGTGAGTAGCGGCCCTTGAACAGCTGGAGGTCGCCCGGCCGCAGCGGAAGACGCTCCGGCTGCCGCGTGCCGTCCAGGACGTCGCGGACGTCGTCGAAGCACTCGTCGTCGGCGGACCGGATGTTCGGGCAGTACTCGAAGGAGCCGCCCTCCTCCGCCTCCTGGGTCAGCATGCTGACCGTGTACTCGTTGGTGTCGAAGTGCCAGGGGTGTTCCATGCCGGGCCGTACGACGTTGAGCACGAGGCCGGAGAGCGGGTCGGCCAGCTCGTACAGCCGGGGCAGTCCGAAGCAGTCCGCGACGAAGCGCTGGAACGAGTGGTGGGTGTGGAGCCTGCTGATGAGGGAGCCGCCGGGGATCCGGTCGCGGGCGACGAACGCGTTGCCGCGCTCGAAGGTGCGCCGGCCCGGGTGGTCCTCGGGGAGATCCGTGTCCACGTCGATGTTGTAGACGTTGACGGTCTCGACGTCGAAGTAGGCGTGCGGGGCGAGCGCGGCGCACTCCTGGCGCAGGACCCCGTGCAGCTCGGGCCGGACGAAGTCGGGCAGGACGGTGCAGCCGACCTCGGCCAGTTCGCGGCGCGCCCGCGCCACCACGGCACGGGCTTCGGTGCTGTCGGGGTCGGACAAGGGGTAGCGGTCCGTGTCGACCACCTGGTCGAGCGTGATGGCTTGCAGAGTGCTCATACGACCCTCTCCACGCGCACGTCGGTAACTCAACTGACGAGTAACAGAGTTGAAGTTCCCACAGCCCCGACTCATTGTCTGTGACACGTCACACTTCTGGCCCGCGGATGCCGTGGTCAGGGCCTCTCCCGTGCCGCTTCCCGTCAGTCGAGACCGATGACGGGGCGCACGCCGAAGTCCTCGAACATGTCCTCGCCCTCGGGGCCGTGGAGGAACTCGGCCGTGGCCGGATTGCGGTTGGCGGTGGCCAGCGGCAGCCATTCGAGGAGGGTGCCGTACCCGCCGCAGACCGCCTCTCCCCCGTCGCCGCCGTATACGGAACCGGGGTCCGAGGTCATCTCGGCGGTGTCGTAGACGTCGGAGGCGATCTGCAGCCCGAAGGCGTTGCGCCGGTGGTGCGGGCCGTCGCCGGCGCCGTACGGGGACGCGCCCTGCGGGACGTCCCCGCCCCAGCGGAACAGCGTGCGGGCGCCGGCGCCGCAGGCGTGCTCCCACTCGTCGGGGCCGGGCACCCGCAGACCCTGCTCGGCCAGCAGGGCGGGTACCAGCGCGGGGAGTTCGGAGAGCTTGCGGGGCTCCACGGCCATGAGCACGGTGGGCAGGACGGCCGTGCGGAGCGGGGTCATCACGCGGGCGAGGTGGGCGCGCGGGTCCTCGTCGAAGCCGAACCCGCCGGCCACGCTCTCCTCGCGGTAGGAGACGAGCTGTTCGGGGGACGGCTCCCAGGCTTCCACGTCGAACCCGACGGTCACCTCGCCACCGGGGACCAGTGCGTACCGCTCACCGTCGCGCTCGATCACGGCACGGTGCAGCGTCCCGCCGAGGTGCGCGGTGGCATCCACCGACAGGACGGAGCCGTCCACGCGGCGGGCGGCCTCCTCCGCGAACCGGGCGGCGGCGGCCGTGTCCAGGGTGCGCCAGCGGGCGAAGGTCAGGTCGCTGAGAGACATGGCGCGCAGTCTGCCACCCGGTCCGGACACCCCTGCGCCCGCCCGGGCCCCCGGACTTCCCGGGGGCCCGGGCGGACCGGGTCAGCGGCCGTAGCGGATCAGCGCACGGACCATGCGGCAGGTGGTGTCGGACGGCGGGTGCATGGCGAGGCGGTCGGCCGTCGCGCGTATCCGGGCGTTGTCGGCGGTCGACGGCTGGTACACCCCGGAGTCGAGCAGGGCGATCGTCAGGCGCATGGCCTTCAGGCGGCGGTTGTGGGAGACGTACCACTCGCGGGGCCGGCCCGCGGGGAGCCGCTTCTTCCGCAGCGGCTTGTGGAGCGGCTCGGTCGTGACTGTGGCGACGGCCATCGGCAACCTCCTGGCACGGTGGTGGAACCCTCACGAACTCCCCCTATTCTACGGTCCCTCACTGACAATCGCCCCTGGCCAGAGGCCATTTCGAGGATCCCTCCCGTACCCTTGGCCCCATGGAGATCTGGATCAATCCCGCATGTTCCAAGTGCCGCAGCGCGGTGAGTCTGCTCGATGCCGAGGGCGCCGACTACACCGTCCGCCGCTACCTGGAGGACGTGCCGTCGCCCGACGAGATCCGGGCGGTGCTCGGCCGTCTCGGACTGGAGCCGTGGGACATCACGCGCACCCAGGAGGCGGACGCGAAGGAGCTGGGGATCGCGGACTGGCCGAAGGACGCCGGATCGCGTGAGCGGTGGATCACGGCGCTGGCCGGACACCCGAAGCTGATCCAGCGGCCGATCATCACCGCGCAGGACGGCTCGGCGGTGGTGGCGCGGACGGACGAGGCGGTCAGGGACGCGCTCGGGCGCTGAGGAACTCCTCCATGCGCAGGCCGACTTCGGATGCGCCGGGATCCGTCTCGCGCATCCTCCAGGAGGCGCACGCGGCGCTGGGCGGGGACCGGGACCGATCCGCCGCTCAGGGCCGCGGGCCCCTCGGGGTCAGCGCCCCAGCTCCGCCTCGGCCTGCGCGAGGACCTCGGTGAGCCGCAGTCCGAAACGGACGTCGCAGTCGTGCGCGACCCCCGTGCGCGCGGCGTCGGACAGCGCGTCCACGGCGGCCCGGAACGCGTCGAGCGCGTCGCCTCCTCCCTCCGGGAGGGCGGACACCCCCGCCGTGCCCCGGAACTCGACCTCGGTGCCCGCCGCGCCCTCCGGCGCGCCCAGGGCCAGCGTCACCGTGCTCGACGCCCCCGAGGTGTGCCGGAGCAGCAGGTGGACGGCGTCCGCGGGACCGCGGGCCGCGACCACGTCGGTCACGTCGCCCAGGACCGGGATCAGGACCGAGAGCGCGTGCGGGCCCACGTCCCACAGGCCCCCCTTCTCGCGGCGCCAGGGCGAGGCGGCGAACTCGCTGGGCGCGTCCGGGGTGAACAGCGCGCCGATCCACGACGCGCGTGCCGTGAACCAGCCGCCCGTGGCGGCCTGTTCGGCGATCCACCCCGCCGTGCCCCGGGCGAACCGCAGGGTGCAGAAGACCACGGAGGCGACCCCGGCCCGCTCGGCGGCGTCCGCGGTCCCACGCGCCCCTTCCACCGTGGTGGCGACCGGTTTGTCCAGCAGCAGGTGGCAGCCCGCGTCAGCGGCCCGCACGGCCAGGGGTGCCTGGACGTCCGGCGGGACGGCGAACGCCACGGCGTCGCTCGTGGCCAGGAGTGCGTCGAGGCCCGCCTCCCCGCTGTAGGCCTCGGTGCCGTGGGCCGCGGCCAGTGCCCCCGCCGCCTCGGGCCTGCGGCCCCATACGCCGCCGAGCACGGCCCCGGGGTGGCCGGCGAGTGCGGGGGCGTGGGTCAGGCGTGCCCAGGGGCCGGCCCCGACGAGGCCGATCCGCAGCGGCGGGGCGGAGGAGACGTGTGTGGTCATGCCGCCAGTCTGCCCGGACGGGCGGCCGGACAGGGGCGGGAACGGTCCCGGCGCTGCCCGGGGATGGGTCCCGCCGACCGGAACGTATCCAGTGCGCCGCAGGCTGAGACGGCCCCGGGCGGCGGCACCAGGCGCCCGACACCCCTGGGAAACACCGGTAACACCGGGTTCACACGCGGGCAACGGTCGGGAAATCGCACTTTGCGAAGCTGCGCGGCATAGACCGCAGCACCCGCAAAGGATGGCGTCCGTGACGTTCAAGGCTGAGTACATCTGGATCGACGGCACCGAGCCGACCGCGAAGCTTCGCTCGAAGACGAAGATCATGGCGGGCAGCCCCACGCAGGACGTGGCGGACCTGCCCATCTGGGGCTTCGACGGTTCGAGCACCAACCAGGCCGAGGGCCACGCCTCCGACCGGGTGCTGAAGCCGGTCTTCACGTGTCCGGACCCGATCCGCGGCGGTGACGACGTACTCGTCCTGTGCGAGGTCTTCAACATCGACATGACTCCGCACGAGTCCAACACCCGCGCCGAGCTGCGCCCGGTCGCCGAGCAGTTCGCGGGCCAGGAGCCGGTCTTCGGCATCGAGCAGGAGTACACCTTCTTCGACGGCCACCGTCCGCTGGGCTTCCCCGAGGGCGGCTTCCCGGCCGCGCAGGGCGGCTACTACTGCGGTGTGGGGGCGGACGAGATCTTCGGCCGCGACATCGTCGAGAAGCACCTCGACAACTGCCTGACGGCGGGTCTGGCCATCTCCGGCATCAACGCCGAGGTCATGCCCGGCCAGTGGGAGTTCCAGGTCGGACCGGTCTCGCCGCTGGAGGTCTCGGACCACCTGTGGATCGCGCGCTGGCTGCTCTACCGCACCGCCGAGGACTTCGGCGTCTCCGCGACGCTGGACCCGAAGCCGGTCAAGGGCGACTGGAACGGCGCGGGCGCGCACACCAACTTCTCGACGAAGGCGATGCGCGAGGGCTACGAGGCCATCATCACCGCGGCCGAGTCGCTCGGTGAAGGCTCGAAGCCGATGGACCACGTCAAGAACTACGGCGCCGGCATCGACGACCGTCTGACCGGCCTGCACGAGACCGCCCCGTGGAACGAGTACAGCTACGGCGTCTCCGACCGCGGCGCCTCGGTCCGCATCCCGTGGCAGGTCGAGCAGGACCGGAAGGGCTACATCGAGGACCGCCGTCCGAACGCCAACGTCGACCCGTACGTCGTCACCCGGCTGATCGTCGACACCTGCTGCACCGCGCTGGAGAAGGCCGACCAGGTCTGATCCCGCACCGTCCGTCCCGAAGGGGCGCCCGTCCGACGGGCGCCCCTTCGGCGTACCCGGACCGGGACGGCCGGTGAACGGGCGGAAACGGACGGTACGGAAGGGGTGCGTGAGGAACCTGACACGGTGGTCCGTATCGACGGGTGAGAGGACCCTGCTGCGCGGCCCCGAACTCTGCTTCAATAGGGACATGGCCAGCCACCAGTACACCGCGTCGGGTCGCAGCGACCTCGAGCCGTTCTGGCCCTCCCGTCAGCACCATGACTTCGACCGGGTGTGTTGCCGCGCGTGGAACGCGCAGGCCCTCTAAAGCCGCCTCATCCCGGCCTTCGGCCCGCGCGCACGACGTACGTCCTCGACGACTCCTCGCGCGAAAGAGCTGACCCCTCATGGCGAACACCCGTACCTTCTCCACCGCGGCGACCGCGGTGCCCGCTGCGGCCACCACCACCCGCAACCCCCTGTCACCCAACCGCCCCCGGCTGCGCGCCGTCGACCGTGACGAGGTCTCCGACCTCGCGGACGTGGCCGGCTTCCTGCCTCCGGGCGCGACGTGGCTGCCCGCGCCCCAGCACACACTGCCCGCTCTGCCGGGCCGGCCGCCGATGGTCGGATACCTGGTCCTCGTCCCCGCCGACCAGCAGCCGGACCTGGCGGGGGCGGTGGCGTCCGCCCAGCACCGCGCCTTCGTCCCGGAGCCCGCGGCCGACGTGCCGGCGAGCGGCCCCGTGCAGATCGACTCCACCCGGCGCACCGCCGCCGTGGACGGCGTCACCCTGGACCTGACCTATCTCGAGTTCGAGCTGCTGGCACACCTGGTGGCCCACCCGCACCGGGTGCACACCCGCGATCAGCTGGTGACGACGGTCTGGGGGTACGGACACGTGGGCGACGGGCGCACCGTCGACGTCCATGTGGCCCGGTTGCGCCGCAAGCTGGGCGCCGAGCACCGCAGGTCGATCCAGACCGTGCGGCGCGTGGGTTACAAGTACGCGCCCTGACCGCGCACCGTGCGCACCAGGAGGCCCCGGGTCCTGACCCGGGGCCTCCTGGCGTCGCGGGGCCACCGGGAGGGTGACGGGGGTGGTGCCAGGTACACCCCCGTCGGGTGGCGGAACGGCTGACGGTGCCCCTGGCGCGCGGGAGAGACTGAGGGCCGAACGGGATCCGACGTGGGGCCCGGCGAGGGGAGAGACCATCATGAGATCGGCCAAGAGCCGGGTACGGACCGCGCTGCGGAGCGGCGGACGGGCGTTCGTCCTCTCCTTCGAGGCCCTGGCGGGCTCGGCCGTCCTCCTCGTCCTGTCGCTGCTCTCCTTCACCCTGGTCCTGCTGGGCGTGGGCCTGGTCACGACACCCAGGCTCACGGAGGCGGTGCGCAAGCACGCCGACCGGCGCCGCCGGCTCGCGGCGACGTGGTCGGACGTCCGCATCCCGGTCCCCTACCGGCCGTTCCCGAAGGACGTGCGCGACGGCCTCACCGGGCAGGTGGAGCGCACCAGGCACATCCTGAAGGACCCGGCGACCTGGCGGGACCTGCGGTGGCTGCTGCTCGACATGACCGCGGGCTACGTGCTGCTGGCCTTCTGCTGGGCGCTGCTGGTCTATCCGGTGGAGGGGTTCGCCCTGGCGGCGGGGCTGTGGCGGGTGTTCGAGGACAACACGTACTGGTACGGGTTCGTGCCGGTCGACAGCCAGGCGACGGGGCTGGCCGCGGCGGCGCTCGGCGTCGTGCTCCTGCTCGTGGGGATGTGGGCGAGCCCGTCCCTGCTGCGGCTGCACTTCGTGCTCGCCCGGTCGGTTCTGGCACCCACCCGGGAGGAGCTCGCACAGCGCATCGACCGGCTCACCGAGACCCGGCACGAGGCCGTGGACACGGCCGCCTCCGAACTGCGGCGCATCGAGAGGGATCTGCACGACGGCGCCCAGGCCCGGCTGGTGGCGATGGGCATGAACCTCGGCACCATCGAGGCGCTCGTCGAGAAGGACCCGGCGCAGGCGAAGAAGATGCTGGCCATGGCGCGCGCCTCCTCCGCGGAGGCCCTGACCGAACTGCGCGATCTCGTACGGGGCATCCACCCGCCGGTGCTCGCCGAACGCGGGCTCGGGGACGCTGTGAAGGCCCTGGCCCTCAGGCTGCCGGTCGCCTCGGAGGTGACCGTGGAACTCTCCGGGCGCGCCGAGGCCCCGGTCGAGTCGGCGGCGTACTTCGCCGTCAGCGAGGCGCTGACGAACACGGTGAAGCACGCGGGCGCGGACCGCCTCTGGGTGGACGTCCACCACAGCGAGGGGATGCTGCGGATCTCGGTCACGGACAACGGCAGGGGCGGCGCGGCGATCGGCACCGGTTCAGGGCTCAGCGGAATCGAACGCCGGCTGGGTACATTCGACGGCGTACTGGCCGTCAGCAGCCCCGCGGGCGGCCCCACCATGGTGACCATGGAGATCCCTTGCGCGTTGTCCTAGCCGAAGATCTCTTCCTGCTCCGCGACGGCCTCGTGCGGATGCTGGAAGCCTACGATTTCGAGATCGCGGCGGCAGTCGAGAGCGGGCCCGAACTGACGAAGGCTCTGGCGGAGTTGCGGCCGGACGTCGCCGTCGTCGACGTGAGGCTCCCGCCGTCCCACACGGACGAGGGACTGCAGTGCGCGCTGACGGCCCGCCGCGAGCGGCCGGGGCTTCCCGTGCTCGTCCTGTCGCAGCACGTGGAGCAGCTCTACGCCCGGGAGCTGCTGGCCGACGGCAACGGCGGCATCGGCTATCTGCTGAAGGACCGGGTGTTCGACGCCGACCAGTTCATCGACGCGGTGCGCCGGGTGGCGGCGGGCGGTACGGCGATGGACCCTCAGGTCATCTCGCAGCTGCTGTCGCGGCGCTCGGTGGACGAGCCGATGGGCGCCCTGACGCCCCGGGAGCGTGAGGTCATGGAGCTGATGGCGCAGGGCCGTTCGAATGTGGCGATCGCCGCGCAGATGGTGGTCACGGAGCGGGCGGTGGCCAAGCACACCTCGAACATCTTCAGCAAGCTGGGGCTGCCGGTGTCGGACGACGACAACCGCCGGGTGCTCGCGGTCCTCGCCTACCTCGACCGGGGCTGACCCGACGGCCGGCGTACCCGTGGGTGCCGTGCCTTGCCGGGCCTGCTGGCCGAGGTGCGGCAGAGGGCCTGAGCCGTTCGGCACCCGGACCGATTCCGCGGAGGTCTGAACGGGCGGGGCCCGCGTTCCGTATGGGACGTCACGCTTCTGACTCGAAGCCTCGAAGCGGAGGAGTTCCATGGGACGCACATCGCGCAAGAAACGTTCGACCGCGGCCAACCGGGCGATCGCCGCCTCGGCCGCGCTGATCCTGGGCGGAGGTGGGCTGGTCGCGGTCAACGTCCACGCGAGTGCGGGCGAGGGCGCGTCCGGTCCGCCTCCCGGGCGGTTCCGGGAAGCGGCCCGTCAGCTGTCCACCATCGACTGTCCCGACGCGGGCCTGGCCCTGCCCGACGTGCCGGACCGGGCCCGGCCGGAGGTCGACCGCGAGCTGGCGGCGATGGATACGCAGATCACCGACGCCTACCGGCAGTTCGCCGACCGCAGGGAGCGGATCGCCCGGGATCCGGATCTCGCCGAGAACGCCGTGCTCGGCCCGTTGAGGGCGAAGCGGACGGCCAGCCTCGACCGGATCGGGACCGCCGTCGAGCGGGTGGCGGGCAACCGGCCGCAGGGCCTGGACGGGCTCGCGGGCTGCGGGCTCCGCGCCGACGACCAGAGCGGCGGCGACGACGGGGGCGGCGACGGTGCCGGTGGTGGTGACGGCCAGGGCGGCGACGGCGGCCAGGACCCCGGGGACGGCACGGACCAGGGCCAGGACGGCGGTCAGGAGGAAGGCCAGGACGGAGGCGGCGGCACGGACGGCGGTCAGGGCCGGGTGGGCAACGGCCCCGAGGCTGCCGACTTCGTCGACATCCGGTCCGTCCAGCCGGACACGGACCGCCCACGCAACCGCCGGGGCGCGTCCCGCGGCACGTTCACCACGGACTGCGGCCGCAACGAGAACGGCAAGTTCAACCCCGACAACGTCATCGCCGCCCCCGGCGTGAGCAACGGCGCCCACCACATGCACGACTACGTGGGGAACCAGGCGACCGACGCGTTCGCCGGCGACGACGACCTGGCCGGCGGGGAGACGACCTGCCGGAACCAGGGCGACCGGTCCACCTACTACTGGCCCGTGCTCCGGCTGCAGAACGGCCAGGACGAGGACGACGTGGACGCGGACGGCGGCGGCAGGGACGGGAACGCCGGGGAGATCCAGACCCCCTCGCAGGTCACGCTGCGGTTCGTCGGATCACCCGTCGGGAAGGTCACGGCCATGCCGCGCTTCCTGCGCATCATCACGGGGGACGCCAAGTCCTTCACCAACGGCGACGCCAACGCCAACGCGTCCTGGAGCTGCACCGGTTTCGAGGACAGGCAGCTCGCGGACAAGTACCCGATCTGCCCCGAAGGCAGCAAGGTGGTGCGGTCCTTCGCCTTCCAGAGCTGCTGGGACGGCCGGAACACCGACAGCGCCAACCACCGCACCCATGTGGCCTTCGCGCGGGAGGACGGGCGGTGCCCGGACGGTTTCAGGGCCGTCCCGCAGCTGGTGCAGCGCATCGTCTACGACGTCCCGCCGGGTCCCGGCTTCGCCGTCGACTCCTTCCCCGAGCAACTGCACAAGCCCGGTACCGACCACGGCGACTTCATCAACGTCTTCGACGACAAGCTGATGAAGAAGGTGGTGAGCTGCATCAACGGCGGACGCAGGTGCCGCTGACACCCGGCGTCCCCGGGGCGGCGTCCGTCCGCCCCCTCGAACCTGCGCGGTCAGCTCCCGTGGTGACCGGAGTGCCCTTCCTCGCTCCCCCCACCGCCACTGTTCCCCGAGTGGTGCGGCGAGGCGGTCTCCACCGTCCCCCCGAGCCGGCCGCGCAGTGCCGCGACCACCTCCGGGTCACCGACCGCGACCCATTTCCGGCCGACGAGGTAGGAACCGCCGTAGTCGTTGGCCTCGTTGATCCACTCCCGCTGCCCGCGGTCGGTGGCGAAGGTGGCCAGCACGTAACGTCCGTCCTCGGTCGTGCAGTTGGCCTGCCTGAGCTCCTCGGCGTCGGTCTGCAGCCTGGGGTCGCAGTCCGCCTTCGAGGCGAGCTGTTCCAGGGTGCCGCTCGCGGTGGGCGGCTCGGCGGGCCGGTCGTCCCGGTCCGCTCCCCCGCCGCACCCGGCGAGCGCTGCGCACGCCGTGAGCAGGGCGAGCCCCGCCCGCACGGCCGCCGTGGTCCGGCGGACCCGTCCTCGTCGCC
>Ga0164307_10000174_pt1 | contig 29186 bp, 25 predicted proteins | sample Whisoiple_243_MG_FD_110214 | JGI IMG/M metagenome (GOLD analysis project Ga0164307, IMG submission 110214) | Soil microbial communities amended with fresh organic matter from upstate New York, USA - Whitman soil sample_243_MG | ecosystem: Environmental > Terrestrial > Soil > Unclassified >...
GCGCGCAGGCTCGGATCGATCGCCGCAAAGTGGCCAAGGATATTGCGAGCGTCACGAATGAAGAACGACTCCGATTGGCTGTTCTGCGCGGCCGAAATGATCTGCGGAAAGTCGATGATCGTCGCCCCGGCCTCGGCCCAAAGCACGTTGTACGGCGATAGATCGCCGTGGATCAGGTCGCACGACAAGATGCGCACGAGCTGCGCGAGCATGTCCAAATAAGCGGCGTGCGCCTGCTCGGCTTCGAGTTGGGTGTCGATCAAACGCGGCGCGACTTCACCATCGACGCCGCGGACCAGCTGCATGAATAGGACGCCGTCGAAAAACATGACCGGCTTGGGCACCCGCACGCCAGCTGCATGCAGCTTGTACAGGGCGTTCGCTTCTTCGGCCTTCCACGCATCCTCAGCCGCCTCCTGGCCAAACTTCGAGCCGCGATCCATGGCTCGCTGCGAACGCGTGTTTCGAACGGACCGGCCCTCTTTGTATGCCGCGTTGCTCTTGAAGCTGCGCTGGGCGCGGTCTTTGTAAACCTTTGCTGCCACCACTTCGTCGCCGTACGCGACCGCGTAGACTTCGGCTTCTTTGCCACTCTTCAGACGACCGTAGATCTCGCTGATGACGCCTTCGGCGAGGAGAGATTCGAGACTGCTTACCACGCTGATTACTCGGGAAATGCCCTTGCCCATTCAGGCAAACGGCCAGTGCCAGGCGCCCCGAATAGCACGTCCGTCGAATGAACGCGCCATGCGGCCCCACGTTGACCAGACTTGGGCGGCCGGTCGCAGCCGAATTGCTTTATTCAAGCTGAACTGGATCGCTCGAATCCGGCATAAATCACGCTTCCAACACGTTCATACCCAAGCTGCCACCGGGTCGAATATTTTTTGTCAACGTGCTTCCAAAGTTGCCGAGCGACGCCACGAACCGCGGCGCGCGCGCAGCTCTGCGAGCGCAAATCGCCGCTGTCAACGGAAAGTGACTTTCGCCGCCTGCAGCCCTCAATGTCTGGCGACCAAGGTCCGTAGTGGATGAAGAGTCTAGGTAGCGCAAGGCCATCATGCTGATCGAATCGACTGAGCAGTTCCACGCTTCAACGGGAATTGCGATTCAACGCGGCTCCAACGAGGTCGCGGAGAGTGACTTCGAACGTTTGCCGTTGGCGACGCGCACCAAGCTCCGCATCTTGCAGGAACACGGCGTCGTCCGCGTCCACGAAAGCGGGACGGAAACGAGCGAATCGCGCGCCAATCGCAGCAAGTAGCTCGAGTGAGGTTCACACGCGCTAGCGTTGAGCCAAAGCTTGGAGTAGCCGTTTCTCGAGGGAGAGACGAGCATGGCGAGCAACCAAGAACTGACAGGCCCAGACTTCAGCCAAGGCATCGACGCGAGCTCGTTGGCTGAAGGGCAAATGCTGGTCGGACATGCCAACGGTGAAGCCGTGCTCTTGGCGCGCTCGGCGAGCCAGGTGTTCGCCGTCGGGGCCCGTTGCAGCCACTACGGCGCGCCGCTCGCTGATGGCTTACTCGTCGGCGACACGGTTCGCTGCCCCTACCACCATGCCTGTTTCTCACTGGCGACCGGCGAGGTGCTTCGCGCACCCGCTCGTGATGCGCTCGCCTGCTACCAGGTCGAACAACGCGCAGACAAGCTGTACGTGCTCGGCAAGCGGCCGGCAGCGCCCGCTCAGTCCAGGTCCGAGCCCAAAGAAATAGTGATCGTTGGGGCCGGTGCGGCGGGCAACTCGGCTGCGGAAAAGCTACGGCGAGAAGGCTTCACCGGAGAGATCACCCTGCTGGGAGCGGAAGGCTCATTACCGGTCGATCGTCCCAATCTATCCAAGGACTACTTGGCAGGGTCCGCGCCCGAAGAGTGGATCCCGCTCCGCTCCGCTGACTTCTACCGAGAACAGCGGATCGCATGGATTCAAGCGAAGGTCAGCAGCATCGACCCGAACTCGAAGAGCGTGATGCTCAGTGACGGCTCCCGGTTGAGCTATGATCGCTTGCTACTAGCCACCGGCGCAGCGGCGATTCGACTCAATATTCCGGGTGGCGGGTTGCCGCACGTGTACACCCTGCGCACGCTGGCCGACAGCCGTGCGATCATCGCTGCCAGCTCGAAGGCCAAACACGCCGTATTGATCGGCGCGGGCTTCATCGGGCTGGAGGTCGCCGCGTCTCTGCGCGCGCGTGGCGTCGAGGTCACGGTGGTAGCGCCGGACAGCGTCCCCCTTGGCCGCGTGCTGGGCGAGCTGTTGGGGCGCACCATCCAAAAGCTTCACGAGTCCCACGGCGTGGAATTTCGCTTGGGATTGCGGCCAAAGGCGATCACCCAGCAAAGCGTGCTGCTCGAGGACGGCAGCGAGCTTTCAGCCGATCTCGTCGTGTTCGGCGTGGGCGTGAAGCCGGCAACGGAGCTGGCCGAAGCCGCAGGGCTCAGCGTCGACCGCGGTGTGTTGGTCGATCAACACTTGCGCACGAGCGCCCCCGACGTGTTCGCCGCTGGTGATATCGCGCGCTTTCCCGACGCTCGCACGGGCAAGCCAATCCGCGTCGAGCATTGGGTGGTGGCGACGCGCCAAGGTGAAGTGGCGGCGCTCAATCTACTCGGTAAAGACCAACGCTACGACGCGGTGCCCTTCTTCTGGAGTGCGCACTACGACCGCACCATCTCCTATCTCGGCCACGCCGAAACCTGGGAGAGCATCGACATCGCCGGCGATCTCGACGCACTCGATTGCGCGGTTGCGTTTCGCAGCAACGACCGCACGCTCGCGCTCGCGACGATCGGGCGTGATCGCGCGAGCCTCGAGGCGGAACTCGCGATGGAGCGCGGTGACGAAGCCACGCTGCAGAAGCTCGTACCGCGCACAACCTGATCGCCTCGACGACGGCGCCGGACCTGCCGCTCTGACCCGACGCGAGCCCGACGCCCGGCAATCGATCACTTCAAGGTGGTGGCAATGCGAGCCCTCAAGGCGCTGAACGCCGGCTTGTACGCGTAGTCCGGGCTGTCCGTGTCCGTCATCGTCTTCGGGCAGATCGACGCGGGTACGGCGCGTGCGCCAAGCTGCTTGGCGAGGGTCAGCTCACGTGTGCTGGGATAGCCTTTGCCGAAATACTGCGTGGTGGTCGGCGCGCCGCCTTCCGGAGGCTGGCACAACGGAGTGTTGCTGGCCGTGATGGCGGCGGTGTTCCCCATTTTGTCCGCCGAGCAATCACACAACGAATCGCCGCTTGCGCAAGGTTTCGGGGTGGGTAGCGGGAAGATGCAGGCGAACTGCAGATCGTCGAACGACGAATTCTTCTGCTCGTGACCGTTGATGCTATTTGCGAGCGGGTTCGTCGAGACCGAGGACACGATTGGAATATTGGTCAGCGGGTTCTGCCCCGTGCGTTCCTCGATCGACTCGATCATGAACGGATCGCTGGGCCGCACGTTGTGCGCGCGATCACCGATCAAAAGTGGCCAGCGCCCGCTGCTCTCGAGATCCGCGCCGTTCATGTACTCGATGGCGTGGCCGGAGCCCAGACTGGCGGGAGTCGCCAAATCTTGCCAGGGCGCGCCGATGATCATCGAGACGCTGATCAGCGTTGCGGAGCGCGGGCCTTTTTCGTCACCGACCAAAAGTGGGTTCGGCACGAGCTCTTGGTTTCGATTGTAGACCAGTGGATTGCTCAGCGCGTCGCTATAGCGCTCGACCGGATAGAGCAGATCGAAACCGAAGCGCCTCTGCTGGTCGAAGCAGCGCAGGTTCAGCGAATCATGAGCGGCGTCCCAAGTCGCATAAGACTGGCCAGACGTTTTCAACTTGCAGTTTGCGTCGTCACTCAGAGCCGCGCACCCTGCACGTGGCGTCGTTTCGTACGTCGCGCAAGACCGACAACACGGGTCATTCGCGTCGGTCGCGCAGGCGGTCGTCGATAGTGGCATGCGCGACTGCGCGCCCACGAACCAACCGACGCTATCGTCCCGAATCGAACAGTCATTTTCGTCGCTGAGGATCACGATCGCGACAGCGGAGTCCGGGCGCAAGAAGGCGTGTCGCTGATCCAGCAACGCCTGGTTGATGGCGCCGGGGGTGCTTTGATTGTTGACCAGCGTCACCGAAACGGGCGGCTGCGGATCGACCAAGAAGCGGTACATGGCCTCGAGCGGCGCCTCGTAACCACAGCCGCGTTCGGTGGCAGCGTCGATGGTCGTCTTCAAGTCGGTGATCACGCTGGTTGCGTCGGCGACACCGTTCAAACCTGCAGCGTCGTACGATAGGAAACCGGTGCCTTGAAAGCTCGGCAAATTGGGGCGTTGCGACGGCAACAGCTGCGCGTGATCGTCGAGGTGCTCATCGGCCGAACCGGTACTGCAAACGAAGCCGCCATGCGAGCCGATGCTGGTGGTGATTACGCCGAGGTGGAGGTCCTTCACCGGTGTCATCTCGCGCGTGCCACTCGGGCAGTTGGCGCCACCCGACGCGGGTTGTGTGGCAACCGGATTGCCCTCTCCATCGAGACACAGCGGGTTCACCAAGCGTGTCACGAAGCTCGAGACCGACTTGCTGAGGATGGTCTGCTTGTCGGCCATCGAAACCGAGTTATCGACGACGAACAGCACGTCCAACTTGTCGGACGTCTTCTGGGGTCCGATGTCGATCGGTGGATAGACGACACCACCGGTGCCCCCGAAACTCGGGGTCCCGGAAGCGCCGCCATTTCCGGGCACGTCCGTCCCGCCCGTGCCCGCGTCTCCGGCAGCACCGCTGTCCGCACCGCCTTCACCAGCCGAAGCGTCGCCGGTACCCGCCGAGCCTGCGCTCGTCGCTCCTGCGGTGCTCGTGGCCCCGGCTGCCGCAGCTCCCCCTGCGCCAGCGTTGCCGAGCGCGCCGCCGCTCCCCGCGTGCTCGGCCGGATCGCCCGACTCAGTTTTGCCGCTACAGGCCGTCGATAGCCCGAACAACACCAAACCCCCGCAAACCCGAGCGATTTTCACGCGCATGTACCCCGTTGTGGTGAAAGTTGACCCTGCGTTCTTACGACGCTCGCCCCCAATATGTTCCCTGTCCCGGGGCTCGGGCAAGGCAACGGCCCAATCACCCGCTACGCTACAGCGAGATCGCGGAAAATAGCCCGCTCGATACGCTATGTTGGAAGCAGTGAGAAATCTTTTTCGCGATCTCTTGCTCCGATAAGTGCGCGAGAGACGCTTGCACCTGGGCGAGGCCCGCCTCGAGAGTAGCCCCCTTCCCGAGCGACTCGACCAAGGTGACCATCGCAGGTTCGAGTTCCAGGCGCCACACGCTGCGGCCCGTGCGGTACACGGCCACACTGGTCGCCCGCGCCGCGGACGGCAGCGTGCTCGGCTGGCCCCGACGATACGCTTGCAGATACGCATTTGCCGGATACTCGAGGTGCACGATCCTGAGTGATGGATTCACCCGAAAGCGCGCACCAGGAAAGCGTTCGGGCGGCACTCGACCCAAGTCCTCGAAACCGACGACATCAGCCGTGGGGGCATGGATACAGAGCACGATCGCCCACTCGAGTCTGGCTAGATCCGCCGCAAATTGCGGCTTCTCGAGCGGCGCCGTGCCGCAAAAGTCAGCCATGTGTTGGCCGAAATAGTTCAGGCTCGGCGCACGCGACGGATGGCGCGCGATGTACCCACGGCACAGCCGCTCGAACGTTTCCTCACCGAGCGCGTGCTGCAGCACCGGATAGTCGTCGACCAAGCATTCGATCAGGCGCGCATGATAACCCCGACGGTAGATGTCGAGGCGTTCGAGTGAGCTGAGCGTCGCGCTCGGAGCAATCAGCCGCGACGCCGATTGCTCGTCTACCGGCGCGGGCTCGTCTTGGGGTGTGCTGATGATGGCGGCAAACCACTCCTGCTGAGCGCGCAACCCGAGTTCACCTTCGGTCCACGCCGGAGCGCTGCCAGAAACGATCTCGCGTCGCGAATCGGTGCGCTCGGGCGTCGCGCTCGCTCGCTCGTGCAAACCGAGCGCATCGGCAGTCGCTTCGCGATTCACGCGGCAGCTCCGATGTACTCGCGAGCTCGCAGCGCCTCCGCGTGTGTCTCTTCGAAACTCGGAATTTCGGCGTCCCACTCCAGCAATATCGGCACCCCCTCGCAGCGCCGGTATGCCGCTGCAAGCAGCTGCCACACCGGATCGATCACTGGTCCGATGTGAGAGTCGATGATGTGCGTTCCGTGATCGGTGTGGCCAGCGACGTGAACCTGGACCACGCGCTCGAACGGAACTGCACTCAAATACGTGAGCGGATCGAAGCCGTGATTTTTGCTCGAGACGTACACGTTGTTCACGTCGAGCAAGAGCGCACAGTTGGCGAGCTCGGCGAGTCGCCCCAAGAACTCCCACTCGCGCATCGAGTTTCCGGAAAATTCCGCGTAGCTCGAGGGATTTTCGAGAGCCAGGGGCGCACCCAAAAAGTCCTGCACGGCGCGCACGCGATCAGCCACGTGAACGAGCGCCTCTTCCGTATACGGCATCGGCAGCAGATCGTGCGTGTTCTTGCCGGCCACGCCGGTCCAGCACAGGTGATCGGAAACCCAGCGCGCTCCCACGCGATCGCGCAGCGCCTTCAATTCAGCCAAATACTGTCGATCGAGTGGATCGCTCGAGCCGATGGAGAGCGAGACACCGTGCATGACCACCGGGTAGCTTTCGGCGATCTGATCCAAAAAATCCAGCGGACGCCCTTCGGTCCGCAGATAGTTCTCACTGAGAATCTCGAACCAATCCACGCGCGGCTTCTGCTCGACGATGGTCGAGTAGTGCTTGGTTCGTAGGCCGAGGCCGATCCCCAGATTGGGCAGTTGGAATCTATTTGCCATCAGCGCCCGTGAAGCCGCGCGCTACGCCGGTCGACCCGACGTAGCGCGCAACTCGCGTCGACGATCGATCAGCCCTTGCAGCCGCCCTGACCCTTACAGTCATTCTTGCCCTTGCAATCGTGCTTGTCGGTATGACAACCACCCTGGCCTTTGCACTCGTTCTTGCCCTTGCAGTCGTGCTTGGCGCCTGCAGCGGCGGCATCGGCAGCCGCCGCCGGTGCGTCACCGGCAGGGGCGTCCGCAGCCGGAGTCACGGGCACCTCTGCAGAGGGGGCCTCGGCCGGCGGCGTCGAACCGCCGCAGCCCATCAAAATTCCAGAAACAGCAGCCGCCATCACAACATTGGATAGATTCATGGAGTTTACCCTCGTGAAGTTAGTCAAACAGCGTGCGCTTATGACGCACGATGGTCTCTTGGTCCGTGGCGTTCACGGTGCTTCGAGCCGCGCGAAGAGTCGCGCCGCGCGCGCGTCCGGTCAACTTATCCAGCTGCAACGGGGACCTGTATCGATACGAATGACCTGCGCATTCGGATCACGTTGCCGACTGCTGGCGAGATCCGATTAGTCCGGGCGCCGGGCCGTAATCGCTCGGCGCAGCTTGGCGAGCGGCGCCTGCTCGTCGAAGACGACGGAGCGGCCCCGTGCCTGCACACCGAGCCTCGTGAAAAGCTGATTAAGATCGACGGTTCCCGGCTGCTTCGCGAGCCGCTCGAAGAGCTCTCGCAATACTTGCGTGGACGTCGCGCGTGCAGCTTCCTCGAGCACACGCTCGATCGGCCAAAGGTCTTCGTCCGAATCACCAGTTTTGCCAATCGCGAGCAGTACGTCGTCGAGCGAGCGGCGGTTACCAGTCCGCTCGCGGATTTCGACGTCCGCTAAAAAGCAAAAGAGTGCCCCTCCCCAATAAGTGCGGCCCCAGGTCCGAGTTTTCTCCAGCCCTTCGTCACCAACCCCCGGCAAGCCTTGCGGCATGCCGTCGACCATGTCCCGCCACACTTTTGCCTCATCGACGAGCCCGACTCGCGCGCGGAGGATCGGTTCGAGGTAGGTCGCGAGCCCCTCGCTCAACCAGCCGTGATCGGGGCCCACGTCGGGGAAATTGGCGTGCAAGAGCTCGTGGGCAACGACCCAATCGTCGCGCGTCGTCGCTGGTGTCAATCGCTCGGCCGCGCGAATCAGCACTCCCGGACCGCCCCCGCCGAGTGTGATCCCGCGAGTCGAGTCCCCCCTCCCCTGCATCACCAAGACCAACGAATGCCGCGCCGGCAAATGCCCTTGGTAGTAGTTCGCGACGGCTCCAGCCGAGGTCGCGATCCAGGCCTCGACTCCAGCCGCACTCAACTGCAGGCCATCCAGCGCGACGCCGAGTTGCAGCGTCGTATCGCCAGCAGGGATTTCCGCGATGTGCAGCGGGCCAAACGCAGCGAAGCTGGCGTCGTCGAGCACCCCGAGCATGGCTTGGACGTGATCGGCCCGCGCCGCGGAGACGCGCTCGAACGCGCTCACGAAGCGAGCTCCCGGACCTGGGTCCACCATCAGCTCGAAATCTGCGTTTTTCGCCTCGATTGTAGGATGCAGCAGCCAAGTCGATGGTGGCGAGATCAGCACGTCGCCAGCGGCGATCGCGGTGTCGGCGCGAGCCAAACGTTCACACGCCTCTCGCAGCGCAAAGCGGTAACGGATGCTGCAACTAGCAGCGCAAGGCACCGACCACGATGTCTCGCGCTTCGCGACCGAGAACCAGCGATCGCCGTCCGCGGCCTCGAACTGTCGCACGAACGGCGCTAGCTCATCATCGACCGAAAATTCGCCGTCGGTCTTTTCGTCGAAGCGCGCCTCGACCAAGAGTTCACCACGCGCCTCGAGGCGCGCCCGGTAGTGCCAGACGAACGGCGAGCGCGCGCGATTCGAGGCCGACTGCACTGTGGTGCGCCGCTGAGCAGGCTGCGTTGTGCTGGCGCAGCCTGCAGCAAAAACGAGCGCGATCAGCCGGAGCGAACGAGCGGTCGAAGCGCGGTCCATGGCGCAAGATGGCACGCAAGCGGCGGTTCAGGGAGCACGTTCGGCAGACGCGCCCGGCTCGAGCTCGAGCTCGGGCGTCCAGTGCACGACGCAGTTCCGCCCCGCGCGCTTGGCCTGATACAGCGCGCGGTCCGCCCGGTCGATGAGCTCAATCGCATTCGGGGTCACCCCCCGCCCGTCACACACGCTGATGCCGAAGCTCGCCGTGCACTCGAGGCGGCTCCCCAGATATTCGTGGGAGAAATCCGCCACGCGTTGGCGCAACCGTTCGGTCACCTCGGAGACTCCCTGCGGGGTCGTCTGAGTGAAGACGATCGCGAACTCCTCGCCACCGTAGCGCGCAACCGAGTCGGTCACGCGCACGCTCGAGGTCACGATGCGGCTGACGTTGCGCAGTACCTCGTCGCCCATTGGGTGACCGTAAGTGTCGTTGACCTTCTTGAAGTGGTCGATGTCGAGCAAGACCAAGCCAATCGGGGTCTTGTAGCGGTCGGTACGCTGCAGCTCTCGACCCAGGAGCGAGTCGAAGTAGCGACGATTGTACAATCCCGTAAGACCATCGGTGTCGGCCAACAATTCGAGACGCTTGTTCGCTTCGCGCAGTTCGTCTTGCAGCACCTTGAGCCGGTAGTGCACCTTGACTCGAGCAAGTAGCTCGCGATCGTTGAAAGGCTTCGTCACATAGTCCGAAGCGCCTTGATCGAGCACCTCGACCTTGCGGTTCGCGTCTCCCTCCGCGGTGAGCATGATCACCGGGATACCGGCGAGCTCGGGTCGGGTCGCGCGCAGAGCCAAGAACTTGGAGCCGTCGAACACGGGCATAATCAAGTCACAGACGACCAGATCCGGATGCCGGTCGACCATCATCTTGAACGCTTGAAGACCATCACCCGCCTCGATGAACTCCTCGAACCCCTCCACCTGCCGGAGCACTCCCCGGATCTGGGCGCGAATGGTGGCGCTATCGTCGACCACGAGGATCAAGGCGCCCATTCCTCGATAGACTAACCGCTCCCGCGCGACCGGACCAACTGCGCGAGGGGGCGGCAACACGCTTACACTCAACCACTTGGCGAGGCGGGATTCGCCGCGTCGAGCAACAAAACTTGGCCCACGACGGGCGATTCAGGAACCCTTCCCGCCATGGAGCACCGCTGCGAAGTTTGTGAGTCGTTTCGTCCGCAAGGCGACCTCGGTCCGGCGCGCCCACTGCTCGAGGTCTCATTTGGTGATCGGCGAGTGCTGCTCTGCCGCGGACACGCGGGCATCGCGCAGAATTCGCAGGTTGCATCGTTCGAAGAATTGCGCGCCCTTTACGCCGAGAGTGAAGGCAAGCGCTCGTACGTTTCCCGGCGCGCCCCCGACGGCCCGAGCGCCGGCAAGCCGCGCAGTTCAGGGCGCCGCTCGAGTGATTTGACCCGATAATTCAAGACGCGACTCTCACCTTTGCGCACAACCTGCGACTTTAGTCGCCCTTGGCGCCTCCTCGGAACCGGTCATGGGTACTCGTGGCAAGAGGGAAGCACATTCGTGCGTTGCCCTTTAGGCTACCGGTAACATGAACGAACTCGGCTCACGACGACGCTCCGCTTGCACACTTACGGCGAGCCACGCCTGGTTGCTCATGGGTTGTCTCCTGCTCGGCGCGTGCAGCAGCAACTCCGACGGCGGCTCACCGGCAGCGTCGGCTGGCTCCAGCGCCGCCGGCAGCACCAATGGAAACGCGGGGAGTGCAGGAACGGCGTCGCCCGGCGGCGGCTCGGGAGCGTCTGCCGGTATTGGCGCGTCTTCTGGAGCGCCGGGGACGGGCGGGAGCAGCGGAGCATCGAGCCAGGCGGGCCAAGCGGGCGCAACGGCTGGCGGCGCCGGGCAGGCCGGCGCAGGCCCGCTCACCAACGTCGCGCTCGCTCCGCACACCATCGCGTTGAGTGCAGGCAAAGCCTTCAATGATGGCGAAGACTTTTTCGACGATACCTTCATTCCGCCGAGCCCCCTGGCAAACTTCGGTTCTCAAGCGCCGATCATCCCAGTCGTGAATGCCGACGGCAGCCTCGAGGTCGCGTGGCTCGACTACACGAACGGCAAGGGCAAGCCATTTGCGCTGCCAGCACCGGGCATGATTTACATCACGCACATCGACCCCGCGCTGGGCACGGGAACGACGGTCGCTACGGGCATTTCTTCCTACCGTTTGCTCGGGTTCACGACCGACCCGAGTGGCGCATTCTACCTCGCGTATTGCGCGGACCATCCCTTCAAGAACGACGTCAAGGACGACCCGAACAACGTGGACGGGAACGAGCTGAAGGTCGCCAAGTCGACCAGCCCCGATTTCACGACCAAAGTGTGGGACACGTTGGTGTTCGGCGATCAAGACAACGTGAAGGACGGGTCGAAAGGGAACGCCGGCGCCGCTGGCTCGGGCGTACTCGGCTTCGACGTGATGAACCAAAAGCTCGTGCTGTACGTCGCTCACCAAATGGCCTGGGGCGAGGACGGTGCGGACAACGGTGTTCGGCATCAAGCCGGCTATTTTGGCTACTTCGACCCGGCGACGGGCATGCAAGCCAAGCCTGGCGGCAGCGATCCGAAGCACACCGGCGCGGGTTGGTTCTATTCGCACAATTTCGACCAGCGGCTCTTGGTCGACAAAGGCGTCGCGTACACGCTCGCCCACGGCGACGCCTACGACCGACAACTCGGCTTGTCCGCTTGGACGCTCGATAGTTACACGAAGAAGAACGACACCACGTTCGACAAGTCCTATTTCACGATCGCCGGCGATAGCGGCGACAACAAGACGGACACCGAGACCGGCCAATTCATCAAGTTGGCCGACGGACGCTTCGTGATCGTTCACACCACGTCACAAGGCCGAAGCGCGCGTGACGTGCGCATCGTGCTCGCCGATGGCACGACCGGAGCGACCTCTGCCGAAGCCTGGTTGACGACCAACACGGGCAATATTCAGGCGACGATGCCCAAAGTCGAGGTGCTCGGCGAGCAATTGTTCGTATCTTACGGCTTGTGGGATTCCACTCAGCGCACGAACAAGAAGCTCGATTGGTACACGCTGCTCGTGGACCTGACGTTGAAGCCGGTCGGCAGCGCCAAGGCCGCGACTGGCATCGAGTTCGTCAAGAGTTCACCGTTGTTCCGCTTTTCGGCGGGGCCGAACGCGGGCAGCGTGGGCTGGGTCTCGGGCAATGCCTTGCACACGCTGAGCGTCAACGTGGCGACCTTGGCGCCTTGACGTGACGCCCGCTAGGCGTGGCGCGTGGGGAGCCGTCGTGGTGTCGCTGACTGCAGCGTTGGCGATCCAAGGCTGTCAGGACGGCTATCCGATCGCAGCGACGGCATGTGATCGCTATTGCGATCTCGGGATGGCCCCTGGCTGCGGAGATTACCGCCCCACAGAGTGCGTGGTGTCCTGCGAGGCGCACTGGGCAAGCATGGTTTGCTCGAGCGAATTCGACGACTGGGTGAGCTGCCTCAAGGAACGCAAACACACACTGGTCTGCGACTACTCGCTCCCTGTGAGCAACGACGGCTGTGAAGCCGTGCTGAATGCCAGGCTCGAGTGCTGGCTGGACTACGCGGCTCGCGTGCGCAACGGCAAACAGTAGTCGCTCAAAACGCGCCCTCCGCGCCGATGCTCGGGATTGTCACCGGTCCGACGCTATCGAACTTGCACGCCAGCGCGTTGCATTCACCGTTCAGCACCTCTTTGTTCAAAGTGGTGTTGAGCACCTCGAACACGAGTCCCCACCAAATGTCCGGGCGCTTGATGTACCAACGCTTTTGCACTTTGAAATCCAAGCGCCAAAAGGGCGGTGTGCGCGGCGGGGATTTGGCGGCAGCGCGGTACGCCACCTGCGCTGGGATCCCGCTGTAGAACAACCAGCGCCCACCGACGCGCCAATTTCCGCCCAAGTCGGCAGAGACGCCAAGGTTGACCACGTGCGTGCGATCGGTCGTTGCCGGACCTTCCAGCTCGGCCGCGCTGCGCAGCGAGCGCGACAGGGTGTACGAAGCAAAGCCGCCCACGCGCCGGGAAAGACTGCGTCGAAGCATGGCTTCGAAACCGTAGGCGTGGCCGGTGGTGCGAAAGTCCTGTTCGTCTTTGCTCGTCGTATTCTGCAGCTGAATCAGGCCGATCAGATCGGTCATGTTGAAGAACGCGTTCTGAAATACCGAGAGTGAAGACTCGAATCCGGACGGCAGGGAGTACGAGACACCGGCGCTGTACTGCACCGCTGTTTGCAAGCCGCCCTCCAAAGACGGCTTGTAGCCTGGAATGGGCACCACGAAGCTCGGCGCTTGATGCACGAGCGCGAGCCCGTGCGTCACGGTCAGCTTCTTCGACAGCGCGTAGCGCGCGCTGATGCGCGGGTCGATCGCGAGCGCCACGCGCCCGCCCGAAACGAACAGATCCGCGCGCAAGCCCGGCGTGACCTCGAGCTTGGGGCTCAGCGCGAGCACGAGATCCGCCCATAGCCCGCTCGTGAGGTCGCGCCGCGCGCGACTCAGGCCGAATCGCACGTTGTTGTCTGGCGAATCGTCGGTGATCGTCATGCCGTCTTCGACGCGTGTGTTTTGGTTGCTGTTGTCTTGCTGATTCAGGTTCTCGAACAGCACGTCACCGCCTGCGCGCAGCGCCGTGGTCTTGTCCAGGCTTTGGCGATACTCGGAGCGAAAGCCGACCATGCGATTTTTCACGGTCACGCTGCCGTTGTCGGCGCCCGTGCGATCGAGTCCGAGCATCAGCGCGTTGCGCCAATTGCCGTCTACGATCTTGTGATCCAGGCGCAAATCCAGCCGGTGAAAGCCGACATCGACGAGGGTTCGCTCCTCCTTGAAAGCTTCCGTATTGCCCTCGTCCGCGCTGCCGCGATAGTGCGTTTCGAGCTGGGACATGAAGTCGCCCGCGCCGAACGAGAGCACCTCGAGGCTGTTTTTCGGGTCGAGCTCGTAGCGAATTCGAGCTTGGTAGTCCCAATAGTTCAGCGACACGTCGGGAACGACCAGCGATAACACCGCCGCAGTGTAGGAGAAGCGACCGCCCACCATCGCCGACCCGCGTCCAGACGCAAATGGCGCCTCGACCATCACCCCGCTGTCGATCCAACGAATGCTGGCTTCACCGTGAAAACGGTAAGTCGGCGGCGCCATTTCGCCCGCGACGATCGCCCCAGCAAAGCGGCCATAGCGCGCGGGGTACGCTCCCGGATAAAGATCGACGCGATCGACGAAGGCGGGCTGTAAGACGCCAGGGCCTGCGGCAAAGTGATACAAATACGGCACCGGAATGCCGTCGAAGAAGTAGCCGACATTGCCCGGCGGCGCGCCACGCACGTAGAAGTACGGTAGTCCGCTGGCGATCGGGACCACGCCGGGCAGCACTTCGATCGCGCGATACGGATCACCGAACGCGCCGGGCATATCGTGCACGTCCGCGTGACCGAGCGTATGTTTGATTGGTTCCTTTTGACCGATGACCAAGATCTCCTGCATCGCTGGTTCGGCAGCTGCCTTCGGCAACGCACTGGGCTCACCATCTGCTACGTCGGGCGCCCGAACCGGCTCGGCTTCCGTCGCCGAAATCGGCGGTACGAAGCGCACGGCGAAACGGATCTTCGCGCTCAGCGCATTGTCACCGCGTTTTGCAGGCTCGAATGACCACGCCTTGCTCGCCGCGAGCGCAACATCGACGAACGGCGGCTCGCCGCTGATCGCAAGCGCTTTGGTCACGGTACCGTCCTTGTCGATCGTGAGCTCGAGGATGACCTCATGCTCGCCCTGAGCCTGCGGGGGATACTCGATCGGGGTCGAACGCGCGCGCGGCGGGACTACCGGTTCCGTCGGAGGGAGAGGCGTGGGCGCCGGTGTAGCTGGCCGCGCAGGCGTCGCGGGCTTCGCCGGAGTGGAGTCACCATCGATCGAGACCGATTGAGCGAGAGCGTACGGGGCCAGACAGAACGCGCCGACCAGGCTGCGAGCGAAAAGGCGCAACCTCACGAGCCGTTCACCGCCATCTGGCCCGGTTATAGACGCTCGGCCAGGCAAACGCGAACGTGCGCGCGAAAAGACGCGAGCGCGGCGGGTTTCCGTTTCTCGTGTGGGCTACGCTCAGGGTCCACGAAAGGAAAGGTCGATCGCTCGCGCGGCCGTTGCATCCCGACGTGGCCACTCACGGGCCCTGGCCTGATGGGATTGGGGCGCTCGCGTTCCAGCAGCGCACCTCGTGCACGCGCGATGTAGCCGCGCGCGACGGTTCGGCGAAGTGCAGCGAAGCGCGACGCGCGCCGGCGCACTCGAAACGGCTCTGTTTCGGCCGAGAAACGTGCGAAATTCCGGCTCAACGCGCGAGAGATCCGAGGCGAACGGTAGACGCGAGCGCCAAGCGGCACGCGCGCGTGTATCGTCAGCCCCTGGTCATGGCCCGCATCGCGCTCATCTACTCCCATCCCTATCCGAATCGCTCGCGCGCAGGCCGAACCCTGCTCGGTTCCGTCAGCAATTTGGATGAGGTCAAGGTTCGTTCACTCTACGAGCGGTATCCAGACTTCGCGATCGACGTCGCTGCAGAACAAGCCTTGCTGCTCGAGGCTGAACTGGTCGTCTGGCAACACCCCATCTATTGGTACAGCCCTCCTCCGCTGATGAGCTTGTGGTTCGAGAAGGTGCTCGCTCGTGGTTGGGCGTACGGCAAAGGCGGTGACGCCGTGCGCGGCAAATCGTGCCTTTGGGTACCGACGACCGGCGGCGACACCAACGCTTATCGTGAAGGCGGCATGCATGGCCGTGCTTTCGAGGAGTACGTTGCGCCGGTCGAACAGACCGCCCGCTTCTGCGGCATGGTCTGGCAGCCACCGCTGATCTTGCATGGCTCGCACCACACCACGGACGAACAGCTACACCAGCATGGGCTCGAGTACCGCGCTCGGCTGAACGGATTTTTGACGCGCGAACGAGCGGCAACGCCGAACGGCGCGGGAGCCTCGGCATGAGCGACCACGGCTTGTTGTTCGACACGATGGTGTACTTGGCAGCCGCGGTGCTGTTCGTGCCGCTCGCCGCGCGCTTCAAGCTCGGCTCCGTGCTCGGCTACTTGATCGCCGGTTGTGTAATCGGTCCGTACTGTTTGCGGCTCGTCCGAGACGTCGAATCCATTTTGCACTTCGCCGAATTCGGCGTCGTGCTCATGCTGTTCATGATCGGGCTCGAGCTCGATCCCAAGCGTCTTTGGGGGCTGCGTGGGCCGGTATTCGGCGGTGGCGCGCTGCAACTCGGCGTCTGCGGTGGACTCTTGGCGCTGGGGGCATGGGCAGTCGGTCTCCCTTGGCAGGCAGCGCTCGTCGCGGGGCTCGCGCTCGCGCTTTCGTCCACCGCCATCGCCGTGCAAACCATGCGTGAACGCCACCTGCTCGAGGCGCCGCTCGGTCGCGCCGGCTTCGCGGTGCTGCTGTTCCAAGACATCGCGGCCATCCCGTTGGTTGCGTTGGTGCCCATGCTTGCCGGCGGCAAGACCGAAGGCGGAATCCTGGCCGTCGTGAAGGTTCTCGCTGCAATCGCCTTCGTCGTCGTTGCCGGTCGCTATTTGACTCGGCCCCTGATGCGCATCATGGCCGGCACGGGCATGCGCGAGATCTTCACCGGCTTCTCGCTGCTGCTCGTGGTTGCCATCTCGGAGTTGATGAACGCGGTGGGCGTCTCGATGGCACTGGGCGCGTTCTTGGCCGGCGTGGTTCTGGCCGGCTCCGAATATCGGCACGCGCTCGAGACCGACATCGAGCCGTTCAAGGGCCTATTGATGGGCTTGTTCTTCATTGCCGTCGGCATGTCGATCAACTTTGGGCTGATCGCGGAGCACCCGCTGCTCATTCTCGGGTTGGTCGCCGGGCTGACGGTCCTCAAAGGCGGGGGGCTGTGGGCCATTGCGCCGCGCCTGGGCGTGCCGAGCGCGCAGCGCTGGCTGTTCGCTGGCTTGCTCGCGCAGGGCAGTGAGTTCGGGTTCGTCGTGTTCGGCGTCGCCAGCCGTGCGCGGCTATTACCCGGTAAGTGGGATGAAATGCTGACGCTGGTCGTGGCGCTGTCCATGGCGCTCACGCCGTTGCTACTGCTCGTCTGCGACAGGTTCAGCGCGCGCGACACGCGCGAGCAGCGGCCCGACGACGTGATCGAGCATCACCACGCACCGGTGATCATCGCTGGCTTCGGCCGCTTCGGTCAGATCGTCGGGCGCCTGCTGTTTGCCAGCGGAACGCGCGCCACCGTGCTGGACCATGATCCAGATCAGATCGAAATCCTGCGAAAATTCGGCTTCCGCATCTTCTACGGCGATGCAACCCGGCTCGACCTATTGCACTCCGCAGGAGCGGAGCATGCCAAGTTGTTGGTCATCGCGCTGGACGACATGGCGGCAAGCATCAAGCTCGCCGAGTTGGCGCAGGAACACTTCCCACACTTGCGCATCATTGCCCGAGCTCGAAATGTCAGTCACTACATCAAGCTTCGACAGCTGAAGATCCGCCACATCGAACGCGAAACGTTCGAGTCCGCACTTCGCATCGGGCGGCGCGCGCTCGAACACCTGGGGGTCGCCCCGTACGAGGCGCGCGAGCGCGCCGATCGATTTCGCTCGCACAACGTGCAAAATCTCGAGGAGCTGTTGCCCGTGTTCGGGGACGAAAGTCGACGGCTATCGATAAGCAAGGCGGCACGGGCACAGCTCGAGATGCAGTTCTCCATCGATCGGGAGTCCCTGGCGGGCCACGGTGGCGAGTGGCATCCGGACGAAGACGACCGAGACGGTCGTCAACCGCTCGACGAGCGTGTGCCCGCGGCGAAAGCTTCACTCAGACCCGGTGGCCCGTGAACAACATGAACAACAGGATGACGACTAGAATGCCGGCAGGGGACCAGCCCACGTAACCGTAGCGTGAATGTCCCACGCCACCGCCGATGAGCGCCAAAATCAAGATGATCAGCAGGATGGTAAACATGTGTTGCTCCGTTGTCGGGCGCGAGTGCGCCACCTGAGGAGCCTTCAATGCAAGATGACTGCCAACGCCGAAACCTTGCTTTTGACGCGCATTTCCCGGCAAATCAGCGTTCTCGCTGACTGTCGCAATCGGTCTCAGTGAGCGCCCGCGGGGCGCTCATCTGATTCTGCCCCACGCTGCGGTGCGGCATTGGGTCGTGCAGTCCGCGACGCCCCTGCGCCCAAGAGGTACCTGCGGGTGAAGAATCCGAATAGCGTCTGCTCGTTCAACTGCGGCGCGATGCGCGAGGCACGAGCCGCGTGCAATGCCGGATAGGCGCTCCAATGGCTGCCGGGGTGCTCGTGATGCACGGTGTGATAGCCGGCGTCGAACACCAACCAGTTCATCCAACCGCTCACGAAGTTACGTGAATGATCGTCGGCCGAGCTGTGGTCGCAGCCGACGTGTTGCAAGTAGTTGGTGAACATCATCGACCACGCGCCGGACAACGCGGGGATGCCTAGCGCGCAAAGATACAGCAGCGCGCCGCGGGCAAACCCGTAGAGCGACAGCGCGAGCGCAACGGCAGCGGCGTGTCCGAGCACGACCGTGGCGGTCTCGAGCAGGATCTGCCGAAAGCGGGCCGGGTGGTGCGCGCGCGCGTCCCGGGCGTACCGCCAAATCGCCGGCATTTGCGCGATACCGGAGCGCGTTGGGTAGCTGAGCACGGCCCACAAGGAATCCGTCGCTGCGAGCTCCGAGGTGCGCGTGGCGTCGCCCGGGCCATCCACATAACGGTGGTGATTCTGATTGTGGGTGGGCACCCAAACGAACAATGGGCAACCATAGAAGAACGACAACCACGCCGAATACAGCGAATTGCTGCGCTTGTGGCGAAAGACAGGCGCATGATTGTGATAGTGCGCGAGCACTCCCGAGCAGTAAGCCAAATAGAGCGCTAGCGGCAGCAACCACGGCGCGAGGTCGGGTCTCGCATACGACAATGCGGGCAACGCCGGGAACAAGATCAATGACCAGAAGAGCGTTCGTCGGTCGGCGATGAATCGTAGCTGCATGTTGGCTTCCCCGTGTTAGTTTCGCGAGCGCCGAATGTACGAGGCGCGTCGCTGGCTCGAGTCGATCATGGAGTTCCGAACCGGCGCGCGCAATTCGCTTCCGTTTCAGGTTTCGTCATGAGCAAGCGATACGAGAGCAACGCCGCACGAAAAGGGCCCAAGCAGCAGCGATCCAAGGTCACCGTGGCAGCCATTTTGGACGCCACCGTTCAGGTTTTGGAACGAGAAGGATCGGACGCTGCGACGACCTCACGGATCGCTGAAGTCGCCGGTGTGAGCGTCGGCACGCTGTATCAATACTTCGCCAACCGCGACGCCATTCTAGATGCGCTCCAGGATCGCGAGTTCGAGCGCGCCACGGAAATGATGAGCCGCGTCCTGTCCCGCGGCGCCTACCACACCGATCGTGAAGTCGCGCGCGCGGTGGTGGAAGGGCTGCTCGAGCTGCACAGCGCGGCGCCTGCGCTGCATCGCGTGCTCGTCGTGCAGGGGTTGAGCGTCACGCCCACGGAGCGCGTGCAAGCTTTCGATATGCGCATCATCGCCGTGGTCAAGAGTTTCCTGAGTTTGGCCAAGCTACGAATCCGCCGCCCGAATTTGGACGCGGCAGCGTTCGTCGTTTATCAAGCCGTGCGCGCGAGTATGCTGGCGTGTGTGGTCGAACGCCCCGCCGGTCTCGATTCAGAAACCCTGGTCGATGAACTCACCGATCTGGTCCTGCGCTACCTGGCCGCCGATTGAACGGGATCGTACGCTCCGCGCGTAAAAATGAGCAACGTCGTCAATCTGAACAAGTTCAAGAAGCGCAAAGCGAAAGCCGAACGCGTCAAGCAAGCCGAAACCAATCGCCGCTTGCACGGCCGCACCAAGGCCGAACGCGCCCGTGATGCGCTGCAAAAGAAGAAGCTCGAACACGGCGTCGATGGCGCACGCCTCGATCCGACGACCGATCCCGATGAGCGGAGTGAAACCTAGCTGGCAGAAGCCAACAGCTCCGGGCCCAAGATCGGATTTCCGCCCACGAAGGACTTGCGCAACCGCTCTACGTGCTCGAGCGCGGGAGTGATTGCAGCCGCCTCATACGCCTCGAGCAGCAAGCGACGCTCGCGCTTCACCAAGCGCCCGTCGAGGATGGCGGCCACCGTGAGCACGCGCAGCGCGACACGCCGCTCAGCCGGTTCGAGCTCGGGAAGTGACTGCAAGAAGGCGCGCGTATCATCGACTTCGACGCCAGCCGGCGGCTCGCCGAAGCGTTGACGCAGCTCACGCATCAGCGAAATGTGATTCGGGTGCAGCTCACTCGTGCGCACGACGGCGGCGCCCAGCGCGCGGTGAATCGACGTGAGCAGCGCGGTCGATGGCCTGGGCTCGCCGGCAAAGATGACGTCGAGCATCTCGCACGCCGCCGAAGGGCCCATGACGCGGATCCGCGCCTCGCGCAGCACGAACCAACACACCAGCCCATTCCAGGCCGCGTTGATCGGAATCGCGGTGAATGCCAAGACGGAACGCGTCGCCAAGCGACCGATGGCGCGTTCGACGATCGCTTTGAAAACGAAATTGGTCACCGAGATCTTGAGCTTGTAAACCAGCGACGCGGTCGCCAGCGTGAACTTGCTGGCCTCGCGGTGCGGGTTCACGCCAAACGTTGCATCCGGCGGATTGGGTAACTCGAAAGCTGCGCGAGCCAAAGCGTAGCGCACGTCCAAGTTTTCCAACGAATCGAGCTGAAGACCTGCAACCAGTGACAGCTCGCGCACGGCACGCAAACCATCCCAATAGAGGTACGCGATCTCGAGCACGGCCGCGATCAGCGCCAATACGCCGAACAGCCCCCAATAGGAGATGTGCTGCAGCACGGTCGCGTGCTCGGGCTCATGTCCGAGCACGCGTGCGGCAAACAACGCCCCAAACCCAGTCGCGGCGGCATTGATCACACCAGCCAACGCCGCGCGCAGCACCGCGCCGCGCGTTACCCGCAGTAGACCCGCGCGCTCCACCGGATTGAGCACGTGGATCGGATCGTCCGCCTGCGCGGCAGCGAATTTTCTCGATTCGAGATATCTTCCGCCCAGGCGTTCCAGCAAGGGGCGCGCAGGCTTCCGAGGCGACGACATTCCTGAGCACAGGAGCTACTCGGCTCCGGCGAGCCGGTCAATTCTTCGGCGCGCCCTACGGGCTCGCCATGTAGCGTGCGAACTCGGCTTCGAAATCCGGATGCCAGCGCGAAAGCGCCGGTCGATTGAGGATGATGTCGTCCATCGCCCAACGCATCCGCCGCTCGTCGGTTCCTCGGTCCACCGCGTTGTCCGGACACAAAATGTAGAAATCACCGGCGCCGAGGCGCTCGATCATGAAATCGACGACTTGCTCGGCCGTCCATGCCGAGGCGGGTTTTTCTGCGGCACCCGTCATGCCGGTGTGGGTGTAGCCCGGAATCAGCAGGTGCGCCGAGATCCGCTCACCGCAAGCGCCGCGCAGCGCGTGTGACAGAGACTCGGTGTAGTTCCGAAGCGCGGCCTTGGACATGTTGTACGCGTAGTTCCCTGGCGGACTCGTGATCCCTTGCTTCGAGCCAGTGTTGATCACGAGTCCCGGCTTTTCCGAGGCAAGCATGCTGGGCAAGAACGCCTGCACGCCGTGGACCACGCCCCACAAATTCACGTCGAAGAGCTTCTGCCATGCCTCGCCATTTTCCCAAGGCAAGCCCGGGTTGTTGCCTACGCCCGCGTTGTTCATCAACACCGAGACGGAGCCAAAACGTTGCTCGATCTCCGCGCGCAGCCGTTGCAGCTGGCCGAGTTCTGAAACATTGGTCGCAGCGGCGAGCACGTCGTTCTGCGCGAGTTCGGCGACCTCGGCGGCAGCGCGGTCGAGAGCCGCCCCGCCCAAATCAGCCATCACCAGCGTCATGCCCAAGCCGGCAAAGCGGCGGGCCGCGGCCAGACCAATCCCGCTCGCAGCGCCAGTCACGACGGCGACGTTGCCAGGGGCCAATATTGAGGGGAGCGCGGTAGCGTCGTTCATGCGACGCATTTTAAACGCCCTTGGCGCCGGATGCAGGAGCCTAGCGGCACTCTTTCTCGAAGCTGCTCTGTTGCTTGATGGCGGTTTCGGCGGAGTTCTTGAAGCCGGCTAGTTTGACTCCCTCGCTCGACTCGAGCGTCGGCAGCTTGGATGCAATGACGTCACTCGCTTTTTTGGCGCTGTTCCAGGTGACTTGCCGAGTCTGAAAAGAGCTCTCGAGCAATTCCGCCTTGTTCTCGATCACCGACCAAGTCGGCACGTCCGTCCCCTCCAACTTGTGGTGTGTGGCTGCCGTGCGCAGCTCGGACCAGGCCTTGTTCAGATCCATCCGCTCGCGTTCACACCGCACCTCATCCTGACAGCCAATGCCCATTGACGACGCGGTCACCGCAATCACGATTGCCCACCGGTTCATGACGGCCTCCATCTCGCGGCGCCCTTCGCCGCGGCCAGGCGCGAGTTTACCGCCGTTGTCACGCCCGAGCCACTGCGGAACAGGCCGCGTACGCCCGTAAGCGAGAGATTCTGGTCGCTGTCGAACCCGGCGCGTGACTTTCAGCGTCAGGTTGTGCTCAATGATTCCGATGGGTTTCGTGACGCTTCGTCCCCTCCGGCGCGCCGCGCGGCTGACTCTCTTGCTGGCCACGCTGCAAGGGTGCCAAGAGCAGAAGGACCAACCGATTCGCGGCGATCGCAGCGTTCGCCCGCTCGACGGTATGGAGCGCTTCGCGGCACGCAGTGTGTCGATCGAAACGGCCATCGCCGCCATGCACGAGGGTGACGTCAAGAAGCTCAAGATGCTGAGTGTCTGGGTCAAGAAGCGCGACAAGACGGTGTTGCTCAGCCCCGACGACGTAAGCTCCCTCGACTTGGCGATCGAGTGCCTCGAGGACAAATTGACACGAGACGAACGCAGCAACCGACTCGACGAGATCCAGACCGGGAAACTGAAGGCTGCGGCGCGCGAAGTCTGCATCGAGGAAGACGCGGATTAGCGCTGCCCGCACGAATTCGGTCGCCGAGGTACGCGATTCGTCGCAAAGTCACCGCGCATGGCACAGCTGACGGTCACCTCCGCGGATGGCACACTCATCAACGCAAACTGTTACGGCGCTGGCCGCCCGCTGGTGATCGTCTCGGGGGCGCTCTTTGCAAGCGAGCTCTGGCTGAGAGTGGTGCCGCTCATCTCACCTGAGCGTTGCGTGGTCGTGCTCGATCGCCGGGGCCGTGGCAAGAGCGGTAACGGCCCCTCGTATGCGCCGGAACGAGAGGTCGAAGATATCTTGGCCGTACTCGAGGGCCTGCAGGGTCGCAGCGATCTATTGGGACATTCGTCGGGTGCCATCTTGGCTCTCGAGGTGGCACAACGAACGCCGTCCAATCTCGAGCGGTTGATCGTCTACGAGCCGCCGGTGTTTTTCAGTGCCGAAGACCGAATCGCGGCAGATTTGCCCGAGCGGCTCGAAGCCTTGCTCGCCGCGAACCAGGCGGACGCGGCGGTGGAGACCTTTCTGCGCGAAGGGCCGCGCGCCTCGGAGCCCGAGCTGCGCGGAATGAGAGCCGGTGGCGCGTGGGCGCCGATGGTGCAAGCCCTCGCACACACGGTGCCTTACGATTCGCGCGTGCAACGCGCGTTCTCCGCCGACCCCGTGGCGCTCGCGCGCGTTCACAATCGCACCCTGATGTTGCTCGGCGCCGCCAGCCCTCTGCGGATGCGCACCGCCGCGGAGACGATCGCCGCGCGCCTGCCCAACGCGACCGTGACGGAACTCGCGGGACAACAACACGTCGCGATGCTCTCCGCGCCCGCGCTGTTCGCCAGCGCCGTGAATGATTTCTTGGCAGAGCCGCGCTGAACGCCCTACGCGACCAGCACCTTCTGCCGCGAGAGCGGGGACACGCGTTCGTCGGGCGTGAGAATGCCGCGATAGTTGAGCGGATCCGCGGCGGAAGCGTGCACCGGTTCTCCTGGACCCCGGCGGCGCACCGAGCGCAGCAATGGGACGGCCTCGGGCAGGGCGTATTGTTCGCCGTCGAAGCCAGCCACGAAGCGCCCTCCGCGAACCTCGCCCCGTGCCTCCAAAGTTCGGAAAATCCGCGCCAAATCCCGCCAAGGCAGGGGTTGCTTCTCGCGCGCCACCGTTTTGCGGAACACCACGCCGGTGCGCTGCAGGAGCTGGCGAGCCACGAACTCGGCGGGCGGCGCTTGCAGGCCGTCGTGGCGGAGCAAGCTCCAACGGCCGGCCATCTTCGCCGCTGAGCGCCGCTTCGACACGCTGAGCAGTAGCGAACGCAAGCCATTGAACGAGTCACAAGTCGAAAGCCCTCGTGCGATCAGCTCGGCCAGGCCTTCGTCGAGTTCGTCTGGATGTAGGCCCGAGGCGCGTTGCAACCCTTGAGCGAACAGCGCGCCTCCAGCGCCGAGTAACCCATGGATCACACTTGCCGCGTGACCCAGCTCGTTGGTTGCCGGGGCACACGCGAGGCCGAGCCACGCGTCGAGATCGTCCCGCGGCACGAGGCACACCGGCGTCGTGCGAATCGGCGCGGCGCCGCTGCCCCAAATGCGACCCCAAACCACCTCACCCGAGAGGGTGAGCTCATCCAGCCACTCGCGCTTGTAGTTGCGCACGCGCGCCGGCAGCACACTCGACTCCCAGGCGGAAGCGGGCACCTCGAAGGCCGACAATTGGCGAATCACGGTCAGCACGCCGAGCGGACCGTCGAGCTTGCGCTCTTCGTCCAAATGCTGCCAAGCAGCCAAATAGCGCAGAAAATCGCTGGGATTGACGGGCTCGATTTCCTTTCTCAAGCCCTCCAACGTGTAGCGGTGAATGCGCGCCAGCAGCCGACGGCTGCACCAGCCCGCGCGCCCTTCGAAACGCCCACGCAGCACGAAGCCCTCCGCTTCCAACTCGAGCAACGCGGGGTCGTCGCTCACGATCGGCCCGAGCGCCTCCAAGCGACCGCGCAAGATCTCTTTCGGATGGCGCGAGGCTTCGAACGCGAAGTAGCGCTCACCCTCGAGCAGCACGCGACCTGCACGCACGAGCTCCTGAATCCATCCGGTCCAAGGCGCCGCCTCGTCGCGCGTCAGATAGCCCATCCAAAGCAACGCCTCGTGCAGTTCTTCCGCCGAAGTCGGCGCCGGCCAAGCTTCTTCGCGAACCCGGCGAATGGCAGCAGGATCGAGCGCGCCCAGTTCATCGGCCGAGCGCACGTCCAGCGTGCGGCGCGTGAGCACCGCTTGCGTGCGGCGTTCCTCGAGCGGCGCGTCGTCCAAGAACGAGTACGGTTGAGCCGCCAAAATGCCGTGCGCAAACAGCGACGGCTCGGGCGAATCGACCGCTCGCCGTTCGATGCTCCCGTCGCGCAAACCCCGCAACACCGCGAGAAAGCCGTCGATATCCATGGCTTCGGTCAAACAATCGTCGACCGTTTGGCGCACGAGCGGATGCTCCATCGGAACTTCGATGTCGCCCGGTGGCAGGGTCTCTCCACAAGCAACGGCGGCTGGAAAGCTCGCGGCGAGCAAGTCGTCCGCACGCATGCGTACCAAAGGCGGTGGCGTCCGCTTGCCTCCTCGCATCCTTTCGACGAGCAGCGCGCGCGATACGTTCCAGCGCCAGCGGGTCTTGAACATCGGCGCCGGCAACAATGCTTGGACCAGGAGATCGCGCGCCGTGTCCGGGTGCAAATAGTCGAATACTTCCTCCAAGGGGAAGCTATGCTGCGGACCGAGCGAGAGCACTATCGCTTCTTCGTTGGCGGCGGCTTGGAGTTCGAAGCCAAACCCACGGCAGAACCGCTTTCTGAGTGCGAGTCCCCAGGCACGATTGATGCGCCCACCGAAGGGAGCGTGAATCACGAGTTGCATGCCCCCACTCTCGTCGAAGAATCGCTCCAGGATGACCCGTTGCTGAGTGGGCACGGCCCCGAGCGCGCCCGCACCAGCGCTTGCGTAGTCGGCGATTTGGCGCGCTGCCGGCTCGCCCACGTCGGCAGAAAGCCTGGAAAAATCCGCAAGCGCTCGTTCGCGGAGCGCCGAAATCTCGTGCGAGAGCTCGCGCGTTCGCGCGGGCGCTTCACCCAGCCAAAAAGGGATCGTGGGCGGAGCGCCCTGTGCATCCGCCACGCGGACGACCCCTCCGCTGACACGCAAGATCCGCCACGACGCGGTTCCGAGCTGGAAGATGTCACCGCCGTTCGATTCGATCGCGAAATCTTCGTTCAACGTTCCGACCAGGGTGCCCTCGGGATCGAGGATGACTTGGTAGTCTGCGTTGTCGGCGATGGCCCCACCGGAGGTAATCGCGGTCAGCCGTGCACGTCGCGTGGCGCGTAGCCGCTTGCCGACGCCGTCTCGATGCAACAGCGCCCAGCGGCCTTCCAGGTGAATCTTCACCACCTCGTCGAATTCGCTGCGCGCCAAGTCGCGGTACGGCCACGCGCGACGAAGCGCCTGAAACAACGCCTCTTCCTCCCAAGTCTCGGCGACGCAGGCCGCGACCACCTGCTGAGCCAGAATGTCGAGCGGTCGCCCCGGCTGCGGCGTGCGATCGAGCAGCCCTTCACGAATACTGCGAAGCAACGCGGCGGCCTCGACGAGTTCGTCCAAAGTGAGCGGGAAAATCCGGCCTTTCGGGGTTCGTGCCACGCCGTGACCAGCGCGCCCCACACGCTGGAGAAGCGTGGCGATCGAGCGCGAAGCGCCGACCTGGATCACCAAATCGACATCGCCGATGTCGATACCGAGCTCGAGCGAAGCCGTGGCGACCAACACCTTGAGCTGCCCTGCCTTCAGGCGTTGCTCGGCATCATGGCGCCGCGCAGCGGACAAGCTCCCGTGGTGACAAGCCACGTCCTCCTGTCCGAGCAAGTTGCCGAGTCGAGCCGCCACGCGCTCGGCCATCTTGCGCGTGTTCACGAACACCAGCGTGGTGCGGTGTTCGCGCACCAGACCCGCGATACGTTGATAGATCTCTTCCCAGACTTCGTGCGAACAGACCGCCGTGAGCGGAGAAGGGGGAACCTCGATGCCCAGGTCGATGTTCCGAAGGTGCCCCGCGTCGACCAGCACACACTCACGGTCCACGCCGACCAAAAAGCGAGCGACCGCTTCCAGCGGCTTCTGTGTCGCCGAAAGCCCAATCCGTTGCAGTGGTCGGCCGGTGAGTGCCTCGAGGCGCTCGAGCGAGAGCGCCAAGTGTGAACCGCGTTTGTCGCGGGCCAAAGCGTGGATTTCGTCCACGATCACCGCGCGCACCGAGCTCAGCATCTGCCGTCCGCCCTCGCTCGTGAGCAGGATGTACACCGACTCCGGCGTGGTCACCAAGATGTGCGGCGGGCGCTTGGTCATCGCCGCGCGATGTTTCGCCAAGGTGTCGCCTGTGCGTACCGAGACGCGTAATTCCGGCAAGCTCGGATCGAGAGCGCGGATTTCCGCGAGCGGCACTGCCAAGTTTTTCTGAATGTCACTGGCCAGCGCTTTGAGCGGCGAGATATACAGAACCTGCGTGCGCTGTTCGAGCTCGTCTCCACGTGAGAACAATTCGTCGATCGCGGAGAGAAACGCCGCCAGCGTCTTACCCGAGCCGGTGGGAGCCGCGATCAGCGTATGTTTTCCCGCGCGAATGGCCGGCCATCCTTCGCGCTGCGGAGCCGTCGGCTCACCGAGGCGCTCGCTGAACCAACGCACCACCGCTGGCTGAAATGCCGCGAGCGGACTTTGTAGGTCGTCTGTATCGAATGGCATCACGTGAGCGGCGAAGCGTTGTCCGTCAATCGCATGCCCGCAATGCGAAACACCTTGCGGCGCGAAATCAGGCGGTTATTTTGGAAGCCTCGTGAAGCAACCGATGAAGTTACTAGCCCTGTGCGCCGCCTGCGCGTGGTGCCTTGCCTGTGAATCGACCAGCGTCCCCGCGCCCCCGCACCCCGCTGGGTCCGTCAAGGTACATCCAGCGTTCACCGTGCCAAAGACCGCGGAAATGCTGCCCGATCCGGATCCGCCCACCCTTCGCGCCCAACACCAGGCGCCCACCGCACCGACCAAGTCACGCGACAAGAAGGACTGGCAAGCGAACTGCAAGATCCAGCAGGCCTGCGCTCCCGAAGCCAAAGACATCCCGACGTGCGACGCGCACGTCAGCCAGCGCCCGTGGATCGACGTAGTGACGGAGGGCGACGCGGTCGCGGGGAAAGAAGTCGAGGTCAGCGGTACGCTCGGTCTATCGCTAATCAAGAAGACTGGCTCTGGCGAGTGTGCGCCGGGCGCGTGTTGTCATACGCTCGATATGCAGATCGTGCTCGTGGGTGAGCCCACGGGCTCACTCCCTCTGCGCGGCCTCACTTGCTCGGGTGATGACTCCACCTTGTGCTGCAGCGTGCCCGCCGACGGGCAAACCGTGGTCGCACGCGGACGTCTGCGAAAGCTCAGCGCCGGCGTAAGCAAGTGGCAGCTCGAGGATTCAACGCTTTGCCTCGTCGACAACACGCCGCGGCATTGAGCTAGAAGGCGCCGCGAACCGAGATACAATTGCCGCCACAGCTCGGATCGGGCGCAAACACGAGCGCTCGCTCGTTCTTCGGCCCGTACGAGTAGTGGAGCAGTACGGGCACCGCGTAGCCAAAAGCAAAGCCGAATCCCGTACCTACGATGACGTCGGTCGCATAATGACGATCGGCGGCGATGCGCGAAGTTGCCGTCACCACGGCGTTGACCGAAAGCAGCACGCACGAACCGATGTCCAGCACAGGGCTGCCGTACAGCGCGATGCGCGTATGGTTGGCGCACATCAACCCCGCACTGGTGGCGGCGATCGCCGAGTGGCCGCTGTAGAACGACTGCGTGTCGCACTCCCCGCCTCCGTTGCAGTCGGCGTAGGGTCGCTTGCGGGCAGACAGCTGAGTGGAGACCACGGAAAGCAGGCCCGAGTAGCTATAGGCTTCGCCCAAGATGCCAGCCAAGTTGAGCGCCAGCTTCGAGTCTTTGTGTCCAATGGCAGACACGAAGAAGACGTCCACCAACGGCAACAGCGGAGCCAGACGGTACGTCCAGTCACCGACGGCCTTGTAGGTCCGCCGTGCTTCGGGATCGCTCGCCCGCAGGCTGTTGCGCACGGCTTCGTCGAACAAAATTGGTCCTTGCCAACGTGGTTGCTCGATCGGCCCGGCGATCACGATCGCGGCCGAAGCCAAACCAGCGGCGATCGCCGCGA
>Ga0164307_10000177_pt1 | contig 28949 bp, 29 predicted proteins | sample Whisoiple_243_MG_FD_110214 | JGI IMG/M metagenome (GOLD analysis project Ga0164307, IMG submission 110214) | Soil microbial communities amended with fresh organic matter from upstate New York, USA - Whitman soil sample_243_MG | ecosystem: Environmental > Terrestrial > Soil > Unclassified >...
CACCGAGCCAAGACCCACGCCGGGCACATGTCGGCCCGCACCGGGGAGCACGCCTCCAGCTGCACCACACCCACCGGCCATCGCTACCTCACCGCGGACCCACCGCTACCGGTAGAAGCCTGGCCGCCACACGATCAGCACCGGGTGATGTCCGCTGATATCTCGCGGCTGCCCCAACAAACCTGGTCCGATCAGGAGCTCGGGTCCAGGGCAAATGAGCCGATGGCGATCTCGCCTGCGGGCACATAGGTTCCGATGAAGACACCAGTGGTGGAGATGGTGCTGTCGATCAGGGTCAGCCCGGCGGGAACGGTACCGTTGGCGAACAGTCGCTTCCCTGCGCCGACCACACACGGAAAGAACCACAGCCGGTATTCGTCGACCAGGTGGTGCCTGTTGAGGGTCTGGACGAGGTCACCGCTGCCGTGCACCTGCAGCTCCGGGCCGTCCTGCTCTTTCAGCGCCCGGACACCCTCGGCGGCATCACCCTCGATCAGCACCGAGGGTCCCCACGGCAGGTCCGGATGATGGCGCGACGCGACGTACTTGGTGGCATCGTTCAGTGGCTTGCCGCCCTCCTCATCCGGCACCCGCGGCCAGTGCGCGGCGAAAAGGTCATAGGTCTTTCGGCCGAGGACGACGTCGAACGGCACGCTCATCGCCTCCTCCATCACCTCACCCATCTTCTGGTCCCAGTAGTTCACCGACCAGCCGCCCGCGGTGAACCCACCGCTGTCGTCCTCACCCGGTCCGCCGGCGCCCTGCATCACGCCGTCGAGGGTCAGAAACGTGCTCACGATCAGCCTTCTCATGTCCGATTGCCTTTCGTCCGGTTGTTCCGGGGACTCTTCGGGCCCACCGCACGGTCAGACTGCGAGACCGCCCGAGAACTCATCGCCGGGATCGGATCAGGTGCCGGCCGGGCCACGTTGGGGGGTGCTCTCGCGGATCACGACCTCACCCGGCACTGTCACCACCGTTGGCGAGTCGACATCGTCAGGCGCCAGGGCGGGTCGCCGGTCCAGTGCCAGTTCCAGCGCGCGGCGGCCGATGTCGGCCAGGGGCAGCCGGACGGTGGTCAGCGAAGGGCGCACATCGCGCAACGTCGGGATGTCGTCGAACCCGGCCACCGCCATGTCCTGGGGCACACGATGACCCTGGTCCCGCAGCGCCGCGATCGCGCCGACCGCCATCACATCGTTGACGGCGAACACCAGCTCCACATCCAGGTCCCGATCCAGCAGCTCGGTCATCCCGACATAGCCACCGTCCCTGGTGAACTGGGCGGAAATGATGTTCTCCTCGGGCAGGTCGACGCCGACCTCGGCGAGCCCGGAGCGGAATCCGGCCACCCGATCCTCCGAGGTCACCAATGCCTCGGGACCGGCAAGAAGGGCGAAGCGGTGATATCCCAACGCCACCAGGGCGCGGGCCAGACGTGCTGCGCCACCGGCATTGTCGATGATGATGGTGTTCAGTGGCAGGCTGTGCTGGCCGACCACCGCCACATATCCGCCGCCGACGGAGAACCCGACAAGCTCTTCGGCGAGCCGCTCGGTCGACTCCCGGTCGTTGAACCTCGAGCCGGCCAGGATCACCGCCTTTGCGCGTTGGCTGCGCAGCGCCTCGACATGCCTGATCTCGATGAACGGGTCCGACATGGTGGAGCCGATGGTGACGATGAGGTTGCGGTCGGCGGCGGCCGCCATCACCCCGGATGCCAACGCAGCTGCCGACGGATCCGCGATGTCGTGCACGATCAGTCCGACGGTGGTGGTGGTGCCACGGACCACCGCCTGGGCATTCGCATTGGGGGAGTAGTTGAGCTCGGCGGCGGCGGCCTTCACCCTGGCCCGCAGTTCCGGCCCGACCGTTCGACCCGTTGTGCCGTGCAGCGCGCGGGACGCCGTGGCCAGCGAGACACCGGCCCAGCGCGCGACGTCGGCCAGGGTGACTTGCTCGGACACGCCGGACCTCCTCACCTGACGGGTGGAATTCGCGCTGGGGTGGCGGAATTGTCCCGTGCGGCCGAGCGTAGCCAGGGATCCGCCGCGAACCCGGCGGGTCGGGGATGCGGGTCGGGGAGACTGGCCGGGTGAGTCGATCTGTGGTCCTGCCCTCCGGCGTCGCCATCACCGGCAGGCGAATGACCGACATCCCGGAGGTGCCGGCCGACTTCCTGCTGGCGCTGGCGGACGGCCCATTGCCACCCTGGCCGTGCCGGCGGATCAACTGGCCGGACTTCTGGATTCCCACCGATCGCTCCGATGCCCTCGATGGTCTGGCCGAGGCGTTGCGTCGGGCGCACGCCGGCGAATTGGTCGAGGTGGCCTGCCACGGCGGACGCGGCCGAACCGGAACGGCGCTGGCGGCGCTGGCGGTGCTCGACGGTCATGCGCCGACGGACGCGGTCGGGTGGGTGCGCCGGGTTTACGACCCGAAGGCGGTGGAGATGCCCTGGCAGGCCTGGTGGGTGCGGCGCCTGCGCAGCTGAGTGGGTCGTCCGTGCAAGCTGAGTCGGTCGCCGGCTCATGGCTCCGTAGGATGGCTCATCGTGCTCGTGCTCGCTCTGGATACCTCGACCCCGTCGGTCACTGCCGGCGTCGTGCGTCTGCTGCGTCCGCACGAATTCACCGAAGCCGTTCATCGCGACGCCTCCGCCGGGATTCCGAAGCCCTCGCAGGTGCTTGCCGAGGAGTCGGTGACCGATCCGTTCGCCCACGCGGAGCGCCTGATGCCGCTCGCGCAGGCGGCACTGGCAGCAACCGGGAACACCGTGAAGGATCTCGAAGCCGTGGTGGTCGGGCTCGGTCCCGGCCCGTTCACCGGTCTGCGGGTGGGGATCGCCACGGCTGCCGCGTTGGGGGACGGCCTGGACATCCCGGTGCACGGCATACCCAGCCACGACGGCACCGCCCGCGCGTTGGCCGCCGAGTTGGCATCGAAGGCGCCCGGCGATCTGCTGGTCGTCACCGACGCCAGGCGCCGCGAGGTCTACCTGTCGGCCTACCGCTCGGACGGCCGGCGCGAGCTCGGTCCGCTGGTGCTCTCCCCGGCCGCTGTCCCTGAGCTGGTCGCCGCGAAAGGTCTGAAGCCGCACTACCTGACCGGCGCCGGGGCCGGTCTGCTCGACGGACAACGGACGCCCGACTTCGATCCCGAGCGAATCGACGGCGCGGGCAACTCGCAGAGCCTCGGACTGGTCGAACGGGCCGCCATCGCGCTGCTGACCGGGGTGGTTCCCGGCCCGCTCACCCCGCTGTACCTGCGGCGGCCGGACGTCACCGAACCGGGTGCCCGCAAATCGGTGCTGGGTCGATGAGCGCGATGGTCATGTCGGAGCTGGAAACCCTCGACGCCGCCGACATTGGTGCGTTGGTCGAGCTGGAGGAGATCCTGTTCCCCGGAGATTCGCCGTGGACCCGGCAGATGTTCGACTCGGAACTGGCCGCGGGCCACCACTACGTGGTGCACCGTGACACGGAAGGTCTGATCGACGGGTACGCGGGTGTGGCCCTGCTCGGCGATGACGAGGCGGAGGTGCACACCATCGGCGTCCGGCCGGACGCGCAGGGGAGGGGGTTGGGTCGAATCCTGCTCCGGCGGTTGATCACACTCGCCGCCGACCGACGGCTGCTGCTCGAGGTGCGCACCGACAACGAAGCGGCGATCGCGCTGTACGTCTCCGAGGGATTCGTCAGGCTGGGCATCCGGCGGCGTTACTACCAACCCAGTGGGGCGGACGCGTACACGATGGCCAGGCCGCGATGATCGTTCTGGGCATCGAATCCTCCTGCGACGAAACAGGTGCCGGCCTGGTCCGGGTCACCGAAGGCGCACCGGAGCTGCTCGGCAACGCGCTGGCCTCCAGTCAGGACGAGCACGCCAGGTTCGGCGGAGTCGTCCCGGAGATCGCGTCGCGCGCCCACCTCGAGGCAATGACGGCCACCGTCCGGGCGGCGTTCGCCGATGCCGGCCTGAGCCATCGGGACGTCGGCGCCATCGCCGTGACCTGCGGCCCCGGGCTGGCCGGCGCGCTGTTGGTCGGGGTGGCCGCCGCCAAGGCCTATGCAGCGGCGTGGGACGTCCCGCTCTACGGGGTCAACCACCTGGCCGGCCACGTTGCCGCCGACACCCTGGAACACGGCGTGCTGCCGAAACCGACGCTGGCGCTGCTGGTCTCGGGCGGTCACACGCAGCTGCTGCGGGTCGACGACCTGGCCGGCGACATCACCGAGATCGGCAGCACCGTCGACGACGCGGCCGGCGAGGCCTACGACAAGGTGGCCCGGCTGTTGGGTCTGGGGTATCCGGGCGGTCCGGTGATCGACAAGCTGGCCGCGGACGGTGATCCCACCGCGGTGCGCTTCCCACGCGGCCTGACCGGCCCCCGTGACGCGCCCTACGATTTCTCCTTCTCCGGACTCAAGACGGCCGTCGCGCGGCACGTCGAGTCGGCGGAGCGGGCCGATCGGGTGGTCGATGTGGCTGACGTCTGTGCGTCCTTCCAGGAAGCGGTTGTCGACGTGCTGACGGCCAAGACCGTCCGTGCCGCAACGGATCTGGACATCGGTACGGTGGTGATTGCCGGTGGCGTCGCGGCCAACCGCGGACTGCGCCGGCGCGCGGAGGAGCGGTGCGCGGCGGCCGGGCTCGAGCTGCGGATCCCGAGGATTTCGCTGTGCACCGACAACGGCGCGATGATCGCCGCGGTGGGTGCGCATGTGGTCGCCGCCGGCGGAGCGCCGTCCGGCGAACTGCTCACCGGCGACCCGGGCCTGCCGGTCTCTGTTGTGCATGTCTGAGAAGTTGTGCATGTCTGACCGGTTGCTGATGCGGTGACCGGCCCGCTCGTGCCACGCTGTCCGGGCCAGTAGCGACATCGAGGTCGCCCGGCCGAAAGGATCCAGCAATGGCGAGCACCAGTCCCGGCTATTCGATCACCGTTCGCGCCCAGGCCCCGTCGGCGATCGGCGCCACCGCCGATCTCGCCGCCGCGGTGATGACGGCGGGAGGGTCACTCACCGCGTTGGACGTCGTCGAATCCGGGCCCGACTACATCGTGGTCGACGTGACCTGCGATGCGGTCGACGCGGCGCACGCCGACGAGGTCACCAAGTCCATCGAGGACCTGCCCGGCGTGAGTGTGCGCAAGGTCAGTGATCGGACGTTCCTGCTGCATCTCGGCGGCAAGATCGAGGTGGTGCCCAAGGTGCCGCTGAAACACCGGGACGACCTGTCCCGCGCCTACACCCCGGGTGTTGCCCGGGTCTGCATGGCGATCGCGAAGAACCCGAAGGACGCCCGCCGGCTGACGATCAAGCGGAACACCGTCGCCGTGGTCACCGACGGGTCGGCCGTCCTCGGGCTGGGCAACATCGGCCCGGCCGCGGCGATGCCGGTAATGGAGGGAAAAGCGGCGCTGTTCAAGCAGTTCGGTGGGGTCGACGCCTGGCCGGTGGTGCTGGACACCCAGGACACCGATCTGATCGTCGAGATCGTCCGCTGCATCGCCCCCGGGTACGGCGGGATCAATCTCGAGGACATCGCCGCCCCACGGTGTTTCGAGATCGAACGGCGACTGCGGGAACTGCTGGACATCCCGGTGTTCCACGACGACCAGCACGGCACTGCGATCGTGGTGCTGGCGGCATTGACCAACGCGTTGCGGGTGGTGAAGAAGCAGCCCAAGGACGTCCGGGTGGTGGTCAGCGGCGTGGGTGCGGCCGGCCGGGCGATCATCCAACTGCTGCACCATCAGGGTTTCGGCGACATCATCGGCTGTGATCGGAACGGCGCGATCCGCCCCGACAACCCCAACCTTGACGAGTACCGGCGGTGGATCGCCGATACCACCAACCCTCGCGGTGCGCAGGGCACGCTGGCCGAGATGCTGGTCGGCGCCGATGTTTTCATCGGGGTGTCGGCACCGAACCTGCTGACCGGCGACGACATCGCCGCCATGGCGCCGGATGCCGTGGTGTTCGCCCTGGCCAACCCCGACCCCGAGGTCGATCCGTTCGCCGCCAGCAAGCATGCGGCGATCGTCGCGACCGGCCGATCGGACTACCCCAACCAGATCAACAACGTGTTGGCCTTTCCCGGCTTCTTCCGCGGAATGCTGGACTCCGGCGCGCACGAGATCACCGACGAGTGCCTGCTCGCCGCCGCAACGGCCATCGCCGATTGTGTGCAGGCCGGCCAGTTGAACGCGAACTACATCGTGCCGTCGGTGTTCGATCCCGCGGTCTCGGCTGCGGTGGCGACCGCCGTTCGCAAGGCGACCACCCGCTGAATCGCGCCTACCCTGGGGTTTCGGCGGCCGCGACCCGGACGCCGGAACCCTCCAGGCATCCTCACACCGGCAATGGAGCCCATCATGAGCGCGGCAACGGCCCACGAATCGAATCCCTATCTACGCACCGATGCCGCCGGCAGTTTGCTGGTCGAATTGCGGCGGGCGACGGACGGCCGCACCGGGGACCGACTCTCGACGGTGATCCGGGCCGTGACCACCGCCGGGTCGACGTTGCCCCCTGACCAGGTCGAGGCGGCCATCGCGGCGATCGCCCTGCTGCTCACCGAGTACGAACCGAGCCTGCTGGACGGTGCTGCCGATGAGGCGGCCCTGCGGGCGTGGCTGCACGACGTGGACACCGAGCTGACGCCGGGCCGCCGGCTCGCCGCGAGCGCGGCGCTGGCCAGGATCGAACTCGGTTTGAACAACGAGTGGTACGACACTCAGCAGCAGGCCGGGACGTTGCCATCGGCCCTCGCCATGCTGCGCCGGCTCCGCAACGGGCTGGCCGACGCAGCCGGTTGAGCTGATTTACCCCCGGTGGTTGAGACCTGGCACTCGCATGGCTAGAGTGCTAGTCGAACGGCACAGTGACGGCCCGGCTCCCGCGACGACGGGCCCGATCCTCGCCGGTCGCATCCAGACAATCCACACGGCAGTAGCCGTCAGGCCACCGCCGCAGAATCGAACGCCAGAAGGGGGAGGTCATCACCGTGGCGAGCGTGAACATCAAGCCGCTCGAGGACAAGATCCTCGTCCAGGCCAACGAGGCTGAGACGACGACCGCGTCCGGCATCGTCATTCCCGACACCGCCAAGGAGAAGCCCCAGGAGGGCACCGTCCTTGCCGTAGGACCGGGTCGTTATGACGACAATGGCAAGCGCATCCCGATCGACGTCGTCGAAGGCGATGTCGTCATCTACTCCAAGTACGGCGGCACCGAGGTCAAGTACAGCGGCAAGGAATACCTGCTGCTGTCCGCACGTGACGTGCTGGCCAAGGTCGCCAAGTAGGACCGCAGTACCGCACAGCTCTTGCAGATCGATCACGCCCCGGCGGCCCGCACCCGCGGGCGGTCGGGGCGCGGTCGTTTCTGGCGCGCATTCTGATCAACCCATCTGATTTTCGACAGGACTGGACAACACATGGCGAAGCAGATCAGCTTCGATACGCAGGCCCGCTCGGCGCTGCAGCGCGGCGTTGACAAGCTGGCCGACGCGGTCAAGGTCACCCTCGGCCCGCGTGGCCGGTACGTGGTGCTGGACAAGAAGTTCGGCGGACCTACCATCACCAACGACGGCGTGACCATCGCCCGCGACATCGACCTGGACGATCCCGAGGAGAACCTCGGCGCCCAGCTGGCGAAGACCGCGGCGACCAAGACCAACGATGTCGCCGGTGACGGCACCACCACCGCGACGATCCTGACCCAGGCGATCATCACCGAGGGCATCCGGAACGTCACCGCCGGGGCCAACCCGATGGCGCTGCGGTCGGGCATCACCCAGGCCGCCGACCGGGTCAACGAGCTGCTGACCGAGTGGGCGACCCCGGTCGCCGGCGACCGCGCGGCCATCGCGCAGGTCGGCACCATCGCCTCCCGCGACGAGTTGATCGGCGGTCTGCTCGGCGAGGCGTTGGAGAAGGTCGGCGCCGACGGGGTCGTCTCCGTCGAGGAGCACTCCGGGCTGAACACCGAGCTCGAGTACACCGACGGCGTGCAGTTCGACAAGGGCTACATCTCGCCGTATTTCGCCACCGATCCGGAGGCAGGCGAGGCCGTCCTCGAGGACACCTACATCCTGCTGGTCCGGGAGAAGATCTCCGCCCTCGCGGACCTGCTGCCGCTGCTGGAGAAGGTGCTCGAGGCCAAGAAGCCGCTGCTGATCGTGGCCGAGGACGTCGAGGGCGAGGCGCTCTCCACGCTGGTGGTCAACGCCATCCGCAAGACGTTCACCGTCGCGGCCGTCAAGTCCCCGTTCTTCGGTGACCGGCGCAAGGCGTTCGTCCAGGATCTGGCGATCGTCACCGGTGCCGAGGTGGTGTCGGGCGAGGTCGGACTCAAGCTGTCCGACGTCGGGCTCGAGGTGCTGGGCAAGGCTCGGCGGGTCACCGTCACCAAGGACGACACCACGATTGTCGACGGTGGCGGATCGGCCGAGGCCGTCGCCGATCGCGCAGCGCAGCTGCGGCAGGACATCGAGACCACCGATTCGGACTGGGACCGGGAGAAGCTGCAGGAACGGCTGGCCAAGCTTGCCGGCGGCGTCGCGGTGATCAAGGTCGGCGCAGCCACCGAGATCGAGGCCAAGGAACGCAAGCACCGGATCGAAGATGCCGTGCACGCCACCAAGGCTGCGGTCGCCGAGGGCATCATCGCCGGCGGCGGTGCTGCTCTGGTGCATGCCAGCGCCGAGCTTTCCGCGCTGGAGGCGCAGCTGACCGGCGACGAGGCGACCGGCGTCGCCATCGTCCGTCGGGCGCTGTCGGCACCCGCCTTCTGGATCGCCGCCAACGGCGGCGAAGAGGGAGCAGTGGTGGTCAACAAGATCGCCGAACTGCCCGTCGGCCAGGGGTACGACGCCAACACCGGCGAGTACGTCGACATGGTCAAGGCCGGCATCATCGACCCGGTCAAGGTGACCAAGTCCGCGGTCTCCAACGCGGCCTCGATCGCCGGCATGGTGCTCACCACTGCGTCGACGGTCGTCGAGATCCCGCAGGACGCACCGGAAGAGGCGGCGGGCCACCACGGCCACAGCCACTGATCAACGACGGAGGCGGGCGACCCGAATGGGGGTCGCCCGCCTTTGTCGTTCCTGAACCAGGATGAATTCGGACGCGCGTCGCATTGCTGACGAACGCCGCCGGCCACCCCGACGCAGCAGCAGTCACTCTTTGGCATCAGCCGGTAGTCGGAGAAGGTACGCGAATAGCCGATCGGACCACTACGATCGAGTGATGGCACCCTCAGGCATGGTCCTTTCGCGGACCTCGCGAGGAAATGTGCCGCCGTCCGGACGACAGTCTCGGCCTCGTTCGGGTGGTGATTCCCCCCGGACGATCACTGTGAGCAGTGAGTCTGTGCGCTCCGGTCAGCGTGAGCATCTGGGCCCGCTCACCCTCGGACAGGCCACCCCAGATCCCGTACGGCTCGTGCACCTGCAGCGCATGCGCGCGGCACGAGGCCATGGCCGGACACTCGAAACAGACCGCTTTCGCCTGCGCCTCACGCCGGGCCCGCGCCGGGCCCCGCTCGCCCTCGGGATGGAAGAAGAACGAGCTCGCCATCCCGCGACAGGCTGCGTGCAACTGCCAGTCCCAAAGATCAGCATTCGGGCCGGGAAGGCGCCTGGTGTCCGCCACGTCGATCCCCTCTTCGTTCGGTTCGCTGGTGACCTGACCTCTACCGGCCCGATCTCGAAACGTCCGACAGAGCCTGGGATCTGGGCGCGGTCGGTCACACAGCAGGATCATCCTGGGGGCCGCCGACGCAGGCCGTCGAACCCTGGTGATCTGCCGTGTTGGAGCCGGATCCGCGCTGATCCCGGCGCTGTTGATCTCCAGACACTAGATCGCTTCAGCTCCGGCGACAAGAGCTTGATCATGATTTTTGTCGATCTTGATACCAGGGTTTTGGGCGGCCTCGGACCGGTTCGTTCCAAGATTGAACGAGTGTCCCGGTGTGGCGCCGCTCACAGCGTCCGCGCCGCGCGGGTCCGTGCCGCTCGGTGGCCAATCGTGGCGCTACGACTACTCTCCGCAGTAGGGGATCCATCAATTGCGCAAATTTGTCCGAAGGGTCCCCTTTCGGGGACGTATTGTCGTACCGCCGAGGGTCAGGGGTCCAGCGGTCCGATCGTGCAGCAGTCTTCTCCATCCATCTCGTCCGCAGCAGGGGGAACCACGTGACCAGCGTCCTGATTTGTGATGAGCGTCGGAGCGCTCGAGACGGACTGACCAGGGTGATGACGGCGGTGCCGTCGGTCGACGGGGGGATCGATTGCGTCGCCAGTGGTGACGAATTGTTGTCCCGGTACGGCCGGCAGCCGGCCGACGTCGTGCTGATCGGTACGCAGCGCGCCCTCACCAGCGGCATCGAGGCGACCAGGCGGCTGCTGGCAATCCATCCGTCGGCGGTGGTGATCGTCTTCGGCTCGCCGGACGACACGGCCTCCATCGCCGCCGCCATCGCCTGCGGAGCTCGCGGGTTCCTGCGCTGGGACGCGACCCAGCCGGAGATCGTCGCCGCCCTGGCCGACACACTGACCACGCCCCGGTTGCCGGCGCTGCGCGATGCGATGGACGGCGAGGCTCCGCTGACCGAGCGCGAGATGCAGGTGCTCCGCGGAATGAGCCAGGGCCAGTCCAACGGCGAGATCGGCCGCGAGCTGTTCCTGTCCGAGGACACGGTGAAAACCCATGCCAGGCGGCTCTTCCGCAAGCTCGGTGCACGGGACCGCGCGCAGGCGGTCGCGCTGGGATTCCGCCGTGGGTTCGTCGCCTGACGGCAGCGGTCCCTCCTGGGTTGTGCCGCCTGCTGAACAAACAGGCGTCATCCGCGGTTGTTCTCCGTGCCAGTGGCTACGATGAGTCGACTGTGCCGTCGGGGCGCGTTGGCGAGGTGACGAAGGTGCGTCACCATCGGTCACCGGATGTAACGGGGGAGCCGCCGAAGGCGATGAAGCAGTTACTTGATGCGGCCGGCACGAGCGACCTGGATGACCTGGTCGATCGCGCGGTCAACGGGGATGCAGCGGCGTTGGAGCTCGTGCTCGGCCGGGTGCACCCCGTCGTGGTCAGGTACTGCCGTTCCCGAATGTCCGCTGGACACCGCTCACTGGCGTCCGCCGACGACGTGGCCCAGGAGGTGTGCATGGCCGTGCTGACCGCACTGCCCGGCTTCCGGCACGAGGGCAAACCATTCCTGGCGTTCGTCTACGGGATCTGTGCGCACAAGGTGGCCGACGCCCACCGGGTCGCCGCCCGCTCCCGGTCGCACCCGGTCGCCGAGGTGCCCGACACCGCATCCGGTGATCGCGGGCCAGAGCAGTCCGTTGTCGCCCTCTCCACCGCGCTGGTGATCGACGAACTGCTGGCGACACTGCCGCAGGTACAGCAGGAGATCATCCGGCTCCGGGTGGTCGTCGGGCTCGGCGCCGAGGAGACGGCAGAAGCCCTCGGGATGACGGCGGGTGCCGTGCGGGTGTCCCAGCACCGCGCGCTGGCCAAGCTGCGCGACCTGCTCGCCCACGACGCGCTGCTCTCCGAGCAGTTGGTCTGATGGCCGGCAGGTCCGGTCGCCGGCGGGTGAATCCCAGCTCGCCCCTGGTGGATCTCGACGTCGTCTTCGCCGACGACGAATGGCTGGACGGTATTGCCACCCGACCGTGGATGTCTCCGCCGACGTTGTCAGTGGTCGGTGCGCCGCATCGATTCCGCACCGAACGGCTGTCTGCCGTGTACGCCTCGGCCACCCTGCTGACCCGGGATCCGCTCACCGAGCTCTTCGAGAACTGGCGCGACGAGCTGGCCCTGACCCCGCTGCCGGAACCACCGCGGCTCGGTGATCTCGGTGGGATCGGCGAGCCGCCGAAGCTTCCGGCCAAGCGCTCGCTGCGCGCAGCACTGGCGATCGCCGCCGCGATCGCGGCTTTGCTGGTCGGGACGGCGTCGATCAGCTCGAAGGACGCGACGCCCAACAGCGCGCTCTGGCCCGTTGCGACGGTGTTCTGGCCGAACCGGGTGGCATCGGTCGAGTCGGCGGACCGGGCAAAACGGGAGCTCGACCTGGCGCAGGTTGCGCTCATGGAGGGTCGGTCGGTGGAAGCCAAGCTCGCGTTGTTCCGGGCGACCGAAGCACTCGCCGGGGTCGAGGACCTGGACGGCCGGGACGGGATCAAACAGCAGGTCGCCAGTATGTGGTTGACCGTCGCTCCTGTTGTCGAACAACCTGCCACTGTCACCACATCGGCGAACGAGGACCGCTCGCAGCTGCCGACCGTCGCGTCGCCCACGGCGGCTGGATCGTCGGCTGCAGCGGTCGCGTCCTCGATCGCCGCGCCGGTGATCGTCGCGGCGGCGCCCGCGGTCGTTGCGGACGGTGCCGGAGCCGGCATTCCCCCGGAAGCGCAGGGATTCTGGCCGGTGACGCCGAATGCCGGGCCCGCCGCCCCACCGTCGAGCGCCATCGACCCGGTGACCGATCCGGAGCCGGTGGTCGTCGAGTCGCCGGTCGCGCTCCCGCCCGTGGTCACCCCACCGCCGACCGAACCGCCACCGTCCTCGACCGTCGAACCCCCCGCGGCGTCAGTGCCCTCGACGCCGCCCGCACCTGCCGAGCCGCCGGGCGAGGTCCCCGCCTCGGATCCCCCGCCGGCCACCGAGCAGTCCGCTCCCGTCCCCGCGCCGTCGGACGGCGTCCCGCTCGGCGTCCCCGCAGAGCACGAGGGCGACGCCGATACCGATGCTTCGGCCCTCGACGCCGTGCCCGTAGCGGCGACCGGTGATGCGGCCGCGGAGTCGGCCGGCACGAACTGAGCCGGTCATCGGTGCGTTCGGGCGCCGTCGGGCGCTCGCCTACGATGGACGGATGCGCTGTCGGGCATCAGAACCCGGCCCGTCGCGGGGGACGTCAGTGGAAGGTCGGTCATGTCGTCGTTTGATGAGAAGTTCGCCACCGTCGGCTTGACCTACGACGATGTGTTGTTGCTGCCGGACGCGTCGGACCTGGTACCCAGTGAGGTCGACACCAGCACCCAGTTGTCCCGCAACATCCGGCTCCGGGTGCCGCTGGTCTCCAGTGCGATGGACACCGTCACCGAGTCGCGGATGGCGATCTCGATGGCCAGGGAGGGTGGACTCGGCGTCCTGCACCGCAACCTGTCGATCGAGGACCAGGCGTCCCAGGTCGAGATCGTCAAGCGGTCCGAGGCCGGGATGGTCACCGACCCGGTGACCTGCCGACCCGACGCGACGCTGCGGGAGGCCGATGCGTTGTGTGCGAAGTTCCGGATCTCCGGCGTGCCGGTGACCGACAACGACGGCCGGTTGGTGGGCATCATCACCAACCGCGACATGCGGTTCGAGGTCGACATGAGCCGCCCGGTCCGCGAGGTGATGACCCCGATGCCGCTGGTCACCGCCCCGGTGGGGGTCAGCGCCGAGGCCGCGCTGGGCCTGCTGCGTAAGCACAAGATCGAGAAGCTGCCGCTGGTGGACGCCGACGGCAAGCTGCGCGGGCTGATCACTGTGAAGGATTTCGTCAAGACCGAGCAGTACCCGCAAGCGACCAAGGACGCGGACGGGCGGCTGCTCTGCGGGGCGGCGGTCGGCGTCGGCGAGGAGTCGTACAAGCGGGCGATGGCGCTGGTCGACGCCGGTATCGACGTGATCATGGTGGACACCGCGCACGGCCATTCGATGCGGGTGGTCGAGATGGTGTCCCGGCTCCGCGGCGACGTCGGCGCGCGGGTGGACATCGTCGGCGGCAACGTCGCCACCCGAGCGGGCGCCCAGGCGCTGGTCGACGCCGGCGTGGACGCGGTCAAGGTCGGGGTCGGACCCGGCTCGATCTGCACCACCAGGGTGGTCACCGGGATCGGCGTCCCACAGGTCACCGCGATCTGGGAAGCCGCCAAGGCCTGCCGGCCCGCGGGCGTTCCGGTGATCGGCGACGGCGGGCTGCAGTACTCCGGCGACATCGCCAAGGCGATCGCCGTCGGCGCCGACACGGTGATGCTCGGCTCCCTGCTGGCCGGGGTTGCCGAGTCGCCCGGCGAGTTGATCTTCGTCGCCGGCAAGCAGTACAAGGCCTACCGCGGAATGGGCTCGCTCGGCGCCATGCAGTCCCGCGGCGAGGCCCGCTCGTACTCCAAGGACCGGTACGCCCAGGACGATGTGCTCTCCGACGACAAGCTGGTGCCGGAGGGTATCGAGGGTCGGGTGCCGTTCCGCGGCGGCCTGTCCGACGTCGCGCACCAGTTGATCGGTGGGCTGCGGGCGGCCATGGGGTACACCGGATCGCCGACGATCGAGAAACTCAAGGACGCGAAGATGGTCCGGATCACCTCGGCCGGGCTCCGGGAATCGCATCCGCACGACATCGCCATCACCTCGGAGGCACCGAACTACATCGACCGCTGACCGACCGTGCGGCCGGCGAGGTGCGCCGGCCGGACCGGGTCGCCTACCCTGACCTCGCCCAACAGTTCGTCGATGCGAGGAGCAGCCGGTGCCAGAGGTCGAGATCGGGATGGGTCGGACGGCTCGCTCGGCGTACGAGCTGGATGACGTCAGCATCGTGCCGTCGCGTCGCACCAGGTCGTCGTCGGACATCTCGACGTCCTGGCAGATCGACGCCTATCGGTTCGACATCCCGATGCTGACCCAACCGACGGACGCGATCGTCTCGCCCGCGGTGGCCGCGGCAGTCTCCGGGCTGGGCGGTCTCGGCGTCCTCGACGGTGAGGGTCTGTGGGCCAGGTACCCGGACCCGCAGCGGGTGATCGACGAGCTGATCGCCCAGGGTGAGGCGGCCGACGATCCGGACGAGATGATCGCTGCGCTGCAAAAGGTCTATGCGACATCGGTGTCGCTGGATCTGCTCACCGAGGCCATCGGGACCATGCGGGATGCCGGTGGCACGGTGGCGATCCGGCTCTCTCCGCAGAACGCCTCCACCCTGGCCGGGCCGGCCATCGCGGCCGGGATCGAGCTGCTGATCATCCAGGGCACCATCGTCTCCGCCGAGCACGTGCAGTCCAACGGCGAGGCGCTGAACCTCAAATCGTTCATCGCCGACCTCGACGTCCCGGTGATCGTCGGCGGCTGCACGAACTACCAGACCGCGACCCATCTGATGCGCACCGGCGCGGCCGGCGTCATCGTCGGCACCGGGCACGGACGCACCACCACCACCGACGATGTGCTGGGCATCGCGGTCCCGATGGCCACCGCCATCGCCGATGCGGCGGCGGCCCGCCGCTCGTACCTGGACGAGACAGGTGGCCGTTACGTCCATGTCATCGCCGGTGGCGGGATCGATTCCAGCGCGCACATCGCGAAGGCCATCGCCTGCGGAGCGGATGCGGTGATGGTGGGTGAGCCGCTGTGCTGGGCGTCCGAGGCCCCGGCCGCCGGGTGGTACTGGCCGACCACCGCCGCACATCCGGTGTTACCCAGGGGTTTTGCCGCACCCTGCGGGCCGGCCGACGTGCCGCTGGAACAACTGCTGATGGGTCCGGCGCTCGGCGCGGACGGCCGCACCAACCTGTTCGGCGCACTGCGCCGGACCATGGCCAAGGCCGGCTACTCGGACCTGAAGGAGTTCCAGAAGGTCGGCCTGAGCGTGCACGCCTGACCTCGCCCCGGCGGGAGAAAGCGGTCAGAGCCAGTCGCTGCGCCGGAACAGCACGAACAGGGTGATCACCGCGCCGACCATCACCACAAGTCCGACCACGAAGCCTCCACCCTCACCGAAACCCGGGTAGGGGACGTTCATCCCGAAGAATCCGGTGATCAGGGTCGGGACGGCGATGATGGCAGCCCAGGCCGAGAGCTTCTTCATGATGGTGTTCAGATGGACGTCGGCCAGGGCCAGGTTCGTCTCGAACGCCGACGTCAACAGTTCCCGCAGCCCGGTGGTGCTGTCGGCGGCATGCCTGGCGTGGTCGGCCAGATCGGCGAACCGCCGGGTGGTGCCTTCGGTCAGCAGGTCGGCGATCGGGTCGTCGTCCTGCTCGTTGGGCGTCCTGGTCGCCGCGCCGGCCAGCGCCGCGGTGATCTCGGTCATCGGTGCGGCCACCTTGCGCAGGTGGCTGATCGCCTGCCGCATCCGAAAAGCCCTGAGCTGCTCCGCTTTTCCCATCGGCTTGTCGTCGAACAGGGCTGAGGTCAAGGCGTCGGTTGCCTCCTCCATCGCCTCCAATGCCGTCGCGTATCCGTCGACGAGAGCCTCCAGCACGACGTGCAACCCGGCCGCGATGCCATCGGATTGCATCCGACCCGCGCACTGGTCGAGCAGCGGCGCCAGGGTGGAAAGCGGGCCGTCGTCGGCCACCAGCACCAGCACCCGCTGGGTGGCCAGGATCGAGACCCGTTGCACCATCAGCTCCGCGGTGGGGGCGTCGAAGGCGATCGCGGCGCTGACCACGATCACCGCGTCGCCAACGGCGTCGAGCTTGGGCGCCTCGCGCGGGCCGATCACGTCGTCGACCGCGAACGCGTCGAGACCCAGCAGGTCGGCGGTGCGGCTCATCGCCTCCGCGGTGCGCGACACGCACCACCAGGCTCTGATGTCGTGGTCGGCGTCGAGGTGGTCGGCGATCTGCTCGATCGAGACGTTGCTCGCGACGGTCCGGTCGCCGCGCCACACCTGCGAGCGGGTGGACGGACCGATCCGGACCAGCTCCTGCTGCGAGGTCATCGTCGGTCCCGCTTGGGTTGCCGCAGACCCGCGGCGCCGATCCGGCGGAGCAGCTCGCGGGAGTCGACCGGTACCGCTCCGGCATCGATCAACACCTGGTAACGCTCGCCGGGAACGTCGTAATGGTCATGGTCGAACCCGCGCTCCGGGATGCCGTTGGACGCCGCGAAGTCGTGCAGCTCCTGGTAGGAGCAGTCGCTGACCAGGTGCGACCACACCCGGCCGTGCGCCGGCCAGCGCGGGGGATCGATCAGGACTGTCACAGTGCCGAGCGTAGGGCCGCTCGGCGAAAAAGGGCGGCCACCGGCTTGGATAGACTCCGCGTGGCCTGGGGCGTGCGCAGGCGTCACGACGAAAGGCAACCTTCGATGACCGGACCCGCGCGCGAGAGCAGCACTGTGAACGCCCCGGAGGGCCAGGCGCACCCGGTGCTGGTCGTCGACTTCGGTGCGCAGTACGCGCAGTTGATCGCCCGCCGGGTCCGGGAGGCCAGCGTCTACTCGGAGATCGTGCCGTCGACCATCAGCACGGCCGAGATCGTCGCCCGTAAGCCGGCCGCGGTGATCCTGTCCGGCGGGCCGTCCAGCGTCTATGCCGACGGTGCACCGAGCATCGACCCTGCCCTTTTCGACGCCGACATCCCGGTCTTCGGCATCTGTTACGGATTCCAGGTGATGGCGCAGGCGCTCGGCGGACGGGTCGACCGAACGGGTCGACGCGAGTACGGCGCAACGGAATTGACCGTCACCGACGAGGGCGCTGCGCTGCTGCACGACCTGCCGGGAACGCTCGGGGTCTGGATGAGTCACGGTGACGCGGTTGCCCAGGCGCCGGCCGGATTCGCCGTCACCGCCACCACCAACGACACCCCGATCGCCGCCTTCGAGAACACCGCCAGGCGGCTGGCCGGTGTGCAGTACCACCCGGAGGTGGCGCACTCGCAGTTCGGCCAGGAGGTGCTGCGCCGGTTCCTGCACGACGTGGCCGGGATCGCTCCGGACTGGACCCCCAGCGAGATCCTGCAGGAGCAGGTCGACGCCATCCGCGGGGTCGTCGGGGACGAGAAGGTGATCTGCGGGCTCTCCGGCGGGGTCGATTCCGCGGTGGCCGCCGCGCTGGTGCACAGGGCCGTCGGCGACCAGCTGACGTGCGTGTTCGTCGACCACGGCCTGTTGCGGGCCGGGGAACGCGAGCAGGTCGAGCGGGATTACGTCGCGGCCACCGGGATCAACCTGGTCACGGTCGACGCTTCCACCCGGTTCCTGGACGCGCTGGCCGGCGTGACCGAACCGGAGACCAAGCGCAAGATCATCGGCCGGGAGTTCATCCGGGTCTTCGAGGACGCCGCCGCCTCGGTCAGCCAGGCAGAAGGCGGAGTGAAGTTCCTGGTCCAGGGCACGCTGTACCCGGACGTCGTGGAATCGGGCGGCGGCACCGGCGCCGCGACGATCAAGTCGCACCACAACGTCGGTGGGTTGCCGGACGACCTGAAATTCGAGCTGGTCGAACCGTTGCGCACGTTGTTCAAGGACGAGGTCCGGCTGCTGGGTGCCGAGCTCGGCCTGCCGGCGGCGATCGTGCAGCGGCACCCGTTCCCCGGCCCCGGGCTGGGTATCAGGATCATCGGCGAGGTCACCGCGGAGCGGCTCGAGGTGCTGCGGGCCGCCGACGCGATCGTCCGGGCCGAGATGACGGCGGCCGGGGTGGACGCCGAGATCTGGCAGTGCCCGGTGGTGTTGCTGGCCGACGTCCGCTCGGTCGGTGTGCAGGGTGACGGCCGCACGTACGGCCACCCGATCGTGCTGCGCCCGGTGTCCAGCGAGGATGCCATGACGGCCGACTGGTCCCGGCTGCCCTACGACCTGCTGGCCCGCATCTCCGGCCGGATCACCGGCGAGGTTCCGCAGGTCAACCGGGTCGTGCTGGATGTGACGAGCAAACCACCGGGCACCATCGAGTGGGAGTGACGGACCGGCCGGCCCCCGCACGGGGCCGGTTGTGGCTGATCATCACCCTCGGTGCGCTGTCCGGATTCGGTCCGCTGTGCCTGGACATGTACCTGCCGGCACTGCCGGAACTGCCGGCCGACCTGTCGTCGACCTCGTCGGCCGCCCAGCTGACGCTCTCCGCCTGCATCATCGGGTTGGCCGTCGGGCAGTTGATCACCGGCCCGCTGTCGGACAAGGTCGGTCGCCGGCTGCCGCTGCTGGTCGGCGTCGGGCTGTTCGTGCTGACCAGTGCGGTCTGCGCGCTGACCACCTCGATGACGGTGCTGATCGCGGTGCGCTTCCTGCAGGGCGCCGCGGGGGCGGCCGGGATTGTCGTCGGCCGGGCGGTGGTTGCCGACATGTTCGCCGGAAAGGTTGCGGCAGCGTACTTCTCGGCGATCGCGACGATCAACGGGTTGGCCCCGATCCTGGCGCCGGTGATCGGCGGGCAGGTGTTGGTGGTCGGCACCTGGCGGACGGTGTTCTGGGTGCTGACCGGCATCGGCGCAGTGCTGTTCGTGCTGTCGGCGGTGGTGATCACCGAGACCCTGCCCCCGGAGCGACGGGTCGGCGGCGGGTTCGGCGGCACGCTGAGCGCCTTCGGCGCCCTGCTGCGCGATCGCGGTTACGTCGGCTGCGTGCTGGCCGGGGCGATGGTCACCGCCGCGATGTTCGGATACATCTCCGCCTCGCCGTTCCTGCTGCAGGAGGGGTTCGGGCTCTCCGCGCAGTGGTTCAGTGCCTGCTTCGCGCTGAACGCCGTCGGCATCATCCTGGCCACCCAGGCCGGCCGGATGTTGTTGCGCATCACCACGTCTTTCGTGCTGTTGACGGTCGGGGTCTATCAGGCGCTGGTCGGTGCGATTCTGCTCACTGTGACCCTGGCGGTCGGCTGGGGGCTGGCGATGGTGCTGGTCTCGCTGTTCGTCATGGTGTCCGCGGTCGGGTTCGCGTTGCCCCACGCGTCGGCCATCGCGATGGATCGGCATCGACGGATTGCCGGCTCCGCGTCAGCCCTGCTCGGTCTGACCCAGTTCGCGCTCGGGGCGATCACCGCTCCGCTGGTCGGGATCGGCGATGTGGTGGCCGGAACGGCGCTCGGCGTCACCGCGTTGGGCGCGACGCTGATCGCGGTCGCCGCACTGTTCATCGCCCGGCCGGTGGTCCAGGTCGAGCCGGCCGCACCGGCGCATCTGGCACCCGACGGCTGACCCGCGGCCGGTGCGCGGGTTCGTCACACGGATCGCCCCTTGCGCCGGAGGCTTCGGACACGTGTACTGAACACGCGCTGTGACACAGTGCAAGGCAGACGACGGGCGAAGGGATCAGGATGCGCCGCAGGTCGCTTCGCTCCGGGTCCGCCCTGCTGGCGATCCTGCTCGCCGGTGTGTCCCTCCTGCTCGCCGCGCCGGCGGCCTCCGCCGAGCCTGGCAGCACCGCGAACGATGTCGCGACGGCGTCCAGCACCACGGCGGTCAGATGCGCCTTCCGCACGTACAACCTGCCCACCGACTGGTATCTGCCGTCGCCGGCCGCCCCGCCGGTGGGCCTGCTGTACGCCCAACACGGCTTCGCGGAGAGCAGGGCCGACTTCTCCGAGTTCGCGACCGCCGCCGCGGCGGCCGGTTTCGTGGTGTTCGTCCCGACGCTGCCGACCGCCGACCTGTTCGGTTGCACCGTGCAGAACCTCGGTAACAACACCCGATTCCTGAGCAACGTGGCGAGCCTGTTCGCGACCGCCGGCGATCCGCTCGGCGCGCTGTCGACCAGCTACGCCGCCGCCGTCACCAAGATCGGCCGGCCGGCGCCGCCGTTGCCGACGGCGCTGACCATCATCGGCCACTCGGCCGGCGGCGAGGCCGCGCTCTACATCGCCCAACAGCTGACGGCGCCGAACCACGGCACCGCCGACCTGCGGGGCATCGTGCTGGCCGACCCGGTGCGGTCGGTGATCGGCGATTCCACCGTCTCCTCGCTGCAGGCACTGGCCGGCGCATCGTTGCCGATCCAGGTGCTCGCCGCGCCGCCGTACTCCTGCAACGCCAATCAGAGCGGCACCAGGGCGGTGCTGCGGGAACTTGCCGGCCGCGGGTTCGTCGGCGCCCAACTGACCACCGGGTCGCATGCCGACATCCTCGGTGGCTCGGTCAACAAGGTGGAGCGGCTGACCTGCGGGACACCGCGGAAGATCAACGTCGAGACAACCAGGACGCTGGCTGACCGCCGCGGCCACCCGGGCAGGACCGGACCAGGACCTGACGCCGGGCGGCGCTTCCTACGACGCTCTGGTCGCCAACGGGGTGATCTCCACCCTGATCTCCTAGTCCGGCCGGCTAGTTGATGTTCTTGCGCTGCCGGCCGGGAAGGGCGGTGAACAGCAGGATCACGCCCACCACCGCGACGAGCCCGGCGATCACCCACTTGGTGGCCTCGGTGAACAACCACCAGGGATCACCGGTGAAACCCACCGAGGCGACCGCAAGGAAGATCAGCGAGAACAGCAGGCCGATCACACTGACGTGGCGCCGATCCTGTCGGGTCTGCTCAGCCATTGCGCACCTCCGCCTGTCCGGCACCGACATGGACGTTCAGGTTGATGGTGCCCAGATCCGACGAGCCGGGTTGATGCACCGTTACTTCCTGCCGCAATCCGCTCTCCCGGGAGCCGAGGCAGTCGACCTCACCGGCGTTGGTGGTGCAGGTGACGTTGACCGCGACGTCATCCGGAACGATCACGGAAGCCTGGCCGGCGCGTACCTCGACCTCGGTGGCCAGCGTCGAACCGGCCGGAACCGCGAGGTTGCGCAGGTCGAGTTCGCCCTGACCACCGTTGAGCACGTACTCCTGCTGCAGGCTCGCCTGGCTGGTCGGAGCCCAGGTCTGCTGGCCGTAGCCGGAGGTGCCGTCGATGCCGGTGATGGTCAGGGCCAGCGTCACCAGCGAGAGGAAGATGCCTGGCCCGATCAACGACTGACCCCGGCCGCGCAGCGATCCGATCAGCAGCCCGATCGCCACCACCGCGAGTGCGGTTGCCGCAACCCCGGCCCAGCTCAGCTGCCACCATCCAGCGAAGATGCCCGCGGTGGCCAGGCCGGCGACCAGCAGCACCACGCCCATCGTCACCCGGCCGACCATGCTGCGCTGCCGAGGTGCCGGCGGCGCGGGCGGAGCAGGTGCGGGATCGGGCAGATCCCAGGCGAAGGGGGCGACCCCCAGTGGGTCCCAGGCGGGCGGCGTCGGTTCCGCCGGGATGCCGGAATTCTTGCTCAGGTTGACCTTTGGTGCGGCACCTTCTTCGTCCCAGAACGCCGGCTTCTCGAAGGGGGAGTCCGCAGTCGACGACTTGCGCTCGTTCTCCCCGGTGCCGGACCACGGTTGCTTGGCGATCCACTGCTCGGCCGCCGCGCCCCAGGACTCGCCCTTCTGACTCATCCGCTTCGCCCATTCGTCCATCTGTTGCTGATTCCGGTGACCGGCGCAGCCGCCCTGGGCCGCGCGTTTGCGGGCCACCACGATGGCGACGATGCCGATGATGACCAGAGGCCAGAACGGCCGACCCCAGGAGAACATCGAAAACATCGCGATGACGGCCACGATGGAAAGACCGACAGCCAGCGCCGGCGGCGTCGACGAGCGACCCCGGCCGAGCAGCGACTCGGCGGCGGACACCTGGTCGCCGTCCGCCGGCAACAGCAGCCAGCCCAAGACGTAGAGCAGCAGACCGAACCCGCCGAAGATCGTCGCGATGACGAAGCCGACCCGGATCAGCACCGGATCGACGCCGAACGCCCGACCGAGACCGCCGGCGACGCCGGCAATCTTGCGATCGTTCGTCGATCGGTAGGGGCGCCGATTCCACCAGTCTCCGCTGGGGGCGCCCGGACCCGCGGTGCGATCGTGCTGCGTCTCACTCATGGCAATCAGCCTGCTCGGTGAGGGGGTGCCGGCACCATCCGGGATCACCCTGGTTTGTCGATCCAGGGTGAACCCCGATGGAACTCGACGCGCCGACGTGTGACCCTGGAGAGGTGAAATCGCATTCCGCTGTCCACCGCGCGCACCGGTCCGGGCCACGCCCGGCCGCGCCGCAGGGCTCAGCCGGTGCTGATACCGCAGCTTTGTCTGAAGCGTCACCGTCTGATGTGTCACCGTCTGATGCGTCACCGTCAGATGGGGCACCTTCTGATGCGGCACCGTCTGAAGCGTCACCGTCAGATGGGGCACCTCCTGATGCGGCACCGTCTGATGCGGCCGCTACGGATGACAGGCCCACCGGTCCGATCCCGGTGGTCCCCGACAGCCCTGCCCGACCGGCCGGGCAGTTCACTCCGGACGGTCTGCCCAAGCTGACCCGTCGTCATGAGGGATCGATTCTCGGCGGCGTCGCGGGCGGCATCGCCGACCACCTCAACGTCCCGGTGCTCTGGGTGCGGGCGACCTTCGCCATCCTGGCGATCATGGGCGGGGCCGGCATTCTCGCGTACGCCCTGCTGTGGATCTTCGTCCCGCAACGTCGCGACGCCTCGCCGGAGGCGGTTCATCCGGCCGGCCCGCTGGAGCGCCGGCAGGCGTACGGGGTGGCCGCGCTCGGCGTCGCCTTGATGTTCGCCGCGATGGCGCTCGGGTTCGGCCAGGTGCTGACCTGGGTGCTGGGCCCGCTCGGCCTAGCGGCCGTCGGTGCCGCGTTCATCTGGCGCGAGGCCGATGACGCCAGGCGCGCCCGCTGGCGCCGGACGGCGGCCGGGATCGTCGGCCCCAGCACCGGATCGTGGTGGCGGTTGATCGGCGGCTGTCTGCTGGTGATCGGTGGGCTGTCGGTCTTCGCGATCGGCCAGCTGGATTTCACCGCCGTCCGGTCGGCGTTGATCGCCGTGGTGCTGACCCTGGTCGGCGTCGCGATCATCACCATTCCCTGGTGGCTGCGACTGGTCCGCGACCTCGGTGACGAACGTCGGGGCCGGGTGCAGGAGCGGGAACGCGCCGAGATCGCCGCCCACCTGCACGATTCGGTGTTGCAGACGCTCGCGCTGATCCAGCGTCAGGCTGGTGACAGCCGGGAGGTGCAACGGCTCGCGCGGAGCCAGGAACGACAGTTGCGGACCTGGTTGTACGGACCGGCCGGGTACGCCTCCGCTGGTGACGCTCCCGCCGCCCCGTCCAGTTCGCTGGCCGTCTCGCTGGCCGAGACCGCCGGCGAGGTCGAGGACACCTATGCCATCTCGGTCACCCCGGTGATCGTCGGCGACGTCCCGATGGACCAACACGTCGCGGCCCTGGTCGCGGCGGCCCGGGAGGCGATGGTCAACGCCGCCAAACATGCCCAGGTCGCCGAGATCAGCGTCTACGCCGAGGTGGAGGATGGCACGGTCAGCGTCTTCGTCCGGGACCGCGGCGTCGGATTCGACCTGGGCGCGGTCGGTCCCGATCGCAGGGGAGTGGCCGATTCGATCCGCCGCCGGATGGAGCGACACGGCGGCACCTCGAAGATCCGTTCGCAGCCCGGTGAGGGCACCGAAGTGGAGCTGACGGTTCCGGTCACTGCGACCGTCGATCCGGCCTCGGCGACAGAGCCCGTTGTCGAACCGCCCGTTGCCGAATCCAGCGTTCCGGATACACCTGCCGCGGAGACCGCGCCGGGAGCCGATGCCGGTACGGTCAGGGCGCATGCCGACTCGAAGGGGCGCTCGTGAGCCATCCGGTGAAGATCTTCCTGGTCGACGACCATGCGCTGTTCCGGACCGGCGTCAAGGCCGAGCTCGCGGGGTTGGACGACGATCGGATCGAGGTCGTCGGCGAAGCAGGCTCGGTCGGTGAGGCCGTTGTGCGGATCTCCTCCGAACCACCGGACGTCGTCCTGCTGGACGTGCACATGCCGGACGGCGGCGGTCGGGCCGTGCTGGAGCAGGTGCACGCCGCGTTGCCGGACGTCGTCTTTCTCGCGCTCAGCGTCTCCGACGCGGCCGAGGACGTGATCGCGGTGATCAGGGCCGGCGCCCGCGGCTATGTCACCAAGACGATCTCCGGACGTGAGCTCGCCGACGCCGTTGTCCGGGTTGCCGCCGGGGACGCGGTTTTCTCCCCTCGGTTGGCGGGGTTCGTCCTGGACGCGTTCTCCGACCGGGGCGGTCCCGCACCGGTGGCCGATCCGGAGCTGGACCTGCTGTCGCCGCGGGAACGCGAGGTGCTCAAACTGCTGGCCCGCGGGTACGCCTACAAGGAGATCGCCTCGCAGCTGTTCATCTCGATCAAGACCGTGGAGACCCACGTCTCGAGCGTGCTGCGCAAGACCCAGAAGTCCAACCGGTACGAGTTGTCCAGGTGGGCCTCGGACCGTCGGTTGGTCTGATGGCGGGTGCGGCTGGGTGGGCGGCCCTCTGGGTCGGCACCTGGGAGGCGGCCTGGCCGCGACGGGACGACGAAGCGATCGTTGCGTTGCAGGCGGTCGACGGCCGGCACTGGTCGTCCCCGCTGCGGGCCCCGCATCGGGGTATGGATTTCGATCAGGACGGACTTGTCGCCCGGTCGCGGGACTAATCGTTGCTCGAACCCGGCCATCTGGTGCCACCCGTCGAAGGAGCACCGATCGTCTGAGCTCGCCCGTCAGCGGCCGCCGGACAGGCCGTTCAGCAACAGTGCGGTGAGAGTGTCGATGACCTCGTCGTCGGAGTAGTTCGCTGAGTTCTCGGATGACCTGCCCGGCAGGAGGGCATAGGCCAGCATGGAGAGCATCCCGCCCATGGCCGCCCCGACCAGCTCCGGTGTGCCGGGCAGCGACCGGCCATCCAGCCGCAGCCGTTCGAGATGCTCGCGCAGCATTGCCGTGTCGGTGGTCAGCCGTTCCCAGGCGTGGCCTGAACCGGGCCGCATCATGGCGGATTCGAACAGCGCAACCATCACCGGCAGGTTGTCCCGCATCACCTGCCAGGCGGCGGCCAGGTGGGCCCGGAGCTGTTCGGGGTCGGTGAGGTCGTGGTCGGCGGGATGCTGCTCGACGACGTCCTGCCGGGCCGCGTCGTGCATGTCGGCCAGCAGGGCCTGCAGGAGTTCCTCCTTGCCGGCGAAGTGGTCGTAGAACGAACCCGTCGCCCGGCCCGCCGCAGCCGTGATGTCGGTGATCTTGGTGTTCAGGTAGCCCCGCTGCAGGAATTGCTCGCGCGCCGCCTGCTTCAGTGCGTCCGCGGTCTCGGCTGCCTTCTGCGCCCGTACTCCCACGAGTCCTCCTTGACCGCTTCGCCCCGCATTCGCACCGTCCTTGACGTCGGTGTCGGGGCCCAGCATACTGAACTCATATTCGCCGAATCAATATTCGGTGAAATGAGATTCGGGAAGAGGTGAAGGCAATGCGGGTGGTGATCATCGGCGGTGGAGTTGCCGGCTCCGCCGCGGCGGCGGCGATGCGCCGGATCGGCGCGGACGTGACGGTGTACGAGGCCTATCGAGATCCGGCCGGACCGTACGGGTCGTTCGTCAGCCTGGCCGGCAACGGCCTGCGCGCCCTGGATTCGCTGGGCGCGCTTGCGGCGGTGCAGGCGGCGGGTTTCCCGGTCGACCGGCAGCTGATGTGGTCCGGTTCGGGGCGGTTGCTGGGCGACGTCCCGCGGGGGCGCCGGGCGGGTGATCCGCGGCGCAGCGTGACCCTGATGCGCTCGGACCTGGTCGCCGCGCTGCGGGCCGAGGCGACCCGGTCCGGTGCCCTGATCGTCACCGGGGAGCGGGTGCTCGTCGATGACAGCCGTTGCGCGGAAGCAGATCTGGTGATCGCCGCCGACGGGATCCGATCCTCGGCCAGGCGGCTGGTCGACCCGGAGGCCGCCGAGCCAGCCTTTGCCGGCCTCTACACGGTGTCCGGTATCGCCGACCACCCTGCCGCGTCGCAGACCGGGTCGTTCAACATGATCTTCGGCAGGCGGGGCTCCTTCATCCACCTGACCGCACCGGATGGCGCCGTGTGGTGGTCGGCGCAGATCGCTGCTGAAGTCCCCCCGGATCTGGCGGCGGTGACACCGGCGACGGTGGCCGCGTGCTTCTCCACGGAGCCGACTGCGGCCGGGATCGTCGCGGCAACGAGCCGGATCGACGGCGCGACGGTCAATGAGGTGTTGGCACCGGTTCGCCGGCAGCACGACGGTCGGGTCGTGCTGATCGGCGATGCCGCGCATCCGGTGGGTGCCGGCCAAGGTGCGTCCATGGCGCTGGAGGACGCGGTGGTGTTGGCCCGCGAACTCGGCGCCACCGGTCACAGTCCGGGCGGCGTCGATGTCGAGGCGGCCCTGGCGTCGTTCATCGGGCTGCGCGCGGCCCGGCTCGGCAAGATGACCAAGTCAGCGAGCCGGAACCGGGACGCCAAGACCGCCGGTCCGGTGGCCGCGAGGATCCGGGACCTGGTGATGCCGGTGATGTTCAACCGGATGTACGAGCGGGCGACCGGTTGGCTGTACGACTTCGACCCGGGCTCCCTGCCGACCCCGGTCCGGGTCGTCGACAACCGCTCGGGCGCCGAGACGCCCTGAGCCGGGGCTTTCTCCGAGCCGTTACTTCCGGCCGAGCTTGCCCCTACCCATGGCCAGCAACAGCATTCCGAGGTCGGTGCCGGCCGGGCCGAGCACGCGGAAGCGTTCCAGGATCGCCATCTCCCGGCTGTAGACGATCCGCGGACCGCCGATCTTCCGCCGGGCGAGCCCGATGGCGTGCGAAATGGCGGTCCGGTGCTGGATCAGGCGGACGAGTTCCGCGTCGACAGCGTCTATCTCGATCCGCAGCTTGTCGATCCCTGCCTGATCCTCGGGGACCGGGATCTCTTCGGACTTCTGCTCGTCGGATGTGCCCGTGGGGTTGATGGCCTGCTCCGTAAGGGTCGCTCGGGTCCGTAGGTGCACCGGGACGGTGGTCTGGGCGGTGGTCATGGCTCGTCCTCATTCTGCCCCGGTCCGCCGAACTCGGGCACGAAAAACGCCCCGGGTCTCTACGGACCTCGGGGCGTCGTCGTGGCGGGTGGTTCAGCCGCGATCAGGCACCGGGATCCGGTACCCATAAAAAAACACGTGGCTGGTCATGCCCGTAGTGAACCACACCGGGTTCGGTCCGCACCAGAGTCTTTCGGTTCCGACGTCGGCGCGTGTGCGCAGCTGCCGGAGCCTGTCGCCGGGTCCGGGTAGCGTTGTGGCCGTCATGACGAGCCTTTTCGAACTCCCATCCACCGGTTTCGGCTCTGCCGCCGACGACGGCCGGGACGACCCGGCAGCGGCCGCGGCGAAGCGCGCCCGGGAGCGGGCGGAACGGGCAAGGGAGCGTGCCGAGGAGCTGCTGGACGGTCTCAATCCGCCGCAGCGTGACGCGGTGGAGCATCGCGGCGCCCCGCTGCTGGTGGTGGCCGGTGCCGGCTCCGGCAAGACCAGGGTGCTGACCAGGCGGATCGCCTATCTGCTGGCCGTCGGCGGCGCGCAGCCGGGGGAGATCCTGGCCATCACCTTCACCAACAAGGCCGCCCGGGAGATGAAGGAGCGGGTCGGCGACCTGGTCGGCAACCGGTCGAGGGCGATGTGGGTGTCGACGTTCCACTCGATGTGCGTCCGCATCCTGCGGGCCGAGGCCGGCCAACTCGGGATGAAGTCGACGTTCACCATCTACGACGCCGCCGATTCGCAGCGACTCGCGCAGTTGGTGGCGAACGGCCTGAACATCGACACCAAGAAATACCCGGCACGCTCACTGGCGGCGCAGATCTCGAACCTGAAGAACGAGCTGATCGACCCGGAGACCGCGCTGGAACGCGCGGACTCTGACCAGTCGAAGATCGTCGCCAAGGTCTACGAGGGATACCAGTCGCGGCTGAAGGGCGCCGCCGCCTTCGATTTCGACGACCTGATCATGCAGACCGTCTTCCTGTTGCAGGCGTTCCCGGCCGTTGCCGAGCACTACCGGCGACGCTTCCGGCACGTGCTGGTCGACGAATACCAGGACACCAACCATGCCCAGTACATGCTGGTGAAGGAGTTGGTCGGCGGGACGCACGACGAGCGGGAGGTCCGCACCGCCGACGGCGAACTCGTTCGTGGGCTCGCCTCCGATGTGCCACCGGCCGAGCTGGTCGTGGTGGGCGATGCCGACCAGTCCATCTACGCCTTCCGGGGCGCGACGATTCGCAACATCGTCGAGTTCGAGCGGGACTATCCCGACGCCCGGACGATCATGCTCGAGCAGAACTACCGGTCCACCCAGACCATCCTGTCGGCCGCCA
>Ga0164307_10000178_pt1 | contig 28884 bp, 27 predicted proteins | sample Whisoiple_243_MG_FD_110214 | JGI IMG/M metagenome (GOLD analysis project Ga0164307, IMG submission 110214) | Soil microbial communities amended with fresh organic matter from upstate New York, USA - Whitman soil sample_243_MG | ecosystem: Environmental > Terrestrial > Soil > Unclassified >...
GGCCGGCTGCGCCCCCAGTGCCGCCGCCCTTCCCGCCACTACCTCCCGAAGCGTCGCCTGACTCGCCCGCTTCCCCAGCGTCCCCGCTGCTGTCGGATGTCCCAGAGCTCGAGCAGCCAGCAACGATGAGCAGCGCCGATGCCACCAGACAGCGAAAAATGGTGGCTCCTGCAAAGACAACTCGAGTGCACGCCATCGTATGAGACATCCCTTCCTGCTACGCCGCTCAGACCGCAAACGCTCCCGGTCAGTACGCGAAACGGCGCACGCCTCAGCCCAGGTAAGGTGTCGGTCTATCGCCCACCTTGGTCGGTTCGACTCGGCGACGCCTTGCCGAAGATCAGTCAATTCTCGTGGTACGCGCGTTTGCTAATCTTGCAGCGCTCTTGCCACTCATGCCGCGGAGGCCATCAGGCGAGCGAACGGCGGCAGCAACGGCTGACGGGAACCGACAATCGCGAGGTAGCGAGAGGCCTGAGGCTCTCGCTCGAAGCGCCACTCGCGTGGCCATTCCGCGCGCTCTGGGCGCTGGACCATGGCAAAGCAGTGCGCAGAAGATGTGCGTGCGAGCGACCGCGGAATCCGAGTCCGCGGATCCGAGTGAGCTGGTCGCGCGGCTCATGCTGGGAGTGGCTTGGTGGGTCGCCGCGCGCGACGGCGGGCTCGGAGCTACGCGCCGAACGGGGCCGCTTCACGCCCGCTATCCAAACCAGCTCCTTTTGGGATGCGGTGGCCTCGGCGAGCCGCAGCGAACCGACGGCGGTGGGGGCCCTTTCAAATAAATGAGCTAGTTTTTCCGCTTCGTTGCCTCTGCGATCCGTCGGAGCCATGTCGAAGCGACTTTCCCAGGTCTCTCTGTCGTTGGTGGCAGGCGCAAACGGCCACGACGTGAGCGATTTGGCGCTGGCCCAGGGACTCGCGACCGGCGAAGCCTGGGCGATTCGGGTCACCTGGCAGCGCTTTGCGCCCATGGTGCTCGCTTTGGCAGAGCGCTCGCTCGGTTCCCGGTCGGACGCCGAAGATCTCGCCCAAGAGGTGTTTCTGAACGTGTTCCGCAAGGCCAACACGCTGCGAGAACCCGACAAGCTGCGAAGTTTCGTGTATTCCTTCGCGATTTTCGGGCTGAAGGCCGAGCTGCGACGGCGTAAATTGCGGGCTTGGCTCTCCTTCTTGGCGCCGGAAGCACTGGTCAATCTCGCCTACCGCTCGACTGACGTGGAATCGCGAGATCTTTTGCGCCGGTTTTACGCCTTGCTCGACCGCCTCTCGCAGCGCGATCGGCTCGTTTTCAGCCTGAAAGAGCTGGAGTCGATGACCATCGAGGAGATCGCACCAGTTTTGGGGTTGTCGGTGTCGACGGTGAAGCGTTCACTGACGCACGCAACCGCGCGCCTTTCGCGCTGGATCAGCGCGGACCCTGGCCTCGCGGCCGCGCTCGACACGCGACGGTGGCAACGATGACTCGCCCTGACGAACGGAACGATTCGCAAGCGCTGAGCCGCCTCACGCAGCTCGCGCGGGACACCGTTCAGCAACCGACCGCCGCGGAGCTCGATCGAGGCCTCAGCGCTCTCCTGTCCGCGCGCGCCGCCTCGCAGACATCGCGGCGGCGCCAAGTCGTGCGCTGGTCTCTGGCCGCAGTGTGCGCAGCCCTTTGCGCGCTGCTGGTCGTCCAAGGCACTGCAGTCTGGCGCGGGCGCGCTCGCGCGCTGCCGGCGCTCGCCTACCGCATCGAAGGCGGCACTGTGCTCGCGGGCGGATACCTGCGCGACGCTGGAAACGGCGGCATTCGCCTGTTCTTCGAAGAAGGAACCAAAGTCGAATTGCTGCCGGGCGCTCGCGGACGTCTACGCCCGGTAGACGCAGAGGGAACGCGCGTCGTGCTCGACCAAGGGAGCGCGACCTTCAACGTGGCTCGCAGCAAAGAGCGGCGATGGCTGGTCGAGGCAGGGCCGTTCTCGGTCGCGGTCAAGGGAACGCTTTTCATGGTCTCGTGGGACCCGCAGCACGAGCGCTTCGAACTGCGGCTACAGCACGGGAGCGTCGTGGTGAGCGGCCCCATCGCGGGCGGCGATATCGAACTGCGCGCGGGGCAACGCTTGCTCGTCGATCTGCCCAAGCAGGAGACATTGATCAGCGAGGAGCCGGGCGCCTCAGCGACCGCGCCGACGGGCCAACCGCCTCCCTCGTCCAGCGCGGGCAACGACTCATCGGCTCTTGCCCCTGCCCCCGTCGCAAGCCTGCAGCCGTCCACTCTCGCGCCCGGAACGAGTTCCTCGTCCGCGGCGGTGAGCAGCGCTAGCAAGCCCGAGCGAAAATCGTCCTGGGCCGACCACCTAGCGCACGGTCGTTGGGATCGCATTCTAGAAGAGGTCGAGCAGCGAGGCGTCGACGCCACGCTCGAGAGCGCACCGAGCGAGGAGTTGTTTGCGCTTGCGGATGCCGCTCGCTACCGGCGACGCACGGACTTGGCGAGGGCCGCGCTGCTGGCCCAGCGCCGCCGTTTTCCGGGTTCTGCGCGTTCCGTGGACGCGACGTTCCTGCTCGGTCGCGTCGAAGAATCACGTGATCGGGCTCAGGCCCTCGGCTGGTACGACGAATACCTCGAGCGCGCCGCGACTGGCACCTACTCCGCCGAGGCATGGGGCAGAAAGATGGTGCTCACGAACGAGCTCAAGGGGCGAGCGTCAGCGCGACCGATTGCGGAAGAGTACCTTCGACGTTTTCCGAACGGCAGCTACGCCGGGGCCGCGCGCGCGTTGACCACCGACCCCTGAGCGTTTCTCGTGCGCTGGCTTCAGCTCGTCCTTTGCTCGATCGCGCTCTTTTGGGGGACTCCCGCGTTGGCGCGCACGGTCGTGCTGTTGCGGCCCGCGCCCGATGCTTCGAGCGCGCTCGAGCTGCTGGAACGCCTGAGAGGCGAATTGTTGTCGGTCGGATTCGAGGTGTCGGTCCGTGATCGACCCTCGGGCAGCGAGCCAAGCACGCTTGATGACGAATTTTGGCAGCAGCTGGCGGCGCCCGGAACAGTCGATGCGGCGGTCGATCTCGTGGGCGAGCCCGAACCCGTCGCAGTCGACGTCTGGATCGTCGATGGCGAACATCGGTTTCAGCGAGTGGCCCGAGTGAGCCTCGACGCGAACACCGAGAACGCTTTCAAAGGAGCGGCAATCCGGGCCAGCGAGGTCTTGCGAGCCCGCCTGTTCGAGAAGGACGTGGGCGCTACGCCACCGGCAGCTGCCGCGCGGCCCACGCAGCAATCGCCGAGCGCGCCAGCCAGTGAGGTCGACACAGAACGAAGTTGGCGATCACGCCGCTACGGCTTTGAACTGGGTGCCGCAGTATTGGCGAGCCTGGACGGCATGGGCCCGGCGATGTTGCCGATCGTAAGCTTCGACTGGGCCCTCGAGCCCGCGCTCGTGCTGCAGGCTACATTTGCAGGGTTTGGAACGAGACCCAGCATCACCACGGCCGCAGGCAGTGCGGAGGTCGCCCTGCAATACGGCGTGGTGGGCGCGTCTTACCGACACGATTGGGACCATCCCGTGAGGCCCCTGGGCGCGCTTTCGCTGGGCGCTCTTCGAACGGCAGTCGTAGGACACGCCGAGCTGCCCCGAGAGGGACACTCGGTCGACCAATGGTCGTTTTTGTTGGACGTGAGCGTCGGCGCCGCGCTGCAGCTTTCGCACCAATACACCGTGGTGCTCGCGGGACACGCCCAGCTAGCGCAGCCTGAGGTCGCCATTCACTTCGGCGAGCAAACGATCGCGTCGCTGGGTCGCCCCAATCTCCTGCTCACTCTCACATTCGGTGTTTGGCCGTGATCCGCTTTCGTCGAGTGGTGTGGGCGAGCACGCTCGCCATCGCGGCGCTCGGCTGCTCGCGAGCAGACTTGTTCGCGATCACCGAGGGAGCAACCGCAGCCGGCGGCACGGCTAGCACCGCGGGCGCAACCGCCGGAAGCACGGCTGGCGTAGCCGGTAGCGCCGCGGGTGGAGCAGCCGGTAGTGCCGCGGGTGGAGCACTGCCCAGTTGCCCCAGTCCGGTCCTGAGCGAGGGAGATTCGAGCCGAACGGTTCAAGTTGGTTCGGTGACTCGGAGTTTCGTGTTGCACGTCCCCCCCAGTTACGACGGGACCAAGCCAGTGCCTCTGATCGTTGACTTTCACGGCTTGGGCAGCTCCGGCATGAATGAGCTAGGGGACTCGCCCTACCCCGCCGTGACCGACGCCGAAGGCGTCGTGATGGCGTTCCCCGACGGCGCAAAAGGTCCACTCGGAACTGCTTGGAATTTCGGCCCGTGCTGCGTGGCAGACGTCGACGACGTGGCTTTCGTCCGCGCTCTGGTGGCCCAAATCCAAGCGACGGCATGCATCGATTCGCGGCGCATTTACGCCGTTGGCGTGTTGACCGGAGGCGGGATGGTCTACGACCTGGCGTGTCAGACGGCAGACCTCTTCGCTGCGGTGTCCCCGGCTGCGTTCGATCTCGTCCAAGAGAACGTCGACGATTGCGGGCCCCGCCGTCCGATCAGCGAGATTTCGTTCCGTGGCACTGCAGATCCGCGCGTGCCTTACGCGGGCGGCGCTTCTTCATTGGTGCCCGGCATGCCCATCACGTTTCTCGGCGCCCAAGCAACCTTTCAGAGGTGGGCTGCCATCAATCACTGCACGGGGTCAGCCTCGGCCGAAGATAGCAACGGCTGCTCCTCATACTCCAGCTGTGACGCGGGCGTCGAAGTCACCCTTTGCACCAAGCAAGGCGGTCGTGACGAGCCAGGCAACGCGAATATTGCCTGGCCTGTCTTGCGCCGCCACACGCTGTAGCGCGCGTTGTGAGCGCTACGGGAGGTTCGCCGACTTGTACGTCCAGCCGGCGTCCGTGCAAATCTTACAGGTCGAGCCCGTGAGATAGCCCTTACCCGTCTCACCCATGTCGCCCTTGAGTTGCCAGTTCAGCCAGGCCAAATTGACCTTGTTGAAGTCGCCCCTGGGCTGACCCAGATCGCCACCATGGCCCGCGCTGGTCTTCGAGAAATAGACGATCGGAATGCCCAGCGCGCTGATCGCCTCGTAGTCGTTCAGCCCGTTCTCGTAGGCGATGTCGCTCGAGCCGCCGTTCATGATCTTGAATGGCGTATGAATCTTGGCGTAGAGCGCCGCGTTCGCGCCCATGAGCCCGCTGCTGGTGATGCCGATGGCACTGAAGCGAGGATCGCCCGACGCGTTCTCGGACATCAACCCACCGCACGAAAAGCCGTCGGCGGCGATCTTGGTGGGCTCGAGGCTTTGATAGTACGCGCTGCACGACTTGTCGTTCTCGGCGATGGCCCAGGTGACGTAATCGAGGAATGCTTTGCCATCTTGCCCACCCGCGCATGCGTTGGCGGACCCGGGTGTGCCGTCTGCCACGACGAAGTAACCCCAAGAAGCGATCTCGCCCATCGCCGCCTGGTTCGAGTAACCGTCTTGAGAGCAGCCGCCCTCTCCCCAGACGAAGATGGGGTACTTGTTGGCCCCTCCGAGATCCTCTGGTCGGTAGATCGTGCCGCACTTGATACCGTTCGCAGCATTCGTCTCGATCACGACCTTGTGCGGCCCGGTTCCGGAGACGCTCTTGCCCGTGGCTTTCGACGCGGTGCAGGTGCCGCTCGAGCTTTGTCCACCACTGCCGCTCGTCGAGGAAGAGCCGGCCTTGCCACTCGCCCCTCCCGCGCTGGCGCCGCCCTTGCCGCTGGCGCCGCCCGCGCTGCTGCCGCCCGTGCCATTCGCGCCGCCCGCAGCCGATGAACCGCCGGTGGCGCTGCCTGCGGTGTTGGCACTTCCGCCTGTTGCGGGAATGGCACCCGTCCCGGCCGAACCACCGCTAGACGTGGCTGCCCCGCCCATCGCAGCTTGGCCTCCGGTAGCGGACTTCCCGCCTGCAACCGACGAACCGGCGGCCCCAGAAGGGCGCGCCCCACCAGTGCCACCCGGATCGGCCGTGTCGCTGCCGGAACACCCCACACCTGCGGCGGCGATGCCCCAAAGACCCAAAACCCACGTCGGCAACTGTAGACGATTTGTTTTCATATGCGTCGCTTCCGGCATGCAGAAGCGACGACTCGACGAAAGCGGTTCAAAAAAGCGCAACCGCCGACAGCAGCGCAATTGTGTGACTAGGTTGTATTCGCGCGCAGCCGGGAGCGCGCCGACTCGGTCCCCCGGACCCTAAGCCTCAGCGTGCGCTGACTCGCCGCCGAGCCCAGCCCGCGTCCGCTGCCGAGCGACGCATTCGAACCGCTTCAGCTGGGGCGCCAGCGATTCCACGGTGTTCGGCTAAAGGTCACACGCGGGCGACAAGGGCTCGCTGAAATTGGCGGAGTCCCAGTTTGCGCTCATTTGCTGCGCGTTGTTCGGGCAGACCACGTCGAATCCGGAATCGATGAAGCCACCCGCCACCTTCCCGGAAGTGAGCTGCTCATGCATGAGACGAACGGTGTCGTAACCCCATCCGAAGTATTTTTGGCCGATCAGAGCACTCACGTAACCTTGCTCCACGAGCATCAATTCGAACGGGAGGCTATCGTAGGCCACGGTCTTCAGCTTGGCTTTGGCAGCGGCTTTCCAATGAGGCATCTGGCCGTCATCGCAGACGCAGCTCAGGCCACTGTCACTGCACCTGCACGCTGCCGACAATCCCCAGAGTCCGGTCGTGAAGAAGCCATCGAGGTCCGGATATTGATCGATGATCTCGTTCTCGACCGCGGGTCCGCAACTCTCGGCCGTCTCCAAGCAGTGCACCGTGGCGACGACGGTCACGTCAGGGTAGGCCGCGGCGAGTCGATCGGTGAAACCGACTAGGCGGCGCTCCAAGTTATCGGCGCCCGCGCGTCCGGTCAGAATCGCTACCTTCTTTTGGCCCGAACCCATGGCGGAGGCCAAGAGGTCCGCGCTCTTGGCGCCCGTTTCCTCGGCTTGCACGCTGTAGAAGCCCAGCCGCTTCGAGTCCGGACAATCCGAATCATAAGTGATGACAGGAATTCCAGCCTCCACCGCCTCGTCGATCGGCGCGGTGAGCGAGTCGTCCAGGCACGAGATGAGCAGGCCATCCTTGCGTGCGGCGATGGCTTGGCGAACCAACCCTTGCTCCGCCACTGGATCCAGCTCAGGCGAAGCGAGATATTCGACATCTACCGCTCGTCCTGTTTCGCGTGTCAGCGAGCGCGCGCCGAATTCGGCGCCGTCGAAGCCGAGCTTGAACACTAAATTGTTGCTGGTCTTCGGAATGAACGCCAGGTTCAGACCTGAAGCCGCTTCGTCTTCCTCTTTACTGGCGCAGCCGACGAGAGCCAGCGCGAGCGGCAAACAACAAATGTAGCGGCAAAGCGCGCGAGGCAGCATCGGCGATCCTTTCGAGGTACCGGTGCTACGTACGTCGACGGTGGCAGCAACTTAAGAGCCACACTAAAACAGCTGCAACGCGCCGGGGCCGAGCGCGAGCGGGGGGAAACCGCGCTCGGCCCCTGCAAAGACTTCACTGCGGAACGAGCACCGTGTCGACCACGTGGATCACTCCGTTCTTGGCCAAGATGTTGGCCGCGGTCACCGTCGAATCGTTGATCTTCACGCCGCCGGTCAAGCTCACGGTGACGCTCTTGCCCGCCAGCTGAGTCGGCACCGGGCCTGCCTTCAGATCGCCCGACCCCACCGCGCCAGCCACCACGTGATAGAGCAACACGTTCTTCAACGCGTCACCCGTCGGCACTGCGGCCAGCTTCGCGAACGCTGCGTCGGTCGGTGCGAACACCGTGAACGGCCCCTTGCCTTGCAGCGTGGTCACCAGATCGGCGGTCGTCAGCGCAGCCGCAAGCTTGGTGAACGTGCCGGCCGCGATGGCCGTCGCGACGATGTCGTCTTTCGGCGGTAACATGATTTGATCGATGACGTGAATCACGCCGTTCGAAGCCACGACGTCTGCGGTGGTCACCTTGGCATCGTCCACTTTCACGCCGGAGCTGGTGTCGATCAACAGCGGCGATCCCGAGAGCGCGGTGAAGACCTGCTCGTCCTTCAAATCTTTGGAGGCGACCGACGCGCCTGCGACCACGTGATAAGTCAGAATCTCCGTCAGAGCAGCTTTGCTCAACCCTGCGAGCACTCCAGGATTGGCGCTCTCGAAAGCCGCAAAAGCCGCGTCCGTCGGCGCAAACACGGTGAACGGACCCGGACCCTTCAATGCGTCGGTCAAACCGGCGCTGGTCAATGCCGCAGCGAGCTTCGTGAAGCTGCCCGCCGCGAGCGCCGTATCGATGATGTCTTTGCCCTCGGCTTCTCCGCCTCCACTACCGCCTTGACCCGCAGCTGCGCCTGCTGCGCCTGCTGCGCCTGCTGCGCCTGCTGCGCCTGCTGCGCCTGCTGCGCCTGCTGCGGGCGCTCCGGCGGCGGTCGCACCAGCGCTCGAGCCACCGCTTTTTCCGCCTGAAGCCACGCTACCGGCGCTGCCGCCGTTGCTGTCGCCATCACTGTCACTGCAGCCGATCACGGGCAAGCTCGCAACCAGCATCACGGATAGCCAAGGCAAGTACTTCATGTTCGCATCTCCTCGGAGTCGGCGACTCCGCTCATGGGCGCGCGAGTGCGCCAGTATTGAGACAGCATATGGGTGCGCACTCGAGCGCCCGCTAGGGGGTGCGATGAGAGAGCGTATTCGGCTGAATACGCTCTCGAGCTTGCGACTCGATTGCGTCACTCACCGTGAGCGAGCCGCACGGGGTGCTCATCGAGCTTGCCGTCACCGTCTGCGTCTCGATACAGCGCGATGCCGCGGGCAAGGTTGCGTTCGAATCGGGCCAGGAGCGCCGGATTGTCGTCCGCGGAAATGCGCACTTCGCCGTCGACGCGCGTCGCTTCCGCCCAATCCAAATCAGCGAGCCACTCGGCCACATCGAAGACAACCAGTGTTCGCGCGGCATTTTTGCTAATTTCGAAGCTGCCTGAATCAGCACTCAGGCGCACGCGCGGCGTTGCTGCGCTCAGCAGCGTGAACCGCGTGCCGTCCGCCAGCGCGCCCGCGAGCATGATCGAATGCCGAGCCAAATCCGCGGGGACCCCCTCCAGCACCCCGCTGGGGGGCGCGAGCGCGAACGGCAGCTCGAGTGCGCAATAGTCGCTGCCGGCGGCGAAGAAAACCGTGGCGTTGTGCTGACCGGAGGCATGGTCGCCGATGCCGAGCGCAGGTACGCTGAGCGATCTCGGCTCGACCTCTGCGCAGCCGTCAGCGCCAATGAGTGACACTGAATCCAAATCCAGCCAAGCGCTCTCGACCACCGCTTGGCTGCTCTGCTCGCGCACGCTGATCAGCGAAGGCATGCTCGAGTACGCGGTGTAGCTGAGCTCTGCCTGAAAGGGGGGATTGCCGGTCTCGGTTCCGCCGCTACAGGCCCCGGCCGGCGCGCACAGGGCAATCGCCAGCAGGCAAAAAAACAGCTCCCTTGTCATGGACGGGAGCATGCCCAACCATGGGCTCCGGATCACCGACTACCTCCACGTTTGCCCGCTCGGCTGAGCGGGAAAAGCTGGAAGTTGATTTGCACCACTTGCTCGGGCTCGACCTCCAGCGCAGACAACTCCAAGAGCTCGCGTCGCATGCGCTGAATCCGCTCTTTGAATGCTCTCAAGCCGCCGCGACTGAGGCACAAGGTGAGCGACGAAATATCGCGATCTTGCGCGGGCACCAAGTCGATCGACTCGAGCGCGCGCTGAGTCATCGCCCGATGAAAGGCCGCTATGTGCAGCCCGCGTGTCTCGGCTCCCGTCGACAACAGGGCGTCGGCTTGCACCAGCCGCCCCGCGTCGTCTTCGACCAATAGCCCGAGCTCGATCAAAGTCTCCAGCGCGCGCGCGGCCTGCAGCGGCGTGATGTTCGGAATCAGTTGATCCGCAATCCACTCGGGATCGGCCTTGAACTCGCGCGACGCGGCAAGCTCACGGATCACCGGCATGAACCAATCACTGTAGTAAGCGGCGTGCGCGACTTCGAGCTTGTGCGCCTGCCGATAGTGCTGAGAGCTCGTCAGCTTGCCGTAGTGAAGGCTGCGCTCGGTCGAGGTCTTGGACTGATTGAAGGCGACCAAGTGAACGAAATAACGGCTGGCGTCTGCGTCCAACCCGCACGCCTGCGCGAACTGCTCGGCCATCTTTGCGCTCAAACTGCGTTGCCCCTCCATCACCAGCTTCAAGTAATTCGGTGAAGAGACCCCGGCACGTTTCGAGAACGAGCGATAAGAAAACGCGGAGCTCTTCGCCTTCTTGGCTGCATAGTAGTCACGCAGGAACGCTCGATAGTCGAGATAGGCGTAAACATCGACCGGGCCTTGCTTGGTCACGAGCAAAGTGTAGTCCGTGCGCAGTCGCCCGCCGACATTCGCGTATTCTGTAGAATACAATCCTTCGCGGTGGCCTCCGTCATCAGCCTGGCGCGTCCAACTTGACCACGAAGTACAGTGCGGCACCGACGATGGCGCTCACGGCGCAGCCGTACATGAACATCTCGAGGATCATTTGGAACTCTTGCCCCCGAGCATCAGGGCGCCGAGCGCCAAGATCGAAGGCACCCAGATCCCGACGAACACGCCCTCGTCGCGGTGTCCGCTGAACCAAAGTCCGACCGACAGTAGAAACGACAGGAACGCCGCCACCAAGAACAGCAGTTTTGCGCGCGCGTGATTGCTCATCGACGACACCCTTTCGCTCGAGCGAAGACCCAGCGCGCCGCTCCACTCCAGCCATCCGCCGCAAAGCTGGCGGCGTGGCTCTTTCGCGAACGCACCGGGTGATTCACTGCCTTGAACACGCCCAAGTGAGCCGCGCAGTTTCCGATGCCCGGCGGTGTACACTTTTTGTACACGTATGGCCCGCTTGAGTCCGCCCACGGGCGACGGAAGCTGCTCGCGAATTAAACTATCTGGCGCGAGCTCGGGCGAGCGCGCCGTCGAGCGCGGCCCAGGAGTCGATGGTTTCGATGCGCTCGGGCAACTTCCCCAGGGCGCTGGCTCCCGCTCCACCGAGCCAGAGCGCGACGGAGCTCGGCAGGCTCCGCGCCAAGCGCTGCAGATCGCGGCGCGCAGAAGCGAGGTCGGCCGCTGGCGTGAGCGCGATCCCCACCACTTGGGCGCCGAAAGCATGTGCCGCCGCAATCACCTGGTCGGGCGGCGTACTGGCGCCCAGTAGCCGCGGCCTGGACGCGCCGAGCGCGAGGTACAACGCCACCATTTGTAGCCCGAGCGTGTGCGACTCACCGGGAAGCGTGGTGAGCACGACCGTCGGCTCACCGTTCGCCACCTGGTGCGTGGCGAGCAGGGCTCGCAATTGGGTGGTCAGGCACTCCGTCATCAAATGCTCTTGGCGGATCTCGATTCGGCCTTCTGCCCAGGCATTTCCGACCGCGATGGCCAATGGCTGAGCCAGCTCGACGACGAAGCGCCTCGCGCCCAACGCGGCTGCTGCTAGGCGCAATTCGTCGTCGATGCGCTTGGCATTGTCTTGCTCCAAGAGCTCGATGAATGTCGCCACGTCGGCAATCACGCTCGCGCCGGGCGCCGAACGGTTCGCGAGCGTTCCGTCCAGCAAAGCCTGCAGCTCGTTCAGCGGCATGCGAATGACGTCGCCTGGCCGGTAGCCCCGATCGAGCGCTTGGGCCACCGCGCGCAAGCGCTCGACCTGCTCGTGCGAATACACGCGGCGATTGGAGCCCGGTCTTCGCTCGGGCTTGGGGATACCATAGCGCCGTTCCCAAGCTCGCAACGTCCCCATGGGCAGCGCCGTCAGCTCCGAGACGACTTTGATCGAGCTCGCTTCCGGTCCGGAGATGGCGACGCTCGCTGGGCGCGGGCGGGAGTATTTACTGGGCAAGGCTTGACCTATACAGAATGTGTACAACAATTACACGACTCGGCAGTTCCGTCCACTCGTCTTGCCCATTTGTCGATCAAACCCGGAGGATTCCCGCGCATGGCCCCCGCCCCTGTCAGTCCCGAAGCGTTGCGCTTGGCTGCGCTCCCTTCGCGTTCCCCTGCTCGCGCCAGCATTGCGGCCAGCGCCACGTTGCCGTCCGAATTCGGAGCTTTTCGCATCCACGTCTTCAGCAATGATCGTGACTCGCAGGAGCACGTGGCACTCGTGCACGGCGAAGTGGCAGGTGGCCAAGAAGTGCCGACGCGTTTGCACTCCGAATGTCTGACCGGTGACGTACTCGGCTCGCTGCGCTGCGACTGCCGAGCGCAGCTCGCGCGCGCCCTCGAGCGGATCGCGCGCGAACCGCGGGGCATCGTCCTGTACTTGCGGCAAGAAGGGCGCGGCATCGGCCTCACCAACAAGATCCGCGCGTACGACTTGCAGGAGCGGGGTTGCGATACCGTCGATGCCAACCTTGCCCTGGGCTTTGCTGCGGACGAACGTGAGTATGGCGCAGCCGCTGCCATGTTGCGCGCCCTGGGCGTCCAAAGTATCGCGCTGATGACCAACAACCCGGACAAGCTCGAAAAGCTCACTGCCGAAGGCATCCGAGTGACGCGACGAATCGCTCACGAGATCGAGCCCAACGCGCACAATCGCTTCTACCTGGCGACCAAGGCGCGCCGCTCCGGCCACTACATCGGCTCGAATGCCTCGCCAACCGACGGCGCGGACGAGGCGCTTCGTGGCCCACGCTGAACCCCGAGTGGCACGTTCGGCGCCTGCGCCCTTCCGCAATTTCCTACTCGACGCGCAAGATCATTCCCTCGGCCCACGCCCGGCATGCGGCGGCGCCCGATGATGTCGGAGTCGAAAGGCTCGGTGTTGGTGAGCGGGGCCACCGGTTTCATCGGCAGTGCGCTCGCTCGGGAGCTCGTCCGGCGCGGCCAGCCCGTCGTCGCGCTGACTCGTCGGCCCACCGAAGCCAGCGCTCGAGACGGTATCGAGTGGCGAACTGGCGATCTGCTGGAACCGAGCACGCTCGAGGCTGCATTCGCGGGCGTTCGAGTCGCCTACTACTTGGTGCACAGCATGGGCAACGGCGGCTCGGACTTCGTCGAGCTCGAGCAGCGAGCAGCCCATGCCTTTGCGCAAGCGGCGCGGCGCGCGAACGTGAAACGGATCGTGTACTTGGGCGGCCCTGCTCCGCCCGGGCCACCTTCGGAGCACCTCAGGAGCCGGCTGGCGGTGGGCGAGATTTTGCGCGCCGGTGAGGTCACAGCGGTCGAGCTCCGTGCGTCGATGGTCATTGGTCGAGGCAGCGCCTCGTGGCAAATCGTCAGAGATCTGGCGGTGCGTTTGCCGGTCATGGTCTTGCCTCGCTGGCTGAGCTCTCGCACCCAACCTGTCGCGCTCGCGGATGTCGTGGCTGCCTTGTGCGGCGCAGCCGACGTGCCGCTCGAGCACAGCGAGTGGTTCGATGTGCCGGGCCCGGAAGTCCTGAGCGGCCAAGAGATTTTGGAGCGGATTGCACGCCTTCGCGGCCGGCGATTCCTGGCGCTCAAAGTCCCGTTTCTGACGCCGCAGCTGTCCGCGCTCTGGTTGCGACTCATCACGCGTACCGACTTTGCCCTCGCCCGCGAACTCGTGCTCGGTCTCAAAGACGATCTGTTGCCCCGAGACGCTAGATTTTGGGAGCTCATCGGACACACCGCTCTGGTCTCGTTCGACGACGCAGCTCGCCACGCGCTGGCGAGCGAGTGACCCGCCGCCCCTCGCTGATGGTGATCGCGCTCTTCGCTTGGCTTCTTTGCTTTGGCGTGCTCGCGCAGCTCGGAACCTGGACCCCATTCGCGTTCGTTGGCGTGCTGTTGGTCGCGCTCGCCTTGAGGTCGTCAGCCGTGCCACTTTCGCAGTTCCATCCGAGCCGGCAATCGTTGCTGCTCGGCCTAGGCGCAGGAGCGGCAATGGTGCTCTCGACCCAGCTCGCGTACGCGTGGCTTTCCGTTGCATTTCCCGCGCTGCGTTCGAGCACGCTCGGACTGCTCTTCCTGCTCAACGTGGTCGGGGTTTCCCCGCCCGCCCGCGCGGCGCTGATCGTGGTGATTGCGAGCTGCGAGGAAGTGCTGTTTCGCGGCCTCCTACCAGGTTCGACGCGCGCGGCTCACCAAGCACTGCGCGTGCCCCTGGCCCAAGAATTTCGCGGACTCGTGCTGTGGTCGGTAGTGTACGCGCTCACCACGGTCCCGCTGAAGAGCCCACTGCTCGTCCTCTGCGCCTTCGTTTGCGGCGCGCTCTGGGGCACGCTGCGCCTGGCCACCGGCTCCATCCTCGTCCCGATCTTGGCGCACGTGGCTTGGGACCTCGGAGTGCTGGTCATTTGGCCGCTGACCTAGTGAACACCAACCGAACTCGAGATCCATGCATTGGCACTGGCGACTGGTAAATGCGCGGTGCGAGGGCAACGCGAGATGCTCGCGCTCGTCGCGCGCGTGCTGCGAGCACACAGCGCTACTCGCGATACGGAGCGCTGAGCTCGAGCGCGCGATGTCGCAGCCAAGCTTGCTGCTCGGGGCGCGAGGCGGAAGCGTCCGCTTCGCCGAGCCGCTCGCCGTCGAAGTAGCGGCCCGTCTCGCCGGCAAGGGCGCGCTCGATGACCGAAAGCACCGCGTGCCCACCCGACTCTGCCGTTCCTTGGGGCGCGATCCCTGCTTCACGCACCATCTTGGTCGCCAGAAAGGTGCCGGGATGCAGGGCAAGGTAGCTGCGCTTCGTGTCGCGGCGGGCGCGCTCGAACGTATCCGCGATCAACGCGAGTTTGCTCCGTCGATACGCGAGCACACCGTCGTAGTTGCGCTCGCTCATCAAGTCATCGCGCTCGAGCGGCGCCTGACCGGCGGACGCGACGTTCACCACTGCACGCTGCGGCAACCCGCTCGCAGCGAGTAACTCGGTGAGCACGAAAGGTGCCAGGAAATTGACCGCAAACCGGAGCTCGAACCCCTCGGCGCTGACCTCCCGGTGCGTGCGATCGCGCCCGAACCCGACGCCGGCATTGTTGACGAGCACATCCAGCGAACCCGCAGCCGCCAGCGCGCGAGCCAGCTGGGCCACCCGCGACAACGAAGACAAATCCGCGAGGAATCGACGCTCGTGGGGGATGCCCAAGCGCTCGCCCAGGACGGCGAGGCTCTTGTCATCGCGGCCGTGGATCAGCACTTGTGCGCCCCGGCCAACCAGCTCCGTCACGAGCGCCTCTCCCACTCCCCCCGTCGCGCCAGTGACCAATATGCGCAGCCCTCGGAGTGCATCCGCCATGATTGAAGCCTGGAGCCGGCCCAGCAAACCCGCAAGCTCTGCGTGTCTTCTGCAGCGGTGGCGTTCAGTCTGCAGCACAGCTCCTGCGCGCGCCTTCGCATCTCAACAAGACCGGATCGGCCGGATCGTACAGCTCGCCCGCGACCATCTTCTCGAGTTCGGTATGCATCGTCACCCTCTCGCCACATCCATTCCACAGGCACCGGGGGGACACGCGGCACTTGACCTCTACATTTTTTGTACAAGATCTGTACATACCGCCAACGCGACGTGACCCCGAGAATCCCCGGCGAAAACCCATAATGATTTCAGCAAATTACAACCCAGCGATCCGCCACCTTGAGGCGGTGTGAAGCAGTTACCCAAAGATGCTTGGAGCCGCTCGAAGGCAGTCTTGAGCTTGGCGGCGGGACTTTCCAGGCAAGAGCTCCGGCACCGCGTGCGTACCGCGCTCAGCGGTTCAGCAGAGGCGCTGCGTGCTTCCGAGCTCGCGGCGCGTATCGGGCAAGCGCGTTTGATGGTCGACAGTTTGGGCCGACTCAAGGGAGCCCTGATGAAGGCCGGCCAGCTGCTTTCGATCGATGCGAGTGACGTGTTGCCGCCCGAAGCGCTCGCGATCTTATCGCAGCTTCAGGGCGGCGCGGAACCCGTCGAGCTGGAAACGCTGCGCAGCGTTCTCGTCGAAGATCTGGGCCCTGATTGGGAGCGGGCCTACGAGCATTTCGAGGAGCGTGCTGCGGCCTCCGCCAGCATCGGCCAAGTGCACCGCGCGAGCGTCGGCGGCACCTCCGTCGCGGTGAAGATCCAGTATCCAGGCGTTCGCGAGAGCATCGACAGCGACCTCGACGTGCTCCAAAAGCTCGGCTCCGGTTGGCTCACGGTCACTCGTAAACAAATCGAGCTCGACGGCGTATTCGACGAGCTACGCGGCATCCTGCATCGCGAAGCCGACTACCGCCACGAGCTGCAAAGTCAAGCTCGCTTCGCGGCTCTGCTCGACGGCAACGCGCGCTTCATCGTGCCGCGCTCGCTGCCCGAACTGTCGAGCCCGCGAGTACACACCATGACGTGGGAGGAAGGCGAAGCGCTCGGTCAATGGCTGCAGCGAGCGCAACCCATGAAAGAGCGGCGCTGGTTGGCCGAAGCGCTGCTGGAGCTGTATTGTCTCGAGTTCTTCCGTTGGGGCCTGGTGCAAACGGATCCGAATTTCGGCAACTTCCTGGTGCGCGCTGATTCGCAGCAGCTGGTGCTCCTCGACTTCGGCGCCACGCTGGAGTTCTCTGCAGATTTTCGCGAAGGGTACGTGAACCTGCTGAGCGCGGTGGAGTCGGGCGACGCGCAACGCATCGCCGCCGCGGGCATCGCCTTCGGTTTGATAGATGCGCGCGAGTCGCCAGCGACTTTCGAGCTGTTCGGGCGCTTCCTGGAGACCGCGATCGAACCCTTCGCGCCGACTCGCCAGCCATTCGTGTTCCGCGACGCGGGCTACGCCGAGCGTTCCAAAGATATCGGTCGTCGCTTCGTGCGCAGCCTCGATTTCTCACCCCCGCCACGGCGGCTGCTGTTCTTGCACCGCAAGCTTGGCGGCATCTTTCAGCTGCTCAAACGCTTGGATGTCGAGCTCGATCTGCGCCCCTATTGGGAGCGCATGCTGCACGCTGCTCACTAGCCCAGTCGCGGAATCCGCCGCGCGATGTTCGTGCAAGCGACACGCGTCAGAAAGACGATTCCGCTCGACCGCAGACACTCGACTGCAAACAAACACTCGACCCGCACAACGCGTTTTTCTTAGACGCAGGGTGGTCATCACGGCGCGTCATCACCATGCTTTCTCGCATGGTGAAACGGTATCGTTTGGAGCGCGAGCAGTTGATTGCCGCTCCGCGACCACAGGTATTCGAATTCTTTGCGAAGGCAGAAAATCTGGAGCGACTCACGCCCCCCTTCTTGCGCTTCGCGATTTTGACTCCGCTGCCCATCGAGATGAAGCGGGGTCGATTCATCGAGTACCGGATTGGCCTGGGCGGCGTGCCGATGACTTGGCTCACCGAAATCAGTGACTGGCAACCTCCCCGGCTTTTCGTGGACGAGCAGCTGCGCGGCCCGTATCGCTACTGGCACCACACGCATGAGTTTCGCGAGGTCGGCGGCTCCACGTCGATGCACGACCTCGTCGAGTACGAGCTCCCTCTGGGTGCGCTCGGCCAGTTGGCGCACGCGGTGCTCGTCCACAAACTGCTCGGCCGCATTTTCGATTACCGCGAGCAAGCTGTGCGCGCGGCATTTCCGGGGGCGCGGTAGGCTCGTCGCTCGAACGTAATGGCTTCCGTTCCCAGCCGCGTCAGCGGGGCATTGCCATCCTGAATCCCAGCGCTCGTTGCCCCCTGTTCCGGCGCGTAACCTAACCCCCCATTTACTTCGATGGCGGAGTAGATTGGGCTGTTACGAGTAAATCTTCTGGGTTAGCGGGCGCTGCCCGGGCATGCGGGCGCGAAGCTCAGAATGCGCCAGCGATGCCACGCCAAGCTGGCTCGCGCAGGCTTTCAGGACGCGCCTTGATCGGGGCGGCAAGGGCGTCACGGGTGGCGCAGTTTTCTACGCTCTCTCGGTCCGTCTGCAGGCCGTCGCGCGCTGCGATCCTCAGGGGTTCAGCAGCCATCGCCTGAGGCCGCGGTTCTTACGCACGGCAGCGGTATTGAGAATTGCCGCAAAACCCAACCAAACCAAGTACGGCCACATCAGCCGGGCAGCGGTGCGATCGACGCGACGGGCAACGTGCATGTAGCCTGCGACGGACGCCCCGGTCGCAGCGAGATCGGCAAGCGCGAGCCGCGGGCGGTGGGCTCCAAAAAAGATTGGCGTCCAAGCCGCGTTGAAAGTGAGCTGTGTGCACCAAAGGCCGAGTGCCGTGCTGCGTGCCGGCGACGGTGGCGCTTGCGTCGTGCGCCACGCCGAAATGGTCGACATCGTGTACAGCGCCGGCCACACGATTCCGAACACGCGATCGGGCGGCGCGAGCTTGGATTTGCGCAGTGCACGATACCAAAGGTGATTCTTCGGCTTTGCATTCACGAACGCACCCACGGCGGCCGTCAGCCCCGAAACCGCAGCCAACGCCGCGAGTGCCCCCAAAGAACGAAGCACCGAGGTCGATTGCGTGCGCGTGCTGACCTCGCGCGCGGCGAGTGGCGTGACGCTGACTTCCACCGATTCAGCCAATTGAGGATGCATGAGCCTCACTCAGCAAAGGGCATGCCACGACGAGGCTCCCCCCGCTGCCTAGCCCCGCCGCTCACCGAACGCCCGCATGAATGCCCGCGTCATTTGCCGTTGTCGACCGCGTCTCAGGCCCGCAACGGCCACTCCAAACTCCCGCGCATCTTCAGCTTTTTCGAGTCCGTCGGCGATTGTTGCTTTTTCCGGTTCTTTTGAAGTGCCCAGCGCTGCACGACGAAGCACGCGGATTTCTCCATGAGCCGCTGAATGCCTGCCGCGAGCAACCCCAAACCTTCGCGACACGATAGTAGCGCCATTGTCGCCCTCGATGGATTCGATGAGCTCGATGGACCGGATAGTCCCGGCTTCGCCGCGCGTGTTTCCCCCCAGCGACATCACTGCGACACGGATGCCGAATCAGAGCGTACTCGTTCGCGACTCCGATCCTGCAAAGAGCAAAGAGCAGGTCTTGCTCAGCTCGCTTGCCGAACGTCGTCGGGTGAGTCGGAGGGCACGCGAGCACGCTTGCACTGATTGACGTCGCAAAATCAAGATGCTCGGTGCGCGAATGAGGTGGCGAGGTTCGCTACGCAAGGCAGGGGCATTCGAGCAAGCCGTAAAGCCGGCGTTCCTGGTTCAGGCCTCGACGAGTGGCACTCGTCGCCCAAGGCGAAACGTTCGAGCTGCCGGAGCGCAAACGGAGCTTGATGCGCACAGCGCCTGACGCTTGTCGCCACGGCGGCGATGTAGCACCTCCGGGGATGTCTGAACGAGTCCGTTGCGATCAACACAGCTTGCCTCCGCAACGGCTGGCGGATCTCGTCGCCCATGCAGTGTCGAGATGATCGTCTCCGTGAATTTGCTGGGCGCATGTGTGACTCTCCAGCTGCGCGCTGCTTGCCTGTCACAGTGATGAGCGATTGAGAGTCCCCGGTTGAATGGATTGACACCACCGGCGTGAGTGCTAAAACCAGCGCGTGAAAAATCACAGGGTGTGGGCACACGGGGCGGCTCTATATGCGTCAATTGCGGCAATTCTCGGGCTCGCGGCGTGCAGCGGGGATCCGGCGTCGAATCCGGCGCCATCGTCCGCGGAGCAAGTGAAGAGCGCCTCTTCCGCGCTCTCGTCTGCGCAGCAGATAGGCACCGCCTCGCTGCCCGTTAGCGGCAAGCTGAGCCTAGCCATCTACAAGAAGGATCCGAACGCAGCTGCAGGCCTGACCGACCAGATCGTCCGCACGTTGGCGGAGACGCAGCCGGTGGAGAGCGGCAGTTTCCCTATCATGTGGGATGGCTTGGATGATTTTCAGAACGTGCTTCCGAAAGGCCAATATTACTGGCGCGGAGTGATCTCCAACGCAGCACTCGTCGATGACGGGCAGGTCGGTCAGGGAGCGACGCCCAGCTGGGGCCCGGCCGTATACGGCTCCATTCAGATGGCCGTAGCCGTGGACCCAGCCGGCAATGTCTACGAGGCAGCGAGCTGGGAGGAAACGGGCCACCCTTTCCGTGCCTGGTCGAGCAGTGGTGACCGTCTTTGGGGCGGTGGCGCCACGGGTACGGTTGGCAGCGCACTCACAGCTGATACCAACTACGTTTATGTTGCGCGCAATTATAACGGCGAAAATGGCATTCTGCGCTTTCCGACGAACCATCCAAACGACGACACGCCCATCGTCGACGTGCCCTGGAGCGGGCAACCGGCAACGGGTCACATCGTTGCCAACTCGGACACCGGTTACGGCGTTTTTGGGCTCGCGGTGGACTCGTCCGTGTTGTGGGTGAGCAACTACAAGAAGAATCGCATTCAACGCTACGACAAGACGACCGGCAGCTTCTTGTCCGAGTTCGCGGTCAGCCAACCGCACGGCATCGCGGCCGACAACCTAGGCCATGTTTGGGTGACGCATGGCACCAGCGAAGTAACCATGTATTCGGACACTGGCACTCCACTCGCCCAGGTGAGCGGCCTCAATAAGCCCTTCGCGGCCGCGATCGGCGGCCCGTCCTCCAACTTGTTCGTCGGCGAGGCCGGCAGTGGCAAAGTGAAGGAATTTGTCCCGGGGAGCGGAGGCACGCTCGTGCGTGAGTTGTTCGGCGCCGCGACGCCGGGTCCAGTGCGTGATGATCGCCTACGCTGGCCGGACTCAGTGTCGATTGATTGCACGGGTGACTGTTCCAACACGCCGGGAGGGGGGCTAGCAGTCGACTCGACGGGGCGCATCATCGTGTCTGATTGGGGGAACGCCCGCGTCCAGGTGTATCACCCTGATGGGACGCTCGAACGCAGCCGATTCAACGGTTACGCCACGACGCCCCAGGTCGATCCGAATGTCGACCCGAACCTGGTACTCAGCGGCGCGCTCGAGTACGCCATGGATCCACAGTGGACGCAGCCAGGCCCCAACAAGGGGGCCTGGAAGCTGATGAACAATTGGCGTCCGAGCGGCCCTGCCGGCACCACGGCGTTTTCGGGAAACACCCTGCACCGGAAGCTGTCGAACGGGCGTGAGTACATCTACACCTTCGTCGGCTCGAGCGTGTACGTCTATCTCATCTCGACCACCGCGCCGAACCTGCGTTTGAGCGCCATCATCGGGAACACGACGGCTGGCTTGGTCAACTCCGCGGACAGCAACGGAAACGGCGAGATCGCAGGCGGCGAGATCACGAACAAGACGGGCAGCGTACTGTACGCCACGTACAACCCCGGCATGTGGATCGACGTCAACGGCAATCTGTTGATTGCCAACTCTTACAATCAATTGTTGAAACTACCCATCAAGGGCTTCGATTCGCATCAAAACCCGCTCTATGATTGGGATGACATCACCCAGCACGCGGGTACTCCGGCGGCTCCAGCCGATACCTCGTTTTGGCAGTTCGTGCCGGTAAACGTTCGCGTCGATCAGAGCAACGGCGATGTTTACCGCATCGGCACGACTTCCCAGCGAGGTGGCGACGGCATCACTTGGAGTGGTGGCAGCACAATCGAGCGGCTGACCAGCTCGGGCTTTCGAGAATTGTTTTACGTAAACCCGCAGGTGCCGGATCCGACGATGTCATTCGTGTCGGGTAGGGCTGGTGCCGTTGCGCCCGACACGGACGGGAACCACTTCTTCTCGGTCATCTCCGGCTCGAACCTGTTGAACGGGTCAGCTGTGTCCGGCCAAGTCTGGGTGAGAATGCATACGCTCGAGGGCTTGGTGGTCGCGTCGGGTGGCGTGGGTGCGCTGAACGGCGGGCACACCGGCTGGGTCGATGCCAGCTTCGGCATGAGTGCGTTCACGTACAACGGCGCGCATTACGTCTACGTCGAGGACAGCTACTACGGCCGCGCGGTGCGCTTCCGCGCAGATAACGTCGGAAGCCTGCAGTATTTGGGGGACTGCACCGGGGGTTGCCAAGGTGGCACGGCCTTTGATTGGAACCCGCCCGGTGACACTCAAATCGTTACGGTGACCACCACTGTGCCCGACACGGTCGAAAGAGCAGGCGGTAGTCCAGGCGTGTTCACGTTCACGCGCACGGACTCTCGCGGAGATCTCCCCGTGAGCTTCACGGCTGGCGGCACAGCCACGCTAGGGGTCGATTACGGTGGCCTCACTTGCAGCGGCGGATCTACGTCGTGCACAGTCGTGATTCCGAATGGCACTTTCTCGACCACTCTATCTGTCCTCCCAGTCGTGGATAGCGTGACCGAGGGGCCCGAGACAGTCACCGTAACGATCACTTCCGGCAGCAATTACGGCTCGGGAACGCCCGCGTCGGCGACGCTGACCCTGCATGATCAGTCGGTCATGACGGTCAGCGTCGGACCGACCTCGATCGGAACCGCGGGACCTGACGCCACATTCCATTTGTCGCGCTCGAGCGCCGACCTCGGCCTCAACGCAAGCTACTTGCTCGGGCCACCGTTGGTGCCGATCGTCGGCAGCAGCTCCAGCAGCTACTGGATGTGGTCTGCTGATGCACGCGATTCCACCAGGAGCTACGACGGAAAGACGAATTCCTTCTGGCTAAGCGCTGGCCATTCCGACCAAGAAGGGCAAAACGACGAAACGCCGTCGATTACTTATCAGCTCGGCGCTACTCACAACCTTGGCTTCGTTCGCGTCAGCAACTTCAATGGCGGAGAAACGGGTTACGGAGCCAAGTCGGTCGATATCTATACTTCCTCCGATGGTTCGACGTTTACCCTGCTGAAGAACGCCGTGTTTCAGGTGGGGCTCGCCAGTGGCTCACGCTGGCAGGAGATTGACCTAGAAGGCAAAGCGGCAAAAGCGGTTCGTTTCGACATCAAAACCAATTGGTACGGTCACCAGTTCTTCCTTCCGAACACGCCGTCCGACGGCCCTTATGCAAATCCCAGCATTACCGGCTTGAGTGAGGTCGAATTCTACGAAGTAGGCGCCGGGCCGTCAGACATTCAGCCGATCGCGGGCAACACGATCGTCGGTCACTTCAGCGCGGGCAACCTGTCGTTCGCCGCTGATCAAAGCATCGCGACGGTGACGGTCACGCCCCGCGATATTCAGCTGGTGAATCAGCCGCCCAAGGGATTGCAGCTCCGCCTGCTCGATACGGGCACGTTCACTTTGGGCGATCCCTCGGCGGCAACGGTCACGATCGTGAACAACCACGTGGGCCCGGTGGTTGCGCTCAGCGCACCCACTCCTGAGGCGGTCCGCGGGGGCGCGCCCGGTGTGTTTCGCTTCTCGCGCACGGGCAGCACGACCAACGCCTTGACGGTGAACTATTCGACGGCCACGGTGCCCTTGGCGATCACCTCTTCCGGAGCGAGCTCTTCGCTCTGGTTCGGGGCTCCCACCAACGCCTACGACGGGCGCACGGACACCAGCTGGGTATCCACCGGATCTTCCGCAAACACAGGTTGGGATGATTCGCCGTTCATCTCGCTCTCGTTCGACCAGGTGTCTCCGATTGGGCGGCTGCGAGTCAGCAACTGCAACAGCGCCGAGCCATACGCCGCAAAGAGGGTCGAAATCTCCGTCTCCACGGACGGCCTGACGTTCACCCCCCTTCCGAACAACCCCTACCAGTTCCAGCCGGGCATGGCCGATCCCGCGCAAGCAGTCTGGCAAGACGTGGAGCTCGGCAACGTGGCGGCCAAGGTCGTGAAGCTGAGCGTGCTCGAGAACTACTTCAGTTGGATCTTTCGTCAGGGTCGAGTCGAGACTCCCTGGGCGAACGCAAGTGTCACCTGTTTCAGCGAGATTCAGGCTTTCACGGGCTCTACTGCGCCTGCAAGTGAGTTCGCGCCCGGTACGATTACGGGGAGCGTCGTCATACCGGCCGGGCAATCCTCGGTGGACGTCCCAATTCCTGCGCTCGCCACGGCCACACCTGGCGGCGCGCTGACCTTCACGTTGACCAGCGACAACACCACCTATTCGCTCGATATCATCAAACAAGCCACAGTGACCATCGTCGAATGCGCCGGTGGCTGCCCAGAAAACCACGCCTGCACCAGAGCGAGTGACTGTCAGAACGGAAGTTGTCTCGGCGGGGTCTGCGTTTTGCCTGCCACGGGCCTGAAGGCTCTCCCGGACAACGGGATGATTCGCTTGACGTGGAACGGGCTGAATGACGGGCTGACCAAATACCGAGTGTACCGCTCGACAACGAGCGGCACGGAAGCGCTCTACGCCGACAACCTATCGTCGCCCGCATTCGATGACACGAGCGCCGGGCCCTTCGGACACTTCTTTTATCGAGTCAGCGCAGTAACCTCAGCCGGCGAAGGCAATCAGTCGAACGAGGTCTCAGCGACAGGCTTGAGCCCGGACGCGATATACCTGCTCACGGAAACCAGCGCGAAGGGGAATTGGAAGGGCTATTCCTTCGGTTACTTTGGCTATTGGCTCATGGGGGACACCAATACCTTTCCGTCGTGGGCGCCTATCTCGTCCAACGTGAGTACGGTTCAGAACCTGGCGCCGGCGGGAACGACGGATATCCGCGCGCTGCAGCAACCAGGCGAAGGCACTGCGCGTGAACTATTCCAAATGTACAACCCGACCACGACGGGTGGGTATGCCCCGTTTGATGTCGACCTGAACTTGACGACCAATCAATACTACCAGGTCGCGATCTACATATGTGACTTCAACTATTCCAACTACGGCCAGACGGTCCAGGTGCTCAACGCCACGACGGGCGCCGTGCTCGATTCACTCACCGTCAATGATTTCACCGGAGGCCAGTACCTCATCTGGACGCTCCGCGGCCACGTCAAACTTCGATTCGTTCCATTGCCTGGCTCGAGCAGTTCGGTGAATGCGATCTTCCTAGATGTAGGCAACCCCTTCGCGTAGCGCCGCACGCGCTGTGTGTCGAACCGTTGACGTCGAAGTGATGCGCGACACGATAAGCTCGCACCGGCTCGTCGACGCGCCCGCCGGCTGCGACTCGGCAAGCTCGGTACTGCGATCGGCGCGCCAAGTTCTCTGCGCAGAAAGTGGTGCATCACCGCGTGCTCTGCCCGCTGCCCAAACCCAATCTCACTCACAGACTGGCGATGTTCGGTGGTTTGGTTAGCGGGCGCGGCGCGCGCGGTCCGGCGCGTAGCTCGAGGTCAGACGGACGGACAGGCACGGATGGGACACGCTCAAGGCGCCGGACGCTCCGGTTGCCACAGAAATGAGCGGTATTCGCAGCGTCCCCGCACTGGGCATGCTTTCGCCACGCGATAACCCACGACGTCGCCGCACTCATTCACGTCCCCCACGCCGCTCTCAACTGCTTGCAGCGGGAGCAACCGGGCCCGCAGCGTGGAATCCCACTCGGTCGCTTGGTTCGTGGGCAGTTCTGTGTTCGATCTCGGGAACCTGGTGTTGCCGACGATCAATCCTCGGTCGTTGATGGCGTAAGCGATCGAGCCAACCTCACCTGGGGTCGACGCCAAGCGCTGCGCGCCGCAATCACTCCACTTCACCCCAACCGATTCATCATCGATCAGCACGTCGCCCACGATTTCGCCCTTATTGTTGATGCCGTAGGCGAAACCTTGAGTGCCGCCCAACAGATCCAGCTCGGTCAGGCCGCCCTCCTTCGTCCATTTGAACGGGCGGATCACGGTTGTCGTAGTGGTCCCGATCACCACCACGCCGGAACGCAAGATCCCGATTACCATCCCGGAATCATTGATGTCCCACGCTTCAGCGCCTTGCGGCAGATCTAACGCGACCATCCCCGTCGTCGCCTCCCAGATGAAGGCGTGGTCTATCCCAGAGGCGTCTTGCGCCAGCCCAATGACCTGCCCTCGATTGTTGATCGCGACCGCATAGCTCTCCGAGCCCCCCAGTGAACCAAGCTCATGGACACCGTTTTGGGCATCCCACAGCACCGCTTGGTACCGACCGATCCCCGTCTCGCAATCCGTCACTATCTCGGCACCCACCGCTTCATCCCGCTCGTTCACATTACTCGCAAAGCTTCCGGATCCGACGTTCACACCCAGATCGACGATGCCGGTTTCGGCCTTCCAGCGGAAAGCGTGCTGCCTCTCGCTGGGGAAAGACACGGTGCTGGAACCCACGATCATGCCCTGATCGTTGATCGCCGTTGGGGAGGTGGTGCCCGGCTCGTTCTCTGGATCGAGATCTCCGAGATCAATGAAGTGCTCGTGGCTGGCGGCGCACGTGGGCGCCACCGACCCACGCGCGACATTGGTATCCGCAGCTGACCTCCCCGCGCCGTCTTCCGGCGCCGCGCCACTGCAAGCCCCAGTGCAGAGTGCGCCGATCGTGAAAAACAAAACCCGGGCACGGTTGAACGAAGGCATCTGCTACCCCTTTGCTGCCAGCGCAGACCACTCTGCTGGCGACGAGCGCGATTATCGCCGAAGCCTCGACCAACGCAATGATTGTTGAGCATGCGAACGCGATTCTCAATCGCCGCTTCCGGACGTCGTGGCAATATTGATCTGCGCATTTGGATCGCAGTTGTGCGCGTTGTTTTGGCGAACGAGAGGCTCATGGCTGCGGCGTGCACTCGTCGCGGCTCAGCCTCATCTATCGTTCGCGCATCGGATCCATACGGCGCCAAAGGCGGGCCAAGCGTGGGTGCACCGCGGACGGCGCTCGTTCACGGCGCGCGAAGTCGCGATCGAGGGCGATGAGCAGCCACTCGCTCGCCCCGACGACCGCTCATTGTTTCACCACCAAATCCGCGCGGCGGAGGGTCACGCTTAGCGGACGAACCCCGAACGCGAGAGTTGCTTCGACGGTGGTTGGCCCGCTTTTGGGTAGCGTCGCGCTGCACGGCATCTGGCCCGCGCCTCGGCGCGAGTGTAAAGGCCCGCGATCGATCTCGATCCAAAGGAGTTTGCCGCTTTTCGGGGCGAGGACATCGCACACGGCGGTCGCCACGCGGCTGCCCCCCTGCATCAGCGCGACCTGGTAATGCAGCTCTGCATTGCCTTCGAACTGAATGTCGAGGTCCGTCCAAAAGTCGACCTCTCCGGCTTTCAGCGGCGTCGTCACGCTGCTCGAGCCTTCGCCCGAGAAGCCGACGCGGCCGACTTCTGTGCCACAAGCGGCGAGTACGAGCGCCGCCGCGAACAAGCACGCTTTACTCAGGGTGTTCACCAAAACTGCTCCACACACGCGCCGATCGTGAATCTGGGGACCGAGAACTTGGCGCAAAATTCAGGCAATCCGTCGTGGTCGGCATCGCGCACGCCCATACTGCCACTGAGGCTCATCGACGCGCTCAAGCCGGCGGTCACGCTTCCGGCAGGCGTGTCGATGGTTGCCTCGCTGCCGATCAGCTCGGCGCCCGAACCAATGTTGCCTCCAATGCTACCATCATCGTTGTTCTCACCGAGGTTCGCGCGCACCACCCCCGCCTCGCCCGTGACTGACAGCCCGTAACCGCCGCCGCTGACCGCCAGCTTTCCGCGCGCAGCAACGATCTGTACGTCGTTGTCCTTACCGTATTGCACGGACACCGTGCCCGCTTCAGCGCTCGTGCCTTTGAATAGCCCGCTCTTGACTTCTGGATTCGCCAGCGAAGCGGCAACGCGGTACGAGCCGCCACCAGGCACCGCGCCCGAACTCGTGACCATGAACCCCGTCGACGGCGGAGCCGCCGTGCTCGCGCTGAGCTTTGCGGAGGCAGGCGAAGTTTGCGGAGAAAACTTTTGCACCAATACCGACGTTCCCGCTCCGGCATCAGCGCGGCCCGCTCCTTCCGAAGCGGGAGCGCGAGGTGGCTCGGGGCCGACCGTGCTCTGGACTGGCACAGGCGGCGCGCCTGACTCGTCATCCTTGAGACAAACGTTGTTGGAATACGGGTTGAACGAGGAAACGGGACCGGGCATTGGAAACCTCCGTGATGTGGAACGATCGGTCGGCGCCCCCGCCAGTTGCGCTCGCTCGTCACAAAACCTTTCGCCAAATGCTTCTTGTTGTCGCCGATGTCCGCTTCCCATTCCGAAAGTGCTGCAGCGCAGCAAGCGATACGCCGCGGGTTGGTCGCGAGCGCTGAGCTTGGACCGGTCGAAGAAGCCTAAAGCCCTTTGCAGGATTCACCGCTTGACTTGGGCGCTCCAATGGAGCCCGCCCTCGCCCCGAATCGGTGTCAAAATTGCGGACGCATGGCGGGGACCTTCTGTCCGGCGCCGCGCCCACGAACGTTCAGGCTGTTGCGAGGTGCTTCAGTACTGCGGCGGCGAACCCCGGAACCAGGCGAGAACAAGGGGCTCGCACCATGATGCCGTTCTTCCGATTGAGCTCGCCACTCACGCGCGCGTGGGCGGTCAATCGCGAGGCGAGGCACAAGTCGCACGCTGGCTCGCTCACGAGTTCGCGAAGACCGGCGTCGCGGTGTGAACCGACGCGCTATCCGTCGTCGCGGGTGAACTCGCTCACGCAAATCAAGTTCGCGACGCCGCCGTTTCAGAAGATTGAGCGGCATCAGTACGCTCACACGACTTGGCGCGACTGCGAGTGTGGGCGGTGGTTTGATCCGGAGAGCGGCGGGGCATGGGGGATGCGCGGGAGTCAGGCACGTCATCCGCTTTGCATTTTGGACGAGAAGGCGATCGGGCGCTGGCGCGAGATACGTGTCGCGCCAGGTGTCGTGGAACAGTTCAGGCGGGGAGGCTTTCTTGAAGAGGGGGGACACCGTTCGCCCGGCGATGCTGGCGGTGATGCACCAGCAAGGCCCTGACACGCCTCACCGACACCTTGGCGCTTTCCTCGGTCCCCGAGTTCAAGACGCTGCGCACCACCCTCATGCGCTGGCGACGAGAGGTCGAGAGCTTACGGGTATAAGAGCTTCCGAAATTACAGACTGCGGCTCCTAAGCTGCTGCGCCTGAACAACTTTTCACGCGTCCCCACCATCAAGGGAGGAGAGCCGGGAGAGCCGAACGAAAAAACCGGCTAGAGA
>Ga0164307_10000179_pt1 | contig 28875 bp, 29 predicted proteins | sample Whisoiple_243_MG_FD_110214 | JGI IMG/M metagenome (GOLD analysis project Ga0164307, IMG submission 110214) | Soil microbial communities amended with fresh organic matter from upstate New York, USA - Whitman soil sample_243_MG | ecosystem: Environmental > Terrestrial > Soil > Unclassified >...
CGATCGGGACCTGCGGCAGCTCCGCGACGTCAAGACGATGCGCCGCGAGGCGCGGGCGGCCCGTCGCGGCGCGCGCGCCCGCCGCTGAGCGCGAACCCTCAGTAGGGGAGCGGCCCCGGTCCTCGGACCGGGGCCGTTACCTTGTCCGCATGAGTGACGAGACCCTGCGACGGATGGACCTGACCCAGATCGGCGAAGGCCGCTACAAGGCGGTCAACGTGCGTGGGGGAGTGCTCCCGATCGGGACGGGCGACGACCCCGACTTCACCCCGGTCGAGCTGCTGCTCGCCGCGATCGCGGGCTGCAGCGCCATCGACGTCGACCTGATCACCGGCAAGCGCGCCGAGGCGACGACCTTCACGGTGACGGCCGAGGGGGAGAAGATCCGCGACGACCAGGGCAACCGGCTGACCGACCTCCGGGTCACCTTCGAGGTGCGGTTCCCGGACGGCGAGGACGGCGACCGGGCCCGCGAGGCGCTGCCGCGGTCGATCGCCCAGTCCCGGGACCGGCTGTGCACCGTGGGGCGGACGATCCAGGTCGGTGCCCCCGTCGAGTACGTCGAGTCCTGAGGCATGTCGAGACGCTGGGACGCCGTACCCCCGCAGGACGGCCGCCGCATCGTGATCACCGGCGCCAGTGGGGGACTGGGACTGGAGACGGCACGGGTGCTGGCGGAGCGCGGGGCCGAGGTCGTGATGGCGGTGCGCAACCCCGCCAAGGGTGAGGCGGCCGCGGCCCGGATCGACGGCTCGGTGGAGGTACGCCGGCTCGACGTCGCCGACCTGTCCTCCGTGCACGAGTTCGCAGCCGAGATCGGCGCCGTCGACGTGCTGGTCAACAACGCCGGCGTGCTGGCCGTGCCGTACGCCCTCACGGCCGACGGCTTCGAGACGCACCTCGCCACCAACCACCTGGGCCACTACGTGCTCACCAACCTGATGCTGGCGCAGGTCCGCGACCGGGTCGTGGTGATCTCCTCCGACGCGCACCGGTCGGCCGACCTCGACCTGAGCGACCTGAACTGGGAGCGCCGCACCTACAAGCCGTTCGCCGCCTATGCCTCGTCCAAGCTCGCCAACCTGCTCTTCCTGGCCGAGCTGCAGCGGCGCCTCACGGCCTCCGGGTCGACGCTGCGGGCGATCGGCTCCCACCCCGGGTCGACCGCCACGTCGATCACCGGCAACACCGGCAACGCCTTCAAGACCTGGGTCGGCAGCTGGGGGCACAAGCTCGCCGGCATGCCGGTCTGGAAGGGCGCGCTGACGACGTTGTACGCCGCGACGATGGACGTCCCGGGCAACACCTTCATCGGCCCGGACGGGTTCAGGGAGTTCAAGGGCTGGCCGACCGCAGTCGGCCGCAGCCGGGACGCGATCGACCCCGAGCTCGCCCACGGCCTGTGGGTGGCGTCGGAGAAGCTGACGGGGACCTCTTTCGGCGGCGAGTGATCAGCCGACGGTGACCTTGGTGATGTCGACCGGCGTGTTGGGGTGCCCGTCCCCGGGGCCGTTCGCGTCGTCGGTGCCGTTGTCGGCCACCTTCTTGACGACCTTGACGCTCGCGTCGTCGATCTGGCCGAACACGGTGTAGCTCGGCGGCAGCTGCGTGTCGCCGTACACGACGAAGAACTGGGATCCGTTGGTGTCGGGGCCGGCGTTGGCCATCGCCAGCGTCCCGGCCGGGTAGGTCTCGTCTCCGGACAGCTCGTCGGGGAAGGAGTAGCCGGGGCCGCCGGAGCCCGTGCCCGTTGGGTCGCCGCACTGGAGGACCAGGATCCCGGCGGTCGTCATCCGGTGGCAGCTGGTGCCGTCGAAGTAGCCCTGCTGCGCCAGCGAGACGAACGAGTTCACCGTGCACGGGGCGGCGTCGGCGTCGAGCTCGGCGGCGAGGTCACCCGCACTCGTCGCGATCGTGACGGAGACCTTGCCAGTCGCGGTCGCCGTGGCCGGCGGCGGGTCGATCTCCTTCGAGGCCGCGCTCCCGCCGGTGGTGTAGTCGCACGACGGGCCGGTCGCCGACGGACTCGCCGACGGACTCGTCGACGGGCCGGGGTCGGTGGCCGTCCCGGAGTCGGAGTCCGATCCGGAGCACCCCGCGAGGGTGAGGACGGCGACGATCGTGAGACCGGCCAGACCGGCCAGGTGACGGGAGCGCATGCGCAGATCGTAGAGGCCTCAGCTGTTGCGCCCCCGGGCGGCCACCGGCCACGAGACGGGCGTCGTACCGTCGTCGGCCCAGAGGGTGTCCGCCAGATTGACGGCAGCGCAGACGTGGTTGGGGACGACGTCGACCTGCGACCCGAGCGGCGGGAGTGCCGCTCCCGCGAGGTCCACCACGGCGTGGTGCTCGGAGAGCTGGAGGACGCGGGCGTCCGGGTGGTCGAGGAGCCGCCCTCCACCGGTGGCGTACGGCGCGCGGTCGGCGCCCAGGACCTTGCTCCCGCTGTCGAGGACCAGGCGCCCGCCGGCGTGGCTGACGACCGTGGCGCGACAGGTGAGGGCGATCGAGCCGGGAGCCATCGCGCCCAGCTCCCACTGCTGGGCGTCACCGAAGAGATAGACGCCGGGGCGGATCTCGGTCAGCGCGCCGGTGTGAGTGTGCGTGAGGGTCGGGGTCGAGCCGCCGCTGACGACGTCGGGTTCGAGGCCGGCCTCGCGGAACGCCACGACGGCCGTCGTCAGTGCCGCGGCCTCGTCGTCGGCCGCGGAGACCATCAGCTCGGGCGAGTAGCCGTGCCCGGGGAACGTGAAGACACCGCGCACCGGCAGGCCTGCCTCTGCCGCCGCGGCCGCCACGACTCCTGCGTCGGCCGGCATGGCACCACTGCGGTGCTGTCCGGAGTCGACCTCGACCAGGACGGCGATGCCGGTGCCCTCGAGGGCTGCACCCGCATGCTGGGCGGCGGCCACGGAGTCCACCCCGATCGCCAAGTCCGCCCGTCCGGCGAGGTCGCGCAGGCGACGGGCGGCATCATCGGAGAGCCACAGGGGATAGGCGACGAAGACGTCCTCGACGCCGTGCTCGACGAAGACCTCCGCCTCGCCGATCGTGGCCACGGTCAAGCCGATGGCGCCGGCCTCGAGCTGCAGCCGGGCGATGTCCGGGCTCTTGTGCGTCTTCGCGTGTGGCCGCAGGGCGACCCCGGCGGCCGCGGCGCGGGCGGCGGTGGCCTCGATGTTGGCGCGCAGTCGGGCGATGTCGACCCGCAGGTACGGCGTCGCCGGGGCCTCGCTCACATCTCCTCGTGTGTGTCGGGGTCGCCGCCGAAGAGCCGGCCGTCGGGTCGGCCCAAGGCGGTGATCGTGGACATCTCCGCCTCGGTGAGCTCGAAGCCGAAGACGTCGAGGTTGGCCCGCTGCCTCTCGGGAGTCGCCGACTTCGGGATCGGGATCGATCCGAGCTGCACCTGCCAGCGCAGGATCACCTGTCCGGGCGTGACCCCGTGCGCCTCGGCGGCATTCGCGACGGCCGGCTCCGCGAACGGCGCCTGCCGCTTGCCCAGCGGGCTCCACGACTCCGTCTGGATCCCGCGCTCGGCGTTGACGGCGCGCATCTCGACCTGGGGGAAGTAGGGGTGCAGCTCGATCTGGTTGACCGCAGGCGTCACGCCGGTCTCGGCGATCACCCGGTCCAGGTGCGCCGCGGTGAAGTTCGAGACGCCGATGCTGCGCACGAGTCCCTGCTCCCGCAGGTCGACCAGGGCCCGCCAGGCCTCGGCGTACTTGCCGACGCTGGGGTTGGGCCAGTGCACGAGGTGCAGGTCGAGGTACTCGAGCCCGAGCCGCTCGAGCGACCCGTGCACGCTGGCGATCGCGTCGTCGTACCCGTGGTCCCGGCCGGGGATCTTGCTCGCGACCAGGAGCTCCTCGCGGGGGAGACCGCAGACGCGCACGGCCTCGCCGACCTCCCGCTCGTTGCCGTAGTTGACCGCGGTGTCGAGGAGCCGGTAGCCGGACTCGATCGCCGACACGATGCCGGACACGGCCTCGTCGTCCTTGAGGGGATAGGTGCCGAAGCCGATCGCGGGCAGGACGGAGCCGTCGTTGAGGGTGTGGGTCGGGATCGCCATGGGACTCAACGTACCTACTGTTCGACGTCGTCCGGAGTGGCCTCGTGGCCGGGCTGCCCGTGGGTACGCCGGTCCTCCTTCATCTCGGCCTCGTAGAGGTGTCGTCGGCCGCCCGCCAGCTCTGCACGGGCGGTCGCCTCGAGCTCCTTGAAGAGCGCGTAGTAGCCGTCGTCGTACTCCTCGACGACCTGGAAGGACCACCTGCCCGCGAGGATGTTGCGGCCCACCAGCTCGCGGTCGATCCGGTCGGCGAGCTCGGCGTGGCCGGCCTCGCGGAGCTGGTCGACGGCCTCGCCCAGGGTGAGGTCGGCGGTGCCGCACCGTCGATGGAAGGCGTAGAGCAGCCCTCGCGCCTCCTCGACCACCTCGAGCGCCTCCGACAGCTTGCCGAGAGCGGTGATCGTGGCGTCGTCCACGCCGTCTGGACGCTGGTGAGCTGGGTCGGGGCCGGTCATCGCACGCTCACGCGGACAGGACGTCGCTCGCGGACACCGACCCGTGCTCTGACTCGATCGCGTCGGCCAGCTGCTTGACCTCGTCGTCGGCGACCTCCACGCCCGACTCGGCGAAGCCGGCGCGCAGCTCCTTCTCGACCGTGCCCTCAGGTGCGCCGTCCTGGTAGGAGGAGACCCGGTCGACCACTGCTTGGACTGCTTCAATTCGCTCGTCGCTCATGGTCTCGGCGTACCCACTCCCGTTGCGGTGCACGCCTGTCCGGCAGGCTGGGCGCGTGAGTGCCTCCGACGTCCTGTCCTCGATCTGGGACGACGTCACCGGGACGCAGCAGCCGCTCGACGACGGGGGAGTGGTGCTCACGGCGGCTGTCGCCGCACTGCTCGTCGCCGTCCCACCCCTGTGGCGGGTGAGCCGGCACGTGGTCACGATCGCGCACGAGGGCGCACACGGGTTCGTCGCGCTGCTGACCGGTCGGTCGCTCCAGGGCATCCGGCTGCACTCGGACACCTCCGGCCTCACGGTGTCGCGCGGGAAGCCGCGCGGGCCGGGCATGGCCGCCACCGCCTTCGCCGGCTACGTCGGCCCGGCGGTGATCGGTCTCGGTGCGGCGTACCTGCTCGGTCGCCAGCACGCGCTCGCCGTGCTGTGGCTCATCGTCCTGCTCCTGGCGCTGCTGCTCCTCCAGATCCGCAACTTCTTCGGCCTGTACGCCGTCGCGGTCGCCGGGCTTGCCGTCTTCGGGGTGACCTGGTGGGGGAGCGGGCAGCTGCAGTCCGCCGCGGCGTACGTCGGCAGCTGGTTCTTGCTGCTCGCCGCACCGCGGCCGGTGGTCGAGCTCCAGCTGCAACGCCGGCGAGGACAGGCGCGGACCTCGGACGCGGACCTGCTCGCGCGGCTCACCGGGCTGCCGGGGCTCGTGTGGGTGGTCGTCTTCCTCGCCGTCACCCTGGGCTGCCTCGTCGTGGGCGGCGGATGGCTGTCGGCCCCGGCGTAGGGTCGAAGTCGTGCGCATCGGCATCCACTACGCGAACTTCACCCACCCCGACTGGCAGACCGAGCTCGCCGACCGACTGACGGAGACCGCCAGGGTCGCCGACCAGGGCGGCGCCTCGCTCTTCACCGTCATGGACCACTGGTTCCAGATGGAGAACCTCGGCGGCCCGGCAGAGCCGATGCTCGAGGGTTACACGACCCTCGGCTACCTGGCGGGCCAGACCGAGAACGTCCGGCTCAGCCTGCTGGTCACCGGCACGACGTACCGCCACCCGGGCCTGCTCGCGAAGATCGTCACGACGCTCGACGTGCTGTCCAGGGGTCGCGCGACGCTGGGCATCGGTGCGGCCTGGTACGACCGGGAGCACGCCGGCCTCGGCGTCCCGTTCCCGTCGACCGGCGAGCGGTTCGAGAGGCTCGAGGAGACCCTCCAGATCGTGCGCCAGATGTGGAGCGACGAGGACGGTGCGTACGACGGGAAGCACTTCCAGCTCGCTGAGACCGTCTGCGTGCCTCCGCCGGTGCAACAGCCGCACCCGCCGATCCTGATCGGGGGGAGTGGTGAGCGGAAGACGCTGCGGCTGGTCGCGCAGTACGCCGATGCCTGCAACCTCTTCGGCGAGAGCCCCGACGTGATCCGCCACAAGCTCGAGGTGCTGCGCGGCCACTGCGACACGCTCGGCCGCGACTACGACGCGATCGAGAAGACGATGATCACCATGGGCACCGACCCGGTGGCCGAGACCGACGCCTTCCTGTCCTCGATGGAGGAGTACGCCGCGCTCGGCATCTCGCTCGTCACCCTGGTCCCGCCGACCGACGACCCGGTCGGCTGGACGAGCTCGGTGTGCGAGGACGTGCTGGCCCGGCTGGCCACTCTCTAGAGGACGGTCGTCCCGTACATCTCGCCCAACGGGTCCGAGATCAGCTCGATCCGGGCGCCGTCGGGATCGCGGAAGTAGATCGAGCTGCCGGACTCCGCGACGTACTCCCAACCTGCGTCGTCGAGCTTCGACCTGAGGTGCGCCCAGCGCTCCGGCTCCACCGAGATGCACACGTGGTGCAGCCCGCCGAGCACCTCGGCGTACGGCCCGACGTCGAGGCCGGGGAAGTCGAAGAAGGCGAGCAGGTTGCCGTTGCCGATGTCGAAGAAGAAGTGGTTGGAGCCGGGGTAGTCCCGGTTCTCGAAGATCTCGGTGAGCGGGAACTCCAGCAGCTCTTGATAGAACCGCACGGTCCGCTCGACGTCGGCGCAGACGATCGCGAAGTGGTGCAGCCCGCGCGCCGAGGACGCCGGTCGGCTGGCTTCGGGCGCGAGGTACGCCGTACGGATGCGCTCGCGCTCGGCGTTGACGTGGTCCAGATCGACATCGGCCATGGGCAGGACGGTACTACCGGATTCAACTGTCGGGTACGTCGCTGAACGTGGCGGGCCGGTGCAACCACGCCAGGTGGTCGCGCGGCCAGATCACGGAGAAGACCCTGCCGACGACCAGGTCCTCGTCGAAGAACTCCTCGCCCGGAACGCAGGTGTCGTCGTCGGGGGAGCACATGTGGAAGCTCGAGTCGGCCGAGGAGTAGCGGTTGTCGCCCATCACGAAGAGGTCGCCGTCGGGCACCGGTCCGGCCGTCCAGCTGCACGCGTCCGCACCGCCTGGGCCCTCGGGACCTCGGCAGTCGCTCGTGTCGGGATCGTTGACGTAGTCGTCCTCGTCCAGCGGTTGCCCGTTCACCGAGATCCGGCCCTGGTCGTCACAGCAGACGATCGTGTCGCCACCGACCCCGATGACCCGCTTCACGAGATGGCCACCGGCAGGGTAGAGGCCGATCTTCGACAGCGTCGTGGCGACCGGGCCCACCGGACCGGCCTGGTCGTCGGGCAGCCAGCCTCCCGGATCCTCGAAGACCACGACGTCTCCGCGCTGCGGCTGCCCGAACCAGTACGACGGCTTCTCGACCAGGATCCGGTCGTTCTTGACGAGGCCCGGGACCATGGACGGCGACGGGATGTAGAACGCCTGCACGAAGAACGTCTTGAGCAGGACGGCCACCGCCAGGGCGATCACGACCAGCAGCAACGTCTCCAGCCAGATCGATCGGCGCTTGCGCGCCGGCGCTCCGTCTCCCGAGATCGTCACAGGCGGAGCCTAGGGGAGGGGAGTGGGACGCGCTCTGACGACGAGTCAGATGACGGCCACGGTGATGGTGCCGGTCTGCTGGTCGACGTGAGAAGTAAGGCAGCTGAGGACGTCGAGATCAGGGTAGATCGCGATCCTCTCGGAGAGGGCGCCTGCGCCGTACCCGGCGGTGACCGTGCCGGTCGACGTCACGACGAGCTGGCCGACGGCGTGGGCGACCGTGGTCACGGCATACGTGATCGTGCTCGACTGGCCGCCCGGCCAGTGATAGGTCACGACGTTCTCGACGAGGGTGTCACCAAGTCCCTGGAGGAGGCAGCCGACCTGTTGCTGGAAGGTGGTGACCGCCGTACCGCCGGAGAACGGGCCGGTGCAGCTGCCGCCGCCGTCGGTGCCGAGCTCCTCCGTGACCGTCTGCGTGGTCAGCTTCGGGAGCGGCCCGAGCGCCGGGCTGTAGTCGACGGTCACCGAGCCGGTGCACAGGATCAGGTCGTCGTCCTCGGCGGACGCGGACGTGCCCGCGGCTACGACGCTGCTGGCCGCGAGGAGAAGGACAGCAGCGGCGGCCGCGAGCCGGCGCCACCTCGGGTCTTGCGTGGTGGGCTCCATGACGGTTCCTCAGTCCAGAGGCGGGTGGACTCGACGTTAGACGCTGTAACGGCGCGTGTGAACACCCCTGGACCTCCGCGCATCTGAGCCGATCCGCGAGCGTCATCGGGTCAGGTGAGCCAGGAGGCGTAGAAGATCCCGAGCCCGGTCGCGACACAGATGCCGGCGATGATCCAGAAGCGGACGACGACGGTGACCTCGTCCCATCCCAGGTGCTCGAAGTGGTGGTGGATGGGGGCGATCCGGAAGAGGCGACGACCGGTGCCGGTGAGCCGTCTGGTCAGCTTGAAGTAGCTCATCTGCAGCATCACCGACATCGTCTCGAGCACGAACAGCCCGGCGATGACGGCCATCAGGAGCTCGGTGCGCGACATGATCGCCAGCCCGGCCAGCGCGCCGCCCAAGGCGAGGGAGCCGACGTCGCCCATGATGATCTGCGCCGGCTTCGCGTTCCACCACAGGAAGCCGACACAGGCCGCGGCGATGGCGGCGGCGTACACCGCGAGGTCGAGCGGGTCGCGCACCTGGTAGCACTGGGACTCCACCGCCGTCGGTCGCGTGGAGCCGCACAGCTGGTTGTTCTGCCAGATGTTGACGAAGACGTAGGCACCGAACACCAACGTCGCGGTCCCGGCGAGCAGCCCGTCCGCGCCGTCGGTGAGGTTGGCGCCGTTCGAGGTCGCCGTGACGATGAACCAGATCACCAGCAGGATCACGACCAGCGGCAGCTTGATGCCCCAGTCGTGGGTGGTGGAGAGGTACTGCGACGCCGGTCTGACACCTCGCTCGTCTGCGAAGAAGCCCGTGGCCAGGACCCCGAACACGAGCGCGACCAGAGTCTGGCCAGCCAGCTTGGCCCGGCTGCTCAGACCCTGGTTGTTCTGGGTGTAGACCTTGATGAAGTCGTCGAGGAAGCCGACGGCCCCGCAGCCGAAGAGCAGCAACATCAGCAGCCAGGCGCTGGCACTCGGCCAACCGCTGGTGAGGATCGTCGCGATCAGGTACGCCGCGGTGGCGCTGAGCAGGATCACGAGACCGCCCATGGTCGGCGTACCCCGCTTGACGTGGTGGGTCGTCGGCCCGTCGACCCGGATCGGCTGGCCGAAGCCCTGCCGGGTGAACCAGCCGATGGCGACCCGGGTCCCGAGCAGCGAGCAGACCGCCGCCAGCGCGCCGCTCAGGAGTATTGCGCGCATGAATTCCAGCCCTCTCGGCCATCCGGATGGTCGATCCCTTCGAGTCGAGAGGGAGTCGTCTCGACGCCATTGTGGGCCAGGAGGATCGGTGAGTAGGGCAGGGCACACCGGCCAGGGGCAATCTGCTGGGAGTGTCGCCAATCCAGACAAGTTGACATAATGTCAGTTATCGGCGATCAAAGAACGGGAGTTGCATTAGATGCAAGAACTCCCGCTCTTCGCCGATTGAATCGTTCTCGCAGGTCAGACGGGCGGTGGCATGGCTCGATGGTCGACGTGCGAGCCGTGGGTACTGGCACATAGGTGCAGGTCAACGTATGTTTCCTGCATCTAACGCACGATTCCGCTGTTGTGAGGTGGCGGTGGATCAGTCAGTTCCGGGCTTTGTGCCGAGGTTCCTTCGCGACGACACCGTCGGGCTGTTCCGTGCAGACGAACGCGTGTTCGATGCCATGTTGGACGGCTGGAGCGCCCAGATGCTGGCCCGTGGTCTGCAGCTCGACACGATCAAGTCTCGGTGCGGCGCGAACCTTCGCGGCGCTGTGCGACATCTTGGACTGCTCCCCCAACGATCTGTTCGAGCCCTACGTCGAGATGCGAGCCGCAGCCACCGCGAATGCTCCGAAGCGGAGCGAGGAACTCGGAGTCCGGCCAGGTGATCCGATCGCATACCGGGTCCGGCTAGTGGCGGACGACGAGGACGAGTAGGAGCGTGGCGAGGCCGCGGAGGGCCAGCGATCCCAATTGGTGGCCTGAAGCCTGTGGGCGCTGCGGAGAGCACCACAAGATCGTCAGGCGCTGGCCAGATGGAGGCGTCTGCGGCTATTGCTATCAGCAAGCCAAGCGCACCCGCGGGACCTGTGCTTGCGGGCACGAGGGCGTTCTGCCCGGCCTCGTGGATGGCCTCCCGGCGTGCCGTACGTGTTCGGGCATTGAGCTCAACGTCGACTGCCGACGCTGCGGCGCCGAGGACGAGCTGTACACCGGTCACCGGTGCTGGGCATGCGTGCTGAGCGACGAGGTCGACCGGCTCGTCACCAACCCGACGAACGGACGAATGGCGGACGAGCTTGTCCCTGTCGCCAACGCGTTGAAGGCGATGAAACGAGCGAACAGCGGACTGACGTGGATCCGCCAGAAGCACGTCACCGCCTTCCTCCAAGATCTCGCGATCATGCCGAGCATCACCCACGAAGCCATCGACGCTCTGCCAAAGTCACGCACACGCGACTTTGTGCGCGGGCTCCTCGTCGAGCACGGTGCGCTCCCCCGATACGATCTCTACCGCGGCCGTTACGAGGAGTGGTCGCGAGATGCGCTGGAGCGGGTCAGCGATCCCGTCAATCGCGACGTCATCCGGCGGTACATCCGCTGGCAGCACCTTCGGCGTATGAACCAGATGGAGACTGTGCCGCACGGGACGTTCCTTCGGAGCAAGCAGACGGTGACTGTCGCAATCGAGCTGGTTAATTGGCTGACCGATCACGGCCTCGAGCTGAGTGAACTCGAGCAAGAGCACCTCGACGCCTGGGTCAACGGGGGCACAACGACGCGCCTCATCGGGGATCGTTTCCTGGGATGGGCGATCAACACCCGACTCGTCAGTCCCAACTTGAAGATCCGGCGCCATCGCCGCGGCACCAGCCCAAGGATGAGCGCGCACGACCAGGACCAGGCCGTCCAACTCGTCGTCCACACAGAAGAACTCACGCAGCGCGATCGCGCGGCCGCGATCCTCGTTCTTGTGTTTGGCCAGCAGATCGAGGACGTAGTGGCGCTCACCTGGGACGACGTCCAGGTCAGCGACGAGGTTGTCACCGTTCGGGTGGGGAGGATCAGCATCGCGCTTCCCGACCCGCTCGACCGAACACGCGAGCGTAGCGGCACTGGGTCAAGTTGTAGTCGTTCGTGGCCGGGTCCACGCTTCAATGTACGACTAGTAGGGCAGACATTGAAGTCTCATCAGTGTGGCATCGCTGGGTGCCCATTCGACCTCCGCAACACGACCCTGAGCGCGCCGAGCGCCGGGCGCAGGCGCGGCTCGTCGTGGGCGCTAACGTGAGGCGACTGCGGACGAACGCGAGTCTTACCCAGGAGGCCTTGGCGCTCGAGTCCGGGCTGAGCCGCAACCAGCTGATCGAGCTTGAGCACGGCCGGAGAGGCCTCTTGTTCGAGCGTCTGCCTGACCTGGCGGACGTCCTCGGCTGCGAGCTGAGTGACTTCTTCGACGGCCTGCATACGTGATGTCCCGGGCCGGCGCCGTCGAGGCTCGGTGCTGGCGCTGGTGCTAGCGGTCGCGCGGAATCGCCACTGCGGGAAGCGGCAAGCTCGCCCGAGTAGACCTGCGCGGCGGCTCGGGGCGCGCTAGTAGTCGTGCCGACCAGCGCGGCCGCTCCTCTCATGACCACATGGTCAGCTCCGGTGCACCCGCCCACGGCCACCACCATCGTTGCGCCGCCCTCGTCGTGCGAGCAACGAGACCTAGAGGCGGACCTGGGTGGGGATGTCGATGAGGGGCATTACAGCCTCGAGTTGCCCGCTGAACTGGCTGCTGACCTGGTTGTACAGGTCGGGGGTCCGCGGGGAGATGACGTCGACGATGAGGGCGTACCGCATCCGCTCGGCGTGCTTCGCAGGACCGCCACTCTCACGGGCGTTGTAGTGGATGTCGAAGACGGGGCGGCTGAGGCTGGTGCCTCGGAAGTTCTGCTCGTGGTGAAGCACCGTCTCCCACTTCTGCGCGTCACGCCGTAGGTCACCTTCAGGATCGAAATTGCCTCGCTTGAAGAACGACTTGGGCGCGGGATCGACGGCGTCCTCCTTCGCGAACTTCTGCGCGTGGGGGCGGAAGGTGACCTCGAGTCCGGAGCGGGTGTACGAGCCGGGGTCTTCGGCATCGACGGGGGTCGCGTAGCAGAACGTCGCGCGGATCGTGACGTTGCCCTTGATGGTCTGCGACGGTGTCGGGATCACTGCTCTGAGGTACTGGCTGGGCGTGAGCTCGCCCTGGTAGATGACCCGGACCATGCCGTCTGAGCAGACGGCGATGTCGCTGAGATCGGACGGCGTGCGCCCCCAGCCGACCTCGTCGCGGGGTAGATCGGCGCCGTCGGCGGCGTGAATTAGAAGAGCCTGAATGGCCAGCGGACTCAGTCGGGTTCCGAAGTGAGCGCGTAGGCCAGCGGCCCGGCGAAGCAGCCCCGGTGAAGCGAAGGACGTGCCGCTGGTACGCGCCAGTGAGGGCGCGGCTCCGTTGCTGTAGACGAGGAAGGACTCGGTGTCCGAGCCTCCGAAGTCGAGCAGGTCTGGCTTGACGACGCCGGGGCTTCGACCTGGTCCAATGGCGCTGTACGGAGCGCGCTTCCAGCCTTCACGGGTGCTGTCGGCGGCGCCGACAGCGACGCCGTTGACGCAGTCGCTGGGGATCTGAATGCGGGGTTCGGTGGTCTCGCCGCAGTTGCCGACGGCGATGGTGGCCATGGCGCGTCCATCGGCTAGGTGCTCGTCGAGAACGGCGGTCCACGGGTGGATCTCATCGTCTTCGGTGGGTGAGGCAGGGCCCAGACTGAGGTTGAAGAACTCGTAGCGTCGGTCGGCGAGAACCTTCTGGATCCGACCGAGAACGTCGTAGAGCTCGAACGGGTCCTGGGCGCTGTCGCTGTCGAGGACTCGGAAGTGGTCGACCTTGCAGTACGGACGCTGTGCTTGTGCTCCCGGGGTCAGGGAGCCGAAGAGGAGTGCAGAGGTGACGTCGTGGCCGTGCTCGAGGTAGCCGGTGACTGGTTGACCGATCCCGTCGGTCTCGTGACTGGTCGCCCATGGGCCGAACGGGCTGCCGTCAGCGAGCCCACCATCGAACACGGCGATCCTGAAATCCGGGTCGACCGGCCCCTCGGCCGGCAGGGGAGCTGCGGCGAGGTCTGGAGATGGCCGGGCTCGTTCGATCGGTGTGCTGATCTCACGCAGTCTGCTCACGGGCCTCGCGACGCGGAGGAAGGAAAACTCGCTGAGCTGCTCCACCGATTGCAGAGGAGCGACCACGGGGACGAAGCACAGCCCGCCGGCATAGAGTCGCTTGCCCAGCCTTGCGTCGACGCCGAGCTCCGCGGCGTAATCGGCGAATGCCTCGACCACGTAGGCGTCGCCGGCCGTGTCAGATGCGTGGAGCACGACCTCGAGGTTCGCTGTCGGTTCTCCGGGGGCAGAGCCTGGTGATTCATCCGCCGCAGCGGGTCTACCGCCATCGGCATCCGCGAGCTGATCAGTGAGCTCGGGAAGCCCGCGCACTCGCTCGCCGTAGGTGAACACGCGCACGTCCTCGATGCGGCGCAGTCCGTCGGGTAGCCCACGAACGCCGGCGGCGACCGACTCAGCGAAGGCCTGGAAGGACTCACGGGTGCCGGCCACAAACAGATCGGTAGAGGGAGTGGCGGTGACCTCGTCTTGGCGGGTCCATTTCTCGGGCGTGATGACGGTGGGTCGACTGCCGACGTGCCAGAGCCCGAACTGGTTGAGCAGCTGGCTCGGGAAGTAGGACTTCGCGATCGACTGAGGATGCAGGGTCATTACGGCGACAGCCTGGTCTGCGGGACATGCTGCATCGGGGAGAGCCTGCAGGCTGGATGCCACTTGTGCTACCCGCGGCGTCAACCGGTCGACGGTCTCTTCGAGGGTGTAGGCAGGGCCCGGCGGCGGGCCGGATGCTGGGGCAGGGACGCGACCGGTGAGGCGCTCCCCATACCCAAGGAAATAGCGAGGCTCATCAGGCATGCCGAGACCGTCCTTCCATTCGTTTGCGCAGCGTGTCTCGGCTCACTCCAGTGACGTGTGAAACCTGACGCTGACTCAATGTGGTGGTCGTAAGAAGTCCCGTGGCGAGGTCGATGCGCTCACTCTGAGGAAGCCGGGCGATGCGTTCGCGCTGCGCCTCGAGGAGTGCCTCGGGCAGAGGAGCCGAGGTCACCGCCGCGCGCCGACGGGCAAGCAGGACACCAGACTCCAGTGCGCTTAGGGATTGTCCGGCGGATGCGGCAACCACGGCCTCGAGCACCCCGGCGTCGACATCTTCGTCCTCGAGCAGCTGCCCGAGTGCCTGCAGGCGCGCTTCGGGCAGGGGTAACGGGAAGTCCACGATCACTTCGAACCGTCGCCATACCGCCGGGTCAAGTAGTTCGCCGTGGTTGGTGGCGGCAACGAGGAGTGAGCCCTCGGGCCATCTGTCGATCTCCTGGAGCAGGACGGTGACGAGCCTTTTGAGCTCGCCGATCTCGGTTGAGTCGTCGCGACGCTTTGCGACTGCGTCGAGTTCGTCGAGGAAGAGGACGCAACGTGTCTGACGCGCGTGGTCGAGTACCCGACGGATGTTTGAGCCGGTCCGCCCCAAGAAACTGCTCATGACAGATGCAAGATCGAGGGTCAGCAGGGGTAGATCAAGCTGCTGAGCGATCCAACGAGCCGCCAAGGTCTTGCCGACACCAGGCGGCCCGACAAACAGTGCCGACCTGGTCGGCGCAAGGCCCGCGAGGTAGAGCGACTCGGCGGCCAGGTGCTCCGAGACAAGCTGGTCGAGGGCATCTCGGCGGACGGGGTCGAAGATTGGTGCGTTGCGCAGCACCACCGGCTCTTCACGAATCAGGAGAGGGAGGCGGGAGTCGGAGTCGACCGGGTCCCCGATCGGAGTCCCAGCAGGCGGCTCACTCGACGCACCTCGGCCCGCGGTTCCAACGGGGCTCGGGGCTGTACCGACCGAGCGGACCGGGCCGGCTCGGAGGATCTCTACCACCTCGCGCGCGGCGCGGTCGTTGGTTCCCTTGAACCGCCGAGCAAGCCGTCGTAGCAGCGATGGGGCCGCCGGATTGGTCGACGATGCCGCCATCGCTGCCAACTGGGCGAACTCCTCCATGCTGAGCGCGACTTGGTCCACGTCTTTATCTGCCCTCGGTGCGCTCACGGAGACGAGCATAGAGCCTTCCTGGACTAGTTACAATCCCGTAAGTCCAATTTCGTCCACCACCTGCAGTCCTTCGGTGCCGATCGCTGCAGGCACGGAAACCGGGCGCCCCGCGAGACGTTCCCTGAGCCGGCACGAGCTTGGCTCCCCCACCAACCTCCGGGTGGTCTTCAATGCGAGAACCCGGGCGGTCGGGTGGTTCACGCGTTCAGTTCACCCCTCGACGAGCGCACCCCTCGATGGGCCGACCGGATAGCCCTGCGTTAGCCGACCGTCGAAACCCGTCCCTGGTCGCTAGCGGGAGGTTGAGACTCGTCGGCAGCGTCATCGACGAGTGAGAGCGCGAGGATCGCCCGCTGGATCGCCCGCCGCGCCGCGCGGAGGTCAGATGTGACGTCCTGGAGTTCAGGCACTACGTCGACAGCCCGCTGCGCGGAGTTGTCTCGGCCGACGGTAGCGCCGACGCCCCGGCGAACGTGGATCAGCCCGTCTTCGACAAGCATCTGCTCCGCCCGCCGGATCGTGCTCGGACTACCTACTCCGTAGTGCTCTTGGAGCGAGCTGATGGAAGGGAGCCTGTCCCCGACCGCAAACTCACCGACCTCTATCCGCTGGCGCAGGTCGATGTAGACGGTCGGATAGCGCGCGTCTGGACGCATGCCGCCACGTTACTGACATCGACGCCCTCACGAACAGGACTGGGTTGACGCCAGATCATGCCAACGGGCCTGCGATCAGCCGCGCACGTCGTACTCGCGCGGCCCCGAACTGGCGGCTGCGAGTGCGCGCTGGCCACCGCAACGATGAAGACGCTTCCGGATCAGCGTGAACCGCGCGCAGCTCTCCTCTCACGAACTGCCGCGACGCGGGGCCTTGCCAGTCTGCCCCCGCTCGGCCACGATCACTTTCGTGACCGTCACGGTGACCGTACGACCAAACGGCGCCCGCACTGAGGTGCGCGGTCTGCCGTGGACCGGCAACCCCCGCGACGGCTACGCGGCCCTGGAGGATGCGATCGACGCGTCCCGTCGCGGCCAGGTCCTCTATGACCGCCAACACAAGGCTTTTACGGTCTCACGATCACACACCGAACTCCTGATATATCGCCTCGCGCAGAAGTTCGGGCACGTGCACGTCATCCAGTACGGCGGCATCACCAAGTGCGTCGAGGAATGCTGGAGGCTGAGGGACCTCGACACGTCCGCTACGTGCCAGTGCTCGTGCGCCGGCGCCAATCACGGGACGGGCGTTGCCCCCGGTCGAATCGTCGGGCAGGTCAATGCAGGTGCGCTGGCAGTGGCGAGCACCGGTCCGCGCGAGTACGACATCTACGGGACCCTGTAGCCAAGGTCTCCCTCCCGCTGGGGCCCTTCACCGGGCGACGCCGACGGATCTGCCAGCCGAGTAGATCACGACCATGAGATCCGTGGCGGCATGAGCGCAGGATCTGCCCAAGAGGATGCTCCGTTCCAAGAACGCCGATTTCTCGGCACGATGAGACTATGAACTTGATCGAGCTCGGATCCGTACTTGGGGATTTCTTCGAGAAGGGCGCCGGTCCCTCCCACGACGAGCTCGATCGCGCTATCACTCGAGCAGGACTCAACGCCGGTGACCCTGGCCCGGGCGGACGGAGCCCGGGCGGCCCCGTCGGTAAGACCAAGCGGGTGCGAACGGTGCTCGTCCACGCCACCGACCGAGATCCGAATGCAAGCATCTCCCTCAGTCACCAGCTAGTTGACCTGCTGCGCGCCGACGGCGCGTTCGAGCCCGCACTGGACGCGTACGCCGGTACCAACAAGATCTCTCGACTCGGCGTCGCCTACGACCGCCTCGGCTACACCCTCGATCCCACCGGAGCGCTGCGCCCCAAGGTGATCGACAATCTTGAGGGCACCGCTCTGACCGACGCGCTCCGACAATTGGTATCGCGGATCAATCTGAACCCTGACGACGAGCCTCTTCAGATTGGATCAGGCAAGGAGCTTGACGAAGCGGCAGCGCGCCATGTGCTCGTCGAACGACTCGGCGACTACGCGATCGGTGGGCACGCCGGCAGCTTCCCGGTCACCCTTGCTCAAGCCTTCCAAGTCCTGGGCATGGAGGTCCCACCCGATCTCAGCAAGGAACTATCTGCCGATCCTCACCGCCAGGTCCAGCAGTGCCTGTTCCTTCTGGGCGTAGCCGTTAACCGGTTGCGCAACGACGCGGGCACCGGACACGGACGCCCAGACGCCCCGCGCAAAACGGCGCCGCTGACACCCGGGGAGGCGCGCCTGGTTGCGCGCGCCACTGCTTTGCTCGCCGGCATGCTCATCGACGAGCTCTGACCGGGCAAGTCCCAGGCGCGAACCGAGGGACATGTGATCGGTCTAGTCGCAGACCTGACCTGGACGGCCGGCGTCTCGGCAGGTACGTATCAGGGAGTCAAGCGAGCGGGAACGAGCCTGGAGAAGTCCCGCCGGCGCGAAAGAGAGAGCCGCTCTGCCCACGGCGGGCAGCCGTCTTCTGCAAGATCGGGGCCATGAAGCGCTTCGAGGACCCTGACGAGCTGATCACAAAGATGGTGGCCGAGAGTCAAGGTCATTGGGACCGGGTCGCTTTGAATGCGCGAACGAAACGGGGCGAGGACTCATGACGAATGGCGGCGGCGGCTCGTGGACCTGGTCACTGAAGTCGGAATCGACTAGCGGGGTCCGCGCCTACAAGCTTAGGTGTGATCTGCCGCCCTCACGCGATTATCACACCCATGACACAGGCGCTGCACTGTCTAGATGTCTCTTACATCGAGTCCACTCATCCAATTAACTGGCAGTCGGCATCTTCTTCCCGACTTTGTCAGAGGGGTTCGCATGAGGCACCGAATTGCATCGGCGACAACGAGCATCGCAGCCTGCTCCCTTTTCACCTTCATCTGCTCCTTCGGCGTCGCAGCGTACTCCGCTGACGGGCCGGAGGGGAAAGCCTCGAATGGCGACGCATCCGCCACGTCGGCGGCCGATCATAAGTCGGGCGCGAAGTCCACACAGATCGACCGACAGCTTCGGAAGGTCGGTTCATGGAGGAATATCGACTCCATCGTTAGGACATGGGGCTCCATCACCGGACCGAAGATCTACTTCTCAGACGCGGCCCATGCTTCTAGCGCGCAAGGACTGTTGGCGGACATCTGCCCAGGGGACGACAGGCATGTCCGGTTCTTGGTTCAAATCGACGTGAACAATCTGGAAGACGACGTTGACACCATCGGAAGTACAGAGGGGCAGACCTGCGGCTACTCGAACTACTTCTCTGGTGGATCGTGGAACCACAGTTCTCCACTTTTCGAGATCCGGGGCGCTCGGATCCAGCTCTGCAAAGCCAAGGCTGGCCAGATCTCTGCAACTTGGAGTTGCACTGCCTGGACCGGCTGGACGGACAACCCGTTCTCGTGATCTCTCAGGTCAACTCGCTCTCTCCCTTTTTGTTAGAAGTGTCCCCCTTCGGACAGCCTCTCGACCATTAGCAGTAGTGACCGAATGACATATTGGAGATGACTATGTTTGGTTCACGCTTCCCGCGGAATACCGTGGACACGAGCAACGGATCTCACGACAGCGACGTTCTGTTTCCGCAGCACGACCGGCCTGGGGCGACGTGGTCGAGGCGAGCACTGGCTCTGATCGGCGGTAGCGCTGTTGTGATTGCAGCGGCAGTCGCTGGAAACCACGTCGCGCCCAAGGCGGCCACCAGTGCCGACGTGCATGATCGCGCGACGAACCGCGCGCCGACTGTTGGTCTCACGATGACCCGGGCCGACGGATCTACTTACGAGTTCGGTGGATTCGACGTCAGCTGCAGCGGACAGGAATTGACCGTCCAAACTCCACTGACCGTAAATGACGGTGGAATTCTGAGCGTCCCGTTGCTCGTCATAAGACTCGAACTCGACCGCATTGTGGTGGGGCGTCCTTATGAACTCCCTACCACTGCCACAGAAACAGAGCGCGCGGCCTACAACGTGTTCATTTCTGACTCTGGTGGCAGCAGCGAAGCGGCGAACAACGAGGTATCAAGCAGCCAGGCCGCCTCCGCCGGCACTCTCACGGTCAATGCCGCAACGTGCGGGAAGAACCCGACCGTCGACCTCGATGTCTCCGGCAGTTTGGCGAGCGAGCGCAAGCACCCCAGCATTGAGATTGAGGGCCGCCTAGCGATGTAAGGAGCGGCGCTCAGAATTTGGGCCGATCATGTGGGCGATTCTGACCGCACGTCTTGACCCTTCCGGCGGTTCGATGAGTAGAAAACTCGTGTCGATAGATGTCAGATGCACGCCCGGACTTGCTTCTTTTCAGTTATATCGCGATCACGTACCACACCAGTCCGATCAGCACCAACACGCCGAGTCCTCCAAGAACAACCATGGGCGTTGAACGCTCCTGATCGCTCCGGTTGAGCAGTCCCTCAGCGGCAGTCGCAATGGTGACAACCAATAAGAAGCATGCGCCCGCCGGCGCGTCGTACGCCCAAAGGCGAACGGCCCCGACGGCCAAGAGGGCCGCCGTGGCAAGAAGGGCAATTCGCAAGTACGAACGCCGACGCCTAGGACTCAGCCGCCCGTGCGAACTCGATTCTGTCGTCACGATGAAAGTCTCCCACAGAGCCCCCCAGACTGACTCGTGCAGCAGTCCCGAGCGCCCGCCGCACGCTTCGATGGTTGGACCGGGGTGCATGCCGCAGCACGGCGCCTTGAGTCCGCCGGACTGCGCGCTCTTCTACCGCACACCATCACGCACTGCGACTGCTAGCTCCGACCTAGTTTTGCGGTCACCTCAGGTCCCGGTCGGGTCGCGGCGGGGAACGAACTGGTCGTGGTGTCGGCGCGAGCGTCTACGAGGAATCTGTGAGGCTGCCTACGCCCGAACTGGTCGCCGACCTCCGCGACCTGCGCGCATGGTTGTGCCGGCAGCGATCGCCGCAACTCCCGCCTCACGAGCTCCCGTGCATACCAGTTAAAGAACGGACGTTGCATCAGATGCAAGAACTCCCGCTCCTCACCGATTGGGCGCGTTTCCGCCGCGAGCCTCGGTTCGACTACCGGCACGGCGGTGGAGCCAGTCCTGGTCGAGTACCAGCACCCACGGAGAGCGTTGAAAGAGCCTGTGGGCCGGCACGAGGCAGGCCCACAGGCTCTTTCGAGGCAATCGCCGGCTCGACCCTTGGGGGTCAGCCGAACGTCTTCTCCAGCTTCGCGGTCGCCTGGTCGTAGGTCGTGGAGTCCCAACCCGAGAGTTGGCGGGTGGCGCCGTCCTCGATGGAGAAGGTCTGCGGCGAGTTTCCGTGCAGCAGAGGAGCGCCGGGCTCAGCGCCTGCGTCGGCGTTGACGTACTTGTAGCCGTCGCCGGCCCCGGAGAAGACATCGGTCGCGACTACGACGCGTGTTCCCGCCGGGAGTCCCTCCTGAAGGTCGCCGATGGGCTTGATGGTTGATGGACCCTCGCCGATGGGTTCGCCGGAAAGGTCGGTCGACTGGCCGCCGAGGGGGACGACGACGTAGGCGAACTTGCCGCCCAGCTCGACACCTTCTGACTTGTAGACGCTGTCGATGCGCACTCGGACGACGGCGTGCTCCCAGCGCGTTTGGTACTCATCGCCTTCATCGGATGCCACGACGGTCAATCCGGGCGCGATATCCTCGATCGTTCCGGTCAGTACGACCGGAACGACAGCAGTGAGGGCCGTCAAGGAGCGGAAGGTCTGGGTGTCCCCGCCCTCTTGTACCTCGATGAGTGCGTCGCCGTCAGCTTGAGTTTGCGCGGGTGCGTCGGACGACTCGCGGGCGGGCGGCTCGGTCCCGCAGCTCGCGAGCAGGACAACGGCGCAGGCGGCGGACAAGAGAGTGAGCGAAAGGCGCTTCTTCATGTTCAGTCTCATTTCGTCGCGGCTCAACTGAACCACGCGTTGATGTGGTTCTTGTGATGCTGGCCGTATGTTCGGGTCCACGCAGCACCGCTGTCCCAGAGGCCGCTGATCATGCACGAATTGTAGGAATCGGGCGACGGCGTGTACGGCGGATCGTAGTGGTCCACGCCGAGGGTGTGCCCGGTCTCGTGGCACAGGGTCTTCCTGGCCTGAAATCCGGCGTCCGATGCGACTTGCTGGATGTACGACCAGTTGATCCTCACGACAAACTGGTCGCAGTAGTAGTTGGCATTCCAGGCAGTACACGCGGTGTAGCCGTAGACACCGGTGCCAAGGTTGTTGTCGACGGCGTACTTCACGTCGGTGGCGGCTCCACATGCCTGCTCAAGCGTGTTGACGACGGTCTGTGCTTCGACGCCATCGTTGTTGTCCATCGTGTACCGCGCCCGGCTCAGGAGCGCCGGAATATTCGCAAACACGCTGGTGAAACAGAACGAGTGGTAGTCCCCCTTGTCTGGGTAGGCGATCGCTGGATATGGATCGGCTGCCGCGGGAGTAGAGAGGGATGCCACCGCGATCGCGAGCGCCGCGGCGACTCCCGCGGCGACTCCGACTCTGGTCCTCGACCTATCTCGACGGAACTTCATGGAACCTCCAAGGCGCGGCGTGTCGGGTCACGGGCTCCGACGTGCGGGAGGTTTCCTCCCGCACGTGTCTCCGGAGACTGCATAGTGGCGGAATCGGTACCCAGCGCACGATTCGGTCCAGAACATCTGCGACCTTTTGGTCGAAGTTGTGCTGGCGGTAACAAATCCCGGCGGAGGATAGGTCCATCCTTCACGCGCGGTGACCACTCAGAACCGGCCGCCACTAGGTGGGTGGGAGCCAACCTTGGGTTAGTGACGATTCGAGCAAGTGGAAGGTGGACGGCGTCGGATGAGTGGCCCCGAGCTTCCCGATGAAGACATCGCTCACGTCGGACACCGTCTCCGCGTCATGGCCGACGGCGATGGATTTCCCCTGTGGGGCGAGGACGGTTGGATCTCGCCGGAACTGGCGGGCGACTTCCTGGGCCTGGATGGTCAGTTGATAACTGACCTTCTGACGTGGGGACGCGAATCAGGATTGTCGGTCCTGAGCCCGGAGTTGATCGCCACTCGTGTCGAGCGTGGAGAGCAGCTGCGGGCACGCGTCCAGCAGCAGGTCGGACCCACCTACACCGTCGAACTGCTGGAGCGGTGACGCCGACAACGTGCCGCACACGCGGCTCCTCGCGAGTCAGCTGAGTCCAGACACGACTTCGAAGCGACCGGTGAGCGCCGCTCGGAGTCGATCCGCGATCGAGGCCTCGGCCTGTCGGTAGGCATCGGGCTGCACATCGGGAGGGCCGAAGTCGTAGGCGAGCCCCCACTCCACGAGGTCCACGATCAGCTCTTCGTCGTCAATACCGAGGACCTCGCGCAGGTAGTCGGGATCCACGGTGAGGATCCCGATGTCGTCCCACAACGGAATCTCCAGCTGGTCGTTGCCCAGCAGCTTGATCTTGCCCTGAGGTCGGCGCCAGTCGGCACGCGGCTCGCTGCCCGACGCGACGGTGACGTAGTGCCGCGCGCGGTCGCGGAGCGCCCTATTGAGCTGGTGGCCCACGTTCGTCTCCCTGCCACTACTGAACGCGCGGAGCGATCGACCAGAGGATCTGGTTCTGGACCGTGTCGGGCTTGATGCACTTGTAGCCCGCTCCTGACGCGGGGACGGACACCGGGATCAGGTTCATGATGCGCTGTCCGGTCTCGCCGAGGATGAGAACGGCGCGGAAGCGCTCGAGGAGCGTTTCGTCGGCGTACAACCCGAAGACCCGGTCCATGCAGAACCGCGTCGCCCCCGCGTTCACCACGGTGTCGGGGTCCTTCGCCGTCAGGTTCAGAGCCCAGGCTGCGAAGTCTTGCCACCCTTCGCCAGCCTTGGTTGCGATCGACGCCCACTTCGAGTTCAACGCGTCCATGGGGCCGTGCTTCAGCTTGATGTAGCGGTAGCCGTACGCCGCTCGCGCTCCCGAGCGGTGCTCGTCCCCGCACCGCAAGGTGGCGTAGCTGCCGTTCATGCGCTGATGCCAGCTCTTCCGCCAGTAGGCCTTGACCCCTTTGTTGCGGCTGTCGAAGACACCGCATGCGGCCCACTGAGACCACGGGATCGTGTCGAACGTCGACATGCCACCGAGGATCTGCGGATTCGGCCCGCTGGAGTCGCGCGCGTCGACGACCTGTCCCGGGTACAGCGTCTCGTCCGTGGGGTCTGGATTCTCGTCGTCGTCGTACGGAACCCACTCCCCCTCGGTGTTGCCCTCGATCCGTGGGACCGAGGCGAAGAAGTGCGAGCCATAGCCGAGGTCCACGTTCGACACGACGTCACCGAGCTGGGTGGTGAAGCCCGTCGCGCCGTCATAGACGCGGATGTCGTAGCGGGTCGGGCCTGCGGAGTAGTTGTGCGTCGCGTCGACCCGGTCAGACACGCCGTCGCCGGTCATGTCGGCGAGCTCGCCCGATCCAGCCGCGAGGCCGACGACTCCGAGGTCGGTCTGGAAGTTGGAGAAGCCGCTGAGCACGGCCGTGGGCGCACTCCCCGATCCCTGCCAGACAAAGATGTCGGACTGCCAGTCGCCATCGCGTTCGCCGACTTGCCAGCGACTGAGTCCGGTGCGAGGGAGCTGGACTTGCTGCGTGGTCGCAAAGCCAGACACGGCTGTCCAGGTCGTCACGATGCCTGCCGAGAGATTCATCCGGTAGATGTCGCCCCGACCGTCGCCGTCGACGTCGCCGAGTCGGTACTCGCCCGAAAGCGACCAGGCAGTGGCGAGAAGCGAGCTTTGGAAGCCTGTGGCCCCGTCGAGGACACGCAGCTTATGTTCCTCATTGCCGTACAAGTACAGATCGGTGACTTTGTTTTTGTTGTAGCCGCCCACACCGAGAGCGGTGGTCAGCTGGAATCTCTGATGGACGTAGTTGCCGGCCGTGAGCTCCGCCGCAAAGCGGGTGTTCCCGTCGAGGACCCGAAAACTGGTGGCGTCGTAGTAGCTGTCGACGATGAAAGCGTCCGCGATCCCGTCATCCGCCGACAAGGCAGGCGGAGTTGCGGTTGCGGTGGACGACGAGAAGACGACTGCAGAGCCACCCGCCAACAGGCAGGCGGTGACGGCAGCAACGAACCTATGTGTCATGTGAGTACCCCGAGAGAATGGAGCGGCCCGAGCCGATCCGGTGATCCGTGGTACCACGTGGGTGGAGGCCGGGACAAGGCCGTTCGGGACGGTGGCGCTCGCGCGCAGCTCCGATGCGGCGAACTCCCGCCCCTACGATCCCGTCGGGAATGCGGCGACCACCGCCAAGGGCGGCTGAGCCGGGTCGATCCACACGTGCTCTGCTCCGTGCTCGAGCAGCGTCGTCTCCGTGCTCGTCAGGATCTGGTCCAACATCACGGCCGGCAAGGCCGGCGAGACGGTCAACACGTGAACAGCGCGCACCCCTGGTTCACCTTTCCGATCAACCCGAGGCCTGGTCGGGACTGTACGTACCCATCTCCCCGGCGCGGCCGCTTCTGTCCGAGGTTGCCGGTCTTCGGGCCGAGAGTTGTGTTGGGCATGACAAATTCGGGTGCCTTCGTCGCCTCCTGGTCATCGGTTCTCGCAGTTTTCGAGCACGGCCGCAGGGCGGGCCGCTAACTTGCTCCTGCGACCTGCTGGTGGACCCGAGACCGCCAGCAGGTCGCTTCAATCTCCGGCCGGCGTCACGTCCCGCCCTGCGGAGTTGGTGCGTCGGGAGGTTTCACCGGCACCAGGATGGCCGCGGCTCCGCCGGCCCCCGGAGAGGACGCCTGGCCGAGGCTCGTTGCTGCGTCCTTCAAGGAGTTGGCGCCGAAGTAGAACGCGGCGACGGCTGTCACGAGGGTCCCCAGGATGGTGATGAGCTGCTTCGCGAGGTCGTCCGAGGTCGTCGTGTTGGCGCTCGGTGGATACAGGACGACGCGGTAGACCGTGACGCCACGGACGGTTCGAGCCTGGGAGCTCTGAATCGACTCGGTGGGAATCGCTGCGAACCGGGCGGCGCTCACGTGCCGGAGGACCCGGTTCTGCGTGCGGTCACCGGATGCGTCTCGGGTGCTGTTGTACAAGAAGATCGCGGCGACGAAGAACAACAGGATCAACATCAGTGCGATGACGGCACGGATGCTCCCCCGCGGGAGACCCATGGCCTCGTTGGCATCGGTGAGCCTGAGCCGCTTGAGCACGATCGTGAGCGTGCACACGACAAGAATCAGCACGACCGCCGCGCACACGAAGACGAGAGACAACGCGGATGCCGGCCCGTTCTCCGACTTTGTCTCTTCCTCCTTCTGGGCCAGCCAGATGAGGAGCACCACCAGGCTGCCGAGGACCGTGACCGTCAGGGCGGCGCTCACCACCAGTGCCGTGACCGCCGACCAGCGCCGGTCTTCTGGCCGATCCACTGACACGGTCGCTTCCGTGGTGGGCATTTCGAGGATCCACGCGGTGTTCGACGCTTCTCTGCGGTCCGCCAGGGCAATACGCCGTGCGTCGAGTTGGTCGCGGTACTCCTGCGCCTTTTCGTCGTGGGCGAGTTGACGTTCGGCCTGTTGAAGGCGGCGCTGCTCCCAATAGTTGCGCAAGTCGTCGAGTATCTTCACCACTGCCCCCGCAAGCTGGCTCCGAAGAATTCAATGGCAAATGACGTTCCTCCCCGTGGCGGGGCGTGTCAATACCGGGGCTCGATAACCGCAAGGCCAGCCGAGCCACTCCTGCGTGCCACGCTTTCGGGGCCTCGAAAAATGACTCCTTTTGGTGACACGCAGGGGCCACCGGATAAAGCGCCTCCGATGAACTCCAGGGCCGCGGTCGACTAGCGTGGGCGCCGTGGCGCATCCGCTGATGTTCGACGACGACGACCCGGTGCTCGGACGCCTGCGCGAGATCGCCTTGGCCCTGCCGGACGCCGCCGAGAAGGTCTCCCACGGCATCCCGGCGTTCTACACGACGAAGGTGTTCGCCTACTACGGCGGCAGCGTGAAGGTCGCTGACGGGTACGAGCGGCACCGCGCGTCGGTGCTGGTGCTGGCCGATCCGGTCGAGGCGCCGGCCCTGCTCGGCTCCCCCGGCGCCTACCTCCCGATGTATCTCGGTGTCTCCGGCTGGGTGGGCCTCGACCTCGGAGGCACGACCGACTGGGCGGAGATCGCCGAGCTCGTGGAGACGTCCTACCGACTGACCGCCGGAGTACGCCGAGTGCGCAGGCTCGACGCCCAGGGCTGACCGATCAGGCGCCGACGTACGCCGCCAGGTGCTCGCCGGTGAGCGTCGACTTCTTGGCGACGAGCTCGGTGGGCGTGCCCTCGAAGACGACCTGGCCGCCGTCGTGACCGGCGCCCGGGCCGAGGTCGATGATCCAGTCGGCGTGCGCCATCACGGCCTGGTGGTGCTCGATGACGATCACCGACTTGCCGCCGTCGACCAGCCGGTCCAGCAGGCCGAGCAGGTTCTCGACGTCGGCGAGGTGCAGGCCGGTGGTCGGCTCGTCGAGGACGAAGACGTCGCCCTTCTCCCCGAGGTGGGTGGCGAGCTTGAGTCGCTGCCGCTCCCCTCCCGACAGGGTCGTGAGCGGCTGTCCGAGCTTGACATAACCCAGCCCGACGTCCGCGAGGCGCGCGAGGATCTTGTGGGCCGCCGGGATCTTGGCGTCGCCGTCGGCGAAGAACTCCACGGCCTCCGACACCGGCATGGTCAGCACCTCGCTGATGTCCTTGCCGCCGAACGTGTAGTCGAGCACGGACGCGTCGAAGCGCTTGCCCTCGCAGACCTCGCAGACGGTCGAGACCCCGGCCATCATCCCGAGGTCGGTGTAGACGACGCCGGCGCCGTTGCAGTTGGGACAGGCCCCCTCGGAGTTGGCGCTGAAGAGCGCCGGCTTCACGCCGTTGGCCTTCGCGAACGCCTTGCGGATCGGGTCGAGCAGCCCGGTGTACGTCGCCGGGTTGCTGCGCCGCGAGCCCTTGATGGCGCCCTGGTCGATCGTCACGACGCCGTCCTGGTTGGACACCGACTCGCGGATCAGCGAGCTCTTGCCCGACCCGGCGACGCCGGTGAGGACGGTCAGTACGCCGAGGGGGATGTCGACGTCCACGTCCTGCAGGTTGTGCAGGTGCGCGCCCCGGACCTCCAGCGCCGCCGACGACGTACGCACCTCGTCCTTGACCGACGCCCGGTCGTCCAGGTGCCGGCCGGTGACCGTGTCGCTCGCACGCAGGCCCTCGACCGTGCCCTCGTACATCACCTGGCCGCCCTCGGAGCCCGCCAGCGGGCCGAGGTCGACGACGTGGTCGGCGATCGCGATCGTCTCCGGCTTGTGCTCGACGACGAGCACGGTGTTGCCCTTGTCGCGCAGCTGCAGGAGCAGCTCGTTCATCCGGACGATGTCGTGCGGGTGCAGCCCGATCGTCGGCTCGTCGAAGACATAGGTGACGTCGGTGAGCGACGAGCCGAGGTGCCGGATCATCTTGGTGCGCTGCGCCTCGCCGCCCGACAGCGTGCCCGCCGGTCGGTCCAGGGACAGGTAGCCGAGGCCGATGTCGACGAACGAGTCGAGGGTCTCCCCCAGCGCCTCCAACAGCGGTGCGACCGACGGCTCCGTCAGTCCGCCGACCCACCCGGCCAGGTCACTGATCTGCATCGCGCAGAGGTCTGCGATGTTCTTGCCGTCGATCTTGGACGACCGCGCCAGCTCGCTGAGCCGGGTGCCGTCGCACTCTGGACAGGTCGTGAAGGTCACCGCGCGCTCGACGAAGGCGCGGATGTGCGGCTGCATGGACTCGACGTCCTTGGCCAGGAAGGACTTCTTGATCTGCGGGATCAGGCCCAGATAGGTCAGGTTGATCCCGTCGACCTTGATCTTGGTCGCCTCCCGGTACAGCAGGTCGTTGAGCTCCTTCTTGGAGAACTTCGCGATCGGCTTGTCCGGGTCGAAGTAGCCGCAGCCGCGGAAGATCCGGCCGTACCAGCCCTCCATGCTGTAGCCCGGGATCGTCAGAGCCCCGTCGTTGAGCGACTTCGAGTCGTCGTACAGCTGGGACAGGTCGATGTCGTTGACCGCGCCGCGTCCCTCGCACCGCGGGCACATGCCACCGATGATGCTGAAGCTACGCCGCTCCTTGGTCTTCTGGCCGCCCTTCTCGAGCGTCACGGCGCCGGCACCACTGATCGAGGCGACGTTGAAGGAGTACGCCTGGGGCGACCCGATCTGAGGCTGCGCCAGCCGGCTGAAGAGGATCCGCAGCATCGCGTTGGCATCGGTGGCGGTGCCGACGGTGGACCGCGGATCGCTGCCCATCCGTTCCTGGTCCACGAGGATCGCCGTCGTGAGCCCGTCCAGGACGTCGACGTCGGGCCGCGCCTGGGTCGGCATGAAGCCCTGCACGAACGCGCTATAGGTCTCGTTGATCAGCCGCTGCGACTCCGCCGCGATGGTCCCGAACACCAAGGAGCTCTTGCCCGATCCC
>Ga0164307_10000181_pt1 | contig 28627 bp, 30 predicted proteins | sample Whisoiple_243_MG_FD_110214 | JGI IMG/M metagenome (GOLD analysis project Ga0164307, IMG submission 110214) | Soil microbial communities amended with fresh organic matter from upstate New York, USA - Whitman soil sample_243_MG | ecosystem: Environmental > Terrestrial > Soil > Unclassified >...
TCGGTCAGGTGCGGACGGGCGATCTCCCACAGGCCGAGCGCAGACACGTACGCCGTACCGAGACCGAGCACCTTGGGGGTCAGGGCGAATTGACCATCGACCGATCGCACGTACCCCAGTTCTTCCAGGGTGAGCAGCAGTCGTCGCGCCGTGGGCCTGGCCAGCGATGCCGCAGCTGCGATCTCACTGAGGGTCATGGTCCGATGGTGCGCGTCGAACGCGGTCAGGACGTCGAGTCCGCGAGCCAAGGCCTCGACGAAATCCGGGCCGGTCCCCCGTCCGGCCATGTCCTCGACCCCGCTCCCCAGTCATGGTGCCGTCACTGCCGAAACCTGCGCTCGGTGACCACCGAATCAAAGCTGCCGGCGCGTCAGCCGCTCGTTGTCGGTTCGCCGAAGACGGTACCCCGAGCGGTGCGGGTGGCCGCCGATTTGTAGTCCGTGTAGGTGTACGGGTTGTCGAGGACCTCGTCGGCCTCCGGCAGTTCGGGATTCATCCCGGCTTTCCAGGTCGGCTCACCCAGGGTCGACTGCAGGTGACCGACCGTCTCCTGGATCGCGGTGCGCGCACGGTTCAGGTCGGTGCCGACCAGCCGGTGCGCCTGCTTCACGATCCGGCCGTTGACCAGCACGGTGTGCACGTCGCCCCGTTGCGCCTGGAAGGCAATGTGGCCGTAGGGATTCAGCATCGGGAAGGAGACCGGCGAATCGTCGTTCTTGATCAGGACCAGGTCGGCCTTCTTCCCCGGCTCGAGGCTGCCGAGGTCGTCGCGACCGATGGCCCGTGCGCCACCCCTGGTGGCCCACTCGACGACGTGTTCTGCTCGCAGATGGGTGTTGGTCACCGTCGAACCCTTGGCGTGGGCCTCCAGATGCTCGCGGGAGCGGTCGGCGCCGAGCGTGGTCCGCATGGCGGAGAAGAGGTCACCGCTCCACCAGACGCTGGTGTCCATCGACAGGGAGACCGGGATGTTGTAGCGACGCACCTGCCAGGTGGGTGGATAGCCCTGGCCGGCGCTCTGCTCCGATTCCGTCGACACCGAGATCGAGCCACCGGTCGCGGCGATCCGCTGGTAGGAGTCCGTGCTCAGTGTTGCAGCGTGCACGTACACGGTTTCCGGTGTCATGAAACCGTTCTCGTACATCAACCGGATGCCGTCGTCGTTGGTGGCCCCCCACACCCCGGCATGCGTGCTCACTGGAAGTCCGAGTTCTCGCGCCACCTCGAACGCCGCCTTCTCCGGGAATGACGGGTCGCCGGTGACGTCGAATGCCAACTGCACGCCGAGCATGTCGTTGCGCGCGTCCTGCAGCCGGCGGAGGAACTGCTGCACCTCCGGAGCGGCGGTCCATTCCCACGGGCCCGCCTGGATGTTGCCGTAGGCCAAAACGAATCGGCCCGGCACCTCGGCCAGACCGGCTGCCGCAGCCTCCGCATGTTCGACCGTCTGCAATCCGTGCGACCAGTCGACGGTGGTGGTGACACCGGCTTCCAGCGACTCCAGGGCCGACAACATGTTGCCCGCGAACACATCCTGCGGCCGGAACTCCCGGCCGTGTTCGAGGTAATACCAGACGAAGTACTGGGTGAGGGTCCAGTCGGCGCCGTACCCGCGCATCGCGGTCTGCCACATGTGCCGGTGGGTGTCGATCATCCCCGGCATCACGATGCCGCCGGTGGCATCGATTTCCGTGGTTCCGTCGGGAACCTCCAGCGCGTGCCCGACCGCTGCGATGCGATCCCCGGTCACCAGCACGTCCGCCCCGGTCAGCACCCGGCGGGCATCGTCCATGGTGACGACGGTGCCGCCGCGGAAGACCGTCGAGCCACCACCGATCCGGCCATCTGCGCTGTCGTTCACGGGGTCGGTCACCGGCTCCTCCTCAACGAGCAGGCACGCAGCGGACAATTGTCCGCATCGCGGCATGTGTAGAAGAACATGCTGCTGCCGGCATCATCTGTCAAGACCGGTCACGAAGATTCGACGCAGCGAACGTTGACAGCGCTGGCGTTTGGCTCAACACTGCACCTGCGGACACCTGTCCGTTCGGCTAGCTCGGCAGGAGAATCCATGCAGAACGCGGCACCGCCGGCTCCTGACGAGCCGGTCGTGACCGGGCCGTTGCGCGGGCTCCTCGTCGCCGATTTCTCCAGAATTCTCGCCGGGCCCTATGCCACCATGCTGTTGGCGGACCTCGGCGCCGAGGTGATCAAGGTGGAAGGTCCCGCCGGCGACGACACCAGGACCTGGCAGCCGCCGGTTCGTGATGGTGTGTCGACGTACTACCTCGGTGTCAACCGCAACAAGCGCTCGATCGCTCTCGACCTTCGCGACGACGAGGATCTCGGCCTGGCAAAGGAACTCGCCGACCGCGCCGACATCCTGATCGAGAACTTCAAGCCGGGCGGCCTTGCCCGGTTCGGTCTGGACTACCAGAGCGTCGCGGCCGACAACCCGGCGGTGATCTACGCGTCGATCAGCGGCTTCGGCAGCGGACCCGGGCAGGCCGCGCTGCCCGGATACGACCTCATCGTCCAGGCCATCTCCGGCCTGATGAGTTTGACCGGCGACGCCGACGGGCCGCCTTACCGGGCCGGGATTTCTGTCTTCGACGTGATGGCCGGCCTGCACGCCACCATTGGGATCCTCTCCGCGCTGCACCAGCGGGACTCCACCGGTCGCGGTCAACACGTCGAGGTCAATCTGTTGTCCTCCGCTCTATCAGCCATGGTCAACCAGTCGAGTGCCTATGTGGCAGGCGATGTCGTGCCATTTCGAATGGGTAACAGCCACCCGAGCCTGTTTCCCTACGAGCCGATGCCGTGCGCCGATGGCGACCTGATCATCACCGCAGGCAACGATGGCCAGTTCGGCAAACTGTGCACCGTACTGGGACTGCCCGAGCTGATCGATGATCCACGGTTCGCGCACAACAAGGACCGCACCGCCAACCGGGATCTGCTCCGGCCGCTGTTGGCGCAGCGACTGCAGACCCGATCGAAGGCCGACTGGTTCACCGACATCATCGCGGCCGGGGTGCCCTGCGGCCCGATCAACACGATCGACCAGGGAGTGGCGTTTGCGCGGCAGATCGGCCTGGATCCGGTGGTCGAGGTCGGACCGTCGGGCTCGTCGATACCCTCGGTCCGCAACCCCATCACTTTTTCCGACAGCGCGCCGAGCTACCGGCTGCCCCCGCCCGCGCTGGACGAGCACGGTCAGCAGATCCGGGAGTGGCTCGGCCGTGCCGAGCCGGCCGAAGACAGGACAGTCGAATGACGGAGCCCACCCCCCGGTTCCCCACGTCGCTGGGTACCTCCGATGCCGATCAGATCCGACTGCTCGGAATGGATCTCACCGCAGACCTGATGGGGAAGGTCGGGTTCGGCGAGCTCGCCTTCTGGTTGGTCGCCATGCGCCGCCCCACACCGGGTGAGAACCGCGTCTTCGAAGCCGTTCTCGTTGCTCTCGCCGATCACGGTTTCACCCCGACCGCGATCGCGGCCCGCTTGACCTACCTGTCGGCGCCTGACTCGCTCCAGGGCGCCCTGGCGGCGGGCCTGCTCGGCGGCGGGTCGCGCTTCCTCGGGGTGACCGAGGACTGTGCGGCATTCCTCCAGGCCGCCCTGACCGACACCGCGGGTGACCTGCCGACCGACGACGCGGGGTGGGATGCACTCGCACTGCAGACCGTCCTGCAGGCCCGAGCTGGGGGCAGATTCGTGCCGGGTCTCGGCCACCCGGTGCACAAGGTGCTGGACCCCCGCACCCCGGTGCTGATCGGGATCGCCGAGCAGGAGGGACTGCGGGGCCCGTACCTGAAATTGTTCGAGGCCATCGGCAGGGTTCACGAGCAGGTGCTCGGCCGCCGACTGCCGCTGAACGGCGCGGGTGTGTGCGGGGCTGCGCTGGCCGATCTCGGCCTGCCGGTCGAGATGCTTCGCGGTTTCGCACTTCTGGCCAGGGCAGCCGGCCTGCTGGGGCAGATTGCCGAGGAGCGACGGCGGCCGATCGGGATGGATGCTTATCTGAACATCGATCGCAATGCCGTCTACGTCGACCCGACGATGTCCGATCCCGGCACCGCGCCGGGTTCGGCATGAGGTCGCTGAGACCGGACAAGCTCTAGGAAGGAGCAGTTGTGGCCGTCGTGGCAGCGGTGATCGCGTCCACCCATCACCCGTTCTACTACCGGGCCAGCACTTCGACCGGCGCCGATCGGCCGCCCTTCGCCGACGAGTGGGTGGCGAAGATCGAACGATTCCGTGACACCCTCACCCGGGCCGCACCGGACGTGCTCGTCATGGTGGGCAGTGATCATTTCCATCAACTCTGGCTCGACAACATGCCGCAGTTCCTGGTCGGCAAGGCGCCGTACTTCGATGCGAACTTCTACAACGAGGAACGCGAGTTCGGATTGCCCAGGATGACATTGCGCGGCGAGGAGGACCTGGCCGCGCACATTCTGCGGCAGGGCCTGGACCGCGGGTTCGACCTGGCGTTCAGCAACGAACTCCGCATCGACCACAGCATCACCTGCCCGATCATCACGCTGCGACCTCAGGCGGATCTACCGATCGTGCCGGTGTACACGAACATCTTCGCGCCGCCGATGCCGCAGCCCGGCAGGTTCGTCGAACTCGGCCGAACCCTTCGAGCTCTGGTCGAGAGTTGGCCTGACGAAAGACGTGTTGCGATCATCGGTACCGGTCACCTCTCGCTCGCGCTGGGCGGGCCACGACAGTTCGGCGAGCACGGTCCCGACCCCGAGTTCGACCGGAGGGCGGTGGAGTGGATCGCCAGCGGCGACATCGACGGCTGCCTGGCCGAGGTGACGTTGGACAGTCTGCATCAACCGGGCAATGCCACCCATGGGTTCATGGATTTCATGTTGATGATGGGCGTCGCCGGCGACGGAGTGCGGGCCGACCACGTGGACACGCTGGATCTGTTCCACACGATGGAGGCCTACTTCACCTGGTATCCGAACGGAGTGCCGGAATGAGCAAGTACCTGCTGGACAAGTTCCTGTTCACCGTCGACCGGGATCCGGAGTTGGTGGAGCGTTACCGCACGGACCCCGTCGGGACCGTTGCGTGGTGGGAGCAGAACGTCGCCGGGCAGCTGCTCAACTGCACGACCGCGGAACGCACCACCTGGCTGTCGTTCACCGATGAAGAGCGCCGGGTCCTGCAGGAGCAGGACCACGTCGCACTCTTCGCGATGGGCGCCCATCCGTTCCTGACCCTGACGCTGTTCATCGCGATGTTCGAACGCGATCATGGTCCGCTGGAATACCAGCGCGCCTACGGAGCGGCCATGAAGCACATCGCCCTGCCCTACCCCGACATCGCCACCTGAGATGGACGCAGCCGTTCAGATCGGGTACGGCGCAGCACCGCGGTTCGGTCGTCATCCGGATCCGGAGCCGTTGCCCGGCAACAGCATCGTCCGGGTGAGCGCGGCGCCGATCGTGCCGCTCGATCTGCTGTGTGCCGGCGGGAGGTCGTACTTCGGTCTGCCCCCGCTGCCTTACGTCCCCGGGGTTCAGGGGGTCGGCGTCGTTGCGGGGTCGACTCACCCGCCGGGAACGCGGGTCTTCTTCACCACCGACGCCGGAATGAAGCCGGGCGACGGCAGCCTGGCCGAGCTGTGCTCCGTTCGGGACGAGGACCTCGTCGTGATCGACACGGATCTCGCCGACACGGCGGTGGCGGCGCTGGGGTTGTCGGCGGTGGCCGGCTGGATGGCGTTGAGCTGGCGGGCCAACCTGCAGAGCGGTGAAACGGTGCTGGTGCTCGGCGCGGGCGGGGCGGTGGGACAGGCCACGATCGGCGCTGCCCACGCTCTCGGTGCGGGCCGGGTGGTGGCGCTCTGCCGATCGGAGTCGTCCTGCCTCCGGGCGGAGGAGGCCGGCGCCGATCGGGTCGTCCGGATGCCGACGACGACGGACTTGACAGGACTGATCGACCACCTGCGGAAGGCCTGCGCCGACACCGCGGACGTCGTCATCGACCCGGTGTTCGGTGACGCCGCTGTCGCCGCCATGGCGGTGCTGGCCCCGGGTGGCCGGCTGGTCAATCTGGGTGGTGCGGCCGGCGACACGGCCACCTTCTCCTCGTCGACCCTGCGCAGCAAATCGGCGTCCGTCCTCGGCTACACCAACAACTCTCTACAACCGGAGCAGCGGGCGGCCGCGCTGAGAGCCGTTCTCGGTCACGCGCAATCGGGACGGATCATCGTGCAGCACACGGTTCTTCCGTTGGCCGACTGTCAGGCCGGCTGGCAGCTGACGGTCGACGGTGGCACCCGGGTCGTCCTCGCCCCCTGAGCCCCGCGCCGATCATCCCGCTCCGCGCGGACCACGTCGTCGACTTCTGTCACACCAGCATCATTCTCGCCACGATGATCAGCGCGGGCAAAGATGATCGGCGCGCGTGTGATCCGCGCCGCGCTGCCGGGCAGGCACAGTGGAGGGATGCTCGATAGTCTGGCTCCCGCGCGTCGACGGCGTGCCCGACGGGTCTCGATACACACCGGTCTCGCCGCCCGCGGTCACCACATCGACCGACTGTCCTCCAGACCCCGCCACCACACTCGCATCTCGGTGCGATCACTCAACAGGTCGGCCAGCGAACTGAGCTGATCGGTTGCCGGAAGCGCCAGACCGCAGGTGGATTCGACGAAACCGGAGACTGGCACAGCCGCGCTGGCCAGGGCGGCGGTGCGCGGATCGGCTGCCGAACGGTCGTCGTTCGACGCCGTCCAGGCGGCGACCGCAGCGGGCAGTGCCAGCAGGACAGCCACCACAGCGATGACGATGGCCCAGCGCCGCACGGCGCCGTTTCCTCGTCCCATCCGACCAAGGGTGCGGAGCGCCCTGACTGCACAATGGCGCAATGACGCACGACGACGTTCGGCAGGTGGGCTATGACGACGCCGATGCACAGCTGCTGGTGGATCTGGTGCAGCAGGAGTACGTCCGGCGGTACGGCGGACCGGACGACTCACCGCTCGATCCGGCCGAATTTCGCCCGCCCGACGGCCAGTTCGTCGTGGGGTACGACAACGGCCGGCCGGTCGCCATGGGTGGCTGGCGGCTCAGCGAAGCTGCCCGCTCCGAACTCGGTTTCCGCGGCCGGGTGGTCGAACTGAGGCGGATGTACGTGGTGCCGGAAAGTCGGGGCCGAGGAATGGCGCGGAAGGTGCTGAACCATTTGGAGGCAACGGCAGCAGCTGCCGGCGCCGACTGGATGGTCCTGGAAACCGGGTCACCACAACCAGAAGCCGTTGCGCTCTATCGATCCTCCGGCTACCAGCCGATCGCGGCGTTCGGTCACTACGCGACGAGTGCCCGCTCGATCCACCTCGGCAAGCGGCTGACCCTCGCACCCTGATCTGTTCCGCGGTCCTGGCCGCGGTTGCCGTCTCTGTGACCGCGCTCACACGCAACGCGAGAACTGACCGAGGCCGGGGTGCCGTACCCAGGATCATGTTCCGACTATCCCTGGCCGCCGCGGCCGCAATGCTCATCTCCCTGGCGATCGCCGTCGACAACCTGGGCTTTGCGCTCGTCGCCGCGATCTTCCTTACCGGTTCGCTGTTCTCCGGGTGGGCGGCGGATTCGTCGCCCGTGGTGTGCCTCGGCCATGTCGCAGCATGCGACTGTGGCGCCAACCCGTAGTCGGCGTCGTCAGCACACGGCCGCGGACGGCGCGGAACCGGTCACCAATTCGAAGACGTAGCTGGCGTAGGCGTCAGGTTCGGCGACCAGGCTTCCGGCCGACAATCCGGCGAAGGCCTTGGCATCGCAATAGGTCTCGAAAATCTGGTTGACCGAGGGCCCGTACCGATGTGCCCACTCGTGCACCAGGACGAACGCCCGATCCTCCGGCCCCAGTGACCACCAGGCCGGGCAGAGATGGATGTTCAGCACCGTCACCGCCATCGAGCCCTTGGAGCAGGCTCCGTTCGCGAAGGACTGGGTTGGTTCGCACTCGTACGTCGTTTCCGAGTTCTTCGTGTGCATTGCGGTCAGCACCTGCCGCACCCGACCGAACCAGAGCTTCTTGTCCGTGTTGCTGACCGGCGGCACGGCCACCTTGAAGTACTTCCGGGCCAACCGCACAACGTTCGGATCGGTGGAATCGGCACTCTCCATTGCCGCGATGGACATCATCGACCGGGCCCGGCCGTGTGCGGCGTGCACTTCGGTCGCGGGGTGTTTGTCACCGGCGGCGGATCCGCAGTCCTCCACCTCGTGACGCTGCAGGTCCCCGTTCGCGACACGCTGCACCGCCGGGTCCTCCGGCTGTTTGCCGTCGGCATGATCTTGACCGGAATCGCTGTGCTCGGCCTCGTACTCGGCGCGTTCGTCGTTCGTACAATTGCACGGGACCGGGCCGCATCGCTGGACAACCGGGATCAGTCCGGGTCGCGCCACTGAAGCGGACAGGCTCCTGGCCACTGCGGCGTTGCCTGCCGACCGCTGAAGTTGCAGCAACATCGATGTCGAGTTGCGAGCGTCGATGGACGTCGGTCGTCTGCGCACCGCGGACGTCGCTGCGGCGGACCGGTCACTTTCGAGTAGTGCTCGCGCGGTCATCTCATCTCCTCGGCGTGTGTCCATGATGGCGCCGCACCGTCGCCGGCAATAGGTCCGTCCGCGGACTGTGCCCGTTCGGGCAGCCGGGCTCTGACGGCGACATCGGCACTCAGTCGAGGATCCACTCCGGATCGCCGGCGCCGACCGGTTCGTAGGTGCAGTTCACGCCGGTGGTGATCCCCTCGGTCAGCTGCAGGGCGATCGACCGGTCCACCGTCGCGATCCGATCGATGGCATGCGAAATCGCCTTCTGCACCGCGATTCGCGCACGCTCCTGACTGGAACCAGCTGTTCGGCGACGACCGTTCAGACCGGTCGCGCGGGAGATCTCGCCCAGCAGCGCATCTCGTTCGACGACGACGCCGTCGAGGCGACCGATGTCGGACCACTGCTCCGCCTCGGCGATCTCCTGATCCAGATCTGCCAATCGCCGGCGGTAGGCGGCCAGTGCCTGGAGGTCGATCACCTCGCCGACCCCGGATTCGACCACGGTGCCGGTGCCGCCGCCGACGAGATTGAGAACGTTGATCGATTGACCGGGTCGACCGAGCAATTCCCTGATGTAGCCGAAGCCCCGGAGTGCCCGCAGCGGGGCAGCAGCCCCCTCCGGACCCACCAGCCACAGGCCGTCCGTCATCGGGTGCAGGTGGCACTGCACGGAACCACCCGGTACTGCCGCGTCCGGCACCGGGTAGGCAGCCAGTCGCCGCCGCCACCATTGCGCACCGAGCCGCTCGTAGGTCTTCATCGCCCTTGACCGGAGCCGGCGTCCGGCGTCCGGATCACCCAGGAAGATCGCTGCACGGCAGAGGGTGTCATCGGTGACGCCGTGGAACATCACCGCACCGGCATTGATCACCGATCGACCGTCATAGGGTGCGAGGAGTCGGCTTGCCGTCTCGATGATCTCGCCGTCGGCAACGGCGAGCCCCGCTTCCAGCACGCACTGCAGGATCAGCAGCCAGTTCACGTCACGAGGCAGGTCGACGAGCACCTGGCCGTGGAAGCTTTCGATGAGCAGCCGGGCCCGGTCGAGATCACCCGCGCAGACCCAGAGGAAGGCGGCCTCCGCACCGATCGCCGTGATCCCTTCGGCGCGCGCGAAGGCTTCACACTCGGCCGCGCCGGCGGCGCAGGTGGCAGTGTCGCCGGATTGAGCCGCGGAATAGCTGGCCATGGCCTTGAGCACCATCCAGGCATCCGCGAGCGACGCACCGTCGGCGGCAGCAGCAGCGATCTCGATCAGCCGCTCCGCGGTGTCGGTACGGCCGCGGAGCAGATCGAGCATCAGGCGGCGGGATGCCGCGAAGAACATCGCTCTCGACGACTCCTCACCGAGCAACTCGAGGGCGCGCATCTGCCGGTGCATCGCGGGAATGTCGAGGGTCTCGCAGGCCACTTGGAAACCCCAGAGATGCGCCTGGAGCCGGACATCCGGGTCGAGTACGTGGGCCGCGGTGTCATCCAGGCGCGAGGCCAGCAGCTTACGGTCCTCGAGTTCATCGGGTCCCCAATGCGCGGCAAGCGCGGCGTCAAGGCAGTCGGCGAGCAGATCGGGGGCATCCAGACGCTGTGCCGACCCGAGCGCCTCATCGGCGAACTGGACGGCACGCGAAATCTGGCCGGCATACGCCCAACAGCGGGCGAGCGCCGCTGCGAGACGCGCTCGCGTCGCGATGTCGGTGGTGCGGGCGAGCACATCGTAAAGTTGGGCCGGCAACTTTCCCGGTTCGGCACCGAAGAGATAGACCGACGCCGCACCGAGTACGGCTTTGGTCCAGCCGTCGAGGTTGCCCGCTCCGCGACAGACGGATACCGCCTGGTCGTAGAGCTCTGCGGCAACCGCTCCTCGACCGGCCGCGCGGGCAGCTTCGGCACGGTCGAGGAGCACGTCGGCGGCGACCTGATTCACCACACCTCATCCTAGGATTCCCGACAAACGCGACAGCGGGTCATGGCCTGATGAGTTGTCCGGAATCCGCGAATTCCTGCTGTTTGGCCTCGTCCCAGTCACCGGTGCAGTAGATCGACATCTCGACGATGGTGTCATCGACCACATCGGCCCTGATCATTTCGCGGCAATACCACCGTTGGCCATCGTCGCACCAGCGTTCCTCGAATTCGATCGTGAAGCCCCGTGGTGTCGTTTCGATGCGTTCGACCCGAACCTCACCGGGTGCGGGGTGGCCGTCCGCCCGGACGGCGATGATGTCGGCAGCGCAGTCGGTCTGGATGCGCCACTGGGGTAGCGAGAGGTCGGCGATGACGTCGGACGCGAACAGCCCGTCCGGCGCCTTTCCGGTCTCCAGGTACTCGATCAGGCGCGCGACAGCCGCGTTCGGATCCGGTCGGCGGCCGACCGACGTCGACGCAGCGCTGGTCATGCCGACGCCGACTCTGTCAGGTTCCGACCGATGACGGCCATCGTCGGCTCGAGGTCGGCGGTGGGGCTGAACTCGACGATGCTGGTACCTGCGGTCAGCAGCGGTAGATGCCCTGGCGGCGCGTAGTAGGCGTCACCCGCAACGTAGGTCTCCTCGTGGTCGATCCAACGGAAGGTGATCTGACCCTCGGTCACCACACCCCAATGGTCGCAGGGGCAACGGTTCTCGGGTAGCCCGACGAAGTACGGCGCGGGATCGACATCCTGTCTGAACTTCTCGAAGCCGACGGTGTAACCGCCGAGCAGTGCGTAGCGACCCTCGATCTGCGGTTCGTCCATTGCGATTGGCGTTGTCGCGCGATTGGCGCTGGGCATGTCGGCCTCCGTGGGGTGAGGTGAAAAGTTGACACCCCTCAGGCGTGACATTCAGCGGAACGCCCGTGACGACGCCGCACTCGCACCAGTCACGCACGGATGTCACGATCCGCGAGCCCCGGACGCCGAGGTGTCGTCCCACCAACCGAGAGCGGTGAAGAAATCCTCGACCTCGACGAGATCGACGTCGGCGTCCTCGGCGGCTTCGACGGCCGGTCCGGCCAACCACCACGGCGCGCCGGGGAGCCCGGCGGAGAGGTAGGCACGACCACCGGGCAGGTACCTGCGTTCGGAGTTTCGTCGAGAGGCGAACACGGTCCCGTGGGCCGGTTCCCACACGGTGACGGACTCCGCGGACGACTCGACCACCACCGCATCGAACCAACGCCACAACACCACACCGGGACCGTCGCCGTCACCGGCAACGGCCACCAGATGCCCCGGCCGCACGCGTTCGACGCGCGGCCGCGGAAACGGCGCCGCATACGGCACGACAAGACGCCGTCCGTCACCGAACACGGTGCAGACGTCCTCGGTGGTGTCCAGAACGATCGCCAATCTCAGCCGAGGGGTGTCGTTGCGGTCTGCGGGAAGATTCACCGGTCAGCCATCCTGCGGAAGTGGTGTGAGGTCCGAGATGTCCTTGTCCACCCGGATTCCCCGCCACCGTGGATGGCGCAGGGTTCCGTGGCGGGTGATCTCGCTGTAGACCACTTCGCCGACGACGTCCGGCCGCAGCCAACGGGCCGCTCGCACGTCTGCGCCCGGTGGCATCTGTTCCGTCACCGGAGATGACGGGGTCTCCAGGGGCGTCAGTTGCGCTGACAGGTCGACGAGCATCTTGTCGGTGAATCCGGTGCCGACCTTGCCCACATACCGCCATCCGGTGCCGCTCGGCACCGCCAGCAACAAGGACCCGATCATCCCGTCGCGTCTACCCTTGCCCGGCTCCCAGCCGATCACGACCACCTCGATGTCCTGCTCATTCTTGATCTTGATCCAGCTGCTCGAGCGTTTACCCGGTAGGTACGTGCTGTCGGACCTCTTGGCGATCAACCCTTCCCACCCGTCGGCCTTCGTCCTGGCGAGCACGTCCGCCGGCTCTCCGTGCAACTGGACCGGAACGGTGCAGTGCTCGCCGTTGACCTGCAGCGCGTCCAGGACCTCGCGTCGCGCGTCGTAGGGATCGTCCAACAGGACCTTCTCATCCAGCAACAGCACGTCGAAGATCAGATAGCTGATCGGCACATCCTGTCGAACCCGCTGCACGGCAGCACCTCTCAGGCCGAGTCGCTGCTGCAACAGACCGAAATCCGTGCGTCCACTGTCGCCGAAGGCGACGATCTCGCCATCCAGGACGGCCCGGCGACCGCCGACCAGTCGGGACAACTCGGCCAACTCGGGGAATGTCGCGGTGATGTCCCGGTCGGTGCGGCTGCGCACCACCAGGTCGTCGCCGTCGATGTCGGCGACAGCCCTGACCCCGTCCCACTTTCCTTCCAGCCGCCAGGTCACCCCGGCCGTCAGCGAGGACAGGCTGCCCAGGGTGGCAAGCATCGGCGACAACACGGCGGTCATGGGCACGACCCTGCCACATCGCCGGCTGCTCGGCGGGGGCCGCACCAGGACCCTGCACTCAGTACCAACCGGTGGCCGGACTACGTAGCAACTACGGATGCATCAAGACCCGAGCTGCGGGCAGGCTACCGCTGACGCAACTGATCTGGGGGAGGTCATCGTGGATCAGATCATGCACGCCGGGACACCCGCTGTGCGAGAAGCCTTTCCCTCTCACCGTTCCGAGCCTCCTGGGTTGCGTGATCTGCGACCCGCGCAGCTGGTGGCCATTTTGGAGTATGCCGATCGCGCGATAGGACTGACCAAGGCAGCCGCCGTGCCGTCGATGCTCGAACTGCTGGCCCAGTTGGTCGGGGCCGACACCTCTACGTTGACCCGCATCGACCTGCGAACGGGACATGAGGTCGCAGTGCTGTGGCCGGCGGCCAGAGCGGAATCGGCCGCATTGGTCGACTACCCCTCGGCCGGTCGTTCGCATCCGCTGCGTCCACTGCTGGTCCAGCAGGCGCGATCGGGGATCCAGCGTCCCACTCCGATCAGGATCTCCGACGTCCTCGCGCGCTCCGCGTGGCGTAGTTCGGAGTTGTTCGCCACCAGTCACCGGGGAGTGGACGACCAGATGTGCGTACTGACCGCGGCACATCAGCACACGATCGAACTGCTGGTGGTGAGCCGCTTTCGCGGCGCGTTCACCGACCGGCAGGTGGCGCTGCTCGATGCGGCCGGTGTGCATCTGGCTGCCGCAGTGCGCAGGATGGACCAGCAACTTCTGCCGGCGATGCAGGTGGCGCCGACTCTGCGCAAGGTGATGGCATCGGTGGCGATCCCGCGACGGCCGGCCGGACCGAGCGTCGCGGCGCCGACAGCCCGCCAGGAACAGATCCTTTCCCTTGTCGCGGCGGGGCTCACCGATGCCCAGATCGGACGTCGGCTGGGCCTCACCGCGTCGACGGTGTCCAAGCACCTCACGCGCACCTACGCGCGGCTGGGCGTGCCGAATCGTGCGGCAGCCGTCGGCCTGATCGGCCAGGCACAGCAGGGACCCGACTCCCGGCCGGCGCGCACATCTGAGCAGATACTCCAAACGCGGCAGGTACTCAGAACTAGGTAACTCCGAATCTGTATGGCCAGCACCGACTCCTCTCCCCCGTTCGCCAGAGAACTGGTGAATGACCAACAACGGAGAGGACTCCAGCAATGTCAAGAAGTACCCGTATCGCGGCCAGGATCGCCGGGCTCGCGCTGGCGGCATCGGCCCCGCTGATCTTGGCGGCCGGATCCGCCCAGGCGAGCTCTGCTGCGGCGGCTGCCCCCGATCTCGATGTCACCAAGTGCGAGGTTGTCCGCGACTACGTCAACTACGGCGACGGGATCAACTGGTATCACTTCAACATCACCTACACCAACGAGGGCAACGCAGCGTCGGGCCCGTTCCGCGCGGCGACGCAGCCGGTGTGGTCCACCCACGGCGTGTTCGGGAACGGCGACGAGGTCCGCGAGGAGTTCGACAGCTTGTCGCTGGCACCCGGACAATCGGTGAACCGCCACTACTGGGTCACCGAGAAGGTGGTCGATCAGCGGACCTGGGGAATCTTCCTGGACATCAACAACCAAGTGCCCGATTCCCAGAAGAACGACAACTTCTGCTCCGCCTGGGTCAACAACACCTGATCAGGCCGTCGGCCGGGAGATCGCCACGTCGGGGGCGATTTCCCGGCCTTCGTGTTTCTCGGCCTGATGGGTGCGGCGGAAGACGGCGCGAGCCGATACGGCTTGACTTCTCACAGGTTTGCCTAAACACTTAAGCATGTGATTAAGTATCAGTCGGACCGATTGGACCGGATGTTCCACGCCCTCGCCGACGGCAGCCGGCGGACGATGGTGGAACGCCTGGTCCGCGGCCCGGCGTCGGTCAGCGAACTGGCTCGCCCACTTGCCATGTCGCTGCCGGCGGTTGTTCAACACCTGGCCGTCCTGGAGTCGGCCGGCGTCGTCACCTCGGAGAAGGTCGGAAGAGTGCGCACCTATCAGCTCGCCGTCGACGCACTCGAGCCGGCCGGATCCTGGATCGGCCGGCAGCGACTGCCCGCCGAGCGACGGCTCGACCGACTGTCCGCCTTCCTCGAAGAGGGCGACGACTCCCCCAGCTGATCACCCGATCCCGTTCAGCACAGGCCCCGAAGTCACACCCCGACAAGCGCAACACACCTCAACAAGGAGTCATGAGATGGACAGCACCATCGAACGCAGCCAGACGCACGCCACCTTCGTCATCGACCGCGACTATCCGGCCCCGATCGAGAGGGTGTGGAATGCGCTCAGCGACAACGACTCCCGGCAGCAGTGGTTCTCCGCGGGTGAAGTGTTCACGGTATCGGATCAGTCCCATGACTTCTCGGTCGGCGGGCACGGTGTCGAGGAGGGGCAGTGGCACGGCGGACCGCGCTCCCGATTCCATTCGACGTACACCGACATCGTCGAACTCGAGCGGATCGTCTTCACCTATGACATGTGGGTCGACGGCCGGCATATGTCCACCTCGCTGACCACCATCGCGCTGAATCCACAACCGGGCGGCACCCATCTCACTTACACCGAGCAGGGAGTGCATTTCGACGGGTTGGACGATCCGGCCGGTCGTGAGGAAGGCACCAGAGGTCTGCTGGATCAACTCGGGCACTTTCTGCGCTCGACGACACCCGAAGCCTGACAAACCGTCTCGGAATCGAGGAGATCATCGTGACACTGGTGACAGCACAGATGTCGGTATCGCTGGACGGGTTCTATGCCGGCCGCTGCGACCCCACGCTCGAGAACTGGATCGAGGGGACGGAAGCCGCCGGCTTCTTCCGGATCACCCGGTGGGTGATCGACGCCATGGCCTGGCGGGATCGCCAGGGCTTCCAGGGAGGCGAGGGTGGCCAGAATTCCGACGTCATCGCCGAGACGTTCGACGCTGCCGGCGCCTACGTGATGGGTCGCCGGATGGCGGACGGTGGTGAAGTGCCATGGGGCGACGATCCGCCGTTTCGCTCGCCGGTTTTCGTGGTCACCCACCGGCCGCGACCCAGGCTCGAACGCCGGGGCGGGACGAGCTTCACCTATGTCACCGACGGAGTCCACAGCGCCGTCGAACAGGCACGCTCGGCCGCCGGGACGAAGAACGTCGCCATTGCCGGCGGCGGAACGATGGTCCGCCAAGTGCTGAAGGCCGGCCTGCTGGACCAGCTGGAACTGCACATCGTCCCGGTCCTGCTGGGAACCGGGATGCGGCTCTTCGACGCCGATCTCGGCCTCGGCGACAAGGAAGCGATCGAGCTGACGCCCTCCCGGGTGATCAGCACCGCGGAGGTCACGCACGTGCGCTACGACATCGGCGGGCGCGCTCCGCTCGTCCTGGACAACCGCGGGCGGGACGATTCGACATCGCCAGAGTGAGAGATCTCCACCGAATCGGTCGCACGCTACGAGAGTGGCGTCACACCACCAGGCGTGGATCGTCCAGCAGCGGCTGGAAGGCCAGTTCGGCGGCGCCGGTGAGCGCTGACGCACCGAGCCCGGCAGCCCGCAGCTCGACCTGGGCGGCCTGGTCGAGAAAGGAGTGGCGGGTGATTCCCGCACGCAGCTTCGACTCTTCGGCGGCGAGCAGATCTGCGTACAGCCCGCCCAGCACGATCCGGTCCGGATTCAGCACATTGACCATCGAGGCCAGCCCGGCCGCCAGGCGTCGGGTGATGAGGTCGACCGCCGAGCCCGACGAGGGGTTGTCGCGACGGTGGGCGATCACCGATCGAGCGGCCAGGAGCGTCGGTTCGTTCGTCACGATCTCCGCCGCCGCCAGTAGCGCTGCGGGGTCGGCCTCGACCTCGAGGCACCCTCGATTGCCGCAACGGCAGAGTCGGTCACCAGGAGGGACCGGGGTGTGCCCGATCTCGAGGGCGTAGCCGGCGCTGCCGAGATGGAGCCGACCGTCGACGACCAGCCCGCCGCCCACCCCGACCTGGCCGGTCATCACATAGAGCATCTGCCCTGCCCCCTGCCCGGCACCGTGCCGGGATTCGGCGAGTGCGGCCAGGTTCGCGTCGTTGCCGATCGACATCCGGACGTCGCCGTGGCCGCTCGCCGTCAGCAGGTTGCCGAGCATCCGACGAACCGGCACCGCGTGTGGCCACGCGAGGTGGTGGGCGGCAAGCGCCGTGCCATCCGACCCGACCGCGGACGGCAGCGCCAGCCCGATGCCGAACGGCAGCCGCACAGCGGTCGTCAGCCGTTCCGACAGGACCTGCGCCAGCAGACCCAGGACGGATTCCGGAGTGGCCGGCGCCGGCAGGGCGAACTCGTCGATCCGGCCGAGCGTCCCGCCCAGTCGCGCCTCGGCAACCAGGACGGTCTCGGCCTGCACCTGGACGGCCAGCACAACCGGTGCATCGGGATGGATCTCGACGGCGTGCGAGGGCCGGCCCGTCGAACTACTGCCGCCATCGCTGCGCTGCACTGCAGCGCTGCGGATCAGCGAGAGCGTCTGCAATTCCCGCAGGACCAGCCCCGTGGCGGTACGGGTCAGACCCAACCGCTCGGTCAGGTCGGTGCGCAGATCGGCCCGATGGGTGTGCACGAGGGTCAACGCCCTGGACAGCGAGGTGTTCGTTCGTTCCGGCGCGGTCGTGGGGGCGGTGGTCACGGGGCTAGTATGCCTTTGTGAAGCGATTGGACAAAACCATCTCGGGCGGCGAGCCGTCGGTCATGGTGCGCGACCGGCTCACTCTGGTGCTGTACGCGGCGTTGGGCATGCTCGGCTTTCTGCTCAACGGCATCGGGGCGGTGCTCGCCCCCCTGCAGGAACAACTCGGGGTGAGCCGGGCGGAAGTGGCGTTCTACCCGAGCCTGTTCGCGGTGGCGCTGGTGATCACCGGACTTTTCGGTGGACCGTTCGTTCGTCGGGTGGGTCACCGGATCGGACTCGTGGCCGCCATCTCAGGGCAGATCGCCGGCGCGTTGTTGCTGGCATCCTCGGTACGGGTGCTCACCTTGATCGGTGCGGCCGTGCTCGGCCTCGGATCGGCGCTGATCATCGCGTTGGTGCCCGCTGCACTCGGCGCGCGGCACCCGAGGTTCACCACAGCAGCCCTGGGTGAGGCCAACGCGGTCAGCAGCTTCGCCAGCCTGCTGGCGCCGGCCGCAGTCGCCGGTGCGATCGCCCTCGGCGCCGGTTGGGCGGTCGGCTATCTACTGCCGGTGATCCCCGTGGCAGCCGCCCTTCTCATCGTCCTGCTGCTGCAACGCCGGGATTGGGAGCAGACCTCCGACGCCGCCGCTCGGGAGTCGGAGCCGAGGCCCGGTCCGGGCCTGGAACCCGGCCGCCTCCTCCCCCGCTGGGTCGCCCTGCTGCTGGCAGTCAGCGTGGAGTTCTGCCTGGTCTTCTGGGCCGCCGATGCGTTCGCCGAATGGCACGGAGTCGGCCCGGCCGCCGCTCCCGTGCTCGCCGCCATGTTCCTGCTGGGGATGGCCCTGGTACGCGCAGCATCCTCCCGTCTCACCGCCGGCCGGCACCCCCAGGTGGTGATGGTGGCGGCCTGCGGAGTCGCCATGGTCGGGTTCGTCGCGTTCTGGGCCTGGCCGAATACCATCGGGGCGGCCATCGGCCTGCTGACCGCCGGCGCCGGGGTGGCCCTGCTCTATCCGGCCGGACTCGCCCGATTGGTCGCCGCCTGGCCGCAGGATCGGGACCGGGCGGCATCCCGCGGCGCGCTCGCCTCGGGCGTGGCGATCGGCGGAGCCCCCTTCCTGCTGGCCGCGTTGTCCGATGCGTTCGGTCTGCGGGCGGCCTACCTGATCGTCCCGGCGCTGTTGGTGGTGCTGGCGATACAGACATTGGTGAGCCTGCGAGCCACGGTGCGACAGCCGGCCTGAGTTGACCATCGGTCCGGCCGATCCTGCCCCGCGGACAGCACAGGCGGCGCCGGTGGCCGACGTCACGAATTCGCACCGCCCGCGCGGCGCGACCCGTGTGGCCAACGGTTCCCTACGATGGGCGCAACACACTGGACCGGAGGGAGGAACGATGTCCGAACGGCTGCAACGGATCCACGCGGTACTGCGGGCGGGCAATGTGCCCTGTGCACTGGGTGCCCGGCCGGGTCTCGGTCCCGTCCTGCTCGCCGGCCCCCCAGACAGCGCCGGTTGGGACGTCATGCTGAGCGACACCGCGGTTGGCCTTCGGGTGCATCACGCGCGGGGTGTTCAGCTCATCCCCACCGGGTCGTCGGACAGCGTCATCGCCGACACCGTGAAGCTCCACGTGGTGAGCGCCTGGGCCGAGCAGGGTGATCCCGAGGCGCGCGCGGTCATTGCGAAGCTGACCGCGACCACATCAGCCCGCCACGGCGCCCGCACACAGGCAGGACGAACACCACCCCATCGGACACAAACGCATCGAGCGCGACCGCCAGTGCCGATAGAGGTGTTCGACCTCTTCAACCCACTGTATTTCGCCGGCCAGCTGATCGATGTCGCCGAGCGGTTCGGAGTGCTGTTCTCCCCCGGGCGCCCCACGACACTCAGCTACACGTTGTGGAGTCCCTGGGGAACCGTCCAAACCCGATATACCCGCCGTTGAGGCCCGCTCATCGATGAGGCAGGCGGCCGGTCAACCGCCGTGCCGCCTGGCGCTTTCCCGAACCACCAGAACCGGTTCCACCAAAGGCGCATCGCTCGGTGAATCGTTGAGGGCGGCGAGCAGCATCTCGATGCACTGCCCGCCGAGGGTGTCCAGGTCCTGCCGGATGGTGGTCAACCCGGGAATGAAGTGATCCGCACCGGGCATGTCATCGAAGCCGACGATCGACACCTGATCCGGGACACTGATCCCGGCATCGTGCATCGCCCGGACGAAGCCGAGGGCCATCAGGTCGTTAGCCACGAAAATGGCTGAGGGCAGACGCTTCCGGCCGACCCACTGGGTCCCAATCCGGTAACCACTGGCCGCCGTCCAGTCCCCGGCAGCATGCGGTCCGGGACGAAGCCTTGACGAAGCGAGCTCGGCGTGCCACCCCTTCAGCCGGGCCGTCGCGTCGAACCACGGGTCGGGCCCGGCAATGTGACCGATTCTGCTGTGACCCAGTTCGACGAGATGCCTGGTCGCCAGGCGCGCTCCCTGCTCCTGGTCGATGGCGGTGATCTGCACTCCGGGCGCCGGTTCCGCGCCCGCAGCCACCATGACAACCGGGATGTCGGTGACGAACGGCTCCGCCATGTGGGCGAGCGCGGCCTCCGGCGCGATCACCACGATTCCTTCGACTCCCTGGTCGTGGAAGTGCCCCAGCACGTCATTCACCGCGGCGGTCTCGATACTGGGCAGAGCAGCGACGCTGAGGTAGAAACCGGCGTCCCGCGCTGCACGCTCGACACCGATCAGAGTGCTGCTCGGGCCCCAGAACGGCGAGACGCTGGTGATCACCCCGATGGTGTTCGACCGCCGGGTGACCAGGGTCCGGGCCGCGACGTTGCGTCGGTAGCCCAGTTCCGCGATGGCCTGCTGGACCCGCTTTCGGGTGTCCTCCCGGACGCTGGGACTGGAGTTGATCACCCGGCTGACCGTCTGGTGACTGACCCCGGCCAGTTTCGCGACGTCGTAGAGGCCAGGTGGCCTTGCCCGCGGGGAGTTCGACACTCCCATCCCCTCTCTGCTCGGCATGGTCGTGGGCGTCGGTTCCACAGCCGCCTCAGCGGCGCCTTCGGGTGACGATGAATCGCTGCAACACGATGAAGAACAAGACTAGGACGCCGATCATCACCCGGGTCCACCCGGTGTTCAGGTCGCCGTCGAACTCCTTGTAGGCGTAGATCGTCGCGAGCACCAACACCCCGAGCATCGACCCGAGGACGTAACCGGAACCGCCGGAGAGCAGCGTCCCGCCGATCACCACGGCAGCGATCGCGTTGAGTTCGTAGCCGATGCCGGCCACCGGGTCCCCCGATGCGGTGTAGAAGGCGAAGAGCAGTCCCGCGACGCCGGCACAGAACGCGCTGATGACGTACACGCTGACCTTGGTGCGGTCGACCCGCAGACCCATCAGTCGTGAGGACGGCTCATTGCCGCCGACCGCATACACGGTCCTGCCGAACCGGCTGTAGTGCAACACGATGAACGCCACCAGCAGCAGGGCCATCGCGATCAGCACCGACGGCGTGGTGTACACATCGGTGATCCGCACCTTGCCGCGCAGATTGACGGTTTCCTGCTCCCAGAGGTTGATGTGCGCGAGATTCATGCTCTGGAAGAAGCTGTTGTCGATCGCGATCGACCGATCGGTGATCACCAGGCACAGGCCGCGGGCGAGAAACATCGCGGCAAGCGTCGCGATGAAGGGTTGGATCTCGAATCGGCTGATCATGATCCCGACCACCAGGCCCAGGGTGGAGGCCGCCAGCAAGACGATCGGAATCACCAGCACCGCAGACCATCCGGCCTGCAGCAGGCTGGCCGCGATCACCGAACCCAGCGCCATCACCGCACCGACCGACAGATCGATCCCACCACTGAGGATGACGAAGGTCATCCCGATGGCCAGCGGAATCAGGAAGACGTTCTTGCCCAGCAGGTCGAAGATCGCCTGCCCGGAGGTGAAATTCGGATACAACAGCCTGCCGACGATCAGCATGATCACCAAAAGCAGTGCGGTCACACCGATCTGGGTGTACTGCTCGAACCGACCGAAGCGTTGCCGGGACCGCGGGGCGCCGGTGACAGGTGCCAGGGATGTGCTCATGACGTTGCCTTCACGGTCTTGGTGTCGGACCCGTTGGTGGTCTCTGACCCGTTGGTGGTGTCGGTGGCCGGGTCCGTGGCAATGGGCGAAGGGATCTGCAGGTCTTTGCTCGCCGTCGGCGGGGGTGGCTCATGATGCGTTCTGGTCGGGGTGCGACCCCACCGCAGGACGTTCAGCAGCCAGGCCCTGACCCGCGACGACTGCAGCAGACAGACGATGATGACCACGCAGGCCTTGAAGACATCCGTGCTGCGGGCCGAGATGGCGATCACCACGAACGCATCCATGGTCTCGATGATGAAGGCGCCGATCAGCGTGCCGGCCAGCGAGAACCGACCGCCCGCAAGGGATGTGCCGCCGATCACGACCGCGAGGATGGCATCCAGTTCGATGAACAGGCCGATCGAGTTCGGGTCGGCGGAGGTCGAGTTGGACGTCAGCATCAGCCCGGCGATGCCGGCGCACAGCCCGCTGAACACGTAGGCCAGGAAGATGATCGGCCGAGCCCGGACACCGGCCAGCCGACTCGCCTCCGGGTTCACCCCGACGGACTCGATGAGCGTGCCCAGCGCTGTCTTCCGGGTCAGCACCGCGGTGAGCGCGAAGATGCCACCAGCCAACAGGATCGAGAACGGAACCGCCAGCAGGTAGCCGCCGCCGATGAGTTTGTAGGCCGGTGAGTTGTCCGGATAGAGGATTTTCTCGTCGGTGATCACCTGCGCGAGGCCGCGTCCCGCCACCATCAGCACGAGAGTGGCCACGATGGGCTGGATGCCCAGGACGGAGACCAGGAAACCGTTCCAGGCGCCGGCGATCAATGCCATCAGCAGCGCGACGCCGACCGCGGTCAGCACGACCGACACCGAGGCCCCGTCGGCCGACGAGATGATGTACATCGACGCCCAGGAACCTGAGATCGCTGCAACCGCACCGACGGAGAGATCGATCCCGCGGGTGGCAATCACCAGCGTCATCCCCAGTGCGACGAGAACGATCGGGGCGGCCCGGCGCAGGATGTCCACCGGGGCGCCGTAGAGATTCCCATCCCGCAGCGTGATGTCGAAGAAGGAATGGTTCCAGAGCAGGTTGGCCAACAGCAGCGCGATGAGCACGACGGCCGGCCACAGGAGTCGGTGGCTGGTGAGCTTTTTCATGCCGGCTGAGCCTCCGCTGCGATGATGTCCATGATGTCCTCGACGGTGGTGGACTCGCTGTTCACGATCTCGTCGACCATGCGACGGTCCCGCAGGATGCCGATGCGGTGCGAGAGTCGAAGCACCTCTTCGAGTTCGGCGGAGATGAAGATGACCGCCATACCCTTCTCCGAGAGTCCGGCGACGAGCTTCTGGATCTGCGCCTTCGCCCCGACGTCGATGCCGCGGGTGGGTTCGTCGAGGATGAGCAGATTGGGCTCCAGCAGCAACCAGCGGGCCAACAGCACCTTCTGCTGATTTCCGCCGGAGAGGTTGCGGACCAGGGTGTCCGGACTGGTCGGCCGGATATCGAGCGCCTTGATGTACCGGTCGGCCAGCTCGTCCTGCTGGCGCCGTGGGATCTGCCGGGTCCAGCCGCGCTCCGCCTGCATGGCCAGCACGATGTTGGCGCGAACACTGAGATCACCGATCAGCCCCTCGGCCTTGCGGTTCTCCGAGGCGAAGGCGATCTTCAGGTTCAGCGCCTGCCGCGGGCTGCGCAGCTTCACGTCCTGCCCGGCGATCGTGGTGGCCCCGGTATCGCTGTGATCGGCGCCGTAGAGCAGCCGGACCAGCTCGGTCCGTCCGGACCCGAGCAGCCCGGCCAGGCCGACCACCTCACCGGGGTGCACCTCCAGATCGAAGGGCTCGATCGAACCCTTGCGGCCCAGGGCCTTTGCCGCGAGGAAGGCGCCTCCTTCGGTTCGTTCGACGGCCTCGCGCTTGGTGCCCTCCTCGAGGGCTTCCAAGGCAGCGAGGTCCTTGCCGATCATCTTGGAGACCAATTGCAGCCGCGGCAGTTCGGCGACCCGGTATTCGCCGACCAGCTCGCCGTTGCGCAGCACGGTGATGCGATCGGAGATCTGATAGACCTGCTCGAGGAAGTGCGACACGAACAGGACCGCGACGCCCTTGTCCCGGACCTGACGGATGACCGCCATCAGTTCGGCGACTTCCTTGACGTCCAGTGACGACGTCGGCTCGTCCAGCACCAGGACATCGGCATTGACGTCGATCGCCCGGCCGATGGCCACCAACTGCTGGACCGCGATCGAGTGCGCGCCGAGCAGCGATCCCGGATCGATGTCCAGGTTGAGACCTTTGAGCACGGTGGCGGTGTGCTTGCGCATCCGACGCCAGTCGATCAACCCCAGCCGGCGCGGCTCGCGCCCGAGCATGATGTTTTCGGCGACCGTCAGATTGGTGACCAGGTTGACCTCCTGGTAGACGGTCGCGATTCCGGCCTGCTGCGCCTGGGCGGGTCCGGAGAACAGGACGTCGTTGCCCTTGACCGAGATGGTGCCCGAGTCGATCGCGTACACGCCGGTCAACGCCTTGATCAAGGTCGACTTCCCCGCGCCGTTCTCCCCCATCAGCGCGTGCACCTCGCCCGGGAACAGCCGGAACGCAACGTTCTGCAGTGCCTTGACTCCGGGGAAAGAGATGCTGATGTCGCGCATCTCGACGACGGGACGGTCGGAATCGGCTCGGGACTCGGTCATCGCCGGGCTCCTTTCTCACTGCGGTTCCAGTATGGTTTCGCACCGCGGTCCGATGGACACGGTGTGCCCGTCAGGGCACGGATACGACTGACGCACGGATACGGCTGCGGCACGGATACGGCTGCGCCACGGATACGACAACGGGACGCCCGGATCCTTGATGCACAGATCCGGACGTCCCGATTATCGGCTAGTACAGGCGGGTGGGCAGTGCCTCGATGGCCTGCTGCTGATCGAAGGTCGTCTCGATCGTCACCACCCTCGCCGGGATCTCCTGACCGGCGAGCACGGCGCTGGAGGCCTGGAACAACTGCTCGCCGAGCAGCGGCGAGCATTCGACGATGAAGTTGATCTTGCCGGCAGCCAGCGCTTCCATACCGGCCTTGACCGCGTCGATGGTCACGATCTTGATGTCCTTACCGGGCACCTTGCCGGCGGCTTCGATGGCCTCGATGGCACCGAGGCCCATGTCATCGTTGTGGGCGTAGACCAGATCGATGTCGGGGTAGGTGGCCAGGAAGCCCTCCATCACCTTCTTGCCGCCGTCCCGGGTGAAGTCGCCGGTCTGCGAGGCCAGGGTGGTGAACTTCGCATCGGAGCCGAGGACGTTGGCCCATCCGGTGGCGCGATCATTGGCCGGCGCGGAACCGGTGGTCCCCTCCAGGACGACCATGTTCACCTTGTCCGCATCGGCGAACTCCTTCTGCGCCCAGGTTGCCGCCTTCTCACCCTCGGCGATGAAGTCGGAACCGATGAACGTCTTGTAGAGGCTCGGATCCGAATCGACCGAGCGGTCGGTCAGGACGACCGGGATGTCGGCGGCCTTCGCTTCCTGCAGGACCGCATCCCATCCGGTCTCGACGACCGGGGAGAACGCGATCAGGTCGACGCCCTGGGTGATGAAGGTCTTGATGGAGGAGATCTGCTTGGCCTGGTCACCCTCGGCCGAGGTGAACTGCAGGTCGACCTTGTACTGCTCCGCCGACGACTTGATGGAGTCGGTATTGGCACTGCGCCAACCACTCTCGGAGCCGACCTGGGCGAAACCGATCACCGCGCCATCGAGCATTGCGGGATCGACGGGGGGCAGTTCGCCGCCCGCCTCGGCGGAACCGGAGGCCGCCGACGACGCACTTGCGTTACTGGTAGCGGCCTTGCTCGACGAGGCTGCACTGGTGGCGGCCTCGCTGGTGCTGGACGACGCGGTCGTCGCATTGCTTCCGCATGCCGTCAGGGCGATCGCAGCGGCTGCTGCCGCCGCCAGGACAGCCAACTTTCTCGTGACCACGGATGTTCCTCCGACGCTGGATGACCCCCTCACGGAAGTGTTGCGATCGTCGCGAGACGGCTGCAGCGCAGTGCCGCAGCAACGTCTCCCGCAATCGTCCGACGGAAGGCTCCCGCGCCGCAGGACCCATGGGGTCGAGCAGCGAAAGAGGCCTCCATTGGCCGACCTTCCGAACACAGACGCTTGGTGATGAGGACGGGTGGACGCACCCGCGGTCGTAGTGTTAACGCTCACACATCGCAATGTCAAGTAGCCGTCATCACATTTTCGCATCGACGGTTTCGGACCGGCCGGTTGTTCCACCTACTGGGCCAAAGCGGGCGGATCCCGTGCGGTCACGCCGGAAAGATTCCCGGACCGGCTCTTCCCTGCGGGCATTGTGAGCGCTAACATCGCATCCTCGGGAGACGTCACGCCGTGACGACGTCCGGAATCCACCCCACCGCCGATCCGGGTTCCTGGGGTCAGGACTGAAGTCGTCGACAAGACCGGACCAGAAGGGACCGGCGCCTCGGGGCGCCACATGATGAGCACACAAGAGAATCTGGGTCGGGCCGACGCCTGCGTCGTCGGGGTCGACTACGGGACCCTGTCCGGGCGCGCCGTCGTCGTTCGGGTCCGGGACGGCGCGGAGCTCGGTTCCGCGGTCTACGAATATCCGAACGCCGTGATCACCGACCGGCTTCCCGGTACCAGCCGACAGTTGCCGCCGGATTGGGCCCTGCAGGTCCCGGCGGACTATCTCGGCGTACTCCGCAATGCCGTCCCGCAGGCAGTCGCCGCGGCCGGGATCGAGCCCTCGTCCGTCATTGGGATCGGAACCGACTTCACTGCATGCACCATGGTGCCGACCACGTCGGACGGGACGCCGCTCTGCGAGCTGCCCGAATACATGGACCGGCCGCACGCCTTCGTCAAGCTGTGGCGGCACCACGCAGCCCAGCCGCAGGCCGACCGGATCAATCAGCTCGCCGAGGACCGACGTGAGCCATGGCTCCCCCGCTACGGCGGCTTCATCTCCTCCGAATGGGAATTCGCCAAGGGTCTCGAACTGCTGGAAGGCGACCCGGAGATCTACCACCGGATGGACCACTGGGTGGAGGCCGCGGACTGGATCGTCTGGCAGCTGTGCGGCAGGTACGTCCGCAACGCCTGCACGGCCGGTTACAAGGGCATCCTGCAGGACGGTCGCTACCCCGACGCCGACTTCCTGGCCGCCCTCAATCCCGACTTCGCCGGGTTCGTCGCCGACAAGCTCGATCACGAAATCGGCCAGCTGGGTCAGCCGGCCGGAGGTCTGACCGCCGAGGCCGCCGAATGGACCGGCCTCCCGGCCGGCATCGCCGTCGTGGTCGGCAATGTCGACGCGCATGTCGCCGCACCGGCGGCCGCATCGATCGCCCCCGGCCAGCTGGTCGCCATCATGGGCACCTCGACCTGCCATGTGATGAACGGTGACGAACTGCGCGAGGTCCCCGGCATGTGCGGGGTGGTGAACGGCGGAATCACCGCCGGTCGCTGGGGGTACGAAGCCGGTCAGAGCGGTGTCGGCGACATCTTCGGCTGGTTCGTCAGGACCGGCGTGCCCGCCGAGTACGAGCAGCGGGCGGCGGCGCACGGGGTGACGGTGCATGAATACCTCACCGAGCTCGCCACCCGACAGCGGGTCGGCGAGCACGGGCTGCTGGCCCTCGATTGGCACAGCGGCAACCGGTCGGTGCTGGTCGACCACGAACTGTCCGGCCTGATCGTCGGCCAGACCTTGGCCACCAAACCCGAGGACACCTACCGCGCGTTGCTGGAGGCGACCGCCTTCGGCACCCGCACCATCATCGAGACCTTCAATGCCGCGGGTGTTCCGGTGACCGAAATGGTGGTGGTCGGCGGTCTGGTCAAGAACGCGCTGCTGATGCAGATCTATGCCGACGTGACCGGTCTGCCGTTGTCACTCGGCGGATCCGAGCAGGGTCCCGCGCTCGGCTCCGCCATCCACGCTGCGGTCGCCGCCGGCGCGTATCCCGACGTTCCGGCCGCCGCGGCCGTGATGGGCAGCCGCATCGACAATGTCTACCTGCCCGATCCGGCGAATTCCGCGATCTACGACGAGATGTACGCCGAGTACCGCGAACTGCACGACTACTTCGGCCGCGGTGGGAACGGATTGATGCGATCCCTGCGGCAGCGACGCCGCGAGGCGACCAGCGGGCAGGTGCGGGTGTGAAGCTCTCCCCACAGACCCGCCAACACATCGAGCGGTTGCGGGTCGAAGTCTGTGATCTGCATGCCGAGCTCATCCGGTGGAACCTGGTCGTGTGGACGGCCGGCAACGTCTCCGCCCGGGTCCCGGGCGCCGACCTGCTGGTGGTCAAACCATCCGGCGTCGACTACGAAGGGCTGACGCCACAGAACATGGTGGTCACCGACTTCGACGGGACGGTGGTCGAGGGCGATGATGCGCCGTCGTCGGACACCTTCGCAGCCGGCTACGTCTACGCGCACCTGGACTGGGTCGGCGGCGTCGTCCACACCCATTCCACGTACGCGACAGCCTTTGCCGCCCGCCGGGAAGCCATACCGTGCGTGCTGACGATGATGGCCGACGAGTTCGGCGGTGAGATCCCGGTCGGTCCGTTCGCACTGATCGGCGACGACTCGATCGGTCGCGGAATCGTGGACACCCTGCAACACCACCGCTCCAAGGCCGTCCTGATGGCCAACCACGGCCCGTTCACCATCGGCCGCACGGCGAGGGCGGCGGTCAAGACCGCCGCCATGTGCGAAGAGGTCGCCCGGACGGTCACCATCGCGCGCCAGGACGGAATCCCCCACCCGATCGACCAGGAACAGATCGACGCCCTGTACGAGCGTTATCAGAACACCTACGGACAAACCACACTCACCAAGGGACGGTCAGCTTCATGACACCATCAGCCA
>Ga0164307_10000182_pt1 | contig 28623 bp, 19 predicted proteins | sample Whisoiple_243_MG_FD_110214 | JGI IMG/M metagenome (GOLD analysis project Ga0164307, IMG submission 110214) | Soil microbial communities amended with fresh organic matter from upstate New York, USA - Whitman soil sample_243_MG | ecosystem: Environmental > Terrestrial > Soil > Unclassified >...
AAGCACGACCAATCCAACCACCCGGACGACGTGACACTCGGGTTGGAGGTCACGTTGCCGATCTTCAACCAAAACCCGGGGCCAATCGCGGCCGCCGAAGCCTCACGCCACGCGCTTCGCGACGTCGCCACTGCTCATCGCCTGGGCATCGAACGAGACATCCGCGTGCTGCGCGCAGAAACGGCGCGACGACGCGAGATTGCCGAGCACTACGCGCAAACGATTGCGCCGGTGCTCACCGAGCACGCGGCGTTGGTCAAGCAAGCGCTATCCGGAATGGAACTCGATCTCACGGCGCTGCTCGCGGCCGAGGACATGGTCACGCGCAGCGGTATCGAATACATGGAGGCGCGTCTTGCCCAGCGCAAAGCCGAAATTGCGCTCGCGCGTGCCCTGGGCGAATTGGGCCGAGACACGGGGGGGAAGTGAGCCGCGCTGCTTCGGTCTCGTGCGTGCTCGCCGCGCTGCTGTCCGCCTGCCAGACGGATGATGGTCCCTCGAAGTCGGATCCCGACGTCGACACGGGCACACTGGACGGTACGAGCATGAGCCGCGCGCTGCCCGTGCAGCTCGTCGCCGAGAAGAAGTTGTCGAAGCTGTTGCCGACGAAAGAAGTCGACCACTACGAGGCGAGTGGCATCGTCGCTTCGGGCGGAACCTTGTACGTCGCGTCCGACAATCTGACCAACATTGCGGCCATCGATACCTCGCTGAACAAGGGCAAGCTCGGCCCGGGCGAGGCAATCAACTCTCAATACGAAGCGATCACCGCCAGCGACGACGGGCGCTTCTTCGCAATCATCGAGCCGACGACCGACGGAGACGTTCCCGCCGAGGTTGACGCGCTAGCGAGCGACACGGCATTCGTCGATCGAAGCAAGACCGATACGACGTTCGACCATGCGAACAAGGGCTTCGAGGGAGTAGCTTGGTTGCGGGTTTCTGGGAGCGAGTATTTGCTCGCGCTGTGTGAAAACAACGACTGCAAAGACGATGACAGCACCCCGGGTGAGGGGCGAGTGAAATTGCTCGCTCCGGTGGACGGTGTTTGGGCGACTCAGAAGACCTTGAAATTGCCCGAATTGGCCGGGTTTTTGAACTATTCGGACATCGCGTTGCGGAGCACTGGGGATGGCAGCTATGCCGTGCTGGTCGTCTCGCGAAAATCTGCGATGCTTTGGCTCGGTACGCTGTCGACGTCCACCTGGGCATTTACCGGTGCGAGCAACTTCTACAGCTTTCCGCGCGATGCGGACGGCGCGGTCCGATACTGCTCGGTCGAGGGCGTCACGTTCCTCGGCCCGCAGGTGATTGCCGCGGTTTCAGACAAGAGTGACGGCAGCAAGCCGTGCACCGACGAAGAAGAATCGATACACATTTTCCAATTGCCGCAATGACGCGGCCGACTCACTTGCCCCGAGGATCACATGTACAGGTCTTTTGCTACCTCTCTGCTCGCGCTCGTTGCTCTGACCGCCTGTTCGAGTGACGGAACGACGACCCCCGCTGCCAGCAATTCCAGCGTGCCCGTCGCGTTCAACGAGATCAGCGCGGCCGGTGACGAGTGGCTCGAACTTTACAACACCGGTTCGACCGACTTCGATCTCGGCAACTACGCCGTCGCCGACACCGACAAGACGACGGGCGAGCCACGCACGACCAAGGCCATGCGCTTCCCCGCTGGCACGAAGCTGCCGAAGGGCGGCTTCGTGCTCGTGCTGCTGGGCAAAGACAACTCGACGCCGGGGCCATATTCGGCGGACGCTTGTGTGAAAGGGGCGTCCGCGGGCTGCTTTTACGCGCTATTTTCGGTCAGCCAGACTCGGGGCGAGGCCGTGCACTTGCTCGCGCCCGACAACAGCAGCGTCTCGAACGTCATTTATCCCGCAAATCTCGATTTCGAGGCGGGGACTGGTTTGAGCGCGTGCCGCATGCCGGATGGCAGCGGCGAGTTCACGACTTGCACCCAGACGCCCGGAGCGGCAAACGCCGTGCCCTAATGGCCCCGAGCTGGCTAGCGCAGCGCAGGCTCACCGACGCGCTTCGTGACACCGGAAGGGTGGTGCTCGCAGTCGCGGGCACCGCGTTGCCATTGGTCGCTTGTTCGGAGCCGGCGCTCCACTCGCAATCCGACCGAGAACCTCCCGCGACGCGTCACACGCCGGCCGCGCCGACGGCAATCGGGCAAGAGCCAGCTCCGAACGACGCTGGCTGCATTCATCCCGTATGCAACGTCGACTCGCCTGCGACGCGTTTCGTGATCATCGGTGATTATGGCCTGTCGGGCCCCAACGAAGCGAACGTCGCCGAGTTGGCGTCGCGGCTGAAGCCGGGTTTCATCATCACCACCGGCGACAACAACTACCCGCTGGGTGAAGCCGAAACCATCGACGAAAACATCGGTCGCTATTTCCACAGCTTCATTGCGCCGTACCAGGGAAAGTTCGGCGAGGGCGACAACCACGGCGAAAATCGATTTTTCCCCAGCTTGGGCAACCATGATTGGTACGCGCCCGGCGCGAAGCCGTACTTCGACTACTTCACGTTGCCAAACAACGAGCGCTACTACCAATTGCGGCGCGGCAACGTACAATTATTCGCAATCGACAGCGATGCCGCCGAACCGGACGGCATGACCGTCGATTCGAAACAGGCGCACTGGCTGCGCGAACAGCTCGCCGCGTCAGCAGCGCCCTGGCGAGTCGTGTTCTTTCACCATCCGCCGTACTCTTCGAGCACCGTCCACGGATCGACGCTGGCCATGCGCTGGCCGTTCGCGGAGTGGGGGGCGAGCATCGTCTACTCGGGTCACGACCATACCTACGAGCGCCTCGTCGTCGATGATTTCCCGTACGTCGTCAACGGCGTGGGCGGCAATGACTTGTACGAGCTCGGTGATCCGCTTCCCGAGAGTCTCGTCCGACACGCGGACGTTCACGGCTTGGTGCTCGTGACGGCAACGGCCACCGAGTTCGTCAGCCGCTTTCTGGACGAGCGAGGCGAAGAGCTCGACGTCTTCAGCTTGCGTCACGAGTGACGTGAATCACGCGCTGCCGGGGCGGTGATGGAGCGGAGTGGTCGGCCCACTCCGCTCCGCTCGCGAAAGTCAGAGCAGCGCCAGGATCTCGTTCAGCGTCTTGCTCGGACGGAGCGCTGCGTTCGCTTTGGCGTCGTCCGGCTGATAGTAGCCGCCGACGTCGACGGGCTTACCCTGCGCGTCGACCAACTCCTTCACGATGGTCTGCTCGGCCGCAGCGAGCTTCTCGGCGATCGGGGCAAAGAGCGCTTTCAGTTGCGTGTCTTTGTTTTGCGCGGCGAGCTCTTGAGCCCAATACAGCGCGAGATAGAAGTGGCTGCCGCGATTGTCGATGCCGCCTACTTTGCGCGCGGGTGACTTGTCGTTCTCGAGGAACTTGCCGTTGGCCGCGTCCAGCGTGTCGGCCAGCACCTTGGCCTTTTCGTGTTTGAACACGATGCTCACGTGCTCGAAGGACGCTGCCAACGCGAAGAATTCACCCAGTGAATCCCAGCGCAAGTAACCTTCCTCCAAGAACTGCTCGACGTGTTTCGGTGCGGAACCACCGGCGCCTGTTTCGAACAAGCCACCGCCGTTCATCAGCGGCACGATGGACAACATCTTGGCGCTGGTACCAACTTCCAAGATTGGGAAGAGGTCGGTCAAGTAGTCGCGCAAGACGTTCCCGGTGACCGAGATCGTGTCTTGCCCTTTGCTCAGGCGCTCGAGGGAGAACTCGGTCGCTGCCGCGGGCGGGAGCACGCGGATGTCGAGGCCGCTCGTGTCGTGGTCCTTCAGGTACTTTTCCACCTTGAGCAGGACTTGCGCGTCGTGCGCGCGCTTTGCGTCCAGCCAGAATACGGCTGGGGTGCTGCTCAGTCGCGCGCGATTCACCGCCAGCTTCACCCAATCTTGGACTGGTGCGTCTTTCGTCTGGCATGCGCGCCAGATGTCCCCTGGCTCGACGGAGTGCTCGAGCAGCACCGTGCCCGCGCCGTCGACCACGCGTACGCTACCTTTGGCAGCGATTTGGAAGGTCTTGTTGTGCGAGCCGTACTCCTCTGCCGCTTGCGCCATCAGCCCGACGTTGGGCACCGAGCCCATGGTCTTCGGGTCGAACGCGCCGTGCTTCTTGCAAAAGTCGATCGTCGCCTGATACACGCCCGCGTAGCTGCTGTCGGGGATCACGGCGATCGCGTCTTGCAGTTTGCCCTGTGCGTCGTACATCTTGCCGCCCGCGCGGATCATCGCCGGCATCGAGGCGTCGACGATCACGTCGCTCGGCACGTGCAGGTTGGTGATGCCGTTGTCCGAGTTCACGTAAGCGAGCCCGGGGTTACGCTCGTAGGTGGCCTTGATGTCCGCCTGAATCGCGGCTTGCTCTGCGGCAGGTAGGCTCTGAATCTTGCTCAGCAGGTCACCGAAGCCGTTGTTCAAATCGACGCCCAGCTTGTCGAACGTCGCGCCGTGCTTTGCGAACAGGTCTTTGAAGAAGACGTGCACGGCATAGCCGAAGATGATCGGGTCCGAGACCTTCATCATCGTCGCCTTCAAATGCAGAGAGAAGAGCACGCCCTCGCGCTTCGCGCGCGCAATCTGTTGCTCGTAGAAGCTGACCAACGCGGCTTTGCGCAGCACCGTACCGTCGATAATCTCGCCCGCTTTGAGGGGTGTTTTGTCCTTGAGGACCTTGACGCTGCCGTCCGCGGCCACGAACTCGATACGCACGTCGGTGGCTGCCGCGACCGTCACCGACTTCTCGTTCGAGAAGAAATCATTTTCGCCCATCGTGGCGACGGTGGTCTTCGAATCAGCCGACCACTTGCCCATCGAGTGGGGGTGTTTGCGTGCATAGTCCTTTACGGCCTTGGGCGCGCGACGGTCCGAGTTGCCTTCGCGTAACACCGGGTTCACCGCGGAACCTTTGACGCGATCGTAGCGCGCTTTGGCGTCTTTCTCGGCCTCGGTCTTGGGAACTTCGGGGTAATCCGGAACTTGAAAGCCGTGGGCTTGGAGTTCCGCGATCGCTTCTTTCAGCTGGGGCACCGAGGCGCTGATATTGGGAAGCTTGATGATGTTGGCTTCGGGCTTCAGCGTCAGCGCGCCCAACTCCGCGAGGGCGTCCTGGACCTGCTGGGCCGGCGGAAGCAATTCGGCGAACACGGCGAGGATGCGACCCGCGAGCGAAATGTCGCGCGTCTCGACCTTGATGCCCGAGTGCTTGGTGAACGCTTGCACGATCGGCAAAAGCGAATAGGTGGCGAGCGCTGGGGCCTCGTCGGTCTTGGTGTAAATGATGGTGGGCTGGGCGGACATGATGAAAAGTGGGCGGATTCTGCCACCTATCGCCCGCATAGGGAAGTAGACGAACTTTCTTGGGGTAGGATGCAAATATGGCGGACCTGCTTGGGATCTGGGGATTTGCCGGGCGGCTGATGGTGTGCAGCTGTTCACTGCTGATTGCGTGTGGTTCGAGCGACGGTGGCGCGATGACGGGCGTGCTGGCGCAGGCGCCGCATTGCCCAACCGACAAGCCCGCGCTCAAAATCGAAGGCACGATCGCGGGGGCCGCGATCGTCGACACGCGGGCGGACAACGACATCAATGCGGGCTACGAGAACGCGACGACCGGCAGGTTCGCGACACCCTTCGTCAGCCTCGCGACATTGGAGAGCAACCAGCTGGCGTTGACGTTCACCTGGCCGCACGCCCTCTTCTATGGGGATACCTCTGCGATCAGCGGCGGATCGCTGACGCTGCCTGCGACTCATCCGCAAGCTGGCGCCGTCTACTGCGTCAGCCAAGGTCAAGTCGGATTCGTGGACGGCGGTAGTGAGGACGGCGCGTTGAAGTTCGCCATCACGGAGGTCAAAGCTGGAGCAGACTGCAGCGGAGCGCCAGCCGCAGTCGACCTACGGGGCTGCGACCAATAGCGTCACCGCTCAGAACGTACCGACGACGCCGACCGACTGCAGTCCGAACACCGGCATCACGTGCGGAGTCGATTGGCTTGCAAAGCGGTTGCTCTGTCCGGCGGCGGAGCGCGCTTGAGAGCGCGCGCTCACGTCGACGATCAAGAGGGTGAGACCCGTGAGGACACCCACACCACCGCCGACCAATCCGACGATTCCGAGCTTCTGTTTGTGCTTGGCTTCGTTGTCCAAGGCTCTGATTTGGTCCTGCATGTCCAGGTCCATACAGGAGCCGCCGCCGAGCACGTTGCATTTGTCGTTGAGCGCATTGGCGTCGTCGCGCGTGTCGCTCGACTTCAACATGTAGTACGTCCCGACGCCCGCGCTCGCCGCGCCGAGTGTGAAGAACGCGATCGAGGTGATCAAGAGGGCTGGGCTGCGTCCGCTACTCGCTCTAGTGGGCTCGGTTGCCGGGGCCGCGTCCGGGCTGCCCGCTGGTGCGGCCGTGGCCGTCGCGGCTGCAGCAGGTGCGGCGGCGTTCTGCGCCGCGGTACCCGCTGGTTGCGCGTTCGTCGGCGTCGGGTTGGCGACGACGGCCGGCGGAGGCGTGCCGGTCGAGCGCAGTTTGAGGGTGACCGTTTGCTTGGCGGCCTCTGCAAGCTTGATCGTCACCGGGTCACTCGCGATCCATGGCCCCGTGGCCTTGAATACGTGTTCACCCGGATCGGCGGGTAGTGGAATGCCAATCATCGCCGCGGGCAAGGCAGTTCCGTCCATTTGCACTACCGTATCAGGCGCGGTCGTGGCGCCTTGTAGAGCGACGGTCACGGAGGGCAGGCGGGCGTCGAGTGCCTCTTGTTCTTGCTCGGCCGCGTCTTGCGCGCTGACGAAGGCCTTCGGTGCGTTGGGCGCCAGAGTCTCACGCGTGATCTTGAGGTAAGTCTCGTGAGCGGCGACCAGCCGGCCCAGTTTGGCTTGTGCGCGAGCCATGAACAACAGATGCGTCGGGGAATGAACGAGCTGTTCGGCGCGCGACAGGTAGTCGATGGCCTTCTCGTACTTGCCCGCATCGAAGGCGGCACGGCCATTGTTGGCTGCATCGCGCGCTGTCGCCCGTTCCAAGTCCGTCTGCGCGAACGCACTGTGTGCGGCGATGAAGACCCAACCCCCGAGCACCAAGCAGGAAATTCTTCGCATGCCGTTTCGGGGCCATGGTAGGGCACGCCCTTCGGTCCTGCCAGGGGAAACTCCGCCGAGTCGGATTACAGCTCTGCGCGCGCGTTCGAGATGCGGAGTGCGGCCGGGTCATCCCTACGAAAAAAGAAGGCGAACACGATGAACAGCGTCCAGAGCAATGCGAGCGAAAAGAGCATTGCTTCGCCACCGCGTCGCTCGAACAAATAGCTCGAGCAGAACGGCCCGAGCAGCATGCCCGCCGCGTAGAACGCGTTGTAAATCGAGGTGCTGCGCTCGTACTCCGCGGGGTGCGCCACGACACCTTGCAGCGCCAAGCTGACCGGAGAAATACTGGCCAAACTGCCGCCCGCGACGAACACGGCGAGGCACATCGCCGGGTACGCATCTAGGTACACGAAGCCGAGCACCATCGTCATTCCTACGAGCCCGAGGCTGCGCATCAAGAGCAGGTGCCCGTAGCGGTCAGCCAGGCGTCCCGCGTAGTTCGAGAACAGCAGCATGCCCGCGGCGAAGTAGGCAGGAATGACGATGGTCTGAGACTCGCTGATGCCTTTCTTCTCCATCAAGTAGAGCGGCAAGAAGAGGACGACGCTCGCCTGAAAGTAACCGTACGCGAAAGTACCGAAGCACGACGTCTTGATTCGCCAGAGCAGATCGAGCGCACTTCCACCCACGGCGCTCGAGCGCGCCCGCTGCTCCTCGCGATGCTCCGCTCGAACGTCCGGCGCCAAACGCAATAGGACGTACACACTCGTGCAGATCGCGATCGCCGCCGCCAAAATGAAGGCGAATTGAAGGGGCAGAAATTTGCTACACGCGAACGCGAGCAGTGGCCCGCCGACGTACCCGCAGGCCACCGCGATGGCGTACAAGCTCGTCACGAAAGCCTTGTTCTCTTTGCCGGAGCGAGCGAGCAAGATCGACTCCGAGCTCACCCAGACCCCGACCGAACAAGCGCCGTCGAAGAAACGTAGCGCGGCCAGGGCCCAAAAATCGTGCGTGAAGGGGAAGAGCGCGACGGCAGCGGCATAGCCCGCGAGCGACACCGCCAGCATCGACTTGGCGGAAAAGCGCCGCGCGAGCGGCCCCATGGGCAGCGAGAACGCGACGATACCCGCGGCAAACCAAGCCGCCAGCTGACCTATCGAGAGCTTGCTCACGCCGTGCGTGGTCAGAAACCGACCGATCACCGAGATCGCGGTTCCGTACGCCATGCCCAGCGCGAGCGTCACGCCGTAGATGCGCCAAATGTTGGGATCGGGGACACGCTGCACGAAGCCGTGAAAGAACGAAGCGCCCTCGGCGTGCTCGCCAGGGCGCTCCATTTCGTGCGCGAGCTCCGTGGCTACGGGCTCACTCATCGCTTTACTCGGCTGCGATGGGGAGGGACTCTTCGCTCGACTTGGCCTTGGCGAATGGCAGGACCAACGCGAGCTTCGCGCGCGCGGTGTCGAGCGCGCCCTTGGCCACGACGGGCCCTTGCTCTTTGCCGATCTCGTACAGCTCGCGGCTGGCCGCGCGCAGCAATTGCGCGGCGCCGTTGGCTTTTTCCGGCGCGTCCTGCGCCGTCTGGCGCGCGAAAGAGCTCACGCTCTCGAATAGCGAGCGGGCGTTCTGCGCCATCACTTCATAGCGTGATTTGCCGTACACCTTGGCCACTTCGTACACGAGGTCCGCAGACGTCGAGGCTGCGGCGTGGGGCGACTTGTGCAGCGACCCGGAGAAGCGCGGGTTCTCCGCGAGGAAGCTGCGGAGCTTTTCGACGGTGAGGCCAGTTTCAGCCAGAGCCTTCTCGAACTCCACCTGTGCCGCCTGGCGCGCTTTGAACAGGTACATCTGCACGCGGCTCTGGAAGTTGACGGCACCGTCGCCGCTGGTCTCCACCGCGCAGAAGATCGTACCCGGGAATTTCTCGTTGATCAGCGATTGGACACCGTCGCTCACGCCCGAGCTGGGCATGCAGCCGAAGGGCTTCACGCTGAGCGTCATCGTGGCCTTGCTCTTGACCACGTTGAGGATCAGCTTGCCGACCTCCATGTGGCCCTCGCCGCCGCGCAGATCGTTGTTGTAGTAGGGCGCTGCCACCTCGGCCACCGCATCCATGTCCGGCAAATGGTAGCCGTAGAAGCCGCCCGCATAGGCGAACGTCTGGAACGCGGCGCGCAGCGCGAGATCGCCTGCCCATAGCCCGATCTTGCGGCTGAACACGCCATATTCACCGATGCCGCCGAGTCCGTATTTGCTCTTGTCCATGCCACGCAGGGTCGCGCGCGACGCGGTATCGAAGCGAACCTCCCAGATGTTGTACAAGATCCACGCGGTCACGAACTGGATGTCCGCTTCGGCGCCCTCTTTCTCGATGAAGCGCTGCAGCTGATAGTTGCCGTCGCCTTCGGTCGTCATGGCCCAGAACTCGCCGATGATCGAGACCTTGGGCTTGGGCAGCGTGCGGTCGACCTCGACCGTCTTGAAGATCTTCTTGGCGCGCATGAGCGCTGCCAAGATCGATTTTTTGTGCAGCAGCGCATCGCGACAGATGTCCTTCGCTTGCGCGATGGCTGCATCCGTGGCGCCGGGCACCTTTTCGTACGGGCGCAGGCGGTAACCGATGCCGTTGATCACGTCGCCGGCGATCAACGACTTCAACAGACCGATGAAGAACGCCGGATTCAGCTCCAAACCGCTGGCCTCGCCGGTGGCCTGGCTGAGCCCGCCTTGCTGCTGAAAGAGCATCACGCGGAAGCCGTCGAAGCCGGCGTCGCGCAGCGCCTTGCGGTACTCCGTGACGTACATGCCGAAACGACACGGGCCACACGCGCCGGCCGTCAGGAACACGTAGTTGTCGATGACTTCTTTGGTGGTGAGCCCCTTCTTGTCACGCAGGTGAATCAGGTACTGCACCAGATTGCCGACCGTGAAGTAGGTCGGATTGCATTGCGACTTGTTGCCGAACTCCTTGCCCACGCTGAGCGCGTCGTAGTTCGGCGGGTCGAGCGGAATCGTGTTGTAGCCGAGCGCGGAGAAGGCGCCCGAGACCAAGTAGTCGTGGGCCATGGTCAGGCCGCCGATGAGCAGCGTGATCTTTCCTTTTTCCGACTTGGTGAACATCAGGTTCGCCATGTCCTCGACCCACTGCTGCTCGACCGCGATGCCGAGGCGCGCGCGTTCCTCGTCTTCGAACTTCTTGAGCTCCGCGTCGATGTCCAGCGTTTGGCCGGCGATCGGGAGGCTCTTCTTCTTCACGGGTGCGTCGAAGCTTACTTGTTGAGTCATCTGCTGATCTCCCTGAAATCTCGCTGTTTGCTCTAGAAAAACGCCATCTACTCGGCCGCGGGGGCGGCCTCTGTCGTACGCTGGGAAAGGTCGATCGCGACGATCGAGCCATCCGCTTGCTTTCGTCCCAAACGAAACACGCCCTTCGGCAGTTCGACCTCGGCGTCGCGTCGCGCTTCGTAGCCGCGCACGCGCTCCATGGTCTCGGCGATCTGCTTTTCGATCGCCGGGTCATGCTGTTTGGCCGCCGCGAGTTGCGCCTGCTTGAGGCTCAGCAGCTCCAGGCGCTTCTTGTCGATTGAGAGTGCCAATTCGCGCTTCTTGCTCGTCAGATCTTCGAGCCGCTCTTGCGCCAAGCGCAAGGAGTGAGCGTAGGTCTTGACGCGGATCTTGATCGAGCCGCCCGGCTTGTTGGCGTCGATGTCATGCAGCGCGGCCGAAGGCGTCTTCGAGGTCTGGATGATGTCGGCGATCAGGCCGTAGGTGGGCGCGTCGTGACCGCACTTGAAACTCGAAAGGTCGAGCACCGCGACGTTCGGATGATGCGCGGCGAACGCCGCCGCCCACACCTTCATGGCGCTGTTGACCGAATAGTTCTCGGGCCACACGTGGTTGATTTCGAGCGGGCTCTTGATCACGCCGCGCTCGAGTTCGTCCTTGTAGTAACGGTCGAGGTATTCGCGGTCTTTCGGGATCGAACGGATGCTGAGGATCGGATAGCCGAGGACCTGGAACTCGTCCGGAATGCCGTGATTCAAGCCAGGATCTGCGTGATAGGGCCGGTTGATGACCAAGATCGCGATGCGATCTTCGGCCTCGACCGTCTCCAAGATCGCGCGGCCCTTGTCTTGCAGATCGAGGTCGAACGCTTTCAACGCTTTCCAAGCCTCGCGGCAAGCGTGATCGCTCTCGTCCTCGGTGATCTCCAGGCGATCCTTCCAGGTCTCGAACATGCGCCGCGCAAGCAGCGTCGGCTCCTCGAACGAAAGCGCAGGGTCGAGGTACTCCATGTTGCGCACGGCAAAGAAGTCGACCTCTTTGGTGAACGCGGCCTTGGTCACGTCGGGCGTACCGGCCACGATCGGACACGAAGCGTTGTCCTGCGTGTCGACCACGAAGTTGTTCACGTGGGTCAAGATTGGAAAGAAGATGTAGTTGAGCTGCTTGTTGCGCTCCGGTTCGTGCTTGTGAAAGAGCAGGTTGTGAATGTGCGATTGCACGACCTTGCTCGGAAAACACGGGTCGATCGAGCCATATTTCCCGCCCTCGACCCAGCTCTCCTCGGTCGTCGCGTCGCTCCAGACCACGTTCGACTTACCGAGCCCGAGCGTCTCGAAGTAGGTGCGGAAAAACGGTGCGGTGCTGTACATGTTGAGCACTCGCGGCAAGCCCACGCGGATCTTCTTGCGGCGCTTCCAGGCCTCGTCGCTCGAGCGTTGGAAGGGGCGGGTGATCGTCTCGCGTTTCACGCGGAATAGCGATTTCGTGACCTTCACGTCTTCCACCGGCGTGCCGGCGGCGGGCATCGGCGCCCATTCATAGAAGTGCACGAACGCGCGCTCACCCTCGTAGTTGACGATGTTCGGGAACGCGGCCGCGGTCTTGCGGCGCTCTTCCATCAGCGAGAGCATCGCGTCCTTGCTCTCGACCGTGCCTTTCTCGCAAGAAAATCCGGAAATGTAGCGAGTGGTCGAGCCGTCGGGGCGCGTGGTGTCGATGAACGTGCGCTTGCACTCGTTGGGGCAGAAGTGACACACGGTCTCTTCGTCGTTCTTCGTCCGGTAGTCGAGGTTGAGCGCGGCCTCGATGCCGATGAAGCGCGTGACACCGCTGCGCTTGTAGCGACGTAGGGTCTCGATCGCGGCGCCGATCGCGCCGGCCTCACCAGTGTGGGGGTGCACGAACACCTGCCCATTGGGCACGCGCTGCTTGATGTAATCGACCTGAGCTTTGACCGCCGCGAGGTTGTATTGCGTGCCGCCTTGCAGCACGAACTTGGTGCCGAGCGAGGCCAAGCGCGGGATCTGCACCACGTACTGCCAAACGTTCTTCGGCAAGACCTGCGCGAGGCCGGCCAGGAGCTCTTCCTTCTGGTAGCCCTCCTTCTGGAAGTTCACACGATCGGAATCGAGGAACACTGCGCAGCCGTAGCTGAATTTCGGCGCGAGCTCGGCCTTGAACGCCGTGTCGGCATACTCGGTCACCGGAATGCCGAACTGATCGGCCATTGCCTGAAGCAGCATGCCGTTGCCGGCGCTGCAGGAGTTCGACAGCTTGAAATTCTGGATATCGCCGTTCTTCATGAACAGGACCTTGATGTCCTGCCCGCCGATGTCGCAGATCACGTCGACGTCGCCGAAGAAGTGCACGGCGCTCATCATGTGCGCGACCGTTTCGACGATGTTCACGTCGGCGAGCACGCATTCTTCGAGCACGTCTGCCGCGTAGCCCGTCGCGCCGAAGCCGATGCACTCGAGCGTCGCGCCCTGGCTCGTGACCTGGCCCTTGATGTTGGCCAACAGCTCTTTCGTATCTTGAATCGGGTTGCCCTTGGACAGCTGGTAAGCCTTGACCAAGAGCTCGCCGTCTTCACCGATCAACACGGCTTTCGACGACGTCGAGCCGCCGTCGAGGCCGATCACGCCCTTCACGTGTTGCCCGGGCGTGAAGGTCGCCGGAACGAACTTCGGGATCTTGTAGCGCTCCTTGAACTCCGCCATTTCAAGCTCGCTGGCAGAAAGGGGAGGCCCAGCTTGCTCACCGAGCCGCGCGCGGCGACCGTTTTGGATGAAGTCCCTGAGGCCAGCGACGCCGTTGAAGCGCCCGGCTTCGCCGCCTTCGGCGATGCCGAACATGGCTGCGCCGAACGCGGCGTACAGCTCCGCGTTCTTCGGCACGAAGATCAGCTCTTCGATCGGCACGTCTTTCGGGTAAACGAAGCCGCGATCACGCCAAGTCTCGGGGATGCGCTGACGCCAACAGTCCTGCAAAAACGGCAGATAAGTGTTCGGACCGCCCAGTAACAGCACCCGAGGCTTGAGTGTGTTGCCGCGCGTGAGCACGCTCAAATTCTGCAGCACGATGGCGTCGGCCAGCGAGTTGAGCACCTCGTCCTTCGGAATGCCGGTCTTCACCAGATTGACGATGTCGGTCTCGGCGAACACCCCGCACTTCGCGGCCACGTGATGCAGCTTCTGATCGTTGAATCGGAGTGAAGTCGCAAAGCCCGGCTCGGCGCCGACCTTGATCATGCACTTGTCGATCGTGGCGCCCGTGCCCGACGCACACTTGTCGTTCATGGAGGTGCCCGCGGTCTTGGCACCGGTCTGGGCGTCTTCCTTGAACATGATGATCTTGGCGTCTTGACCGCCGAGTTCGATCACCGAAAGCACGTCCGGATGCTTGTATTCGACCGCTAGGGTGACGGCGTTTACCTCTTGGACGAACTTTGCGCCGGTCGGCGCGGTGAGCGGGCCCGAGCCCGAGCCCGTCATGAACAGCTTCCATCCGTCAGCCGGTTGCTCGGGGAACGCTGCCAAGATGGTCTCGAGCAGCTCGAGGACCTTCTCTGGTTGCTTCGTGTGGTGACGTTGATAGTCGTTCCACAGGATGTCTTTGGTGACGGGGTCGATGACGGCCGCTTTCACGGTCGTCGAGCCCACGTCCATCCCGATCACCAGCTCGCCGCGATGTCCGCTCATGTGCACTGCCCTCGGTGAGGTGCCGCCGAGGCATGTGCCCGGCTGGCTCAACTGACGCGCGTGTCAGTCTATCCTCCCGCCGGGAGCGGGATGCAAGTCCCTCGATCGTTTCGCGACGGTGACGCCAGTGTCAGTTGCGACTGGCGACGGGCGGCTCAGCGGCCGGGTCGCGCTTGGGCAAAGCGTGCGGCGTCGGCTTGGCCGTTTTTTCTGGTGTGACGATTTGGACGTTGGGGCCCGGCTTGTGCGGTTGCGCGGCGATTTCCAAGAAATCGTGGCCGAGGGCGCCACCATATTGGTCTGCGACGTCCACGCGCAAAATCCATGGACCAGGCTTCGTGCTCGGGGGCACGACCGCGTGCAAGGTGTTGCCGTCTTGCTCGAAGTTCACGTCGACCGGGTCGAGCCCCACCGTGACGGTCGGCACAGCCTGCAAAAACGCGGGGATCTCGCTACCGTTCTGCGACTTGAGCTGAATGTCGATGGTGATCGGATCGCGCGGCCAAATCGCGCGTTGCGGTCCGATCTGCACGTCTGCATAGACGCCGCGAGGCTCGAGCCGCGCGATCGCGGTGTCGAGCACTCCCGGCATTCGAAAGCCAATGACCGTCTTCTGCCCGCGGTAAAGCCCTGCGCCTTGAGCTGCCGGAAAGTAGCGCCCAGCGCCCAAATACGTCATCTCGAGGCCGGCCGTGTTGGTGAACTGAACCTGCTGGCCAACGCCGAGATAGATCGCTTGCTCGGTACTGTAGGCGCCTGGCGGGAGCACCACGCCGATCACGCGCAGTTCCGACTCGGGGCTCCACGCACCCTCCATGCCGCGCGCATCGATCGAGCGCACTGCGATCGTGTACTTGCCGGGCTCGACCGGCGTCAGCGGCGCTTCGAGTTCTGGAGTTTTGTTCACGCGCTGATCGACCACTTTGCCGTCCGTGAGGCGGCGCACGCGAAGTTCGTAACCATGCGCACCGGGCACGCGTGTCCAGTGGAAGCCATTCATTGCCACGGCCTCGTTGGGCGAGAACCACATGCGCTGCGAGCTGGTCAGCGTTGGGCCCGGTAAGCCCGCCTTGGCAAGCGCGTTCGGATCCTCTTTGCTCAAGGTGGACGTCCAGCCAAGTGGGATGGTCTGCCAGTGGTCGTTGACCAGGCTACGCACCTCACCTTCGAGGTTGGCGGTCGTTGCTTCGCTACCGTCGACTCGAAACGCTGCGTGCCCGGCCGTGACGATCGCGCTGAGCTTGCCCATGCTGGCGAGCACCGCATTGCGCCCCGTCTTGGGCATCTCCACGTCGACGCGGCCGCTCTGCAGCGCAAAGCTCCACGTCCAAGTCCGCGCACCGGGTTGCAGCGCCAGAAGTTGTGGCAAGGGGAAAACGCGCAACGATGAATTCGGCCCGACGCGCAGGCGAGCGCGACTCGGCAACTCGATGACCGCCCCCGCTGCAGAGGTGGTGAGCAAGCCACCCATATTGGTGGCGCTGCCAGAGATCACCGTCGGCTTCCGCGGCGAGGATTCGGCCCGCGCGTTGGACCCGGCGGAGCACACCAGCCCGCCCAGCACACACGCCACCAAACTGACTCGAATTCGCGTTGATCCCATGACGCTGGACTACGGCAAACAGTGACAGCGACTTGAGGGATTTCGGCCGCGTGGGCGAAGTCCGTGCATCTCTGCTCGGCTCTGGGACTACACTGGCTCACCATGGCCACGGCACGTGCCAAGAAGAAATTCGGGGCGTTACCCAAGAATGAGCGGCGCCAGCAAATCTTGAGTGTGGCGCGCGAGGTGTTCGCCAAACGCGGCTACCACCAAACGACGATCGACGACATCGTAGCCCAAGCAGGCGTCGCGCGTGGCACGTTCTACCTTTACTTCGAAGACAAGCGCGCGGTGTTTTCGAATCTGGTGGATCGCTTCGCCGGGCAGCTCTCGATGGCCATCGTGCGCATCGTGACCGACGATCCGGCTCGCTCCGTGGTCGAACAGGTGCGCGAAAACATCCGCGCGATCATCGCCACTTGCTTGGCCGAGCGCGCGATGACCAAGATCTTATTTACCGACGCAGTAGGTGTCGATCCAGCCTTCGATCGAAAACTACAAACATTTTACGACTCTGTCGTGCAGCTTTTGACCGAGAGTCTGAAAGATGGCCAAACACTCGGCATCGTTGCCGATGGTGAACCGCGTGTGCTCGCGTACCTCACCATCGGCGCGCTGAAGGAGCTCTTGTATCAGGCAGTCACCCTCGGCTTCGCCGAAGAGAGCGCCGACGTTCTCACCCAGCAGATGTTCACGTTCTTGAGCGGCGGCTATTTGCGCTTGCCCGACGCGAAGGCGAGCAAATCAACACGCCGACGCTGACGTTTCAGGATTTCGTTGTTGATGGTCACGCGCCGCGGCGCAATTCGGCACAGGCTTTTTTGGGTGCGAGAGCAACCGCAACGCGGTCGAATCGAGCAGCGCGTGCCGCGAGCTCGGCCCCCCGCGGCGGGCGCAGCCCGACGCTTGCCGGGGCCCCGGCGGCGCAGCGGCAGCGAGCACGCCGGACCGGCGTCCGGCGTTTGCGTGGGGGGCAGCAGCGAGGGAGCGGGGCTGATGTGGGTGGTTGGCGCCAAGGCCAAGTGCCACTCGAAGGTTTCGCGAATCCTCGGCGGGAGTTGCGCTCGTCGCGAACGCCGGAAAATCTCGACGTGATTGCCCGGTCGTAGTCAGTGCGGCCCGTGTGTCAGTCGTGAAATGAATTGGAAACATGGCGGAAGTCTCAGGAATTCGTGTCCGAAACTGAGGATCTGCCGCTGTGCAGCTTTCGAGTCGTGCTTACATTCTTCAAGAACTCGGCGCTTTCCGCCTGATTTACTTGACCGAAAGCGGGGGAGGGCGCATGGACCGCACCGCGAAACAACCCGCTTCGCCCCACAGAACCGCCATGGAAAACGATTTGTCTGATTCGTCGGAGGGCTCCGTCAACACTCTGAGCCTCGCGTTCGCCGAAGGGCTGTACGCAGACTATCTCAAAGACCCGAACCTGGTGCCTCCGGACTGGCAAGAATACTTCCGCGACCTGACGCCGGATGCCGAGTTTAGCCGCGCTCCGAAGCTCGGTCCCAGCTTCCGGGCGTCGAGCTTGTTCAACGCGCCCGCGGCGAGCAATGGCCACGCAGCGCCTGTGGTGAACGGTAATGGCAAGGCGAATGGCAGCGGCTACGCCGCGCCGGCGGGTTGGAATAGCGGAGTTTCGGACGTCGCGGTTCGGCAAGATCGTGTCGACGCGCTGATTCGCGCTTACCGCGTGCGCGGTCACATGATCGCCAAGATCGACCCGCTCGGTCTACCGCGCCTGCCGCAAGAAGAGCTCGATCCGGAGTTCCACGGCCTGCGCGGCGACGACCTCGACCGTAAGTTTTCGAGCCGCACCATCTTCGGCGCTCAGGCGCTCACGCTGCGCGAGATGCTCACGCGCTTGCGCAACACCTACTGTCGCTCGATCGGCGTGCAGTTCATGCACATCGACGATCTGAAGGTGAAAAACTGGCTGCAAGATCGGATGGAGGGTTCGGAGAACCGCCTCGAGCTGCAGCGCTCGGAGCAGATCCGCATCTTCACCAAGCTGACTGACGCGACCACCTTCGAAGACTTCTTGCGTCGCAAGTTCTCGACCGTGAAGACCTTCTCGCTCAGCGGCTCGGAGAGCTTGATTCCGCTCCTGACGCTGGCCATCGATCGCGCGGGCGACCATGGGGTCGACGAGATCATCTTGGGCATGGCCCACCGCGGCCGCCTCAACGTGTTGGCCAACATCATGGGCAAGAGCCCGCGCGAGATCTTTCGCGAGGTGGAGGACAGCGATCCGGAGCTGTACTTCGGCAGCGGCGACGTGAAGTACCACCTCGGGCACAGCTCGGACTTCGTCACCGAGAGCGGCAAGAAGGTGCACCTCTCGCTGTGCTTCAACCCGAGCCACTTGGAGTACGTCGATCCGGTGGTGCTCGGCCGCGCGCGCGCCAAGCAAGACCGCGTGGGCGACAAGACTCACGCGCGAAAGCTGGGCGTGTTGATCCACGGTGACGCGGCGTTCGCCGGTGAAGGCATCATTCAGGAAACCCTGAACTTGAGCCAGCTCGACGCTTACACCACGGGCGGCACGCTGCACGTCGTGATCAACAATCAGATCGGCTTCACGACTCCGCCGTCGCAAGGGCGTTCGACGACCTACGCCACGGACGTGGCCAAGATGCTGCAGATCCCGATCTTCCACGTCAACGGTGAGGATCCCGAGGCCGTGGCTCAAGTGGTGCGCTTGGCCATGGATTTCCGCGATACGTTCCTGCGTGACGTGGTGATCGACATGTACGGCTACCGACGCCACGGCCACAACGAGAGCGACGAGCCGGCGTTCACGCAGCCGCTCATGTATGCCGCAATCGCCGAGCGCAAGAGCGTTCGCGACGGCTACCTCGAGCACTTGTTGAAGCTCGGAGGCATGACCCAGGCGGAAGCGGATCGCATCGCGGTCGAGCGCCGTGAGCACCTCGAGGCGGAACTCGGCGAAGCCCGTCGCAAGGACTTCGTGAAGACGACGGATTGGCTGGGTGGCTACTGGAAGGGCTACCTGGGCGGTACGGAAGCGAACGTCCCGGAGGTGGACTCGGGAATTTCCTTGGCCCGCGCCAAGGACCTGATCCTGCGTCAGAACCAACTCCCCGCCGACTTCCATCCCCACAAGCAGATCGAGCGCCTGTTGCAGCGACGCACCGCCATGGGCAACGGCGAGCTCCCGCTCGATTGGGGCACCGCCGAGCTGCTCGCGTTTGCGTCACTCGTGACCGAGGGCGCGCGCGTGCGCTTCACGGGTCAGGATTCGCCGCGCGGCACCTTCACGCAGCGCCACGCCGTGCTGCACGACGTGGAGGACGGCCACACGTATATGCCGCTCTGTCATTTGAGCCCGGATCAGGCGCCGATCGAGATCTACAACTCGGCGCTGAGTGAAGCGGGCGTGATGGGGTTCGAATACGGCTACAGCCTGGATTGGCCGGATGGGCTCGTGATCTGGGAAGCGCAATTCGGCGACTTCGTGAATTGCGCGCAGGTGATCATCGATCAGTTCTTGGTCAGCGCCGAGGACAAGTGGAAGCGTCTCAGTGGTTTGGTGCTGATGCTGCCACACGGCTACGAAGGGCAGGGTCCTGAGCATTCGAGCGCACGGCTCGAGCGCTTCTTGACCGCTGCCGCCGAGGAGAACATCCAGATCGTGCAACCGAGCACACCGGCACAGCACTTCCATGTGCTCCGTCGCCAAGTGCTGCGCCCGTGGCGCAAGCCGCTGATCATGTTCACGCCCAAGAGCCTGCTGCGTCACCCGATGTGCGTGAGCCCGCTCGAGGACTTCTCGGCCGGACGTTTTCATCGCGTGCTGCCGGACAACCGCGTCGCCAAGCCGAGCAAAGTGCTCGTGTGCACGGGTAAGGTTTATTACGATTTGGAGAAGCGCCGACAGGAGCTCAATCGCGATGACATCGCCATCGTGCGCGTCGAACAGCTCTATCCGCTGCCCGATCGCCACATCCGTGCGGCCATCGAACACTGCGACGACGGCACGCCGATCGTTTGGGTCCAGGACGAGCCGGAGAACATGGGCGCTTGGCGTCACTTCCGCGCGCGTTTCGGGGCCATGCTGTTCGGTCGCTTCCCGTTCAGTGGCGTGTGTCGTACCGAGTCGGCGAGCCCGGCCACCGGTTCACACAACTGCCACAAGCTCGAGCAGCAAGAGCTCCTCGAGCGCGCGTTCGCCTGAGGCGCGTTCTCGCGCCGCCCGCGTAAATCCCAAGATTCGTCGTACAAGTTGACCGATCTGGGCCTCGGGACGATAAGTCCGAGGCCCGCGGGCGCGCCCAGGGATCTGGGCCGCGCTCGGTTCGAAACAGGAAGCGCTACCAAAGCATGGCAATCGAATTAAAAGTGCCGACCGTCGGTGAATCGATCACCGAAGTGCAAATGGGTGAGTGGTTGAAGGGCGAGGGTGACTCCGTCGCGCGTGACGAAGTGATCGCCAAGATCGAAACCGACAAAGTGACGGTGGATCTGACCGCGCCGAACGACGGCGTGCTCTCGCAGATCAAGGTCAAGAAGGGCCAAACGGCCAACGTCGGTGACGTGATCGCCTACATCGAAGAGGGCGCTGCGGGCTCGGCCAAGCCCAAAGCAGCCGAGCCGGCGAAGGCAGAGGCTCCGAAAGCCGAAGCCCGCAAAGCCGAGCCGCCGGCAGAGGAGCGCTCGAAGAGCGTGCGCCCAACCATTCCCCCGCAGGGGTTTGCTCGAGTCATGCCGTCAGCGCGTCGCGCGCTCAAGGAGCGTGGCCTCAGCCCGGACGACGTGGAGGCCACTGGACCGGGCGGTCGCGTGTTGAAGGAAGACGTCGATCGCTTGAAGGACAAGCCGGTCGCCAAAGCGCCCGTGGCTCAAGATCGCCAAGAAGAAGTGGTGGCGATGAGCCCCTTCCGCAAGCGCATCGCAGAGCGCTTGGTGCAGTCGCAGCAGACCGCCGCCCTGCTCACGACCTTCAACGAGGTCGACATGGGCGCGGTGATGGAGCTCAGGAAGAGCCATCAAGAGGCGTTTCAGGAGAAATACGGCATCAAGCTGGGCTTCATGTCCTTCTTCGTGAAGGCGACCATCGAGGCGCTCAAGCTGATCCCATCGGTCAACGCCGAGATCCGCGGCAACGACATCGTGTACAAGAACTTTTACGACATCGGCGTGGCCGTCGGTGGCGGCAAGGGTTTGGCCGTGCCGATCATTCGCAACGCGGAGCGCTTGGGCTTTGCCGAGGTCGAGCTTGCGATTGCGGATTTCGGCAAGCGCGCCAAGGACAACAAGCTCGAGTTGAGCGAGCTCCAAGGCGGCACGTTCACCATCAGCAACGGCGGAATCTACGGCTCGATGATGTCGACGCCGATCGTCAACCCGCCGCAAAGCGGCATCCTCGGCCTACACGCGATTCAAGATCGTCCGATGGCCGTCAAGGGTCAGGTCGTGATTCGACCGATGATGTACATCGCGCTGACCTACGATCACCGCCTGGTGGACGGCCGCGAAGCGGTTACGTTCTTGAAGCGCATCAAGCAGTGCATGGAAGAACCCGCGCGCATCTTGCTCGAGGTGTAACGTGAAAAAACATGATTTGATCGTGATCGGTGCCGGTCCGGGCGGCTACGTCGCGGCGATCCGCGCCGCGCAGCTCGGCCTGGACGTGGCCTGTATCGAAGAGGAAGACGCGCTCGGCGGCACCTGTGTGCGCGTGGGTTGCATTCCGAGCAAGGCCTTGCTCGAGGCCAGTGAGCGCTATCACGCCGCTGGCCACGATTTGGCGGACTTCGGCGTCAAGGTGGCCGGTGTCGAGTTGGACCTCGCGCGCATGCTCGAGCGAAAGACCAAAGTGGTGTCGCAGAACACCAACGGTGTCGCTTACCTGTTCAAGAAGAACAAGGTGACCCGTTACCGTGGCCACGGACGTATCACGGGCCGCGGCCGCGTCGTCGTGGAAGGCCAAGACGCGAACGAACTCGAAGCCAAGCATGTGCTGATCGCGACTGGCAGCAGCGTTGCGCCTCTGCGCGGCGTCGAGCTCGACGGCGATCGCGTGGGCACCAGCACCGAGGCGCTCTCGTATCCCGAGGTTCCGAAGCACCTGGTGGTGATCGGCGCCGGCTACATCGGGCTCGAACTCGGTTCGGTTTGGAACCGCCTCGGCGCCAAAGTCACGGTGCTCGAGTACCTCGAGCGCATCCTACCCGGTATGGACTCGGAAATCGCGGAGGAAGCCGAGCGCATCTTCACCCGACAAGGCATCGAGTTTCGGCTCGGCTCCAAAGTCACCGGCACTCGCCGCGAAGGTGACAAAGTGTTCGTGAGCGTCGAAGGGCAGCCGGACATCGAGTGCGACCGCGTCTTGGTCTCGGTGGGTCGCGTCCCGAACACGACGGGCCTCGGCCTGGACACGGTTGGCATCGAGCTCGATCCGCGCGGGCGGATCCCAATCGACGATCACTTCCGCACGTATGTCGCCGGCTTCTACGCAATCGGTGACGTCGTGCGCGGCCCGATGCTCGCGCACAAGGCCGAGGAAGAGGGCATTGCCTGCGTCGAGCACATCGTGACCGGCTACGGTCACGTGAACTACGACGCAATTCCGGGCGTCGTGTACACGCACCCCGAAATCGCTTCGGTCGGTAAAACCGAGGACGAACTCAAGGCCTCGAACGTGCCGTACAAGAAGGGCGTCTTCCCGTTCACCGCCAACGGCCGCGCGCGCGCGCTCGGCGCGACCGAGGGCCGCGTGAAGATCTTGGCACACCAAGACACCGATCGCGTCCTAGGCGTGCACATTCTCGGCGCGCACGCTGGTGATCTGATCGCAGAAGCCGTCGCTGCCATCGAGTTCGGTGCGACCTCGGAGGACATCGCGCGCACGTCGCACGCCCATCCGACGCTCGCCGAGATCGTCAAAGAGGCGGCGTTCGCCGTCTCAGGGCGCGCGATTCACATCTGATTCGGTCGCCACGACCTTCACTTCCCACTGACTGCCGCGCCGCCGCAGCTCTTCGGTGTAGATCGATTCACGGTGCACTCGTCTCGAGAGCACCGTGGCGATCGCGCACGCGGTGAGCAGCGGCAGCACGATCGCGTAGTCGCCGGACAATTCGAACACGAGTACCGTGGCCATCAAGGGCGCGTGCGTCGTTGCGGCGACCACAGCCGCCATACCGACCAGCGCATAGGCGGCGATTGCCCCGCTGCTCCCGGCGGGGCCAAAACGGACCACCCAGTGACCGACGATGCCGCCGAGCGCCGCGCCCAGCAGCAGCGACGGCGTGAATACGCCGCCTGGGCTACCCGATGAGACCGACGCGGTGGTCGCCACGGCCTTCGCGAAGAAGAGCACGACCAGCACGCTGAGCGTGAGCTGCTGCCCCAAGATGAGGTTGATCGCTTCATAGCCGTTGCCCGTCACCTGCGGCAGCGCGATGGCGATCAATCCGACCAACGCGCCCCCGAGCGCAGCGCGCGCGGGTCGGTGCAGAGTGAGCCTGCTGAACAGCAGCTCTCCGCGTTTGAGCAACACCATGAACGCGGGCCCGGTGACACCGGCGAGTAGCCCGAGCGCGGCATACAGCATGAGCTCCGCGTTGGAGTTCATGCTGAAGCTGCGTTGTCCGTAGATCGGTCCGCCGCCAATCGCGAGGCGCGTCAGCGCAGTCGCGATCGGTACCGCGATGATCACCGGCAGTACCAGATCGAGCGCGATCACGCCCGTGACGACCTCGACCACGAACAGCACTGCGGCGATCGGCGTGTTGTACGCGGCGGCGAAGCCAGCGCCGGCCCCCGCTGCGATCAACGCACGAATTTGCCGCTCCCGTAGGCGAAACAAGCGCCCCAGCGTGCCGCCAAATCCGCCGCCGAATTGGATCAACGGGCCCTCGCGGCCGACAGAGCCCCCGGACACGATCGCGAGCCAAGAACCGAGCGCCTTCAGCAATGTCAGGCGCAGCGAAATCTGACCCTTACCCAGCGCGACCGCTTCCATCACTTCACCGACGCCATGCCCGCCTTTCAGCTTCGCGCCGATCGCGCCCGAGAAGCCGGCGAGCGCAGCGCCGATCGTCGGCACCGCGACGCGCGCATACCAAGGCAAGCTCTGGAACGCGCTCAGTACATCGCTCGCGCCGTAACCATGGGCGAAGACCCACGCGATCGTGTGCCGGAACAAGACTGCGAACGCGGCCGCGCCCATCGCAACCGTCAGCAACGCGAGACAGTAGCGCGCTAAATTTCCCCAAAAGCGCGGGTTGCCCGGGAAGTGCGAGTGGCGCGGGGTAGGTTCAGATGAGACAAAAGTTGCAGGAATCACCCGAGCTTGCCCGAAATTTGGCCCAACTGAGCAAACTTTGCGAGATTTATCGGGCAAAGCGGCTATAGACCTGGACCTTCAATGAAAAAACTTACGTCAGCCGAGGGCCTGCTCATCGTCGTGGAACTCGGAGCCGAATGGCCGGCGTCGGAGGTCGACGCGACTCGCAGCGCCAAAGCGCGGCGCGTGCTCTCGCAAGACGAGGCCGAAGCGCCCGCTGCGTTCGCTGCGCGCGTGTCCCAGCAACTCACTGGTTCGTTTGCGAGCGGCGCAGCCGTCGGGAGCGTATTGGTTGCGTGTAATGAACGCATCGACGCTCACGCACAGAGTGCGCGCGTCGAACTGGCGCGTGCGGCCGGCAACGCGCTCAGCCGTTCAGGTGGTGGCACTCTTTCCTTCGTGGCGTGTGACCGAAACGACGCCCGATCGAAGCCGGTATTTTCGGCGCTGCTCGCCGAAGTCACCCGGCAATGGCAAAGCTCGGGCGTGGAAGTGAAGCTCAGCTTCGGAGAGTCTTCCCTGGCGCTCGCTGCGGCCGATCCGAAATCGAGCCCGCGCACCTCGGCGCCGGTGAAGGACTCTGTGCGCCGAGTCGCCTGAACGCTTGCGCGTCGGGGTGCGAATTGCGTGCGAAAACGCGCCCCGGCCCGCTGAAGCAGTGCGGTAATCCGATGCCCGAGTGAGGCGTCGAGCGGCGAAAAAATATTCGCGGGCAGCGTTCGAGCTCGGCCGTATACTTACAGGATCAAGTCCTGTGGGAGGAACGCGCCACGATGTCGCTCGAAGTCGGTCAGCTGCTAGACAATAAGTATCGCATCGTGAAGATGATCGGCGAAGGCGGCATGGGCGCCGTCTTCGAGGGCGAGAACGTGCGTATCAATCGCCGTGTGGCGATCAAAGTGCTGCACGCGGCGTTCGCCCACAACAGTGACGTGATGCAGCGCTTCGAGCGCGAGGCGCAAGCGGCCGGTCGCATCGGTAACGATCACATCTTGGAGGTCCTGGATCTCGGCAACCTCCCCGACGGCGATCGCTTCATCATCATGGAGTTCTTGGACGGCGAACCGCTGTCTTCTCGCATCAAGCGCAGCGGGCGACTCTTACCACACGAACTCGCCCCGCTGATGCGTCAGGTCTTGATCGGTCTCGGCGCGGCGCACGCCGCAGGCATCATTCATCGAGATCTGAAGCCCGACAACATATTCATTCTGCGTGAGAAGGCGGGCAACAAGGACTTCGTCAAGATCATCGATTTCGGGATCTCCAAGTTCTCGCCGCTCAGCGGCGGTGGCGACGGCATGAAGATGACGCGCACTGGCGCGGTCATGGGCACGCCGTATTACATGTCCCCCGAGCAGGCGAGCGGCAGTGGTGAAGCAGACGCGCGGAGTGACGTCTATTCGCTCGGTGTGATCATGTTCGAGGCCGTCACGGGGCGCGTCCCGTTCGACGCAGGCACTTTCAACCAGCTGATGTTCAAGATCGTGTTGGATGTCGTGCCGCCGCCTCAGTCGATCGTTCCCGATCTGGATCCGGCCTTCGCCAGTATCGTCTCCAAGGCGATGGCCCGCGACGTGTCGCAGCGCTTTCAGAGCACGGCAGAGCTGCTGCAGGCGATCGAGGCCTGGTCACAGAGCGGGCAATCGGTGGCTGTCCCCGCGGCGATGCAAGGTTCCCCCGCGGGGCATCTACCGGCGGGGGCGCGCGGCTCGATGGCGTCGATCAGCGACGCGAACGTGCCGGTGGTCGGGCAAAAAACAGCCGGCACTTGGGCGACATCTCAACCCGGCGCGGCTCCGATCGCGCCCAAAAAGAGCGCCGCGGGAGCGCTAGCGGCGGCGCTCGGCGTCGGGCTGTTGGTGCTCGGTGGCGGCGCCTACGCTGCATACACGCTGCACGGCAAGTCGCTCACCGCAGCAAGCGCTGCGGCTGCCGCGACGACCGCGGCTCAGCCCTTGCCAGCGGCACTGCCAATCTCACAGCCCGAATCACACACTGCTCCCAGCGCGCCACCGCCGACGCCGGTCGCCGCGGTGGAAAGCGCGGCGCCCGCGGCAGAGACGGCTGCTCCTGTAGCGTCTACTCCCAAGGCCGCTGCCGTGCGTCCAGCCGCACCCGTGCGACCCGTCGCAAAGGTGGGTGCCAAGCCGGTGCGTGCTTCCACCTCGAAGCCCGGCACGCCCGACTTCGGCTACTGACGACAGACTGTCGACGGCCGTCACTCCCGGTCACTGCGGGTGAAGCAGTTGCCTTTCGCGCGGAGCGCATTACGCGCGAGGTGCGTGTAGGACATCCTGCGCGCTCGCCCAAACGTTCATCATTTGCGCCTAGGCCTCGGCGAGGAGCGTTCTGGGTTGACGAATCCAAAAAATTGGAGGCATCTCCTATCTTGGTACGTTGGGAAACTATTTCCTCGAATCGAATTCTGATTCGAGCCGAAAAAAGTCCCATGCGTAGAGGTAGGGCAAATTGCCCAGGGTTTTGTAGTGACACAGAGGCGCGCGGCCGCAGGGCCACGCGGAGGGAAGTTATGGAACAACCGGACGAAACACTGCTGTCGGTGGTCGTTCTCGAGCTGGGCTCGACGTGGCCGCCGTGGCTCGCAGAGTACCAAGCGCAAGCACCCAATTCGATGGTCATCGCCCAATCGGCGGACGAGTCGGCATCGACATTTGCGCAGCGTATCGGTCGCAAGATGGATGAAGTCGGCGCGCGCGACGTGGCCATTCATGCGGGGCTCCTGGTCAGCAACGGTGCACTCGACTCTGCGACCGTCGCTGCGCGCCAGGCGATTTGTGACTCACTCCTGCGAATCATGCTCAAAAAGCAACGCGGTGAGCTCGTCCTCGCCTCGGACGTGACAGCAGGCGACGCCGTTCGTCATCAACTGTTCGCACTTGCCGGTACACTGTGTGATGAGTTGCGCGGAACTCGCGTGAGCGTGCGGGTTCGCTTCGACACGTTGCGGCCTGCTCCCGCGGTCAGCGGCGTCATGAAGAGTGTTACCCCCAACGGATTGAGCGAGCCTCACTCGAAGCGCGACGGTCGCGCTTCGAACTCGCGTTGAGTGCCGCTTCTGAAGCGCTCGAACGCGTTGGACCGAGTCCTCCGCGTTCGAGCGCCTTCGGCGCTGTCTTGACACGTCGCGTCACGGGGCCTAGTCGTTCAGTGGTATGGCAAAGTCGAACGCTGATCGGCGCGTGGCGATCGTCTCCGGATTGCGCACTCCGTTCGCGAAGCAGGGGTCGGCGTACAAAGATTTGAGCGCGCTCGACCTGGCAAAAATCGTGGTCGCAGAGCTACTGCAACGCACCGGGCTCGACCCGCGCGAGATCGAGCAGGTCGTTTATGGCCAGGTCATTCCGTCGTTGAGCGTGCCGAACATCGCTCGAGAAATCGTGCTCGGTAGCGGCATGCCGCGCTCGATCGAGGCGTATAGCGTCGCACGCGCGTGCGCCACCAGCTACCAGGCCACGGTCAATGTTGCCGAGTCGATCCTGGCTGGGGTCATCGATTGCGGCATTGCCGGCGGAGCCGACAGCGCGAGTGACGTGCCCATGGCTGCGAGCAAACGTCTCAGCGCGGTTCTGGTCAAGGTTAGCAAGGCGCGCTCACTGAGCGAAAAATTGCGAGCCTTCGCCAGCCTGAGCCCTGCGGATTTGGTGCCTGTGCCCCCTGCGCTCAAAGAGCTCTCTACTGGTCTGACCATGGGCGAAAGTGCCGAAAAGATGGCTAAGGAAAATGGCATCTCACGAGCCGATCAAGACGCCTTCGCGCATCGCAGTCATACACTGGCGGCGCAAGCCTGGGCGGACGGACGGCTTGGTGAAGAAGTCATGTCCGTATTCATACCTCCTGGTTACGAACCCCTCGAACGAGACAACCTGATCCGAAACGACTCGGAGCTCGAAGCGTACGCCAAGCTCAAGCCCGTGTTCGATCGGGAGTACGGCTCCGTGACTGCCGGGAACAGTTCGCCGCTCACCGACGGCGCGAGCGCTCTTTTGTTGATGACCGAGAAGAAGGCAAAGACCTTGGGCTTCGAAGTGCTCGGCTACCTGCGTAGCTATGCGTTCGCGGCGGTCGATCCTGCCGAGCAATTGTTGATGGGGCCCGCCTACGCGGCGCCCTTGGCGCTGGATCGAGCAGAGCTAAAGCTCAAGAACATGGATCTGATCGACATGCACGAGGCGTTTGCCGCTCAAGTCTTGAGCAATGTGCAAGCTTTCGAGAGCGACGCGTTCGCTGCAGCCAAGCTGGGCCGGGACAAACGTATTGGCAAAGTCGATTGGGACAAATTGAACGTCTCTGGCGGCTCGATCGCACTCGGTCATCCCTTTGCGGCCACCGGCGCGCGCCAGATCTCCCAGGCGCTTCGCGAGCTGCGCCGCCGCGGTGGCCAATACGCGCTGTGTACGGCATGCGCGGCTGGCGGCCTTGGCGCCGCCATGGTTTTGGAGGCGAGCTAGTGAGCGGCCACGATTCGCGGCCATCGTTGCTGGTCGATTTGCGCGCGGACGGCGTGGGCGTCGTGCGATTCGATGTCGTGGACGAGCCCCTGAACACGCTCCAGGCCAGCTTCGCCGAGGAGTTTTCGACCGTGCTCACAC